>JAABUV010001834.1_pt1 | contig 30085 bp, 28 predicted proteins | sample 5559971 | NCBI WGS metagenome assembly JAABUV01 (sample SAMN10711881, study PRJNA513362) | rock metagenome | isolation source: Antarctica rocks | place: Antarctica: Victoria Land, Knobhead nord | collected 2015-12-19
CGTGCACAACGCACGCCGACGCGGCAAAGCCTTGCTCGGCGCCCTCATCGCAGGCCTGGTTGCATGATAGACCCGTCACCACCCCGGAACCCAATAAGAGCCACATATGAATAGCCTCTCGCTTAAAGCACTTTTGAAAGAGGACGACAAAGCGTGATTGAAGTCACGATCCGCAATGGAATGCACGGGCCAAACCTGGGCGTGTTTAAGGTGATCGCATTGCCCAATTCTGGTGACAGGATTGCCGCCGGAGAACGGCTAATGACCGTCCTCTACGTAGAACACCACGCAGTTTGCCGAAATCCGGGTGAGTTCGATCTACAGGCTCCCGGTGCCTGCATCGTGGTCGAATACCAACAGGACGCCTAGGACGTTAGTCCTGCTTTTGCCTTTGTGTTTGCGAAGTACATAATTGCCTTAAGCAAAATCTAGAGTCTCTCCGAACTCATCCCTCACAACTATAAAATCATACCCCGCAATCCATTGGTCGTGTTCTTCCGTGCCGCTTGGGTATGGGTTCGCTGTTTTCTGTTCTCCGGCGGATACCGCAAGCTTGCCTTTATCGAATGCGGTAAGTGTGTTCGATTCACTCATTGTTCGTTTCTGGCATATACGTCACACTGAGCATACAACAATCCGTTCACTTGGGATGGCACTCTACATTGGACCGCGACAACGGTCTAGGTTCTGTTAGCGTCTGATCCAATCCATGGCTGCGGCAAGGGTCAGGACGCCCATGTAGGAGCAGGCGGTTTTCTCGTATCGGTTCGCAACGGCCTTGCTGTTGTCATCGCCGTAGGGCTTTCGTTCGCCGGGCCAGCGTTTGCCCGTGACCATCAATCCAGCCACAAATTTTATCGATCCAGCGATGGCGCGATGGTTCACGGCCCAACGCGAGAAAGTGTCTCAGCCTATGGGCGGGTCAGTGCCGATTGCCGCGACGGCACACATAGCTACTCACACCATCACCAAGAGACCTGTTCGGGTCGTTCGGGTCATGGCGGGGTGGTGGACTGGCGTTGAGACTGCGCGCATGGGGCAATGCGCTTCAAAGTGACGCGAGAAGGTTGCATGCCGTGGTATGCCCGCGCATTGTCATTCCATGACCTACCTGTCTATCGCCAGCCACACCTTTGTATCGTCAAGAGCGCCCCAAGCCACCCGACTAAGTGTTGGCGGCAAGATGGTGTTCACCATTTTCGAGCTAAATGTGGATCAGGAACGCACTACGGCGTTCTCAATAGGGAGGCCAGCCATGCAGACCTATGAGGTGCGGGCAAACTGGGATCCGGAAGCAAAGGTCTGGTGGGCAGAAAGTGACGACGTGCCCGGCCTAGTTGCCGAAACTCGCACCCATGGCGAAATGGTTGCGGAGTTGCGGCTGTTGATCCCCGAGTTGTTAGAACTAAATCTCCCTGATCGTCCGCGTGAGGGAATTACGGTGCGGTTGACCTCCCAACAGGTCGAGGATATCTGCTACGCATAATGTCTTCGACTGAGCTGCTGCCGGTTTGGTGGACACCGAGATTAGGTGTTTCACGGGATCGGAGGGTGCAGATGGGGCGGCGATTGTTCAGCCGGGAGTTCAAGCTGGAGGTGATCCGGCTGGTCAAGGAGCGCGGGGTCTCGGTCGTGCAGGCCAGTCGCGACCTGGACGTTGGCGAGGGTGTCCTGCGGCGCTGGGTCAAGGAGTTCGGCTCCGGGGCTGGCCAGGCTTTTCCTGGTCAGGGCCAGGTCAGGCCGGAGCAGCAGGAGATTGACCGGCTGCGGCGCGAGGTCGCCAAGCTCAAGGCGGAGCGCGACATCCTAAAAAAAGCCGCGGCCTACTTCGCGAGGGAGTCGATATGAAGTTCGGCTTCGTCGCGAAACACCGAGGGATCTGGCCGGTGCGGTGGCTTTGCGAGGCGCTCGGTGTCTCGCGCAGTGGCTTTCACGCCTGGCTCACCCGCTCGCCCAGTGCCCGGGCGCGCAGCGACGAGGTTCTCGGGGCACAGATCAAGGCCAGCTTCGTCGACAGCGACCGGACGTATGGCGCCCGACGGGTCTGGCACGACGTGCTGGCCGAGGGTGGCGCATGCGGACTGCACCGTGTCGAGCGGCTGATGCGTGAGCAGGCCTTGCGGGCCCGGCCACGCCGCAGGAGCCTGCCTTTGGACAAGGGCGTCCGGAACGAGGCAGCGCACAACGTGCTGGATCGGCAGTTCGAGGCCACGGCGCCGAACCAGAAGTGGGTCGCCGACTTCACCTATCTCTGGACGGCCGAAGGCTGGCTCTACGTGGCTGCCGTCATCGACCTGTTCTCGCGCCGCGTCGTCGGCTGGTCGATGAGCGCCACGATGGCAGCCCAACTGGTCGCGGACGCGTTGATGATGGCGATCTGGCGCCGCGGCAAACCGGACGCGCTGCTGCATCATTCGGATCAGGGAAGCCAATATAGCAGTGAGCAGTTTCAGAAGCTGCTGGCGGATCATGGTGTCACCTGCAGCATGAGCCGGTCGGGCAATGTCTGGGACAACGCGGCGATGGAGAGCTTCTTCTCCTCGCTGAAAACCGAGCGGACAGCCCGCAAGATGTATCGTACCAGGGACCAGGCCCGGGCCGACGTGTTCGACTACATCGAGCGGTTCTACAACCCGCGTCGACGCCACTCGACCATCGGCTATCTCAGCCCCATGGAGTTCGAAAGGAAAGCAGCGGCAGCTTAAAGTGCGTGTTCACCAAATCGGCAGCAGCTCAGACCTTCAATCGGAAACTCGAAAGCATATTGCGCGAAAACGGATGCGAATACATTAGAACCGGGCGGCATGATATGTGGTACAGCCCGATCTCAAACAGGAACTTCCCGGTTCCTAACGGGATTGTAAGTCGAGGCACCGCAAACGAAATTCTGAAGCAGGCTGGACTTCCTAAGCAGTTCTAATTTTGCCGCTCACGAAGCGTCCGATGGCAAGGCTTAGGCCAGCCCCCACGCACCCCTGGCCCCTTACCTTCCCCACCCGCAACCCACCTCCGCTGCCGCTTGCTGGCTTTTAGGTTAACCGCCACCGCCCCGCCCCCTAACCCCCGTTTCTGACGCCACGTTGCCGGTCATTCCACCCGGTCGGCCAATCTCCACCGCACGCCCTTACCGCCGCCCATGCGCTCGACCTTACCAGCCTTGCGAAGATCATGGAGCGACGTGAGGAAGCGTTGGGCAAAACTAGTCCTGATCTTCCGGTCGGCGGCGGGGTCCAGTCCTTTGTCGCGCATTGCCTGGGTGGCAATGTCGACGGCAGACACCGAGCCTTGCACCCGCAACGCATCGTAAATGCGTCGGGATATTTCGTTGCGCCCGAAGTAGGCCGACCGGATCGGCACGCGGCCCTTGGTCGAGATGTCTGCCGGCTCGACCTCATACAGCCTTAGCACGGCGTCGATGTGGAACAGGTCAGCTTGCAGTTGCTCGGCCTCACGGCGCAACTCGACGATGCGGCCCGCCACGCTGGACCGCTTTTCGCGGAGGCCGGATATGATGAAGGTGTCGCCCATACAGGATATGGTAGGGTGCGCGGCACGCCGTTGCCGCTATCCTGTGGTGGCGGCTGCTACATAATACCGAAACTGACGACGTCCGTTATTCGGTGGTGAACGATGGTGGGACTGTGCCGTGCAAGGTGGTGCAGTCGACATTGCGCTACGTCTGCAAGCGCCCCGCTATTTGAACCCTCAACCCCAGGGGCGACGCATGAAATTTCTCTCACCGACCCGATGCTGATGTTGGCCTGTGCGGCTGAGCGGAACAGAAAAGCAGCATAAGGCTGCTATCTGTCGAGGACGCGATAGATGGTGGCTGGGTGGACGTTGAAAGTCCTGGCGACGGCGCTGATGGATTTCCCGTCGCGGACGAGGTCTCGGGCGAGCTGTTGCTGGTCGGGCGGCATTTTCTTGGGCCTGCCGAAGGCGACGCCGCGCGCCTGAGCGGCCAGCCGGCCTTCTTGTGTCCGGCTGAGGATGAGGGTGCGTTCGAACTCGGCGATGCCGGCGAAGACCGTCATGATCATGCGGCCGGACGGGCTTGTGGTGTCGGCCCAGGGCTCATCAAGCGATTGCAACCCTGCCTTCTTTTCAGTGATCCGCTCGGCGATCCGCAGGAGTTCAGAGGTCGAGCGGGCCAGCCGGTCCAGGCGCGTGACCACCAGCACGTCTCCTTTGCGCAGGTGCTCGATCAGCAGGGGTTACGCATGAAATTTTTCTCGCCTGCCGCGCGCTGACGTATGATGACGCGCCCTCGCGATGGTGGGGGAGCAAGGCATGTCGGTTGAGAACTTGGGGCAGTATTTCAGCACGATCGATGACCCGCGCTGCTCCGGCAAGGTCGAGCACCGCTTGATTGATATCCTGGTGATCGCGGTGTGTGCGGTGATCGCCTGCGCCGAGAGTTGGGATGACATCGCGCTGTATGGTCGCAGCAAGCTGGCTTGGCTCAGGACCTTTCTGGAGCTGCCAAACGGCATTCCCTCGCACGACACGTTCCGGCGTGTGTTCATGCTGATCGACCCCGACACGTTCGAGACCGGGTTTGCGAGGTGGGTCGGCTCGCTTACAGCGGGGTTCGAACGCGAGGTGGTCGCGATTGACGGCAAGACGATCCGGCGCTCGTTCGACCACGGGCGAGATCAGTCGCCGCTGCACGTGGTGAGCGCCTGGGCATCCGAGTAGGGCCTTGTGCTGGGCCAGCGCTGCGTGGATGGCAAGTCGAACGAGATCACCGCTGTTCCCGAGCTGCTGGACCAGCTCGCGCTCGAGAACAGCATCGTCACCCTGGACGCCATGGGGTGCCAGACCGCGATCGCCGAGAAGATCCTGGCACGCGGGGGCGACTACCTGCTGACCCTCAAGGGCAACCATCCGCTGGCGCACGCGGCCGTGGTGGAGCATTTCGACCAGCACTGCTTCCGCGTTGGCGCACCCAGCCGGGCCGATTGCGACGCCTTTGACGACACGCATGGCCGCCTGGTCCGGCGCCGGGTGTTCGCCAGCACGGAGGCTGCGGCTCTCAACGCCCTGAGCAGCTGGCCGGGCCTGCGCGCCGTGCTTGCGGTCGAGAGCATTCGCAGCGTCAATAGCGCGCCCACCAAGGTCGAAAGCGAGATCCGCTCCTTCCTGTCGAGCTGCCCCGATGATCCGGCCGTCTTGGGCCGGGCTATCCGCTCGCATTAGGCCATAGAAAACACGCTGCATTGGGTGCTCGATGTGACATTCCGCGAGGACGACAGCCGCGTGCGTGATCGCACGGCTACGCGCAACCTGGCTCTCCTGCGCAAGATCGCGCTCAACATCGTCGGTCGCGACCGGACATCAAAGGCCAGCGTGCGCGCCCGGCGGAAGAAGGCCGCCTGGAATGACAGCTACATGCTCAAGCTCCTGGCTGGATAGCCAATGAGCCCGATGCAACACCGACACGACATTTCATGCGTAGCCCCTGCCCTCAACCCATAGATAAGGATACGTTCATGGCTTTTCTGCAAGTGTCCGCCCCGAAGTCCACTCTCAATCTAGCTGGTCACATCGGCGACACTGCTATCGCCTACGGTGATGGCGACACCATTACTTACGGCGGCGGTAACACGATCTATCTTGTTGGTCCTAACCAGACATTCCTCAGCGAAAACCAATTCGCAAGACAACACGAAATCGGGGCTGGCAATGACCAAGTCGCGGTCTATGGCGATGGCGACATTGCCAAGGTGAGCGGTGACACTGTGACCACCTACGGCCACGGGGACACGGTGAACATCACGGGCTACCACATTGCCGATTACCCGAGTTCTCTAGGTTCGACCAGCGTTGTGGCCGAGGGTGACAGCAGCGTGTTCGTCACCGGGGACGGCGCCTCAGTGTCGTTCCTCGGCGGGACCGGCTTCTCCGTCATCCTGGGCGGTACAGCAGACCATACTAACGTCAATCTCGGCCAAGGCGGCGGCGTAGCTGTCGGCGGGGAGGAGGAAGTCGACTACCGGCCGCATACGCAGTTCTACGGCCAGAACACGCTGGTCGCCGGCTTGAAGCAATCCACCCTTTACGGAAGCAACCACGGAAGCAACAACCTGGTTGCCAGCGGCTCGGCCGGTGACGGCCTGGTCGGCGGGGAGAACTCCTACAACCTCATGGACGGCCGCAACTCAACCGGGAACGACTTCATGGAGGGCCACCAGGGCCTCTACACGGCTCCGATCGGCGTGTTCAACACCGGCACGCCCTCGCCTACCAACATTTTCCTCGCTGGTTCTGGCAACGATACGCTGGTTGCGGGCTCAGGCTACAACGAAATCCATGCCGGCAGCGGCGCCGATCTCATCGCCGTGTTTAACAATGTGGCCAACCAAGTAGCTGGCGGCAACAACATTATGGTGGACAGCTTCAAGCCGGGCATCGACCATATCGATTTGATCGGCTATGGCGGGTCGACGGCCGACCTCTTGGCCGGTGCGGGCCATGCCAACGGCGGAACGCAATTCAACCTATCCGATGGCGCGCACGTCAACGTGGCGAGCGTGAACCTGACGGCCAACGATATCTATCGTCAGGGCTAACCCCCGCTGGACTGACAAAGAACAACCCGTCAGGTCCGCCTGGCGGGTTGCTGCCATTGTGCACCCCTTCCCACATGGCCGGCTCGGAAGAAAGAGGGGTGCGCTCTGAAGCATGGCTACGTCGTGGGCGCTAACTGCGAAATTATTAGGGGACATGCTAGGGGACGATTGCCACCATCTAAGCGAAAATGACTGTTTTCTGCCAAAACCCCTGCTTCATTGGCGGACACCCCATCCGCCAGCCAATCGGCTATCGCCCGCACCTTGAATGGTGCCCCGTACGGGATTCGAACCCGTGTACTCAACGTGAAAGGCTGATGTCCTAGGCCACTAGACGAACGGGACGTGAGCGCACGGGTAGCGGACGCCCCCGGTAAAATCAAGCCGCCGCGGCATCCGTCAGCACGAAGCACGCGGTCGTCGCGCCGTTCCACTCCTCCGCCCGGAGCTGCCCGGCCAGATGCAGCGGCCCGCCCCGTGCCGCGAGCGCCTGGCCAAGCGGCCCGTCCGCGGCGCGGAACGCCATCGCCTTCAACCGCGCGCCGCCGCCCTCCCCTTCGACTATCACCCGCAGCGTCATGCCGTCCTTGCCGATGCGGTCGGCGCGCACCACCCGGGCGTGGGGCAGCACGAACACCGGCTCCTCGTTGCCGGCGCCGAACGGGGCCAGCCGGGCGACCTGCGCGGCCAGCTCCACCGTGGCGCCGGGCACCGCCACCGCGCCTTCGACGCGCAAATCCGGGGTCCGCGGCAGCAGCGACGCGGCGGTCAGCCGTTCCTCCAGGAAGGCGTGGAACGGCTCGATCCGGTCCACCGGTAGGGTGAACCCAGCCGCCATCGCGTGCCCGCCGCCGGTGGACAGCAGCCCTTCCCGGCGCGCCTCCAGCACCGCCGCCCCGAGGTCGATTCCGGCCACCGAGCGGCCCGATCCCTTCACCACGCCATCCGCGAGCGCCCCCACCAGCGCCGGGCGGTTGTGGCGCTGCTTGATCCGGCCGGCGACAATGCCGACCACGCCGGGGTGCCAGTCCGCGCTGTGCACCAGCAGCACGGCGCGGCCGGCTTCCGCCTGGCCAAGCGCCGTCGCGTGCGCCAAGCCCAGCATCGACGCCTCGACGTCCTGCCGCTTGCGGTTCAGGCCGTCCAGCGTGACGGCGATGGCCCGGGCCTGCACCGGGTCGTCGCACAGCAGCAGCTTCAGCCCGAGATCGGCCTCGCTGATCCGCCCGGCCGCGTTGATGCGGGGGCCGAGCGCGAACCCGCAGGTCATGGCGGTCGGCATGTCCTTCGCCGACGCGATCTCCAGCAGGGCCGCGACGCCGGGCCGCGCGCGCCGCGCCATGACCTTGAGGCCCTGCGCCACCAGCGCCCGGTTCAGCCCGGTCAGCGGCATCACGTCGCACACGGTCGCGAGCGCCACGAGGTCCAGCAGATGCCGCAAATCGGGTTCGGGCCGGGTCGCGAAGTGCCCGGCGCGGCGAAGGGCGCGTAGCGTGGCCACGGCGGCCAGGAACGCCACCGCGGCGGCGCACATCCCGTGCAGGCCGGAGCGGTCGTCCAGACGGTTGGGATTGACCGTGGCCAGCACCGGCGGCGGCCCGCTCTCGGATACGTGGTGATCCAGCACCAGCACGTCCGCGAGGCCCGCCACCGCCGCCAGCGCCGGCGCCGCTGCCGTGCCGCAATCGACGCACACGATCAAGGTCGCGCCCTGCGCCGCCAACGTCCGCAGCGCGGGGGCGTTGGGGCCGTACCCCTCCGTCAGCCGGTCCGGCACGTGCGACAGGACGGGGCAGCCCAGGGTCCGCAAGGTCAGGATCATCACGGCGGCGCTGCACGCGCCGTCCACGTCGTAGTCGCCGAACACCGCCACCGTCTCGTTCGCCTGGACCGCCCGGGCCAGGCGGGCGGCCGCCGCGTCCATGTCGGCCAGCACGGACGGGTCCGGCATCAGCGCCCGCAGGGTCGGGTCCAGGTAGGCGGCCGCGTCGTCCATCGCCACCCCCCTTGCGGCGAGCAGGCGGCCCACCAGCTCCGGCACGCCGAGGCGCTGCGCGATCGCCAGCCCGGTCCGTTCCTCGCCCTGCCGCCACACCCAGCGCCGCCCGGTGACGCTGCAGCCGACGCCCAGCGCCAAATCGTTCAGGAGGGCGCCCACGTCTTGGTGGCGAAGTTGTGGTGCGCCTCGACGTAGCGCACCGTGCCGGACCGGCTGCGCATGACGATGGAATGCGTCACGGCGCCGGTGCCGAGCCGGCGCACGCCGCGCAGCATGGCGCCGTTGGTCACGCCGGTGGCCGCGAACATGACGTCGCCGCGGGCCATCTCGGCCAGCTCGTACTTGCGGTGCGGGTCGGTGATGCCCATGCCGCGGGCGCGCTCGATCTGGCTGTCGTCCTCGAACACCAGGCGTCCCTGCATCTGGCCGCCGACGCAGCGCAAGGCCGCCGCGGACAGCACGCCCTCCGGCGCGCCGCCGCTGCCGATGTACATGTCGATGCCGCTGTCCAGCTGCGCCGCCGCGATCACGCCGGCCACGTCGCCGTCGTCGAGCAACATGATGCGCGCGCCGGCCTCGCGGCATTTCGCGATCAGCTCGTCGTGCCGGGGGCGCTCCAACGTGCACACGACGATGTCGCCGATGTCGCGCTTCTTGGCCGCGGCCAGGTTGCGCAGGTTCTCGGCCAAGGGCGCGTCCAGGTCGACGAGGTGGTCCGGCAGCCCGCCGCCGACCGCGATCTTGTCCATGTAGATGTCGGGCGCGTGCAGGAAGCAGCCGCTTTCCGCGAGGGCGACGGTTGCGATGGCGTTCGGGCCGCCCTTTGCGGTGATGGTGGTGCCCTCCAGCGGATCGACCGCGATGTCCATCGCCGGGCCGCCGCAGCCGACCTTCTCGCCGATGTACAGCATCGGCGCCTCGTCCATCTCGCCCTCGCCGATCACCACGGTGCCGTCGATGGCGACGCTGTCGAAGGCGCGGCGCATCGCCTCCACCGCGGCGCCGTCCGCCTCGTTCTTCCGGCCGCGGCCCATCCAGCGGGACGCGGCCAGCGCCCCCGCCTCGGACACCCGAACCAGCTCCAGGGCCAGGTTGCGGTCGGCGTTGATCTCGGGGGGAAGGGTCATGGCGGGTTCCTTTTCAGCCTGGCTCGATTCGGATCAAGGCGGGTGGCTCGACCACGCTGCCCAAGGCCGCGATCCGGTCGAGGGTCGCGCGCATGGCGGCCTCGTTCGTCTCGTGCGTGACCAATACCACGGGCACCGCCTCGCCGGGGCTGCGGCCGCGCTGCAGCATGCTTTCGAGCGACACGCCACCGTCGCGCAGGGCGGCGGTGACGTCGGCGATGACGCCGGGCTCGTCCACGACCATCAGGCGCAGGTAGTAGGCGCCGACATGGGCCGACATCGGCACCGCGGGGATAGCTGGCAGCGCGCCGGTCGCGACTCCCCAAACCGGGGCCGCCCGGCCGCGCGCAAGGTCGATCAGGTCCGCGACAACAGCCGAGGCGGTCGGCCTAGCCCCGGCGCCCCTGCCCTCCAGCATCACGTGGCCGGCGAAGTCGCCCTCGGCCACCACGGCGTTGAACACCCCATCCACCCGGGCGAGCGGCGCGTCGTGCGGCACCATGCACGGATGCACCCGCGCCTCGATCCCCGCTTCGACCCGGCGCGCGATCCCCAGCAGCTTGATCTGGTAGCCGAGCTCCTCCGCGAACGCCATGTCGAGCGCGGAGACGTGGCGGATGCCCTCGACGTGCACGGCATCGAACGCGACCGGCTGGCCGAAGGCGAGGGCTGCGAGGATGGCGAGCTTGTGCGCGGCGTCGACGCCGTCGATGTCGGTCGCCGGGTCGGCTTCGGCGTAGCCGAGCGCCTGCGCCTCCGCCAGCACCTCGGCGAACTCGCGCTGGTGGGCGCGCATGGCAGTCAGGATGTAGTTGCAGGTGCCGTTCAGGATGCCGGCGACGCGGCTGATGCGGTTGCCGGCGAGGCCTTCGCGCAGGGCCTTGATGATGGGGATGCCGCCGGCGACGGCCGCCTCGAACGCGAGCGCCACCCCGGCGGAGTCGGCCAGGGCGGCGAGGTCGGTGCCGTGGACGGCGATGAGCGCCTTGTTGGCGGTCACGAACGGCTTGCCGTGGCGCAGGGTGGCGGTCGCAACGGCGTAGGCCGGGCCGGACGCGCCGCCGATCAGCTCGACGACGGCGTCGACCGCTGGGTCGGCCGCAAGGGCGGCGGGATCGTCATGCCAGCGCAGCGCGTCGAGCGGGACACCACGGTCGCGGGTGCGGTCGCGGGCCGAGACAGCCGTGACGCGGACCGGCTGTCCGGCCCGGGCGGCGACGATGTCGGCGTTGTCGTGAAGCAGGCGGAGCACGCCGGCGCCGACGGTGCCGAGGCCGGCAAGACCGATGTTCACCGCCGGCCACCCTCGCCCAACCTCACGCCAACGCGTCCTGCGGCACCGGCGCATTGGTCCCCGCCTGCAGGAACCCTTTGATGCTGCGGACCGCCTGCCGGAGCCGCTGGGTGTTCTCGACCAGCGCGATCCGTACGAAGCCCTCGCCTTGCTCGCCGAACCCGATGCCGGGCGCGACGGCGACGCGGGCGCGGGCTAGCAGCAGCTTGCTGAACGCCACGCTGCCGAGATGCGCGTACGCGGGCGGGATCGGCGCCCAAGCGAACATCGACGCCTCCGGGTTCGGCACCGCCCAGCCGGCCGCGTTCAAGCCCGGCACCACCACGTCGCGGCGCTCGCGGTACAGATCGCGCATTTCTGCCACGCAGTCCTGCGGGCCGTTCAGCGCGGCCACCGCGGCGACCTGAATCGGGGTGAACGCGCCGTAGTCGAGGTAGGACTTCATCCGGGTCAGGGCGTTGATCAGCCGCTCGTTGCCGACCGCGAAGCCCATGCGCCAGCCCGGCATGGAATACGTCTTGGACAGCGAGGTGAACTCCACCGCGATGTCGCGGGCGCCCGGCACCTGCAGGATCGACGGCGGCACGCGGTCGCCGAAATAGATCTCGGAGTAGGCGAGGTCCGACATGATCCAGATGTCGTGCTGCCGCGCGAAGGCGACGAGCTCGCGGTAGAAATCGAGGTCGGCGAGCATGGCGGTCGGGTTGGACGGGAAGTTCACGATCAGCGCCGTCGGTTTCGGCACCGAATGCCGCACGGCGCGGTCCAGCGCGCGCAGCATCTCGTCGTCCGGGGTGGCCGGGAGGCTGCGGACGGAGGCGCCGGCGATGATGAAGCCGAACTGGTGGATGGGGTAGGACGGGTTCGGCACCAGGATCGTGTCGCCGGGGCTGGTGATGGCGGCGGCCAGGTTCGCCAGCCCCTCCTTGCTGCCGAGGGTCGCCACGATCTCCGTCTCGGGATCGAGCTTCACGTCGAAGCGGCGGGCGTAGTACCCGGCCAAGGCCCGGCGCAGGCCGGGGATGCCCTTGCTGACCGAGTAGCGATGGCTGCGCGGGTCCTGCACCGCCTCGATCAGCTTGGCCACGATGTGCGGGGGGGTTGGCGAGTCGGGGTTGCCCATGCCGAGGTCGATGATGTCCTCGCCGGCGGCGCGGGCGCGGGCCTTGGCGCTGTTCACCTCGGCGAACACGTAGGGCGGCAGGCGGCGGATGCGGTGGAACTCGTTGGTCATGCGGCGGACTTTCAGTTGAAGCGCGCTTTAATTAAGGCGGGCTAGGCCACCGGTTCCGGAAGCCTCGGCGGACAGGCGCAGGTTCGCGGCAGGCACGCCGGCCTGGCCCAAGGAGGCGGCAATCGCCCGCGCCCGCTTCAGCGCCAGTTCCAGGGCGCGGGCCTGCGCGTCCATGTTGGGTTGGGCGTTCTCGCCATGGCCGATCACGGCGAGCGCCACGCCCCGGTGCGCCAGGGCGAAATTGCGCAAGTTCAGCGGGGCGGAGGGCGGCAAGGTGGACGACCCTGGGGTGAACGCGATCTGCACGCCGTTCACGACCGGCGCCGGCGCGGGAGCGGCGGCCGGGGTCGCGGGCGGTGGCACCGGCGTCCGGTATCCCTCCACCGCGGGCAATGGCGGCGGTTCCCGGGGAACGTCCGGCAGCGCTCCGGGGACGGCGGCGGCGGCGGGTTGCGGCACGGTGTCGAGAGCGGCGACCGCGGACGGCGCTGTCGCGACCGGCTGCGCTGGCGCTGTCGCGACCGGCTGTGCCGGCGCTGGTGCGACCGGCTGTGCCGGCGCTGTCGCGACCGGCTGTGCCGGCGCTGTCGCGACCGGCTGTGCCGGCGCTGTCGCGACCGGCTGTGCCGGCGCTGTCGCGACCGGCTGTGCCGGCGCTGGAGTCACCGCGTCAACGGTCATCCTGGATACATTTGGGTCCGTTTTCGGCAGCGATGCCGGTGGCGTCGGCCGTATCGCCGCCGTCGGGGCGATCGGGTCCAGGGCCGCTTGCGCCTTGGTCTGGTCGCGCTGGGCGGCGAGGCCGTCGGCAATGCGCTGCCGGATCGCGAGATCGGTCGGCACCGGCTTGTCCGGCACCGTCGCGAGGTTGGGATACGGGTCGTTCACGCCCGGCGGCGGCGGCCGCTGGCCGGCGATCACACCCCCCTCCAGGCTATGCCACCAGTCCACCGGCCCATCCAACACCGCTTTGCCGCCGCATCCAGTCAGCATCAGGAGCAACCCACTTATTATCATAGGACACAGATATTGATCCCGCCCGCCCCGATGCCTACCCTGAGTGCTAGAACCCTGAACCATAACGCCGCGATCCCCGCCAAGACCGTTATCTAGCGCGGGGTTGCATTCCACGGAAGGACGCGCGCATGAAGGAGACCGCGAAACTGGATGCATCGACCCCGAAAATGTCGAATCCGGCTGAGCTTGGCCGGTCGATGGCCGATGTCGCCGAGCGGTCGCAGCGCATCGTCGGCGACTGGCTGAAGCGTCAATCGCTGCTTCAACCCTCGGCGGACCCGCTCAACATCGGCACCGCGTTCATGGAAATGACCGCCACGCTGATGGCCAATCCCGCCGGGCTGATGCAGGCGCAAATCGGCTTCTGGCAGGACTACATGACGCTCTGGCAGAACACCACCCGGCGCATCATGGGCCTGGATGGGGCCGCCCCGGTGATCCAGCCCGACCCCAAGGACAAGCGCTTCCAGGACCAGGCCTGGAAGGAGAGCGAGGTGTTCGACTTCATCAAGCAAACCTACCTGCTGTGCGCCCGGTACGTGCAGGACGTGGTCGCCCGCGCCGAGGGGCTGGACCGCAAGACCGCGCAGAAGGTCGATTTCTACAGCCGCCAATTCGTCGACGCGATGAGCCCGTCCAACTTCCTGATGACCAATCCGGAGGTCCTGCGCCGCACTGCCGACACCGGGGGCGAGAACCTGCTGCGCGGCTTGAACAACCTGTTGTCGGACCTGGAACGGGGCCGCGGCAAGCTGTCCATCAAGATGACCGACATGGACGCCTTCAAGGTTGGCGGCAACATCGGCGTCTCGCCCGGGAAGGTCGTGTACCAGAACGAGCTGATGCAGCTGATCCAATACTCGCCCACCACGCAAACGGTGCTGAAGCGCCCGTTGCTCATCGTGCCGCCGTGGATCAACAAGTTTTACATCTTGGATCTCCGCCCAAAGAATAGTTTCGTCCGCTACGCCGTCGGCCAGGGCCACACCGTGTTCGTGGTCAGCTGGGTCAACCCAGACGCGGCGCTCGCCGAGAAGGGCTTCGACGACTACATGCGCGAGGGCGTCCTGGATGCGATGCGCGCCATCGAGACCGTGACCGGCGAGCGCGAGATCAACGCCATCGGCTACTGTCTCGGGGGCACCCTGCTCGCCATCACCGTCGCCTGGATGAAGGCCAAGGGCGACGACCGCATCAAGTCGGCGACATTCTTCGTCACCATGCTGGATTTCGTCGAGGCGGGCGAGCTGGGCGTGTTCATCGACGAGGAGCAGATCAAAGGCCTGGAGGACCGCATGGGCAAACGCGGGTTCCTCGAAGGCGGCGACATGGCGCAGACCTTCAATATGCTGCGCGCCAACGACCTGATCTGGTCGTTCGTGGTCAACAACTACTTGATGGGCAAGGAGCCGTTCGAATTCGACCTGCTGTACTGGAACAGCGACGCGACCCGGATGCCAGCACGGATGCAGAGCTTCTACTTGCGGAACATGTACCAGGCCAACCGCTTGGCCCAGCCCGGCGGCATCACGCTGGCCGGAGAAAAGATCGACCTCGGCCGCATCGATGTCCCGGCCTACTTCCTGTCCACGCGGGAAGACCATATCGCGCCGTGGCAGAGCACCTACCGTGGCGCCCGGCTTCTGCAAGGGTCGACGCGGTTCGTGCTGGCGGCATCGGGACACATCGCCGGCGTGGTGAACCCCCCCGATAGCGGAAAATACAGCCACTGGGTCGGGACCGACCTGCCGGCGTCGGCCGATGACTGGTTCGCAGGCGCCGTCGAAATGGCCGGGTCGTGGTGGCCGGACTGGCAGCGTTGGGTCATGGCGCTGGACCACGACCAGGTGCCCGCGCGCGTCCCGGGCGCCGGTCCGCTCGGCGCGATCGAGGAAGCGCCGGGAAGCTACGTGCTGGTCAAGGCGTAGCGGTCGAGGCGGCGCTGCCTACGAGCCGTCGTGTCCGGGCTCGAACATTTCGTTGAGGGCGTGGGCGGTCGCGACGTTCGCGGCCTGGATATAGGGCAGGTTCGCTAGCCGCCGCAGCGTCTGCTCCGGCGGCCCGGCGAAGGCGGGGTTGGCGACCGAAGCTGCTGCCTGCGCCCGGTCGCCGGCCTGCAACGCGCTCGACGCCACGACCAGGCTGTCCACCACCGCCTGCGAGCGCGCGTTCGGCGCGATGCCGGCTGCGGCGCGGACCTGCTCACGCGCTTGCAACAGTTCGAGCTTGGTTTGCGGACCGATGCTGGTCCAACGCGGGCTCGTGGCCACCTCGCCCGCGAGGTAATCCATGGCCAGCACCGCGCGTGCGCCCGCGGCCGCGTCGCCGTAGGTGCGGCTGCTGTCCGAGAACACGGACTGGGCGTACTGCGCCGCCGCCATGTCCGGGTCGCCCGCACCGAACGCGCCCGGCGGCAGGATGGCGGCGTCGGGCAGTGGGTTGTCCGGCGCGCACGCGGCGAGGACCAGGGCGGCGAGACTCAGGGCGGTATAAGGCTTCATGTCGAGGCTCCGACCGGCTCAGGCCGGGCCGAGCCCCGACCGGAATCGCGCGGCGAGCTCGACGTAGTGCGCCGCGGTCCGGTCCCAGCCCGCGCGCTCCTCGGGCGACATCACCCGCATCAGGCGGGCGGGCGAGCCGGCCCACAGTTCGTTGCGCCCGATCCGCTTCCCGGGGGGCAGCAGCCCGGCGGCGGCCAGCATCCCGCCCTCCTCAATGACGGCACCATCGAGCACGGTCGCGCCCATGCCGACGAAGGCGCGGTCGTGCAACGTGCAGGCGTGGACGATGCAGGCGTGGCCGACCGTCACGTCCTCGCCGATCAGGCACGGGAACTCGCTCGCGCTGACGTGCAGGACCGACCCGTCCTGGATGTTCGAGCGCGCGCCGACCCGGATGGCGTTGGTGTCGCCGCGCAGCACGCAGTGGAACCAGACGCTGGCCTGCGGCCCGAGCTCGACGTCGCCGACCACGACGGCCGTCGGCGCCACCCAGACGTCGGCGGCGAGCCGGGGAACGATGTGTTCGAAGGAGAACAGCGGTCCGGCGAGGGCGCGCGGCCCCGGCATGTGCGGCAGCTCGCCGGCCGGGACCTTGATGTCGTCAGGCATCGGCCAGCTCGCGCGCCTGCACGGCGTCGATCCCTAGCATCAGGCGGATGTTCTGCACGGCGGCCCCGGACGCGCCCTTGCCGAGGTTGTCCAGCCGCGCGACCAGCACCGCGTGGCCGTATGCCTCGTTAGAGTACACCCGAAGCTCCATCGCGTCGGTGTCGTTCAGGCCCTCCGGCTCCAGCGCCCCCGCGGACGCCACCGGCAACACGTGGATGTTGGGCGCGTGACGGTAGTAGGCGGTCAGGACGTCCGCCACCTCGGCTCCGGTCGGCGCGCCCGGCAGGTCGCAAAGGTGCAGCGGGATGGACACCAGCATGCCCTGGCGGAAATGGCCGACGGAGGGGACGAAGATGGGACGCCGGGTCAACCCGGTGTAGCGCTGCAGTTCGGGTACGTGCTTATGCTCCAGCCCGAGCGCGTAGAGTTCGAACGCCGGGCCGCCGGCCGCCTCGTGCGCCTCGATCGTGCCGCGCCCACCGCCGGAGTAGCCGCTGACGGCGTTGACGCTGATCGGGTGGTCGGCGGGGATCAGCCCGGCTTCGACCAAGGGGCGCAGCAGGGTGATGGTGCCGGTCGGGTAGCAGCCAGGATTGGCGACGCGGGGCGCGCGGGCGATGCGGCTGGCCTGACCGGCATCCAGTTCCGGCACGCCGTACACCCAGTCGGGATCGACCCGGTGCGCCGTGCTCGCGTCCAGCAGCTTCGGCGCGCGGTCCCCCAGGCTTGCGGCGAGGGCGGTGGATTCGCGGGCCGCGTCGTCGTGCAGGCACAGCACCGCGAGGTCGGCCTGCGCCATCATCTCGCGGCGGGCGTCCGGGTCCTTGCGGCGCACCGGGTCGATGCTGCGGACGACGACGCCGGGCACGTGCTGCAGGCGGTCACGGATGCCGAGGCCGGTCGTTCCCGCCTCGCCGTCGATGAAGATCGAGTAGGCCACCCAACGCCTCCCTGTCCGATCCCCCTCCCGCCGGCGGAAGGGGGTTTAGGCGACTACCGCTTGCTGAACTGGAAGCTGCGGCGAGCCTTCGCCTTACCATACTTCTTGCGTTCCACCACGCGGCTGTCGCGGGTCAGGAACCCGGCGACTTTGAGGATGCCGCGCAAATCCGGCTCGTAGTAGGTCAGCGCGCGGCTGATGCCGTGCCGCAGCGCGCCCGCCTGGCCGGACAGCCCGCCGCCGGTGACGGTGCAGTACACGTCGAACTGGTTGTAGCGGTCGGCGACCAGGAACGGCTGGGTGATCAGCATGCGCAGCACCGGGCGGGCGAAGTAGGTGCCGACCGTCTTGCCGTTCACGTTGATGTCGCCCTTGCCGGGCTTGATCCAGACGCGGGCGATGGCGTTCTTGCGCCGCCCGGTGGCGTAGCTGCGGCCCTGTGCGTCGCGCTTCGGGGCGACCTTCACCGGGGCGTCGGGCGCCAGGGCGGCGGTGGCGACCGCGAGGTCCTTGAGGTCAGCGAGCGTGCGGGTCTGGGTCTCGGACATCGTCAAACCCTCCGGTTCTTGCGGTTCAGCGCGGCGACGTCGAGCGCCTGCGGCTGCTGGCCGTCATGGGGATGCTTGTCGCCGGCATACACGTACAGATGCTTCATCTGCTGGCGCTGCAGCGGTCCGCGCGTGATCATGCGCTCGACCGCCTTCTGGATGACGCGCTCGGGATGGCGGCCGTCGAGGATTTGGTTGACCGAGCGGCCCTTGATCCCGCCGGGAAAGCCGGTGTGGTAGTAGAAGATCGACTGCTCGCCCTTGTTGCCGGTCACGCGCACGCGCTCGGCGTTCACCACGACGATGTTGTCGCCGCAATCGACGTGCGGGGTGAACTGCGGCTTGTGCTTGCCACGCAGGCGCTGGGCGATGATCGCGGCGAGGCGTCCGAGCACCAGCCCGTCGGCGTCGATCAGCGTCCAAGCCTTGCTCACCTCCGCGGGCTTGAGCGAAACGGTGGTCTTCATCTGGCGTATCCCAATCCCGGTCAGGCGCCGCGTATCGCGCCAACGCCGGGCGAAGTCAAGGCTTTGCCTATGTGGTAGCATGATACCACAGGTTCTCGCCAGCGTGGCGGCGCGGTAGCATCGGGCGATGTTGGTTCATGTCATCGGCGCGTCCGGACGGTCGGGCGTGGCTCTCTGCCGGTCGCTGGCGGCGGCGGGAACCGCGTTCGTGCCGGTGGTGCGCGACGGCCCCAAGTGGCGCGCGGCCGGGCTGGGGCGGGAGCCGGCGATCGCCGACCTGGGCGAGCCCCCTGCCCTGCGCCACGCCTTGGCCAAGGCCCGCATCGTCGTCTCGTGCGCCCACGCGCGGCATGCGGCGGCGATCCTGGACGCCGCCCCGCAGGCCACCCGGTTCGTGTTCCTGGGCAGCACCCGCAAGTTCACCCGCTGGCCCGACCGCCACGCCGAGGGCGTGCTGGCCGGCGAAACCGCCTTCCGCGCGTCCGCCCGGCCCGGCATCATGCTGCACCCCACCATGATCTACGGCGCCGAGGGCGAGGACAACGTGCGGCGCCTCGCCGCCCTGCTCCGCCGCCTGCCGGTGGTCCCGTTGCCCGGCGGCGGGCGGGCGCTGGTGCGGCCCATCCACCAGGACGACGTGACGGCTGCGATCCGCGCCGCCCTGGAGGTGGCGTGGGACCACCCGGACAGCATGGCCATCGCCGGGGCCGACTCCGTCAGCTACGCCGATTTCGTGCGCGCGGTCGCCGCTGCGGCCGGCCTGCCGCCGCCCCGGATCGTCGGCGTGCCCGCCGGGCTGTTGCGCGGCGTCGCCCCCCTTGCCCGTCTCGTTCCCGGCGTGCCCCTCATCCGCGCCGCCGAAATCCGCCGGTTGCTGGAGGACAAGACGTTCGACATCGGATCAATGCAGCATCGCCTCGGCCTCGCGCCGATCGGTTTGGCCGAAGGGCTTGCGAGGACGTTCGGCGCGGCCGCAGACTGAGTTTCCCTCCAGGAGAGACCGCCCGTGCCCGTCATCAACCGCATCGCTGACTTCCACGACGACATGATCGCGTGGCGGCACGACCTGCACATGCACCCCGAGCTCGCCTTGCAGGAGGTCCGCACCAGCGGCGTCGTGCAGGAGAAGCTGCGGGCGTTCGGCGTGGACGAGGTGCACGCCGGGCTGGCCGGCACCGGCGTGGTCGGCGTCATCCGCGGACGGCCCGGCGACGGCGCGGTTGGGCTGCGCGCCGACATGGACGCGCTGCCGATCCACGAGGCCACCGGGGCGGCGTACGCCTCGCGCACGCCGGGCGTGATGCACGCGTGCGGGCATGACGGCCACACGACGATGCTGCTGGGCGCCGCGAGGTACCTGGCCGAAACCCGCAACTTCGACGGCACCGTGTACCTGATCTTCCAGCCCGCGGAGGAGAACCTGAACGGCGCCGACCGCATGATCAAGGACGGGTTGTTCGAGCGGTTCCCGATGCGCCAGGTGTACGGCCTGCACAACTGGCCCGGCCTGCCCGCCGGCGTGTTCGCCTGGCGCGACGGCGACGTCATGGCGGCCGTCGCCAACATTGAGATCGTGGTGACCGGCCGCGGCGCGCACGGCGCCCAGCCGCACCACGGGATCGACCCGATCGTCGTCTCGGCCGCCATCGTGTCCGCGCTGCAATCCATCGTCGCCCGCACCCTCGACCCCGGCGAGAGCGGGGTGATGACCATCGGCAGCATCGCCGGCGGCAACATCTACAACGTCATCCCCGAGAGCGTGCGGATGCTCGGCACCGCGCGGTGGTTCTCGCCCAAGGTCGGCGACCAGCTGGAGCACGGCGTGCGGCGGCTGGCGGCCGGCATCGCCGACAGCTTCGGCGCGTCCGCCCACGTGCTGTTCGACCGCACCTTCCCCGCGACCGTCAACGACCCGGCCGCGATGGCGCTGGCCCGGCACGCCGCCGAAACCGTGGCGGGCGAGGCGCAGGTGGTCCACATGTACAAGCCCACCATGGGCGGCGAGGATTTCGCGTTCATGCTGCAGCGGAAACAGGGCGCCTACATCATGATGGGCGCCGGCCGCGGCGAGGGCGACCCGCAGGTGCACCACCCGAAATACGACTTCAACGACGCCATGCTGCCGATCGGCGCGTCGTATTGGGCGACCCTGGCGGAACAACTGCTGGCCTGACCGCAGCGCCCGCCCTCCGCCGGACCGGGACGGCTGCCGTGACGCCTTGAAAATGTGTGACGAACGGCGCGTCAAGACACTAGGATGCCCGCGTGAACGTCCTGGCTCCTCCCAAAGCGCGGCTCTCGGTCGAGATCGTCCACGATCTCGTGTGCCCTTGGTGCTACCTCGGCGTGCGCCGCCTGCTCCGCACCTTGCGACGCCGGCCCGACCTGCTGTTCGACCTGACCTGGCGGCCGTTCCTGCTCAACCCCGACATGCCGCGGATGGGCATGGCGCGGTCGGACTACGTGGTCCGCAAGTTCGGCGGCGAGGACCGGGCGCGGCGGCTGTATGGCTCCATCGCCGAGATCGGCCGCGGCGAGGGCGTGCAGTTCCGCTTCGACCGGGTTCGCCGGACCCCGAGCAGCGTCGATGCGCACCGCCTCGTTCGCTGGGCCAACCGCTTCGGACGCGCGGCCGAGATGGTGGAGGCGCTGTTCGCGGCCCACTTCACCGACGGCCGCGACATCGGCGAGATCGCGGTGCTGAGCGCCATCGCCGCCTCGTGCGGGTTGAGCCAGATGGAGGCGCGCGGCTTCCTGCTCGGCGACGCCGACATCGACGCCGTCCACGCCGACAACTTGCGCGCGCACCGGCTGGGCATCAACGGCGTCCCCTGCTTCGTCATCGGCGGCCACCACGCCATCGCCGGCGCGCAGGAGCCGGAGGTGATCGAGCGCCTGCTGGACGTGGCCGCGGTGGAAGCGACCGCCGGCTAGGTTGACGCAGGTGACGAAGCGCGCCCGCTCCGAGCATGGCACGGCCGCGGCGTCCGCCCGCAACCCACTGGGGGAACGACATGGCCTTGCTGAGATCGGCGGTTATCGCGGCGATGGTCGCGGTCGCCGCACCTGCCTTTGCGGCGCCCGCGCCGTCGCTGGACCAGGCGGCGGCGTTGCAGCGGGAGGTGCAAACCTGACTGATGGAGATCACCGGCGGGACGCTCGACGTACCGCCCGGCATCGTCCAGTTCACGCCCGAGGGCGACCACTACGGGGTCAAGGTGCCGCTGGGCGCGTTCGCGGATGTCGAGCCGAAGGACGCCGCAGCGACCGCGACCGCGCGCATGATCGACGACACGCGCTGGGCGATCGACGACCAGGCGCTTCCCGCCTCGTTCCGCGTCATCAGACGGCAGAACGTCCCCGACGCGCCCGATGCCCAGGCTCCCGGTCCGAACCATCGGCACCCGGAGACGATCGCCTACGTGGTCACGATCGGCGGCCAGAGTTCGCACGCCGTCGTCGATCCGAGCGACGCCGGCCGTGTCGGACTCCACGATGACGTCGCTGGACGTGCGCACCGAGGGCGCGTCCATGCCATCCTCGCAGCACTGGGACCGCTACGCCGCCCGGAGCAGCCTGCGCCCAACAGGGCCGGGCCGGGCCGAAGTTTTCAGCGACGCCACGATCGAGGGTTTCCGCGCGGCCCAAACCCTGCCGGACGGCACGGCGACCCGGACCGAGGCACGCCGGATTCACGTCGTGACCTCGATGACGGGCCTTGCGCGCGAGCGGCTCATGCCGGTGATCGCCGCCGCCGCCCGCGCCGTCAGGGCCGCGAACGCCTCGTCCGCAGCGCCCGGCGACCCGGCCGCGAGGGCGGCGGACCTGGCCGGCGGGCGTGACCTGCTGATCGCCGCGCACGGCTTGCTGACGGGCGGGCGGATCGAGGAGACCGGGGAGGACATTGCGTTCGAGGTCGGCGGCCACGCCGGGTCGGTGGGCAAGGCGACGCTCGCCTTCGCCGCGGACGCGCCGCAGGACATGCTGGCCGGGAGGATGACGCTCGGGTTGGAGGGGCTGCGGCTGGCCGAGCTGCCCGCCGCGTTCGCCGCCTACGTCCCGACGCGCATCCTGTTGACGCCCACGGTGTCCAACGTGAGCGTCGCCGACCTGACCAAGATGGCGATGGACACCACCGACCCGGCGGGCGACGGCCGGCTGCCGCCCGCCGACATCGCGGCCTTGTTCAGCCATGGCGGCCTCGTGTTCGGCCTGGACAGCCTGGCGCTCGACATCGCCGGCACGGAGTTCGCGGGCACGGGCGCGTTCACGATGACGGACCCGAGCACGGTGAACGCCCAGATGGAGGTGTCCGCCCGTGGGCTGGATGCCCTGATCGCCCAGGCACAGGCCGACCCGCTGCTGCGGCCGGGCGTGGGGGCGATGATTTTCCTGAAGGGTATTGCCCGCACCAACGGCGAGCGGTCTGTCTGGCAGATCGCGGTGGCTGATAGGGTGGTGACGATCAATGGAGTGGATTTGTCGGCGCTTGCCGGGGGGATGCGGTAGGGGTTTACGAGGGCGCGGCGGGAAGGGCATGGTACTTCCCTTTGGTGACCTGAGAACAATGGTGGTGCGTTCCTGGTGGTGGCAAGAGTTTGATGATCTAAGTTTATTGAAGCAAGTTCGAGATAGACCTATCGCCAGTTAATTTAGATTTTGTACTGCCTCAAACGGCTTAGTAGATTTTTTAAAAAAATGCAGCATGTCTCACGGGCGATGACTACTCACCAGGGCAGACTATTTAAATATTATTGAAAGCGTGACAGAACAGCATAGAACGTTGAAGGCTATATCATTTTAGCAATCCTTCGTTTCACAGGGTGACACACTGCGTCCAAATACTGAAAGAACTTCTACGGGTCGATATAAAACTCAAAATATTTATGTAGGTAACAGGGTAGAATATATGCTTTGCTAGAAATTCGAAGGGATTGCTATAATGTATTTTTTACAGCTCCGGTGAAAACACGTTGATCTATTATTAAGCCTGTTGCTGTAAAAATATTTTTAAAAAAGGGCTGAACAGTGATGCTTGACCATGTGACTACACGTGAGCGACTGCCTGAGTCTGAGGATTATGTAGAAAAACGGTTAGAGACGAATACGAGTTTCAAAGAAAAGAGTTTTATGCACCACAATTTCCCCCAATTCTAACCATCGCACTAATCTTAATTTCTGGACTTACTGGATATATATTTACAAAAAACAAGTTATTTCAAAATTTAGACACAGTTTCTCACTCAAAGGTTAAACCATATATTTGTTTGATTTATCTTATAATAATACTTTCTGTTTTAATACTTTCGTTATTTACTTAGAGAACAGCTGTTGGCCAAACAGATAGTTTCTCAATAGAGAAAATAACTGACGACGCCTTTATGGAAGCCTACCAAGTAGCTTTTAGTAACGATCCACCGATAACGAGTCAGGTTCGCGATACATGGGTTTACACACACATGCAGAGAGAAAAGTCAAAAGCACTACGTGAGCAAATTAAAATATATCGACATAATAATAATAATGTAAGAAAAAATGTCATATTGTAGATGTTATTACTTTCTTTTGCCTCAATGTTATTTGGCTTATATATAATACTTCCTATTTGAATTTTTGTTTGACCCTCCTTGCACCGAACGGTTGAGGCTATCATTACGGAGTGGCAAGATGTAGTGAATAGAAGCTCCACCACCCCGAAGCAACCCCTACGCCGCCTTCGCCTGCGCCGCAATCCGATTCAAGTTCCCCAAAATATCCCGCGCCGTCTTCAACCGCGCGGCCACATCCATATCCTGCACAATCGCCAACTTATGGTCCGGCCGCAGCCGAATCCCCCCCTTCCGCGACCCCAGCCAATTGACCAACCCCCCCGGATTGCGGAACGAGTTCCCCCGGAACGCCAGCACCATCCCCCTCGGCCCGGCCTCCAGCCGCTCCACCCCCGCCTCCCGGCACGCCCGCTTCAACCCGACCACGTTCAGCAAGTTGTCCACCTCCTCCGGCAACGGGCCGAAGCGGTCGACCAGCTCCGCCGCCATCGCCTCGCTCTCGCCATCCGACGCCAGCGTGCCGATCCGGCGGTACAGCCCCAGCCGCACCGGCAGGTCGCGCACGTACGTCTCCGGGATCAGCACCGGCAAGCCGAGCGAGATGTTGGGCGTCCAGTCCCGGTCGTCCGACTTGCGGCGGCCGCGCTCGGCGCGCATCTCGGACACCGCGTCCTCCAGCATCTGCTGGTACAGCTCGATGCCGACCTCGCGGATATGCCCGGACTGCTCGTCGCCCAACAGGTTCCCCGCCCCGCGGATGTCGAGGTCGTGGGAGGCCAGGGTGAACCCGGCGCCCAGGCTGTCCAGCGTCTGCATCACCGTCAGCCGCTTCTCCGCCGCGACCGACAGCCGGTGGTTGGCCGGCCAGGTCAAGTAGGCGTAGCCGCGCTGCTTGCCCCGGCCCACCCGCCCGCGCAACTGGTACAGCTGCCCCAGCCCGAACATGTCCGCGCGGTAGATGATCAGCGTGTTGACCGCCGGCATGTCCAGCCCGCTCTCGACGATGTTGGTCGACAGCAGGATGTCGTACTTGCCGTCGCCGAACTCCGTCATCACCCGTTCCAGCTCGGTCGGCGCGAGCCGTCCGTGCGCCTCGATCATGCGAGCCTCGGGCACGATCTCGCGCAGGCGTTCGGCCATGCGGCCGAGGTCCTCGACCCGGGGCACGACGCAGAATATCTGGCCGCCGCGGAACCGCTCGCGTTGGATCGCCTCGCGCGCCACCACGCCGTCGAACGGCGTGATGAAGGTGCGGACGGCCAGCCGGTCCACCGGCGGCGTCGCGATCAGGCTCATCTCCCGCACGCCCGTCAGCGCCAGCTGCAAGGTGCGCGGGATCGGCGTCGCGGACAGCGTCAGCACGTGGACGTCGGCCTTCAGCGCCTTCAGCTTCTCTTTGTGGGAGACACCGAAATGCTGCTCCTCGTCGACGATCAGCAGGCCGAGGTCGACGAACTCGATGCCCTTGGCCAGCAGCGCGTGGGTGCCGATGACGATGCCGACGCTGCCATCCGCGATGCCGCGCTTGGTCTCCGCCATGTCCTTCGCGTTCACCATGCGCGACAACTGGCCGATCTTGACCGGCAACCCGGCGAAGCGGGCGGTGAAGGTGCGGAAATGCTGCCGGGCCAGCAGGGTGGTCGGCACCACCACCGCCACCTGCGCGCCGGACATCGCCGCCACGAACGCCGCCCGCAGCGCCACCTCGGTCTTGCCGAACCCCACGTCGCCGCAGATCAGCCGGTCCATCGGGCGGCCGGCCGCGAGGTCCTCCAGCACGTCGGCGATGGCGCGGGATTGGTCCTCGGTCTCGGCCCAGGGGAACCGCGCGCAGAACTCGTCCCACGCGCCCTCCGCCGGCGCCAGGCTCACCGCCTCGCGCACCCGGCGCGCGGCCGCGGTGCGGATCAGCTCGCCCGCCATGTCCTGGATGCGCTGCTTCATCTTGGCTTTGCGGGTCTGCCACCCGGCGCCGCCAAGCCGGTCCAGCGCGACGCTGCCCTCCTGCCCGAAGCGCGACAGCATCTCGATGTTCTCGACCGGGAGGAACAGCTTGTGCGCGCCGTCGTACAGCAGCTTGAGGCAGTCGTGCGGGGCGCCGTCGACGCTGAGCGTCGTGAGGCCGTCGTAGCGGGCGATGCCGTGGTCCTGGTGCACCACCAGGTCGCCCTCGGCGATCTCGGTGGCCTCGGCGATGAACTGGTCGGCCCGCTTGCGCCGGCGGGGCGGGCGGCTGATGCGCTCGCCCAGCAGGTCCTGCTCGCCCACCACGGCCAACCCGTCCGCCAGGAAGCCGCGCTCCAGCCCGAGCGTGACCAGCATCACCGCATCCTTCGGCGCGCGCCGGACATGGGCCCAGTTGTCGTATTGCGCGGCCTTGAGGCCGTTCTCCCGCAGCAGGTTGGCGATGCGCTCACGCGACCCACGGGTCCAGGCGGCGATGACGGTGCGCTGGCCGCTGCGGAACCAGGTGGCCGACTGCTCCTTCAGCTGGTCGAACACGTTGCCGCCCGCCCGGCTGCCGGCCTGGGTGAACACCACGCCGGGCCGCCCGCCCGCGTCGATCCCCTCGACGCCGGGTTCGGCGTAGGGGCTGAACTGGAACAACGGCCCGTAGGACAGCATCTCGTCCCACTCCGCCCGGTTCAGGTACAGCCGGTCCGGCGGCATCGGGCGGTACGGCACCTCGCCGTCCTTGGGCAGCGGGCGGCGCGCCTCGTAGTGGTCGGCGATCATCTCCAGCCGCGCCGTCAGCACCTGGTCGGATTGGTGGTCGAAGCTGACGGCGGCGTCGGGCAGGTAGTCGAGCAGGGTTTCCATCGTGGGATGGAACAGCGGCACCCAGTGCTCCATGCCGGAGTGGCGGCGCCCGTCGGAGATCGACAGGTAGATCGGGTCCTTCGCGGCGCCCGGCCCGAAGATGTCGCGCCAGCCTTCGCGGAACCGGGTGACGCTGGCCGGGTCGAGCGCCACCTCCGACACCGGGCGGAACGTGAGGCCATCGATGCGGTCGGTGCTGCGCTGGGTGGTCGGGTCGAAGTGGCGGATGCTCTCGACCGTGTCGCCGAACAGGTCGAGGCGGACCGGGTCGGGTTCGCCCGCCGGGTAGATGTCGATGATGCCGCCGCGGACGGCGTACTCGCCGGGTTCCATGACGGTGTCGGCGCGGCCGTAGCCGTTGGCTTCGAGGAACCGGGTCAGGTGCTCGGGCTGCACGACCCCGCCGGTGCGGATGGCGAGGCTGGCGCCCTGGAACACCGCGCGCGGCGGCACGCGCTGCACCAGGGCGTTGACCGTCGTCAGCACCAGGCGGGGGCGTGTGGGGGCTTCCAGCAGCCGGGCCAGGGCGGCGATGCGTTCGGACACGATCGCCGGGTTCGGCGACACGCGGTCGTACGGCAGGCAATCCCAAGCGGGAAAGCGGATGACCTCGACATCCGGGGCGAAGAAGGCGAGCGCTTCGTGCAGCCGGGCCATGCGGGTGTCGTCGCGGGTGGCGTGCAGCACGCAGCCCTGGTGTTCCGCCCGGCGGCGCGCGAGCAGCAGCGCGTCGTAGCCCTCCGGGGCGCCGAAGACGGTGACGGCGCTCAACGGACGAGCGCCGCGGCGCGGATGGCTTGGAGCATGGGGGTGTCCACGTCAGGGGGGATCGGCCGCCGCCCGGTCAGCCAGTCGGCGAGGTCGGCGTCGGGCAGCTCCATGACCTCCTCCACCGCGTCCAACTCGGCGTCGGTGAACTGGTCGAGCCGTGCCGCGACGAAGCCGCCGACCAGGATGTCGGTTTCATGGGTGCCGCGATGGGTGGCGCGGAACAGGATGCGGCGGCGGCGCTGGTCGGTCATATCGGGGTGATATAGACGGCGAGGTCCGCGGTGTCAGCCCGGTTCCGACGGTAAGAAATATCGCACTTATCGGGTAGCGGCGGGCTGGCCACCGGCGCCGGCGCTGCCCTATAGCGGCAGGCTCGCCGATAGTCGGACCTGTGGAACCAAATTCGATCACCCCCCTGCTCGCGCCCGTGACCAGCCTGCGCGGCGTCGGCGCCGAGACCGCCAAGCGCATCGAGCGGCTCGCCGGGCCGCGCGTGCTGGATCTGCTGTTCCACCTGCCGGACGGGGTCGTCGACCGGCGCCCCGCGCGCAGCCTGAGCGACGTCCAGCCCGGCGCCGTCGCAACCATTGAGGTGACGGTCCTGCGGCACGAGGGCACCGGCCGGGTATGGCGGGCGGTGGTCGGGGACGGCGCCGGGTTCGCGGAAGTCGCCTTCTTCCAGCCCTGGCGACTGAAGGAGATGCCGGTCGGCGCGCGCCTGCTCGTCTCCGGCCGCTGCGACCTGTTCGGCGACCGGCTGACGATGCGTCACCCCGACTACATCGTGCTCGCCGACCAGCCGGAGCGCATCCCGGAACTGGAGCCGGTGTGGCCGATGACGGAGGGGCTGCGGCCGGACCTGCTCCGCCGCACCATGCACCAGGCGCTGCTGCTGCTGCCCGACCTGCCGGAATGGCACGACCCGGCGCTGCTGCGGCGCGAGCAGTGGCCCGCCTTCGCCGACGCCGTGCGGGCCGTGCAGGCGCCCGTCGCCAACAACGGCCATCTGGCCGAGCTGGCGCGCAAGCGGCTGGCCTACGACGAACTGCTCGCCCACCAGCTCGCGATCGCCTGGATGAGGAACCGCGAGCGGCACCGGCCCGGCCGCGCCCTGGCCGGCGACGGCCGCCTGCGCGCGGCGGCCCTGGCGGAGTTCGGCTTCGAGCCGACGCCGTCCCAGCACCGCGCGCTGGCGGAGATCGACGCCGACCTCGCCGCACCCCGGCGGATGCTGCGGCTGCTGCAGGGCGACGTCGGCTCGGGCAAGACGCTGGTGGCGCTGCTCGCCATGCTGCGCGCGGTGGAGGCGGGCGCGCAGGCCGCCCTGATGGCGCCGACCGAGGTGCTGGCTAAGCAGCACCACCGCACCCTGTCGCGGCTGAGCCCCTGCCCGGTCGGCCTGCTCACTGGGTCGATCACCGGGGCGGAGCGGCGCAACACGCTGCTGGCGCTGGCGAACGGGCGCATGCCGGTCGTGGTCGGCACCCACGCGCTGTTCCAGGACAAGGTGGTGTTCCACGACCTGGGCCTGGCCGTGATCGACGAGCAGCACCGCTTCGGCGTGGGGCAGCGGATGCTGCTGGGCGGCAAGGGCGAGCGGACCGACCTGCTGGTGATGACGGCGACCCCGATCCCGCGCACGCTCCTGCTGACCCAGTTCGGCGAGATGGAGGTCAGCCGCCTGCTGGAGAAGCCCGCCGGCCGGCAGCCGATCCGCACCACGCTGCACTCGCTGGGCACGCTCGGCGACGTGATCGACGGCATCGTGCGCGCGCTGGACCGGGGCGAGCAGGCCTACTGGGTATGCCCGATGGTGGCCGAGAGCGCGCTGATCGACCTGGCGGCGGCCGAGGCGCGGTTCGCCACCTTGCGGGACCGGCTTGGCGACCGGATCGGCCTGGCGCACGGACAGCAGGACCCCGGCGTGCGCGACGCGGCGCTGGCGGCGTTCAGCGCGGGAGAGACCCGGCTGCTGGTCGCCACCACCGTCATCGAGGTCGGCGTCGACGTGCCCGCCGCGAGCGTGATGGTGATCGAGCACGCCGAGCGGTTCGGCCTGGCGCAGCTGCACCAATTGCGCGGCCGGGTCGGGCGCGGGTCGGCGCAAAGCTACTGCTTGCTGCTGCACGAGGACGGGCTGACGGAAACCATGCGCCGCCGGCTGACCTTGCTGCGCGACACTGAGGACGGCTTCGTCATCGCCGACGAGGATTTCCGCCTGCGCGGCGGCGGCGACCTGCTCGGCAAACGGCAATCCGGCCAGGCCGCCTTCCGCCTCGCCGACCCGGTGGAGCACGACGGCCTGCTGCAGACCGCGAACCGCGACGCCGCCGTGCTGCTCAACCGCGACCCTAGGCTCGAAAGCCCCCGCGGACTCGCGGCGCGGACGCTGCTCCGGATGTTCGATCGCCGGGCGGCACTGGAGACGCTGGCGGCGGGCTAAGGGGCCGCTGAAAAGGCAAGGCAAGGGCTCTGCCCTTGACCCGCTGGGGCCGGCGGCCCCAAACCCCTTTTCCAATTAAAGGATTTCAAAGGCTCGCCTTTGACGGGGTCCAGGGGCAGCGCCCCATAAGCGCCAACTTTAGGCTTGCAGCTATGAGTTGGCATGTGATTGATCGCGGAGATGCAGAACGCATC
>JAABUV010001835.1_pt1 | contig 30079 bp, 37 predicted proteins | sample 5559971 | NCBI WGS metagenome assembly JAABUV01 (sample SAMN10711881, study PRJNA513362) | rock metagenome | isolation source: Antarctica rocks | place: Antarctica: Victoria Land, Knobhead nord | collected 2015-12-19
GCCTGGGCGGCCGCGCGCCGGCCGCGCCGGCGGCCGCGCCGGCCGTGCCGGACGGGCGCGCCTGCCGCGACTTCCATGCGGAGTGCGCGACCTGGGCCGCGCAGGTGCGCCGGCCCGGGCGGGCGCCGCATCTTGCCTCCTACGACACTGGTCTGGCGGCGCACGTGGCGTCAGGGGCTCTAACACAGTGTGGACCTTTGCCTGCTGCACGTCATGAGCTTGATCCGGTGTTGCGTCTGAAATCCTTAGACCGCTTGATTGCTGCACAGCCTAATAGCCTATGCGGTGCACATGTTAAAGCGGGTTGTTTGAAGCTTGCAGAGCCGTTGTGTGCGGCACACGGACGGCCGGCCAGAGCGGGTGCGCACTGCTCGGCGCGAGCTGCATGCACAAGCTGTGGCGCGGGGCGCGTCCGCGCGCGCAGCAAGGCCGTCCCAGCTGGCAGGGCGCGGCCGCGACGTGCGGGCGCGCGCGCAGGGCGAGTGCGAGGCCAACCCGCGCTACATGGTGGGCGACGAGGGCCGGATGGGCGACGCCATGCATGCAGCCTAATCTTCTCTCTGAGGCCACGGGGGTTGAACGCCATGTCACATTGCATACATAGCCAGCAAGATGACTTCCGCAACACGTCATGCGCACTTCAGTGGCACAGCCCACAGAATGGCCGGTGCGCAGGCGCGCACGCAGGGAGAGAAAGGCGCTGTCCTGGAAGCGTTCTGGTTCCAGTGCCGCGCTGCGTCGGCAGGTCAGCAGGACTGCTGACGATTGCCTCGCATGGGCGCCGCGCAGGCGTGGGCGAGGGCAACCAGGCGGCGCTGGAGGAGGCGGCGGAGCGGCTGCGCGGCGCTCTGCTCGACCACGGCTGCCGCGGCACGTTCGCCTGCGAGGGGCACCCCGGCGCCATCAAGGTGCGTGCTTTGCCCGCGCACGCCGCCCGGGTCGCAGCCGTGTGCAGCGTGCTCGTGCTGCGAACAGGGCTTGCAAGAAGGGCTTGCGGGTCATTTTAACCTGGCCCAGGCCTACCGGGATGCTCCTACCACTCGGCATCCTTTAATGTCCGATTTATCATGCAGGCTATGGCAGCCTGCAGCCGGGCAGCTGCAGGCTGCGGCGGGCTCGTGGGCCGGCACCCGGCCCGGCGTGCAGGGTCCCTTGCCAGCCCAGTAGGCACGGAGGCTTTGCCAACCTGCTGCCTGCTTTGTTCCAGCTGCCCATGAGAACCCGCACCAAGCGCGCCCGCGGGCTGCGCAGGAGGCCATGGACAGCGCCGACAGCGCCGACCTGGGCGAGGGCATCGCGCGGCTGACCTCGCAGGTGGCCGCGCTGGCGGGCGGCGCGCCGGCGGGCGACCCGGACGCCGAGCAGCACGACCGGGCCGCGTGGTGCGTGCGGGCCCGCGCTGGCTCTGCCTGGCACGTGTACAGCTGACGGGGCCTGGCGAGCCGCGCTGGCCGTTTGGAGCTCGGCAAGGGTAGAATCCGACAGGGCCGAGCGTCTCGTGCTTTGCGGCGTGGCCTGGGCACCTGGGTAGGCGTGTGCGCCCACGGCATACATGCACAATGCGGCTGTGGTGTGATAGTGCACGAGATAGCAATGCTTGCGCTCGCCTTGGCAGATGCGCTGGCTCGTTGCCTTCCTGCCCGGGCAAGGGCGTGCATATGGCCAGCCGGGCGCTCGCGTGATATGGCGCGCGCGCGCGCCAGGCTGGCGCACCGCGCGGCGGCCGTGCCGGCGCGCGCGGCAGCGACGGGGCCGCCGGCGGCCGCCCGGGGCGCGCCGGGCGCCGCGCCCGCGCGCGCGCAGGCCGACCTGGCGCGCCACTGCTTCTATGCGCAGCCGGCCGGCGGCTGGTGGCGCGTGGAGGTGTGCCCCGGCGCGCGCGTGCGGCAGTACCACGCGTCGCCAGCCGGCGCGGTCCAGGCGGTGGTCGAGCTGGGCGCGTACGACGCGCAGGCGCGGGCCCCCGGCGTGCGAGCCATTGCCTGGCATGCTGCAGGGGCGCGCCGCAGCAGAGCCGCTCCCGTGTGCCCGCGCGGCTGTGCTGCTGCAACAGCACCAGCGTGGCCAGTGAGCAGTGTCTGGGTCGCGTCCAACAGCTGTGCTGGTCAGGAGCCCTGGCTGCGCTGTTTCAGACGAGCGTGGTGGCGGGGCTCCGGCGGTGCATGGGGCATGTTCGTGTCCTCGCTGGGCCCCGCGCTGGCGCGGCACTTTGTTGCCGGGTAAAGACAGAGGCGGGGCTGCGCCGCACGCCCACCTGGGTTCCCAGGTTGTGACCCTGCCTGGACGGCCTGGGACGAGGCGGCCTGTGAGGGCGCGCCTCGGTAAGCCTGACGAAGCAGGCTCGCATGCTGCGTGAGGCAATATGCACTTGTGCGCAGGCGACGCGCGACCTGCACCAGCGGCCAACCAAGCTGCCGGCGGGCGTGCGCATGGCCGAGCTGCAGCCCGGCACGCTCGGCCGCGCGGCGCCGCGCTTCGTCCGCCAGGCGTTCACCGGCGGCGACGCGTGCGAGCCGCCCGCGCTCGCCGCGGGTGCAGAGCGGGGCGGCGCGGGGCGCGCGCGCGCGGAGCCTGGCGCCGCGCCCAGGCGCCGCTCCGCCGAGCTGTGGCTGGGCTGCCCGCCGGACGTGGGCGGCGAGGCGGGCGACGCGTACCTGGTGGTGCTCGAGCCGGAGCCGTGCCGGTATGTGCTGGTGCTGTGGCACCCGCGCATGTGCGCGGTGCTGGCCGGGCGCCGCGAGGCCGGGCCGCGCGACGCGGCGGGCGGTCGGCGGGCGGACGGAGAGGCGGTGGGCGCGGATGCTTCATGGGAAATGGAGCAGGATGTCGAGCAGGCTCGCGAGGGGGCCGCAGGCGGCGACGCAGATGGTGCAGTGGAGCCGAGCGGCGCGGCGGGCAGCCGGCGGCCGCTCGGGCCGGCAGCTCTGGGGCATCGCGGCACCGAGCAGGGGCGCGAGGATGCGGAAGGCCGGGAGGCGGAGGCGGAGGAGGAGGAGGAAGGTAGGTTAGAGTTGCTAGACCCTGGGCTAGGGTTAGGGCACGAACTGCAAGACGCAGGCGGCCCCAGCGCGGAGAGGGCCGCGGAGGAGGAGCGCGGGCTGCGCGAGATCGCCAGGGCGGAGGCGGCAGCGCGCGCGGAGGTGGCTGCCCGGCGCGCGCCGCCGCGGGTGGCCGCCGCGCAGGGTCGCCACATCGAGTTGTGAGTTGTGAGTGGCGTCACTTTGCAGTCAGGTAGGCCGTGCGCCTAGTCGTGCACTTGGTTGTTGTGGCCATGCATATGGCTACACGACAGCAATGGAGCAGCTGAGAGACAGAGAGAGAGGGGGGACAGGTGGGTGAGGTTCATCTTATGAACTTCCTGTACACCACTGCAAGTCTGGCACATCAAGGACTGTTGGTCAGTCACGCACTGTCAAGACTGGTCAGTGAGCGCATCGGACCGAGGTCTCCACCTGTACAGTGTGAGGCTGCTCAAGGTAAAAAAAGCAGACTGGTGGCAGACAATGTGGCATAGAAACCATGCCAACAAACACAGCAGCAGGCAAAAATCGCAACAGCGGGGCCCGGGGTCAGCAGCGCGCAAGCAAGTCTCGCGTGCGCGCGACCACCGCATCAACGTAAGGCCGCTGGCCCGGGTCCGGGCAGAGGCAGAAGCGGACCAGGTCGCGCGCGTCCTCTGGATACGGGTCGCCCGGCGGCCACGCGATGCGCCCGTTGACGACCGCCAGCGCCAGGCTGCCGCCCGCCTCACTCAGGACCTGCGTGCCCGCACCAGGCGCGCGTTACGGCGTTGATGTGGTGCAGCTTCGTGCGTTGGCCTGCCGCCCTGTGCGGCGCCAATGCAGGGACGCTGGAGGGCTTGCTCAGGGCAGCGCTGCCGGCGTGACTATAGCGGGTTTCAGAGCACAAGGCCTGATAGCACAGCCTGAGCAGGGCCCGCTGTCTATCCTGTGCATGACGAGCACCCGTCACGGAGCGCGCACACAGCGGCACAGCTTCGCGGCTAGCGCGCCCCGCGACAGACCTTCTGGGTGAAGTGCATGTGTTCGATCTGGTGCTGGACAGTATATGCCAGCTCATGCAGGGGCACGCAGTGGCAATAGACGTGAGTACGGCGTGGGGACACGGCGCGCCCGCTCGAAGGGCGAGACGCCGTGCATGGCGAAGTAGAGCAGGCAGCCCAGGCTCCAGACGTCCACGCGCTCGTCCAGCCGGCACGCGCTCGCCACGTCCCACAGCTCCGGCGCCCGGTACGGCGCGCTGCGCGCGGCAGCGCGGCGGGCAGCCTGAGCCGAGCGGAGCCCCTGCTAGGCGCGCTGCGCCTGCACTGGGTCGCAGATCGCAGTGCAGCTCCGCGCGGTGCACATGCGCGCGTCTGCATGCGCATGCAAGCCGTCAGCAGTCACCCAGCGCGCCCCGCTCTCGTATGTCCCGCGTCCCTGCTGTCGGCATCGGCGAGAGGCTGCCAGGCTCGCGCCATCTCTTCCATGGACAGCGCAGGCGCAGCAGGCGCATGGACCGGCGTAACGCGCAAGCCGCGGCCGGCCCCAGCGCGCCGGCGGGCGCGCGCCTGCAGTGCGCCTCCGCATCCTCCTGCGCCGCGAGCGCCTCCGCGCGGCTGCGCACGTCGACGCGCGCGGGCGCCGCGCTGCCAAAGTCCATGAGCACCGCGCGCAGGCGCCCGCCGCCCGGCACCGCCTCGTCGTCCTCCTGCGGGCGCCGGGCGGCATATGGTGCAGGCAGGCGGAGGAAAGGAAGCAGGCGCAGGGGCATAGGCATGCTGTTCAGCGTTGGCGCCTCTCAAACAAGCGATTGAATCCGTCACGTACCACGCAAATTTATTAGCCGTGCACCAGTCGTGCTGTCACTTTAAAGCACCATGCACATCCTTCAGGACGTCAGCAGAGCCAAATTGCACACTGGAAGTCTTCATGCGTGCAAGCAGCTGGCTGCTCGCCACGTCTCCATGGCTTGCGCAACGCATCTGCGGCTTGGCAGCAGCTGAAGTTTGCGGCGCGTCCGTCCAACATGAGGCAGCATGCGCACATGCAGACTGGCGGGTCTATGGTCCGTCTGTTGCCATGAGACGTACGTGATGGCGGGCCTTCAGCCCGTTCCAGAAGCTCAGGATTTTTTTTTGTAATACCAGCGAGCAGGCGCGCCTGCAAGGGCTGCGCGGCCAGCGCCTCAGCCTCGCCGTCTCCTCGGCCGTGCATGGGCCGCGCCTCCAGCAGCACATTGTGCGGCTTCACGTCCCGGTGCGCTACCGGCGGCTCCAGGCCGTGCATCGCCTGGACGCCCAGCGCGGCCTGCCGACCCCAAGCTCGAATCTGGCAGCGTGACATAGCCGGCCGGTGCGGATGGCCGCTGCTTCTCTCGGGGCGCCTAGCTGGGCACCACCGGGCAGCGCTTTGGGGTATAGCTTGATGAGGGCATGCAGCGCAGGTCATGCGCGACTCTCACAGCCCCCAGCAGCCGCAGCATGCAAGGGGCGCAGGAGGCAGAGCCGCGCACGGCAGGGGCCCGAACGCAGAGCAAGCAGCCGGGCGCGCCTGCAGGAAGATGCTGAGCACGTCGCGCAGCGACAGGCGCGTGCCGGCGGCGGCCTGCCGCGACAGCTCGTCCGCCAGCGACCCTGCCTGCAGCGCCCTGGGGCTCAGCTCATGCCGGCCCGGCGTCTATCAGGAGCTCTGCTGCGTGCAGCGTGTGCGGGGAGGCGCGCACCGCGTACAGCGGGAAGAGCATATGTACGACATACTTGCTGCCGTGCTCCTCGTCGGCCTGCGGCGTGACGGAAGCGGCGAGCAGCGGCAGCAGGCAGGGGTGGTGCAGGCGGCGCATCACCTCTATCTCGCGCCTCGCCATGGCCAGGCCCTCGGGCGTCACCGCCAGCACCTGGCAGAGCGCGCGCTCATCAGCAGCCCTTCTCACAACCCTTGCCAACACCACAAGGTACGGCCACTCAGCACGTGGCAAAAGCACACAAACATGGCCGGACGAATTGAAGCTGTGCTGGCTCACACGCCAGCCATCTTGAAGTCTGGATGCCGGACCCCAGCTAGAAGCATGTGAAGCAGGCACACGCGCATCCAGAGGCTATCGGCAGGCACCACACCTTTTTCAAGGCATACTTGCGGGTGCGGGCGTGCAAGTTTTCCGCAGTAGGCAGCTCTTGCACCAAGTAGACAAAGGAGTAACCGCCCTCTGCAAGCTGCGCAGGTAAGCAGCACTGTGCTCAGTGGTGGGCAGCGGCGTTTGCACTACAAAGAGCGGTGCACCTGCAGGTATGTGTGCAGACACAGAGCTATGCATCACCAGCTTCAGGATGCGAAAATGCCGTCCGTCAAGAGCAACTTCTCTTGCGCCAGCTGACTGTGCGATGCAGCTCCAAAAGCAAGAGTTCACCGCGCTCCACAGCTCCATGAAGGCCTCGCTCATTCAAGCGCCTTGTGTTGCTGTCTGCATTCTCCCAGCTGCTTCGTCTGGGTAGCTTACAACCTCGCTTTGCTTGCAGGACCCGGAGCTTGAGATGCCACACAAACCTTTCAAACAAAAGTTTGAGCTTCAGCAAGTTTGCTTTGTATTTACAGGAATACATTTCAATGTCCAGGCCCTTGCAAAATTAGCCTTTATTATGCTTAGCATACCAGCCCGGCCTATGCCCTTCCACCATGCATGCCATCTGTCACACATGTCAGCTGCAATGGTGCGACTTGCCTTCACGCGTTTGCAATAAGCTAGCTGAAGACTGCAAAACCACACGCTGCAAAACACTCATGGCAACAGCCAGCAAAAGGAGCCCTTGCTGGGCTGCTTCACAGCTGGCGTCACATCACGCAGCAGTATGTGGTCGCCACCTCGCTCCCCTTGACAGCCTCGCGCACCTGCGGCATGCACAATACCATGTGTCAGCACAGGCACAGTCCCATACAAAAGCATGGCGATCAGCCGCGTGACACGTGTTGCCACGCAGGTCCAGACGCGGGGACGCACGTCTGAGTCCTGCGTTGCGAGCGCCTTCAGGAGCAGGATGGCGTCGTCATCGTTGTCCACGCCGGAGACACACTCTGTCGCCTTGCCGTTGGCGGCAGCCTCCTCCTCCTGCGTGCCGACACGCACGTCATCACGTGTGCTGTTCGCCAGCGCAGTCAAAGCAGCGCCTGCTGGCCCTGCTGCGCCAGGTTGAGCAGAGCTTCAGAGGCGTTGTCGAGCAAGGTTCAGAAGCGTTGTCGAGCAAGGCGCGCATGCGCAGCATGTTGTTCTAGGTCTTGCTGACTTTGCCCTTGTGTGTCATAGCGATGCCGTGGGAGCGCCTGGCGCGCCTGCTGGCCCTCCTGGACCAGGCTGAGGAGGGCGTCCACGAGCGCGGTGCCCGGCAGGCCCAGGGGCCCGCCCGGGCGCAGCGCGGCGCGCGCGTCGCGCACGAGCAGCCAGAGCGTGTGCGCGGCCGCGTCCGCAACCGCGCCGCCTCCCGCCACCAGCGCGGCCACCGGCTTCAGGCCGCCCTCGTTCCGAACAAATTCCTGCGCATGGTTTTGGGTAGGTCAGGCAGGCAAAGTGCGGGGGAAGGTGGGCCAGTTGCCACTACTGAGGCCAAGACTCACTGGGGCTGCATCTACCGAGGGCCACAGTGCGAGCAGCCTGTCACAGTCTGGATTCCAAAGCGTACCCAACAGACATCCTCAGACGCCATGCCCAGCTGTCCTTAAATGCTCAGCCCCGCAACCTTGGCGCTCGGCACACCAAGGGGTGGTCATGCCATGAGTGGCTCAGCCTTCCAGGCAGCACCCTCCTAACTGATGAAGCACGCACCGCGACCGCGGGCCGCATCTCCACGATGGTGCCCAGGAAGCAGACGGCGGCGGCCTTCTCCTTGTCGCCGCCGGCCTCGATGAGCTTCAGCAGCGGCAGCAGCGCCTGGTCCAGGATGATGGCCGCGTCGTCCTGCCCGCCACCACACAGCCATGTGGACACACGGGCGCCAGCATGACCCCCGCAACCAGTGCGCACGGCACATGCTTGCGGTGCATGCAAGCACTGCAGCGTGCTGGCGCCCGCCGTTGCCCAACCCCATGCGCCTGTGCCTTTAAGGACTCAACCACCCAGATAGAGTGCACGGCTGGGAGGATATGACGGGCTCGGGCCGCGCCTTCAGGTCCAGGCTGAGCACGGCGGTATCCAGGAGCTCCAGCGCCTGCGCGCGGCGCAGCCGCTCATGCAGGCTAGCCCCCCCGTGCCCGGCTGCGCGCGCTGCGCGGGCGCGCGCGCGCGGCCCTGCAGGCGCGTCACCAGGCCGCGCAGGCGCAGGGTCCTGCGCTCTGCCGCAGGAGGCGCGCACCACGCGGGGACACGGGTCTCAGCCAGCGCGGAGTGCTGGCCACCCTACCATAACCCTATGCCTGGGGCAGGAGCGGGAACGCACATCCGAGCGAGCGCGGAACGCTCGTCTCTCGTCTTTCCTGGGGCGCTTATAGGTCAGGGGCTAACCCTATGGGGCGCGCGCCTGCGCCTTGCCGTCCAGCAGCGCCTGGACCAGCTCGCGCAGGTAGGCCACGCGCGCGGGCCGATTGTAGCATGTCAGCGCCTGCAGCGCGGCGCCCGCCGCCTCGCCCGCCTCGCCGGCGCCCCCCAGCTGCATCTCCGTCAGCGCGCTGCCTCCTTGGGGATGGGGGTGGCAGTACAGCTGCAGATCCGAAATTGCATGCGTGCCACACCGGTTCAGGCTCGGGGCGCCAGTTGCCAAGTGGCTGCAGAGGGTGACTGCCTGACAACTACACCCACAGGCAGGCGAAAAGGATGCCTTGATGACCCAGTGGCTGTCCGATATGCAGGGCTGTGGCACGAGAAGTTAACGACCGCGCATACCCCGGTCGGCACGCCCACGGGGCCCAGCACCTGAGCACCTCGCGGTCGGCCAGCTCGGCCTGCGCAGGGTTGAACGTCACGCGGTCCGGCGTCTCCCCGAACCCAAGCGAGCTGCCGCGCTGCAGGCGCGCGGCGCCCGCCGCGCTCACCGCTGCCGGCCAACCCCCGAAATATGAGCCCACAGTCCTGGCTGCACAGGCTCGTTGCATATGCATATGCACGCAAAGCAGGCACTGCCTGGCATGCGCCGCAGGTCAGCGACAGCAGCTGGGCCAAGGCTCAGCGCCCCCTGCCCACATAGCAGTACACAGCAGCCAGCGCGTGCAGCGGCAGCCATTCCGCGCATTCGGACACGACGCAGACGCTGCCCTCACGGCCCGCGCCGCACCGGCAACGGTGGCGACGCAGCGCGCGGCGGCGACACGCACGGCAGGCGGCGAGGCCGGCGCGAGCAGGCGCGCCAGGAGCGCCACGAGGCCCTCGTCCACGAGCGCCCGCTGCGCGGAGTACGAGTCGTCGGCCGCGTCCACCAGCGCCTCGACGCGCTCCAGCGCCTGCGGGGGCCGCGCCGCGTGTCAGGCCGCGCGGAGCCTGCCTGCTCAATAAAAGGAAAGCTGTGTGCCTGCTCCACCAGGCCGTCCACTCTCGTGCCTGCAGCGACGCTGTCAAAGTGTGAAGCTCGGTGTGGGCGTCGAGTGACATTGCAGCATACATCCTTGGGGGATTACTTGCAGTGTGTGGGAGCCGTGCAGCTGCAGCCAACAAGCGCCAACAGCCCATCCAGCACTCTGAGCCACTGTAGCGTACCGTTGAAGTAAGTTGCTGCCATCTCAGCTCAGAAAACAGCATTCAGCCTGGTCACGCCACTGCCTCCCCCCTTCGCCGGCAGAGCGGGCGCTAGGACGCCAAACTCCAATCTAGGCTCTCACTTGCCCGTCAAAGCGTGTGGCCCCCGGTCAGGCTTGACAGGCCAAGCAAGGCGTGCGGTTGGGCTGACCTGGATCTTAAGTGTATCAGAGTCACGATCGATCACGCTCTCCAGCTCCTGCAGCGCCTTGAACACTGCGTTGTCCTCCTCCCTCTCGCGTTTGCTTGCCATACCTGCGCCGGCTACGGCAGGCATTGGGGATAAGCAAGAGCAGCTGGCAACAGACCCAAGTAGAAGAGGTATTCTGGCAGGACCGATTAAGCGTCAGACAACAGGGGAGCATACTGTATCTGTGAACAGCCGCAGGACAGGAGGTGCAGAGGCTCGAAATGATGCTGCGGATGGCCTAGCGCACCCGGCAGCCTCAGATTCTGAAGAGGTTTCCAGGTAGCCGATAGGACGCTCTTGCTAAATAGAGCTGGCACCAGCAAGCGACTTTCCGTCTAATTGACGCCTCTATCAACCCCAGTAGCAGTGCTTCCGAGAGCGATTCCGGTAGTGCACTTTTTGGTAAGATCACAAGTGAGCTTGCATGTGCCTGGAACATAACAAACAGCACATGAGGCATCAGCAGGCCACACCATGCAGCCTACTATGGCGAGCATGCATCATTTTCCACCCGCGCATTTTCCGCACCCGCGCATTCTCATGTGGGTGTCCTTTGCAGGCAAGACCATGGAACATCCAATCACACACATATTCTGTGCCCTGCAGCTGGAAAATAAAGTGGTGGTCCCAGCAAAATCAGTTTAACACAGCAATGACTGCTGCATAGGTCGTCGTATGCGTACATGCTGAGAAACACGCACAGGACGCAAGTACCCGCTTGCTACCCAGACTTGGTCCATGACACAGTACCACCCTACTTGCAGCTAACTCCTCAACTTGCTATTAGGAAAGCCACCTACACGAGCGTTCCCCTACCATCTCATCTCGCACAAGCAGCTCGCATCCTGTAAACTGATTCGTGGCCATAGATGCCAAAGAGGTCAATCCATAACTTGTCAGCCGTCTGTGCACACACACTCGGCACACTGCCAAGCATCAAACAAAAAACAAATAACAAAAGATAAAGCTTGGATGTCGATCCCACATAGCAAATGCATGCCCGCCTGCTAGAAGACGCGCACGGAGCTGGAAACCCTGCTCGTGACCGGGGGTGTCTGCGCGGCAGCAGGAAGACAGCGCCGCTCAGGCCGCGCGCCTAGGCGCTGAGGCGCAGGCCGCGGCGCATGCGGCGGCCGAGCTCGGCGGCCACGAGCGCCTTCTCCTGCGCGACGCCGCCCAGCACGGTACTGTTCTCCTGCGCGCGCCTGATCAGGTACGGCAGCACCTCCGCCACCAGCCCGAACGGCACGTACTTGTACGCCTGCGCAGACCAGAGTGCAGCGGGGCTGAGCGCGGGCTTTGCGCTGCCGTCACAGGTGCGCACAGCACCTCACAAGGCCGTTTCTTTGCAAACACAAGGAGGCTACCAAGACTCAAGGGCAGAGGCTGCAGGGCATGAGCACCAGCTGCGCACACACCCATCAGTTGCCGGCCAGCAGCGCGCGCGTACACACACACAAACATGTCCAGCATCTCGAGCACACTGCCTGTCCCAGCGCGCCACAACCTGAGAGCAGCCTGGAGAGATGCGCAGGGCGGGCGGCGCACCCGGTAGCCGTTGCGGCCCAGCACGTAGGACAGCGGGTCGGCCATGCCCAGCAGCTGGCCAAAGTAGACGCCGTGCTCGCCCGGGTCCATGTCGGCCGCCTCCAGCAGCGCCACTGCGCGCTCCACCGACGCCTGCCGCGCGCGTGCGCTGCTGAGGCGGTGCAGCCGCGCGGCTCAGACGCACGGCCGCAGCACACAGCGAGCGCGGTGTCAGCTGGGCACCTGCGGACGTGGCGGCCCGCTGACATCCTCCAGTAACCTGCAAGAAAAGGCGCAATGCAAAACACTCCTATGCGCAAGGGCGATGGGGCCCGCTAGAAAGCGTAGTGAAGTCATACGTTCCGCCTGGAGGGGCGAGCGCACCTGGTTGTGCGACGCGATCATGAGCTCGCAGCCGTGCGGGATCACGCCGCCCAGGACCTCCTCAACACACCTGCCCACGTCGCGGATGCTGCATCAGATCAGGGCATGCCCACAGGGCAGGTGTGTGCATCTCAGGGCATGCCCACAAGTATGGATGCATCAGGGAGGCAGAGATACGGCTGTGACTTTGCAGGTCCCAACAGCACTCGCCACATCATACAACGCAGGAAGGCACATGGCAGGAGAGAGCGGTGCTTGCTGCCACTGCTCATAACATGCATGCGCGGCCACTGCTAGGCCCACAACTATCCAATCGACTCATCAACTGTACTATCTCGAACGAGCGGCCTCCTGGGCACAGGGCGCGCCGGTCAAAGTTGGCATGCGTCTGCTCAATGGTGGGCCAGATCGGGGAGGGGTAGCCCTTCTTCGCCGCGCGCTCGCGCTCCAGGTACATGTACGCGCCGCGCACCAGCTTGGCGCCTGCATGCGCCAATCAAAACTGCATGACTGACATATACAATCGGCTTGTCTGGGGCCTTGCACAGCAGTGTCTCATCAGCTAGCGTGCCATAGCCCATCGCTGTGGCATCGTTCACTGGCTTGGATGGTACACGCAATGCCACACCCCACACTGACAGCACATTGCATTCGCAGCAGCCAGCCTGCCTGGCTGCGCACCAGCAACCCGCGCAGAGTGGCCCCCTCGAGACACCCTGGCTGTGCTTACTGGCACAAACCCCCGGCTTTGCAGGGCGCACCAAAGTGCCAGCCCTCTGTTTGCGCGCGCAGCATGTCCAGCTGCAGCCGATCATGCGAGTCCTGCACGCATGCTCCTCACCCGCTTCACACCTTGACATTATGACATAAGCTCCCACACAACTGCAACAAAATTAAGGCCGCTAACCTCTTGCTGACACAAAAGCGCTGCGCGTGCAGAGGAACATGCGCTCGGCAGATGCTCCGTGAGCCTGCTCACGACCTCGTCACATGGCCCGACGGCAGGCCCTCGTACTTTGCATGGCCCCCAACAGCAAAAGCGCCTGGGCAGCATGGGCATGGGCTAGACACATCAGCACCCCGTACTCTACGCCACCCGCTTCCATACTGAAATGCCAGAACAGCATCAAGCTGGCCCCGTCGGTGTGAGTGTGACCCTGCGCGCCGGCGCCCTCGGCGGCGTCCCTGCACTCCAGCGGCGCGTCCCGATTGCCGTCCGCGGCGGCGCCGGCGAGCCGCGAGGGACCAGACCGCCGTGCCTAGGGCTAAGGGCGCCCGTTTCCATGCTGATCTGCCAGGATTGCTTCGAAGCGGTCAATCGCGTCTATGAACCTGCGCGCCAGAGCCCTCGGCGGCGGCGCCGCCGAGGGCTACGGCGCGCAGGTTCACAGACGCGACTGACAACCTCAAAGCGGTACAGGCAAATCAACATGGAAACAGAGCGCCCTTAGGTGTTAGCACTGCGGCTCCGACCCCCTCGCGGCCCGCCAGCGCCGCCGCGGACGGCGGTTGGGACGCGCCAATCGACTGCGGCGACGCCGCCAAGGGCACTGGCGTGCAGATTTGAAAGTGCGCCGGCTGCGAGACCGCCTCGACGCGACGTTGGCATCAACACGGTAATGGGCGCCCCGAGTGCGAGCACTGCAGATCCAGGCCGCCGGCACCGCCGCACATGGCGGACGGGTCGCGGAGCGCAATGGCGCGGAAACGGTAAACGGCCCGACCGCGTAGCCTAAAGCGGCCGCCTTGCCATCTATGCAAAACCACCGCGACATGCCAACGAGGAACGAGTTCCGGCAATGGCGCGTCGACAGAGACACGCGGCGCGCCTGCAGGTAGCACTGGTAGGTGTTGAGAATGGTGGGCTTGTGCTTGTTGTACGCGCGCTGCAGCTCCATGGCCGCGTGGTCGATTGCCGGCTGGAAGTAGCTTTGCTCCGCGTCCACCATCAGCCGCACGTTGGCCTGCGCGGGGCCGGATCGAGTCATAAGGATACTTCCTTATCACAAGCACTTCCAACCTAGCACCTCCATGGAATCAATGACATGTGCGCACAGGGCCTTGTGGTGCTTACGTAGGTGAGTAGTGACTATGTCATGGCAGTTCATCAGGCGCGCCTGATGTGGGCCATGCGATATGTGCAAGGCTGCTGCACGGGTTCCAGCGCACCAACAAGCAAAGGCCGCAAGGGCTAGGGTTACCCTATACCCTAACCTATATGTAGGGGGATACCCTATACCCTAAACTCTATATAAGATGCCGCAGGGGCTTGCGATGCAACCTGGACTCGCTGATGCCAGCAACACCCAACCCTACCCTATGCCCCAGTATCACTGCCCAGGCGCCAGCGCTCGCAGCGCTCGGCAAACTGCGACGTGCGGCGCAAGCGGGAGCCGCGCCTCAAAGGCGGCCCTGGCGCAGCGGTCCAGGCGGCGCATCATGGCCTCCAGCAGCTCCAGCTCCTCGGCCGACAGCGCCGACAGCGCCAGCGGGCCCGGCGCGCGGCACGCCTTGATGATCTGCGCGCGCTCAACCACGCCCACTTAGCACGGTGCGGCCTCCTGCGGCCTGCACTTGAGCTCTGCAGGGCAGCCGGGCAAGGCCAGCTTGGAGCACCGGCCCCACAGCAAGCCACCAGCGCGCCTGCTGCAACTGCTGGCAAGGACAGGCGCGGCCAGGGCTGGCAGCGGCCATGGGATGCAGGACATGCATTGGTTGCATGCAGCACTGGACTGTGCCGGCTGCAGATGCAGCACCAAGCCCTACAAAGAGAACCGCTCGGTTCCGGCGAGCGCACCAGCCGATGCTGGCGGGCGGGCTGTGCAGCGGGGCCTGCTCGACAACAGGCCTGACCGCGCAGTGCACGGTCCCAGCAGGCTGCTGTTGGCGCCAGCTACAAGCCCGTGGCAGGGGGGCCTCGCCTGCGGCACGTCCTGCAGGCGCAGGCCGCGCGACCAGGACAGGAAGTCCTGGGCCAACGCCGCGGTGCACAGCCCAGCAAGCTGCTGTTGGCGCCAGCCACAGGGCCGCGGCAGGGGGGCCCGCCTGCGGCACGTCCTGCAGGCGCAGGCCGCGCGACCAGGACAGGAAGTCGACCACGCCGCTGTTGTCGCGGTCCAGGTACTTGAACAGCGCCTCCAGCCGCTCCGGCGTCGCGTCGGTGAACAGCTCCGTGTAGACCTGCACGGACGCACCGTGCATGCTTTCTGCTCGCACCATGTCATGTACATTGCATGCGCGTGTGTGCGGCCGTGCCCACGCATTGCCTGCTTGCCGTGCAGCCCCTTACACCCTCATCCTGGAGTCTTACGAGACACCTCCCAAAGTTACACCGCCTGCAGAATGCAACACCCAGCTACGCCACAGTGACTCTCTGCACGGCGAGTGCAGGGCGAGCAGGCGACGAGCGAGCCGCCCCTCCACATGCAGACAGAAGAAACGTGGCGGGGCGCCCACGGCGCACAGAGCGCAGGGGCTGCGCACGCTGGCAAACTCCTCTCGCGTGATGCCGTTGTCCTTGTTGACGTCAAACTGCGAGAACAGGTTGCGCATGGCCACGAGCCCCGACGACACGCGCTCCAGCAGCTTGGTGTTGCCCAGCGCCGTCACCTGCGCGCGCGCCGCATGTCACGGTCTCGCCTGCGCCTCCCAGCACGAGCGGACTGTGCTGAGTGCGGATGCAATTTAACCTCAGGAGCAACCAGTTGCCACATGCGTGCACATATTGTTGCATGCATGAATACGTGGCAGGCTGTGTCCGCACTCAAGCAGACTCACAGCGCAGTTCACAGCGCCGTCCGCGGCACGCTCGGCTGCCGGGCGCGCGCCTTGATGGCGGCAAAGCCCTGCCCGGGCGCCTTGCCGGCCGCCTCGATCGAGCGCAGGAAGGTGCCCAGGTGCGCGTCGCAGGCCTTCTCGGTGTCGTAGCAGTACGTGCGCGCGACCACCTGGTCATGCGGCGCGCTGCGCGAGGCCGGCCCGTCCGCAGACGCCACGTCGTCCTGCGCAGCTCCACCGCCTCACAAACGCGCCGCTTCCACACCGAGGACCCAGCAGGTGTGTGCAAGTCCCGGCGCATGCGCCGGGGCACGCCCCTCGCGCACGTTGCACCGGCCAGCGCAAAACGCGCGCCCAAATGAGCGGCCGAGCTGCGTGCACGCACCCGGAGCGTTCAGGTGCAGCCAAACAAGCCAGGCGACAACGCACCTCTGCTGCATAGTCGAGGATGCTGCCGATGCCGTTGGCGTGCAGCCTCTTCAGCACCGGCTGCATCTGCTCTTGCGTCTCCCCTGGCCCCAGCAGCAGGTGTGAGCAACCGCACCCAAAGCTCCAGCCAATCCATGCAGCCACTGAGCGCCTCATACGTGGTAATGGGAGCAGCATGCATTGCTCAACGTAATGAAGCGGCTTGAGACAAGCCGCGGCCAAGCAGTGTGCGAGCAGCATAAGTAAGGAAGAGGCGGGCACGCATTGCTGGCTGCGCCCGATTGACACAAATATAAAGCGCGGGGGCGCACCGCCGCAGAAGTGCGCGAAGAAGGTGCGCTTCACGATGCCGTGCACGAGCGCCTCGGGCAGCAAGCGCTTGGACCAGCGCAGCAGCACGTCCGCGTTGCTCACAAACGGCTTGATCTGCGCCCGGAGCGCAAGCGCGTGAGGACACAGCACCCCTGTGTGAGCAGCGCATGGAGCAGGGGCGCCCCGCCCACGCTTGCGCCTGACGAGCCCCTCAACGATCAGCACCGCCTTTGCCAGCCTCACGCACATACACACACCGCTGCATTGCTCAGGCGGACTTCCCAGTTGAGTGAGGCACGCAATGAATGCGTCAGAGCGAGGCACGCACGCTGCCGCACACGCTCGCAACCCGCAGCCCAAGGCGCAACGCGCAGACATTACGCCAAAGCATACTTCCACAACAAACCAACGAGCCAGGCCGTCACGGCTGGCCATGGTGCTGCTTGCCAGTGCAGGGCTGCACAAAAAAAAAGATGCCGCGCGCCTGGCACGCGGAGAACACTGCCCAGGACAGCAGCAGCTCCCGCGTGGACTTTGCGCCGAACGCGGCTGTGGGGTCGTCAAAGTTGAGCGGCAGGTTCCGCGGCTGCCGCCGCCGCGGCACCGGGTGCGGCTCCAGCTTGGGCTGGGGGCTCTGGTACTCGCCCTCGTCCATCGCTGGCGCTGGCTCGGCGGCCGCTGCGAACCCGCGCGCCGGGCCGGCGCCCGCCGGGCGCCGGTCGCAACTGAGAGCACACCTGCGCAGCCCTTGCGCGTTAGCAGAGGCACCTGGCAGCACGAGCGTACACCGGAAGTGTGAAGCTGCTACTCACCATGCGTCGTGCGGCTGCGAGCCGGGCCAGCTGGCGCCTTCGGCACCGCAGGCGTGCGCGGCACGCAAGTGCGCCCTGCCCGTCGTCACGCTCCGCCGCAGCAGGAACCGCAGCGGGGCAGACATCGCAGGCCCGCCGCCCCCGCTCTAGCGTGCACCTGCGTGGTACGCAGTTATTGGTATTGCCGCCTTGTTTGCAACCAACGCCTGGGGCCACCAGCTGTGGCTCCTTGTGCGCCGCCACGCGCCGCCCTGCACCCCCCTCACTGGCAGAGCCACAGGCGGCACAATAGATTGAGGCTGCAACAGTTGCCCTATAGAAAGTGAACCCGGTCATACGTGCGCAAGTCGTCCGTGAGTTGCAGCAAGACAGACAATCTCATGTGTCTCTGCTTACCGTGCAGCGCGGGCCCACACCTGTTCTGCCTTTGGACGCGCGACTGGATGCGCTCTGCTTAAAACCTTGGAGCCCAGCAATGCTATCCCACAACAACTGCCTGCTCCTCTCGTGCACAGGCCCTACAGTCTCTGCAGGCCCACCAGTGCCAAGCCAAGCGCGCAGGTGCAATAGATCTTCGAAACAGGGAAAAGCTCAGAACCAGCGTGCTGCAATACAACACCGGGCTCGCTTGCAAGGTGCACCGGTCTGGTTTGCGCTGGTGCACAATCGTGCACCCTCCGAGGCACGGTAGGGCAGCGGGACCCTCTTTTCAGGAGCAAAGCAACTCTCCCTCCGCACTTTGCTTTGCCCTAGCACCTGCTGCCCGCCGCGCCTCCTGTGCCTGGTCCTGTGCTCACGCAGTTACGATGGAGGGCATCCACAGGCAGCTGTTGGAGGGCGAGCAGTGGGTCGGCGACAGCACCGGGCCCTTCTTCGGCTTCATGGGCGCCGCGGCAGCGCTCGTGTTTGCCTGTGCGCGGCCTCCTCGCGCCCTGGTTTGCGGCAGGCGCCTGCGCGCTTGCTTGCGCGCGCGCGGAACCTGCTAGGTTGGCGCGCCTGGCCGATCCTGGCCGCCCCGCGTGTGCGGCGCGGCGGCGCCGGCTGTTCACCCACCTGCCCTCCTGCTCTGGCCGGTCCGGCCGTGCCCTAGCCGAGTTTCGGCATGGACTGAACGTGGCGACCTACCCCTGTGGCCAGGCTTCGGAGCGGCGTATGGCACGGCAAAGTCGGGCGTAGGAAGTGCGGGCCCCTGCTGCTGCCTGTGCTCGCCGCCGGGCTCGAGAGCTGCCGCTCCCTGTGCTGGCACAGAGTCCATCACGGAAACCTGGGAGACAGGCAGGCTGAGCGCGTGCGCGCGGCAGTCTCCTCCATGGGCGTGCTGCGCCCGGAGCTGGTCATGAAGTCTATTGTCCCGGTGGTCATGGCCGGCGTGCTCGGCAGTGCGCGGCCCGCACAAACTTTCCATGTGTTCGTCCTGGGTTTGCATCTGCTTGGTGTGCTGCAAGCGGTGCAAGCTAACAAGGTGAGCCTGCGCGCGCAGTCTACGGGCTTATTGTGGCGGTCATCATCAGCACAGGCAGTGCGTGGCCCGGGCGCTTTGTGTAGGGCAGCCGACGCGGGGCGCATGTGCTGTCCGCACCCGTACTGCAACCTGTATGGAGCTGAGAGATCTGCTCAACAGTAGCAGTGGCTGTGTTGTGTTGAAGGCACCCTGAAGGCACAACTGCTGAAACCTGCTCGTCGCTGCGCAGTCAACCAGACCGCGGACAAGCCCTACTACCTGTTTGACGGCTACGCGCACCTTGCGGCCGGCCTGGCGTGTGGCCTGGCAGGCCTGGCGGCCGGCATGGCTATTGGTATTGTGGGCGACGCGGGCGTGCGGTGAGCCCAGAGCCCGCCTTACACCGTTAGAGCCTGCCTGTGCGCTGCCGTGCGTTGACGGCGGCAAGACAGGCCGCTGCTAGGCGACTCAAAAGCTCCCTGTTGCCAGGTGTAGATGCGGCGAGACTGGATCCTGTTCGTTGTGCTGTGATGTTGAGACGGTGCTTACTGCGTATTGCGAGGAGCGTTTGATAGCAGGACATGGTGCCGTGTCCAGAGGCTGATTTTGGGCAGCGGCCGAGGGTGCGCGTGCGCGTGCGCAGGGCCAACGCACAGCAGCCCAAGCTCTTTGTCGGCATGATCCTTATCCTTATTTTCGCCGAGGCCCTGGCGCTGTATGGCCTTATCGGTGCGCTGGCTGTACAGAAACCAACATATACAAATTTCTGGAGTGTGTATAGGATTTTGCAACTTGGAATAGCTGGACTGAAGGGACGGGCAGTGTGTGCCTCACGACCACGTCTGCGTGTGTCTGTCTTTGCCTCGCCATTTCTGCTTGCTGCGTGCTGACGCTGTGCTTGACGCGTAGTTGGCATCATCCTGGCGGGTAAGGCGGGCAGCGCCAAGCCTGGCGCCGGCAACCCGTGAGCGGCGCGCACGCGCGGCGGATGCGAGCGGGCCGCGACACTGGCGGGCGTGCTGGGACGCGCAGTACCGCAGCGCTGCGTCTGCAAAGACCTGGCTGGCTGAGGCCAAGCACTGTCCTCATACCAGGGAGCGTTGTCGTGCTGCTGGTGTCCCCAGCTCCTCCTCGCTTGCGTGCGCGGACCGCAAGGGCGACGGGCTGTGGCTCTTCTGTCTTTAGTAGGAACTGCTCCGGCTGTAGGGATGCAGGTTATGGGGTGCCGCTCAGGCTGCACGTACAGACTACCAAGCGGTGCGTAAAGGCCGAGTGTGGGTTATCGAGACATGGGCGAGGGTTGCAGCGCGAGAGCGCAGGCAGGGGGCCACGTGCTCCGGGTGTATTTCTTTGACAGTCGCGTCAGCAGCATCTTCAAGCCGTAGCGCATGCAAACGCATGCTGAGCTGCACGCCGAGCCAAGAGGGCGCGCGCGCGCGTGCATACCTTCTTGCTCCATGCTTTGACGGGTGTGCAGCGTGGCCTCGCTTGGCATGAGCGCGGACTTCTGCACAGGGGCTGGGTGAGTAAATGCCGTCTGTATAACCTGTAAGCGCTTCTGGCCTCTATGTTTGCCCTCTACTTTTCGGAATGTCTGGCTCCCCACAAATGCATCGTGTTGTGCAAGACACAAGTTGTGCACTTTCGACAAGTTTAGTCAGAGAAGCACTGTCGATTGGCAGTGTCATGTGCGCCGCACATTGTGCGGTTCGCACATCCTGCTAAAGGCTCCAAGCTCTGAACGTGAAGGGCAGTAATCCTGAAAGTCTTCTTGCTCTTATACAGTGATGCACATCCTGAGATGGTCCACAGCAGCCCCGCCTGTGAGAGGCTCGAGTGGCCATGGGTCGTGATCATGCATGCACAGTCCACAGGACTTTGAGCCTAGGGTTGATAGATATTTGCGCAGGTTGAAAACTTGCAGCGCACTTAGCAGCTGGGAGGCCTGCAGGCCCGGCAGATATGGAGAAGGTTGAGACATTGTTGGCCAGCGCGGCAACGCTCCTGCAGGAGCTGCTGGTGGAAAAGAGGCAGAACGCGCGGCCGGGCCGCACACTGGGGCTGCCTGTCAGCGAGATACGGACGTGCGCAGGTCAGTGCGCAGCCTGTCGAGGCCCGCCTCGCTGCCGGAGGCGCGTCCGCAAGAGGGAAGACCTGAGAAGTTGAGCGAACGCAGGCCTCGCCTTCATCTTCGCCTTCAAGGCCGGCGCTATCGTGAGCTGGACGCACGGCAGCGGCATTATCATAAAGAAGGTGCGTGCCTGCGTGCGCAGCGCCGCTGTGCGCGAGCGAGCAGGTTGATTGTGGTCGGTGACGATATTTTGTGCCTGCCGAGTCTGGCTTTGGGGGCTGCTGTGCGGCTGACGGCGCGCCCCTGTCTGCCCCGCGCAGCTGGACGAGCAGGCAGGAGCGCGGACAAGGTGGTCAGCCCCGCTGTTCTTCACCGTCAATGCCGCCGGCGCCGGGGCTACGCTGGGCGTGTCGGAGATTGCCAGCGTGCTCGTGCTGGACACGCCGCAGGCCTGCGACGCTTTCCTGCGCACCCAGGCGCGCTGCTTTTCCTGGCTCTCCTTGCAGTGCCGACGTAGGCGGCAGCTGCATGAGCAGCTGTGTCCCTCTTACAGCACCGCTTGCAGATGTGCGCACCAGTCAGTGCTTTGTCAAGTCGTGCTATTGTGCTTCGACAAATTATCCTTTACCTGCAAGCCTATACAACGCTCTGTGCGCACAGAAGCTCAGCGTCGCTACGCGTGTTGTCTCGGTGTTGCCCCGGTCACCAAGCGCTGTTTGGAAGCACGCATCACGCACTATTTGAAAAGACTTGTACGCTTAAACGCTGGTGGGCTTCTGCGTGCAGGTGACGCTGGACGCCGAGCTGGGCGTGTCGGCGGGCAGCCGCGGCGGGCAGGTGGACGTGACGGCCGTCAACGTGACCTGCCCTCGCGAGAGCTTCCACTCGTTCACGTACTCGCGCGTCTCGCGCGGCCTCATGGTGGACGTCAGCTGGAACGGCGCGCGCCGCGCATTGACCTGATGTGAACCTGGCGTGAGGGAAGCTGGGTGTTATCTGTTGGTGGTCACCTGGTCCGCTCTTGCGTGTGTCGCGCGGCCCCACCGTGGATGTGAGCCGAAATGGTGCACGCCCGCCCCTGGGTGCGAAGGAAGCTTGGCGCGTTGTGCCGGTTGTCACCTGGTCCGCAAGCGTGGGCAAGGACGCAGCGCGTGCGCGCACACTGAGGAAGCTAGCGTGTCACTTTTGGCGCGTTTCTCCTGTGGAAAGCGTGTCACTTGGGATGCCTGTTTCGTCAGTGGAAGTCTCGTTTAGTTGAAAGCGCCGGGTGTGGCTCGCCCGGCGAGCTGCTCTTCTGCTGACATCCCAGGCAGCTTTGCTTGCTGTGTGCGGCCTTGCGCAGCGCGCCGCGCTCTCATGTGCTGAGTGGCTGCTGAGCCTTGAGCGCCGTCGTCGCAGGCGTGGGCCTGCGGGTGGACTCGGACAGCAACGCGCTGCTGTATGGTGGGGGGGTGGCGCCGGCAGCCATCCTGCGAGGCGAGGTGGCGCAGCCCGCCAACCTCATGGCGCCGCTGCTGCAGGTGTGGCCCCGAGCGAAGCGCGCCGCACCTTGGAACGATATGGAAGGCAGCAGGCAAGCGAGAACGCAGCGTCTTGTGTGATCACGATAGCGTTGTGAGGGTTTTTTTTTTTTGGCAGCCTGGCTGCTGTGTTCGCACATGCTGCCAGTGAGCGGGGCTGAAGCGCACGCGTCATCGCTGTGCGCTGTGGCGTAGGAGAGTCTGTTGATGTGGATGCAGTGTAGCCTTGACGGGGGACTGGTGCCTTCAGCCTTGTACGGATGGGGCGTGCAGGTCCTGGCGGGCGTGCTGGCCAGGACGTCGCCCGCTGCTGGCAACAAGGCCGAGGCCGGCGCAGCGCCGGCGCCGGGCGTGGCCGTCTCCAGGCCCCGTGCTGCCGGCGGCGCCGCCTCTGCCGCCGCCCAGCCAAAGCCGAGCGCGCGGTCGTGCCTGCGCCCAAGCGCGGCGCCCAGCGCGGCCCCCGCGCCCCGGGCGGTCGCGCCCGCCATGGCGCTGGCAGGCTCGTCGGTGGGCGCGTCGTGCGCGGGCGCTGTGCGCACCGCCAAGCCCCTGCGGGGCGGCGCCGCGGGCCACGCGCGTCACCTGATGGCGGTCGAGGAGGCGCCCGAGTCGCCGCCCGACATCGTCGCGCAGCTGCGCGCGCTGTCGCCGTTTGCGGCGCTGTCGCATGTGCCTATTGCTGACGCGTGAGTGCTGGCGCACACGGGTTGTCAGGCACCACCAGACGGTTTCTTCTGTGCCAAGGCCCGCACGCGTTGTGTTTGGTGGCTGCGGAGCGCTGTGTGCCCCTGCTGGGTGCGGACGACCCGAGCCACGCGAGCACTTGTGGCTCCATGGCAGGGCTTTTGTGGCGCGGGCCCGCCGCGGCCGCATGCACGTGCCCCGTATAATGTAGGGACATGCGGAGGAAGAGAGCGCTGCGGGGCAGCTAAGTGCCGGGTGCAGTAGGAGGGGCTGCCTGTGTCGCATGGGCTCCGGCTGGCCAGCCACAGCAAGGTGCGGACTGCGGTCTGCCCGCACCTGGCTGTGTCGTTGGCCGGCCGGTGTGCTGCAGATGGCAGGCCAGGGCTGCATGCGTGACCCGCTGGCCGCCGCACCGCCGTTTGCGCATGTTCCTGTCTTGTCAGGGTATTTTTTTGCGTTTCACTCGGGCAGTATGACGCAAGCGCGACTGTCCTGCCACCCTACGCCTCTTTAGTTCAGTGCTTATTCCGGCTGTCTAAACTCCGCTCAGTGTCCTCGAACCCCCTTCAGATCAGGCTGATTGTGCGACGTGGTAAGCAGTAGCGGGCGGGATCAGGCACCTCTCTTGTGTTGGTTCGCTGCTACGTATGATGGGTCGCACTCCCCCTCCGCGCATGTATTTATTGCACGGCCGCGAGAAGATGTTTCTTGCTCATCCCTTGCATAACCAACGCATTGGTTCCGTGCTTTCCATGCTATGCAGAAGCACGCATCAGGGGCGTTACGCTGTCAGCCCAGGCATGGCATTTTTTTTTATGGTGCAGCGGCATTGGTTTACATATCAGCTGATGAGGTGAACAGGGTGGCACGTTGTGGTTGCACTTCCGTGGTAAACAGTGCGTGATGTGGGACTTAGGCAGCCCGGGCAGTGGCAAACATGTACAATGGAGTTTCCAGACCACAATGTTTAGACCATGGCACTGGATGGTGTGCGGTAAGTCGCAAAGCTACAGCGCTGAGATGTCAACCAGGTGCACTGTAAGATAATTCCGTGAAATTACAGCGCAATAATGTCAACCAGGTGCATTCTGAGATAACAAGCGTGCTGCCCTGCACCTCGCAATGCGCATGCCAGTTGAGGGGAGCCGCCTCGCACTGGCCCGCACTGCATGTTCAGGCCCAGCGCTCCCCAAGCCTGGGGTGCGGCGCTGGGCCGTCAGAGTTGATGCAGACAGCCAGCAAGTGATCCCAGCCATGCAAAACAGGTCGCGGGGCTAACTGAAAACCATTAGCACTGCGCACACTCCGGGACCGGCGTGCGCACTCAGAGCATATCTCAAGGAACTGCATATCTACATTGCTGGCGCATGGGCACAGGTTGCATCTCAGGACAAACTTGCTCCGATTGATCAAGAGTGCAATACAGTAGCAGTGCGACAACATCATATGCAGGCCATGGGTGCCATGCCGCAGTGAGCACTGCGCGTAATAAAGCTACATGCGCTCGGCCCTGCTTGGATATGCCACTGCCGCTGGCAGGCGCTTGTCCCAGACTTGCTCTAACACATGCTGACATGACGGCTAGATACTGGCTGGAAGCGAAGATGCCTGACCATGCCAAGCCCTGACCATGCGTGCACAGCAGCCTCGCGCGGTATGGTGCCGGCCGGCAGGCGCTGGGGCCATACCCTACGCCTCCAAGAGGCGCTCGACCATGCAGCCGATCCTACCAGGGTGCAGCGCGCACTCGGCCGGCTTGACGCCCTTGCCGGCCAGCAGCAGCCGCACCTGTGCGCACCCGCAGGCCGCCGGTGACCGGCATGGCACATTTGCGGACCTCTCGCCGAGCTGCGGCACTCGGGCACGGACGAGGTCCGCGTGGCCATACAAGCGCTCGCCACAGGCGCGCGTGCCTCGCCCGCGCACTTGCTCGGGACACTTATCAAGCCAAACCCATGGCGCTGAAGTGAAGCACACAGGAGGCACACCGCCGGAGCGCGCACTAGCTTGGACGAGAAGCGACAGCCGGCCCCGCTTGCAGCTGGCCACGCACTGCCCGTGCATGTGCCCGGGCGTGGGCTGCACGCACGCAGCGGGGACGGGGGGGCGGGGCGGGCGGGCCGCGCACGTCGTCCTCGAAGCTGAGCGGGTCGACGGTCGGGCCAAAGGCCTTCATGGGCTTGCCGTCGCGGCCCACCAGCGCCTTCCAGTAGTTCCACGGCACCTGGAACGCTCGCCAGTGGGCTTGTCAGCATGCCCTACCCTACCCTACCCTAGGATTACCACCAAAATAAGGCCAGGCAGCTTGTCACCTTTTACACTACCCCTTGAGTTCAAGGACACCTCTGCGCGAGCAGCCGGCTGCCACAGCACAGGTTGTCTGGGTCGGCTGCGGGTGGGTTTGGCAGCCGCTGCACCTTGTTGGTGTGCGTCTCGGCCTTTAAAAAGGCGTACACGGGGTGCGTATCTGGACCGTTTACACATACCTTGTCCTGCGCGTGGCGCAATGCCTCAGTTGCTGCAGAATGCAGGAACAGTGTAGCAACTGCTGAGCTGGCGGACAGCCCGCCACCAGTGCGGCGACTGCGCAGGCTGGGCGCACCATGACCGGCAGCGAGTCGATACCGAACTTTTTTATGGCAAATGCGCGCTCCTCCTCCGAGGTGCCCGGCGCTTGTCCTCCGAACTGGTTGCAGCTGAACGCTATGACCTGTAAACCGTCCTTGCCGTACCGCTCCGTCAATATCCGCAGCCCCTGTGAAAGAAGCTGGCCTTGTCTGGGCACTCCTCTGGTCCCACAGAAAAAAAATACCAAAGTGAAGTGAAGCAAGGAGCGCCAACCGGAAAGGCAGTGATCCCAGAGTGAAGCAAGGAGCGCCAACCGGATACACGACGTTGCCGATCGGTCATTCGCTCGCCACGTTGACGACGACGGTCACGCAGTCGGCAAAGCGCTTGAACGGCACAGGCTCGCCATACTGCAGCGCGCTGAACTCGTATAGGCTCGTGGGCGCGGCCAGTGCACCTGCGCCAGGCGTTCCCTTAAGGAGCATAATGAGCACAAAGCATTAGCACAAAGTATTTGCAACCCTCCACGTGCGGTCCGGTCCATGACAAGAATATCGCAATGTGACTGCAACGGGGCTCTACGAGGGTAAGTGGCACCTCAAGATGGGCAGCGCTATGCTCCATATGTTGCTGTGTTGCTACATCTCTGAGGCGCGCTCGGCGTCATACGCATGCAGCTCAAGCAGGGGCCACAATCCACGGCTGCGGGAGGCAGGGGGGGTCAGGAGGGGGCTGGAGAGGCGCACCGCTTGGCAGCACCAGTGGCACAGCTGCTGTCGCTGCGAGCAGGTCGCGACGCGAGATGCTCGCACGGACAGACACCGGCTGGCGCCCGCGGCGTGCAGGGCGCTGGTGCTGCAGAACGCTGGCGCGTGCGCTGCACACGGTGGTCGCCATCGGGACAACTTCCTGGCCCGCTGCGCTGCTGTTTGCCATCGATATCCCAGAGTCTGTTTCAGGGTCTGGCGCTGATGAAGAAGCTCCTTGATACGTCTGCATGGGTGCATGTATGAAAGCGCTCATGCACACTTGTGTACATGCCCGCACCCAGCCCAGACCGCGGACAGTCATTCAACAGTGCATTGTACAGACCATCTCAACCATGCAGCACCCTGCTAAACTTGCGCCCAGCGCTGCCGCCGCCGCTCCTCGGGCAGCGCGGCCTCGGCTGCGCCCTGCGTATCCCTTGCAGGCTCGCGCCCACGGCCCCGCTCCTCGTTGACAGCCGGCGCCTGCGGCTTGGCCGCGGCTGCAGAGCGGGGGCAGGCGCGTCCGGGCGCTGCGTCGGCGGCGACAGCGCAGACCTCGTGGCGCCCGGGGTCGCCTGCGAGCGCCTGCACGGTCGCAGCATGCGCAGTCGGGGCACGACGGGGCATGCAATCAGCAAAGCCGCACGCGGTGTCGGTGCTTACAGCCGGCAAGTCACGCTGTTCCGTTGCAAGTGCACACTCCAACGTGCGCTAGAGCCTTGGTCCAGGGAGTCACGGTGCTTTTGCTCAGGCGGTGGGGCTCCAGCTCGGGGCCAGCGCAGCCACCGGGATGCCGTGCAGCAAAAATAGAGCCTTTGGCGGACTCCGGCGCGCGCACCGCCGCGCCGGTGACGCCCAGCACGGCCAGCTCGGCGGCCAGCGCGGCCGCGCCAGGCCCGGCCGCGCAGGGCGGCAGCCAGCCGCACCCGCCGCCGCCGCCGCCGCCGGCCGCGGCCTCCTGCTCGCGCCAGAAACCCTCCACGGCCTCCAGGTCGAGCCCATCGGGGGTTTGGGCCGCCTCCGCGCCAGTCTCCCTGCGCGGCGCGCGTGGGCGGCGGGCCTGCGCCCCGCCGCGCGCGGGCGCGCCGGGGCTGGGCGCGTGCGCGGCCGCGGGCGATGCGCCGCACGCGCCCAGCAGCGCGCCTGCCGAGCGGCGCAGGCTGAGCGGCGAGCGTGGTCGCGGCGCGCCGGGGCTGCGGCTGCGGTCCAGGCTGCCGCGCTCGCTGCTGCAGGCGCGCTGCGCTGGCAAACTGCGCCCGGCGCGCCGGCGGCGGCGCCGGCCGCGCGGCGCTGCCAGGCGCGCAGGCGCTGCAGCTCGGCGCGCAGCGCCTCCAGCTGCTCAGTCTTGTCAAACAGCTCGGCTTTGAATGCGGCCGCCGCCTCGCGCAGCGCCGCCTCGGCGGCCGCGCGCAGCGTGGCCTCCGCCGCCTCGGCCGCGCGCAGCTCCTCCACCGCGGCCACCAGCGCGCCTGCCGCCGCGCACATGATGTGCACGGCTGCAGACCATGCACCGCGCTGCAGAACGCACTGCACGATATGCATGCCGCGCGCCCGCTGCGTACAGAGGACAGGCGCCCCCAGGCCAAGGCCGTGCTCCGCCGAGCGCCCTCCGCCGGCGTGCCCGCTGCGCGCGCCGCGCTGTGCTGCCGCACGCGCCGCCGACCCTGGCGCGCGCCCCGCGCGGCGGCAGCGCAGGGCAGACAGGGCCCCACGTCAGCCGCCTCCGTCGCGCGGCCTTTCGCACCCCCGGGCAAGAGAGCGGCGCGGGCGCACCGCGCTGGCGCTCGCGCCGCGCCTCGCGCTTGGCCAGGCGCATGAGCCGCGCGGCCAGCGCCTCCATGCGCGCCTGCAGCGCGTCGCGCGCCGCCGCCGCCGCGCCCAGGCGCCGCTCGGCCGCGCCGGCGGCCGCGGCCGCCTCCGCGCGCCACGCCGCGCGCGCGGCGGCCAGCTCCGCGGCGGCCGCGGCCGCCTGCGCCGCGCGGCTCTGCGCGGGGCGGGCCGGGCGCTGGCAACCCCACTCTCGCGCGGGGCGGGAATGACATGCCCGGGCTGTGAGCCTCACGGTGTCGCCAGGGCGGCGCCCATCTCGGGAGAGGAAGCGGCAGCCGGGCCAGCCCTGCTAAGTCAGCGTCAGCGCAGCGAGCGCGCCGCGCATGCTGCCTGGCAAGCACGGGCCGGCCACGCAGCCCGCGCCGCCCGAGTGCCTGCAGAGCGGCCGGGAACGCGCCTCCTCCAGCTGCGCGTGCGCGGCGGCCAGGGCGGCCTGCCAGCCGCCGGCCGCGTCGGCCGCGGCGGCGGCGGCCGCGCGCTCCGCCGCCGTGCGCTCGTCTGCGCGCCGCGCCTCCGCCGCTGCCAGGCGCTCCGCCGCTTGCCTGCGCGCGCGCGCGCGCGGCTCGCAGGCGGCCCGCCCTTCCGCTGACAGCCACGGGGCTCGCTCATGCGCCAGCCTGACGCGGATGCATCGCATGTGCACACATGCACACGCTTACAACTTTCGACGACCCACACAGTCCGCCAGCAGTCTGCCCAGGCCAGACTGCTGTGCGCCTCCTGTGGGAGGCGGCCACACTGATCAGGTATTCTCTTGTTCAGGCCACACCGCTCGAGATCGCGGCGCTCGGCCTCGGCCTCCAGCCGCGCCGCCGCCACGGCCGCCGCCACGGCGGCCGCGACGGCCGCCGCCTGCGCGGCCGCGGCATCCTCGGCGGCGGCGCGCGCCGCGGCGGCCGCCGCCGCGCCCGCATTGGCCAGGCGGCCCTGCCAGGCGGCCTCCAGCTGCTGCAGCTGCGCTGCGGCGCCCTGCCCCGCGGCCTCCATCCTGCGGCGCCGCCACGGAGGTCACCGCACTCTGCAGCCGTGCAGCGCTGATACGCATGCGCATCGGCGTGCGCCGCGCTTCTGCCGCTGAGGCCCGGCCTTTGGACCCTGCGCCTGCGGCCGCAGCGGCGCTGTCACAGAGCGGAACGGCGCGACCAGCTGCATGCGGCTTGGCGCACACGCAAGGGTATGAACAGGCGATTCGCGCGTGGGGCGCACGCTCGGGCGGCCGCGCGGTCGGCCTCGCGCACGCGCTCGGCCGCCTCGCGCTCGTACGCATGCAGGCGCTCCGCGGCGGCCTCGTCCGCGGCGCCGCGCTCGGCGCGCTCGCGCGCGGCCGCCGCCGCGGCGGCGGCCTCGGCCTCGCCGCGCGCGGCCTCGGCGGCCGCCGCGGCCGCGACCGCCGCGGCCGCGCGCTCGTGCCCCGCGCGCACGGCGAGCTCCGCCGCGTCGGCCTTGGCTGCTTCGCGCTCCTGCGGCGCGGCGCCGCCATCATCGCGTGCACGCCGTCACGCTAGCGGGATTGATGCCGGTCCTTCACGCTGCAGGGCACAGTTGTGCGACAGCATCACCAGCGGGGCGTCCACGACCTGTGCCACGCGCCCAGCGGCCGCTGCTTGCCGCTGTGGCTCCTGACTGGACCCTGGAGCCTGACATGGCGCCGGGCAGGCTGCAGGCTGCCGGGCGGCAGCGCCGCGGCAGGCGCGGCAGCCGGCGGCCGCGCACGCCCTCAGCCCCGCGCGCGGGGGGCGCCGCCTCTCGCCTGCTGCAGCGCGTCCGCCGCCGCGCCGCGCTCCGCCGCCAGGCGCTCCCAGCCGGCGGACGCGGCCGCGGCGGCGGTCGCCTCGGCGCGCGCCTCGGCGCCCGCGCGCTCCGCCTCGCGCAGCCGCGCCGCCAGCACCGCGGCGTCCGTGCCCGCACCGCGCAGCTCAGCCTCGATCTCGCCCACGTGCACCTGCGCGCGCGGCCGGAGCGCTGGGCGCGCCCGCGCGTCTGCCGCGCTGCTCGCCCGCGCGCGCGCACGCGTCTGGCAGGTGGCGTCAATGAGAGGCCATGTATGGTGGCGTGTCAAAAGACCCCTTTGGTG
>JAABUV010001836.1_pt1 | contig 30065 bp, 32 predicted proteins | sample 5559971 | NCBI WGS metagenome assembly JAABUV01 (sample SAMN10711881, study PRJNA513362) | rock metagenome | isolation source: Antarctica rocks | place: Antarctica: Victoria Land, Knobhead nord | collected 2015-12-19
TCGAACTGGACCTATTCTGACCTGCGTAGCAGGTATAGTCAGGGACTAACAAGGACCAACAGATACCGAGTTATTCTGACTACGGATCAGAAGGTTGGGGGTTCGAATCCCTCCAGGCGCACTCCAGATCCACCTCCCGATCCGGGATCCGACGCCGCGGCTTCTTCGCCGTCTCGTGCGCAGCAGCCATCAACTCGCTCGGACTGATCCCCATCACCTGGGTGATGGCATCCAGATCATCAAGGTCGAACGCGACCTGCCCGCTGAGACGCCGGCTGATCCAGGTCCTGCTCGTCCCGGATCATTTCGTGTGCGGACGACGCTGCGCTGGAGTTGGCCAAGATTGCTTGCACGACCTCTCGGCGGGTCCAGGGCTCACCGTCAGGACCGTGAATGTGGACGTCCGCCTCCTCAGATAGACCGCATGGTGTCGGTGGATCTGTCACGAGGTAGGCCTTGTTGTTTCGCCGACCCCGTGTCATCGCCACGTGGAACGTTTCGCGGGTCATGGCCGCGCCGGCGAGGACGTGTGCGGTGTCTGTCGTCATGCCCTGCGCCCGGTGCGCGGTGGTGGCGTAGCCGAGATCGACGTGGTGAGCGACGTACTGGGCCGGCAGGGTGACCTGGCCTGCGCCTTCCAGCCCATCGCTGCCCAGCAGCCGCACGGTCAGCGACCCGTCAGTCCGTGCCCGTTCAACTGACCACTGCTGGCCGTTACGCACGAAGCCTTCCGACCGTCGGCCGGCGCGGGGCCCGGGTCCAGCTCCGGTTCCGTCGGGCAGGTACCGATCGATCTCCCGGGTGACGACGATGTCGCCGCGGCCGGCGGACGATCCGTCGTGCAGGCGCACGGTCGCCTCGTCCTCGACCCGGCCGGCGAGCACGAGATCGGCTCGAGCCCGCAGGTTCAGTTCACGCACCGACTCGTTGTCCGCCGCGATAAGGAGTGATCTGTTGCCGCCGCGGGTGTCGATGAGCCATCCGTTGTAAGCGGCTTCGCTCATCTGGTCACCGGCGCCGCCGAGGAACCTGTCGTGGTCGAGGTACGTCCTGATTGCACGACCATCGCCCAGGCGGATCTCGGCGGCTGCGTTCTCCTCCCACGTTCGGCGGGTGCCGTCTGGGTCGGTGAAGCGGCGAACGACGGTCAGGGTCGGCGTGTCCGTCCTGGCCGAGGCGAGTAGGCCGAATGCTCCGCCGGTCTCGACCGGTGAGAGTTGATGGGGATCTCCGACCAGGAGCAACTTTGCTCCCGCGGCGGCCGTTTGTTGGGCGAGTCGGTCGAGTGCGAAGGTGCCGGCCATGCCGGCTTCGTCGATGATCAACAGCTGGCCAGGCCGAAGGTTCCAGCGGTTGTGCACGGCGGGAGCCTCGGTCAGAGCGCGGTCGACGGTTGAGGTATCGGCGCCCTCCGCGTCGAGCTGGTCTCGGCGGCGATTGAGGACGGCGATCCGCTCGGCTCGTTGAGCTTGTAGCTGCTGCTGTGCGAGCCATTGCGCGGTGTTGTCGGTAATGATGCCGAGATCCGCGGCCAAGACTTCGGCCGCTTTGGCCGACGGCGCGAGACCCATGACGCTGCCGGCACCGAACTTGGATTCCCACATGGCCCGAACGCCGGCCATGGACGTCGTCTTGCCGGTCCCAGCCGGTCCGATCAAGACGTCCACGACTCGGCCGGAGGTCGCGATCGTGACGGCGGCCGGTGCCTGGTCTTCATCGGACAGCCGGTAGCTCCGTCCGGGGAGGACTGCTTGGGAGACCAGGGCGGCGCGGTCCGCGTTGACGGCCGGGCCGTCCTGACGGTTGGCGGCGGTCATGAGCCGGTCTTCGGCGTCGAGCACCTGACGGGAGGTGAAGACCTGGGGACGGCCGAATCGGCTGGTGCCGTCGTGCTCCCGGAATGCGTCGGGGGTCGGCGTCAGTTGTCCGGCCGTCAGCATGACGGACAGTGTCTCCGCGGCCGTCACGATGCGGTTCCTGACGGCGACGGCGTCACTTGCGCTCGCGAACTGCCAACTGGCCTGTTGGAGATGACGGATGGCCTCGGCGGTGAGGTTCCAGCGCGTCCAGGTTGACCGTCGTGACGCCACCTCGTCGACCACCTGGGTCGCCAGAGAACTCGTCGCATTGCCGGGGACGTCGTCCGCATGAAGCATGACGGGCAGGCCAGTCAGCGCGCCGTCAGTGACGGTGGACGCCCATTCGGTCGGGTCTTGGTCCAGCACCTTCTGGGCGCGGGCTGCCCACACGGTGACGGCATCGGCCAACGACGTCGACTTCTTCTGCTCCCTGGTGTCCAAGGTGTAGTGCTGGCGCATTCGGTTCAGAGACCGGGCGTCAGGCCGACGACCGTTCCGCTCGACGTAGTCGTCAATGGCGACATCGACGGCCGCTTCGATATCGGCTGATCGCTGGGAGAAGACGGCGAGCAGGCCATCCGGAACACCGACCAACTCTCGCGCCCGTCGGCGACCGCGACCCCGCTCCCGACCTTCACAGGCGATGCCGACCCGGCGGGTCACCTCGTCGGCCAGGAACAGGTTGTAGGTCTCGCTATAGGCGACCGCAGCCCGAAAGAGCGACTTGGAATCGATGGTTCGCCATTTTCCGTCCGGTCCCTGGACGCGATTGGCAATGGTGACATGGGTATGGAGCTGCGGGTCGCCCTTGCGGGAGTCCCAGTGGTCGAACGCCGCCGCGACCATACCAGCGGTTCTGGTTCGGGCTACTCCCTGAGCCCCGGTCCTGGTGAACAGCGCTTCTTTCTCGATCAGCTCGAGGGTGCTGGTCATGGCGGCCCGGTGGGCGTCGTACAGCTTGACCTGCAGGCCGTGGTCGGCGACCGCCCACAGGGCAGAGATGGACTTCGGGACGGAGAAGGTCAGGTCGAAGCCGGCTACGGCCTTCTTCGTGGGAGCGTCCTGCTCATCCCTGATGATCTGACGCACGGCTGCCATCCGGGCGGGTTCCGGCAAGTCCTTCCGACAGCCGGGCCAAACGCCGCTCGATCCGCTTTGCTCTGGTCGGATACGCGGACGAGGCGTTGCCGATTTTCGCGCCGGTGACCGGATCGCATCCGGCCTCGAACAAGGATCGGAGTTGTTCCTCCGTGACTTCGAAGCCGGGCTCCAGGCCGTTGCTCCCGCTCGCGGCTAGACCCGATCCGATCCAAGTTCCTGGCGGGTACCCGTCCGCGGTGTAGTAGCGCGTCATGGGCGATCCTGAGCCTTGCAAGCTCCCGTCCCGGCTGCGATGTGGCTGGTGAGGTAGTCCACTGAAGACATTCGAGACATCGACATCGTCACGAAGGTGCATGAGGAACCCGATCGGCGAGCTGTTGCGGAACCAGAAGAGGATGCCGGGTGAACGGGAAGGACTCCCCTTCGGGCCAGCAGACACCGAGTTCGTGTCGCAATGGTCTGGTTCCAGAACATGGCCAGCGAATTTGAACCCTTAGGTGCGAGGTAGTCGCCGAAGTGACAGTCGGCTCAGGCTGCGACCGGGGATAACCCCTCGGCGGCGGTGCCGCCAGGTTCGACGCGGTCTCGAGGTCGCTCTGGGTCGTCGGTTCTCCGAAGGTTGCGTCCAATGTCGGTGCGCAGAGATATCTTTCGCGCATGACGGTTCGTTGCATTGGTGCTCGGCAATGTGGGTAGCTATTGGGTCAACTGCGGGAGCACTTGTGGGGTTCCTCGGGTCACTGACGCTGTGGTGGGCGAATGCTCGGCGAGCGGCGAAGGGGGCCGAACAAGATCGGCGGCAGAAGGCGTACGCCGACCTGCTGGTCGCCAGTCTTGGCGTCTCGTTGCGTGCCCACGTACTCATCACAGTTTTAAAGACCCGTTCCGGTCTGGGCGAGGGGGTCGCGGTCGCTCTCGGGCAGCGCAAGCAGCTGGAGGCCATGGGGCTTCACGACTGGATGAACCAGGATTTCGGGCCTCTGATGGATGCCTGGTCGCGCGCGTGGGCCTACGGCACACCTGCTGGCGTAGGACTAGTGGTCTGTCTGTGAATGATCTGGTTCAGGGCAGCGCGTCCTCGGCGGACTTTGGTGATGATGTCGTCGGCGTTGGCTTTCCAGATGAATGGCTTCGCGTTTTCGTTCCAGTGTTGAGCCCACATGATGATCGCGGTGGTCAGGTCCGCGACGCTGGTGAAGACGCCGCGGCGTAGGCGTTTATCGGTGAGTTCCTTGAACCATCGTTCGATGAGGTTGAGCCAGGAACTGCAGGTCGGAGTGAAGTGCAGGTGCCAACGCCGGCGGTCCTTGTGGGCCAACCACTTCGTGATCTCCGGTGTCGAGTGCGCGGACAGGTTGTCCAGGATGACGTGGACGCCCAGGCCGCGAGGGACGCTGGCATCGATCTATTTGAAGAACCGCAGTACGTCCGCGCCGGTATGCCCTTTGTGCAGGTCGGTGAATAGCTGCCCGGTGGCGATGTTCATCGCCGCGAACACCTCGATGGTGTCGTTGCGTTTGTAGTCGTGGGTCATCGTCCCGGCCCGGGCGGGTTTGAGCGGCAAAGACGGCTGGGTCCGGTCCAGGGCCTGGCACTGCGTCTTCTCGTCGTAGGAGAACACCACCGCGCGCGCCGGTGGGTTCAAGTAGACGCCACCGACATCGACCAGTTTCTCCTCGAACCGAGGATCGTTGGAGACCTTGAAGGAGGTGACCTGCCACGGCTTGAGGTTGTGATCGGCCCAAATCTTGGCGACGGCGTCCTTCTCGATACCCAGCCGGGCGGCCAACGACCGCGTCGACCACTGCGCGGTCCCACCGGCGGGCAGTTCCCGATGAGTCAACCGGAGCACCTCCTCGACCGTGCCGGGCGGCAAACTCGAGTTGCGGCCGCGGCCCTTGGCCACGATCCCGACGCCCGCGACACCCAACTCGACGAACCGACAACGCCACCGCCGCAACGAATCCGAGTCCACCCCGCACCGCCGCCCGATCTCGTCGTTGGCGACCCCGTCAGCGGCCCACAACAACGCGCGAGCTTGCATGACCTCCCTTTGCAACAACGAGGTCGCCACCGCCATCCGCTCCAACTCGACCCGCTGCTCAACAGTCATCGACAAAGCCGCAGCAACCATGCCACCAGAACAACAAACAACCAGATCAGTTCACCGACGGACCACTAGGAATTCACCCGCGTATCACTTGGTGCCCGCGACGGCGGCGTCGGCGCCTTCCATACCGCCGAATTTCCCTACCTCTTCGGCTCGCCCTTGCCGGCCCCCCGGCTTCGAGGACGCCGACGCCCGCACGGCCGAACTTCTGCAGGCCGCCTGGGTCGCCTTCGCCGATACCGGAACTCCGGTGCGCGACAGCGGCGCTGCCTGGTCGCCGTATGACCTGCAACATCCTCGGATTCACCGCATCGGCAACAACATCGAGGAAAATGAGCTCACTCCCGGTCCGGTGACCACGGCGTTGCATTCCTCACGAGCGCCGTCGTAGTAGAACTTGGAGACACTAATCGTTAGACGCCAATCGTTACGAATGCACCCCAGTATCGGCTATCTGAGTACGGCACATTTGAACTCTTCTTGGGCCATATTGACCGTTTACCCAGCTCTTTCTCCGTTGCGGTCGCCAACCATTGCTGGGCACGTCGAAGCGCCGAGGTGACAAGCATGGGAGCAGCAAAATCCGTGTCCGGCAGGTCGGCAAGTTCATCATAGAGACGCCGCATAAGCAAGCCTGTCGCGTGGTCGTCCACTCGCCAGAGCGAACCCACCACACACCTCACGCCGGAAGTCATTGCAGCGGATGCCAAGCCGATAGCCTCGTCGGGTATCTGCAATGTTGACATATGCCCGGACTGACATGCGCTAAGTACCAAAATTCGAGGCGCCTGATGAAGCAAATGGCCAATATTGGAGATTTTGAGGTCTCCATCCGCCAGATATAGAAAAATCTCGTTCTCATCGACGGGATCACTCTTTGCGTGGCCCGCAAAATGAAGTATGTCCGCGCCATCTATCAGTATTGAAAGCCCATCGGCCGTAACCTCATCCCCCCGCAAAAGATCTACAGACCAATCACGAACACCAAATTGTCTAGCAATAGCAAAACACTCCTCAGAAGCGGCGCCTAACTTTGGCAGATCATCCCGAGCGGGGTCGGCAGCAAGGACTATTCTCCTCCGCCCCGCGGGTGAAGTGCCCTTCGCAAGGGCTCGGATTATAGAGGTTACCGATGGCAACATTGAACAGGTTCGGAACCACCCGAACGGAGTGTGCAACGAGTTGAAGTCTGTGATGGGAACTAGATGTAGTGGTAATAACACGTACGGACCCGTAGCAATTAAGGCGATCGAGCTCACGCCACTATCTTCCAGCCAATTATGCAATGATTGCATCATGGGGGTCAGTACAACGCAAGCCCTATTGATACTTGCCTGAAGAATGTGTCCGCCAATCTTCTGTGCCTGAATTATACCCAAAGACGTATCAGACGTCCCAGTAACCAATTTGACTATATCGCGACCGCCCAGCTTGGTATATTCGAGTACTTCCACATGTTTAGCTATATCGAGAAGGATGAAGTACACACTTTCCGGTCCCACCAGCAAGTAGACAATGGCTGTGTCAATCTGTTTAACAACCTCCAACATGGATTCGAGACTTGACACGGCATCCGGTCCTCGGAGGAGCCGTTGCCGTCCGGATTCCAAAACGACGACAGCATCCTCAGTGCGTCCGACCTTCATCAGGCAATACGAGAGACGCCGCGATACAACGGGAAGCTGTGTGAGGACTTTACGCTTAGTCTCCTCTGATTGCTGGTCGGAAAGAGCAAGCTCCGAGGCTAACCACGCAAGCTCCCCGGCTTCGACCGCCCTCGCCCAATCGGATCTTGCCGCGGCGTCACCCATAGAATCAGCAGCCCATGTCATGCAACGTGCTGGGTCATCTTCCACGATGAGTCCTTGCACCGCGGCCCAACGGGCTTCTACCGCCTGGTCTGAGTCTGGGCCGTGCTGAAAGGAAAGAAACTTAGCGCTGAGCGCCTGCGTGGCACTCCATTTGATTCTGTTACCTCGGCGCTGAAACCAGGCCTGAGCAACGTTCAGTTCTTTCAGCGTGTCGTCGACTATTTGACTTCTTGCTGAACTGAGCGGCAACTCGAAGAGCCAGCAACCCTGGGATCGATCGAAGCCAAGATCAAAGAAGGAGGGGTTTGATGCAGCGAGGCAAGCAGTAGCGAGCTGGCTCCGAAATTGTACCATTGGAAGGTTCGGATCAAAATCTCCACTTTTTCCGTGCTTATGAAGCACGATCAGAATTTCTATCTCTTGCTCAAGCTTTACTGTAGAGTAGACCACGTCGGATTTGACAAGAATGGCCTCCATTAGGGTCGGTTTCTCCCCAGAGATTTTCTCAAGGGCGAAAACGGCTGCCTCTGAGAGCTGCAGCGCACGAGCTAAAATGGCGCTCTTATCTTGCGGCGATTTAACATTGGCTTCGCGTAGAGCGGCGGCCAAAACGGTCGTCGTGTATGCTTGTTCAGCTTTACTGGTCCGAATCGGCATAGCTTCCTCGAGTTCGGCAATCGCGAGAGCTCGGTGTTTATCTGTAGGCAGTGCTTCAATTCTACACATGGCCAGGTTGGTTAGTGATATGCCCAGCGCTGGGGTGTTTCCGGCTGACCGATAGTATTTGGAAGTTTCGTCCAACAGACCGACCGCTTCGGCGAGATTACGCGTCCTATCCCCTCGACCTGACTTCCAGAGAAAGCCAGCAAGATCCGTCGCGCCGCCCGCCCAGAGGTTGCTTTCGCCATGCAATCGAGCTTCAGCTAGTGCTTTGCGGAGATCCAATATAGCGGCATCGATCTGTCTTTGCGTATTGTGTTTCGCAAACGCCTCGTGTGTTGACTGAAACCTCGCCTCTAACGTGTTTCTGGAGAGCCTAGGTTTGGTTGAACGGGAAATCTGATTACGCTTCGTCGTCCTGCGACTCTTCCGTTTCGGCATCAGAACCGCCAAGATAGGAAATCTAGCAGAGAGGGGCGTATGGTGCGATTTTGGACACCGCCTCGCTCGACGCTGGGTTGCCTACGATCCGAGGCAGCAGCAACAAGGCCAGAAAAGATGCTTGGAAATGCTGCGCCTAGTACGGCGGTCTGTAGGGCGCTATCGTTTTCGTGGTGAAACAGCATAGCACCCAGACCTAATATAACAGTCAAAAGAGAGGCGATTACTTCTCTACCGGCGACTGTCTGGCCTGACCTGAGGAAGGCTATTATGCGCAAGACTTGGGGGACTGCGGCTCCCAGCATGCCGAACAGTGCTGCGTGTAACATGAGCGGTCTCCCATGGATGGTCCGGCTGATGCGAGCCCTAACTGTACACGGTGCAATGTGTCGTCGAAGCTGGTCCTAAGACCCAATCGAGCCCGCTGTCTGGACCCGTCAACGTGACGGGGTGTAGGACCGTTGGGGTCTGATTCACTGGAACGACAGGGGCTCCTAGTTCTTGCAACTAGTGGTCTGCGGCGAGGTCCTTAAGGATGGGGTGCAGGGGTATCTGTCGTTCTTTGTCGCCTTTGCCGACGACACGGATGGTGTTGATGACGGTGTCGACGTCGTCGCCTTTGATGGCGGCGATCTCGCTGACCCGGAGCCCGGCGTAGGCGGCGAGCAGGATCATCGCCCGGGTCCGCCGGTACATGCGGGTGGCGAGCAGGATCGCGAGGTGCTGGTCGGCGACGGGCCGGGGCCGACCTTTCTTGACTTTCGGTGTGGTGGCGATGGTGGTGGGGTCATCGACGCGCTGCCCGGTGATGATGAGCCATTTGCACCAGGCCCGGATCGCGCCGTGGTAATTGGCTCTGGTGGATCTCGCCCATCCGGTGGAGACGAGGAATCTGTCGACGCCTTGGGGGGTGAGAAAGGCAGCATCTGGGATGCGGCGGATGACGGTGAGGCGGTCGGTGATGGTCTTGTCGGACATGCCGCGGCCGCGTTGCCAGAGCACCCAGTCTTGCAGTAATTGGCTCTGAACATCTGACGCCGAATCACAATGTTGTGCCTGATCTGCGGGCAATCGTATAACTTGGAAGGCAGTCATGATGTGCTGTTATCGGGTTCGTCGAGAGGCCCGTTCACGCGTGGCGAACGAGTATCGGAGGCATATTGGTAGGTTGTCATTCGACGCAGACGATACCGAGATGACCTCGCTAGTAAGCGCTTTGGTGCAGCCGAGGCAAAGCAGCGGAAGCAACAACGGGCGACAATGGATGAAATCTCTGGGTGCGAGGCGCGAACGACAGAATGGTCGCACTACCAGTGTTGGAAGGGTTCTCGATCGCGCAGAACAGCAACCTTCTGGTGACGAGATACGTTATGCTGCAACAAGTGTCGAACTGTGGATCAGAAGGTTGGGGGTTCGAATCCCTCCAGGCGCACTCACCAAAGTAGCTGCAACGCAGCTGATCTGACACAAGCAAGCATGCATGCTATGTTCTTTCATCCCATTAACGATCCCATTAGGCCCCTGTTGTCGCAGGTCAGAGCCCCTGGCTGCGCTCGGGGGCGTGGGCGGTGCTTCTACGCTTGTCGGATGAGGAATACGCGAGGTAGTGGCTCGGTGCGGGAGCGTCCGGCCGGTGTCTGGGAGGTTCGGGTGGCGTTGGGCCCAGACCTGGTGAGTGGCCGATCGCGGTACCGGTCGATCACAGTACGTGGCAGCCGCACGGCCGCCGAGGCAGCGCGAGCCCGGCGGGCCGCGAAGGCCGAGTTGGTGCGAACCACGGGCAGGTCACGGCCGGGCATCACCACCGGCCGGTTAATGGGGGAGTGGTTGGCCGCCGACCACGATTGGCGGCCCTCGACGGTGTCGGGGTACCGGTCGGTGGTGAGGTTCCTGGCCGGTGATCGGATCGGCGGCCGCCGAGCGGTGGACCTGACCCCGAAGGTGATGACCGCGACGTGCGCAGCCTGGCGAACCGAAGGCTGTCCCGAGCCCACGGTGTCTGGCAGGGTTCGGGCGCTGCGGTCGGCGTTGGGCTGGGCGCACGGCGAGGGCATCCTGGACGTGTTCCCGTTGGACGGGATGCCCGGGCCACTGCACGCCGGGGTACGGCTACATGTCCCGGTCGATCAGGTCCGCGCAATCCTCGAGTGCGCCCGCCAGCAGGTCAGCGAGATGGAACACGCAGCCATCGAGTCGTTGTCGAGCCTGCATCGAGCCGAGCAGATGATGCTGCTGGCCCGGTTGGCTGCCGACTCGGGGGCGCGGCGCGGTGAACTCGCCGCCCTGCAGATCGGGGACCTGGACGGGGAGGTGTTGACCATCGCCCGGGCCGCGTCCATGGAAATCATCGGGCCGACCAAGACCCGACAGATCCGCCGGCTCACCCTGGGCGTCGTCGCCGCCGCCCTGTGGCGTGACACCGTCGAAAGGTGGCAGCAACGCGCCACCTCTGATGAGGCGTTTGGGCCGTGGCTGTTCTCCGCCCACGCGGATCACCACAACCGGCTGACGACGTCGTGTCTGGCCCACTGGTTCAGCGCGTTCTGCGTCGAGGCCGGCTACCCGGATGTCACCCTGCACCGGTTACGACATTCCGTGGCGACGGCGTTGGTGTCCCGCGGAGACATCCTGCAGGCCCAATACCGGCTGGGACACCGCGACGCCGCGACCACCCTCCGGACCTACAGTCACGTCCTGCCGCTGACTGACGCGGACGCGGCAGCCACCCTGGACCACCTCTACCACGAGTGACCTGCCTGGTAAATCGGACGCAGGAAGGGGACATATTGACGCCGTACGACCTGCTCACCATCCCCTTCCCCTCCGGCCTGGTGGCCGACCGCGGCGACGGCCAGCCCGACGATCGGCCGGTGTTCGCCCCACGGAGGGAGTTCCGCAGCAGCCATTGGCGAGGGAGCATTGACGGTACCGGCCTAAACCGAAAATGAGTGTGCCGATCAGTCGATCATCAGGTCACCTGCCACCTGATGATCGGAGTGGAACATGGCCTCCTGCAGAAGGTTTCCGACACGGCTGGTGTGGAGTTGCTCGAAGACGTGACGCCCTTCTGCGACTACTGATCTGCAGGCCTGGTCAGCACCCGCAAACAGGGCCGCGTCGTCTACAACCGACTGGCCGACGACTTTTCGGAACCGCTGCGCGACACCTGCCAACGCCGAATGATCGACATGCCCCACACCGACGACTGAGCGGGCCATCGAGCCGGAGGCGCGTCAGCCCGATGCGGTCACTGCCCTCAGGACCAACCCAGCGGCTAGGCCCAGCACTAGGACGGCCGTTGCTCCGACTATCGGCGCGGTCGCCAAGATGGCCGGCTTCGGCGAGGTATCTGGATCCGAGTGGGTGTGGCCGGCGGTGAACACCGGCCCGATCCATCTGAGGTAGTAGAACAGGCTGGCCACCGAGTTGAGCACCGCAACCAGGACGAGCCAGGCGTAGCCGCCCTGCCAGCCGGCCGTAAAAACGGTGAGCTTGCCGACGAACACCGCGGTGGGTGGGGTGCCGACAAGGCTGAGCAGCGCGACCAGCAAAGTGCTGGCCAGCCAGGGCCGCTGCGCGGACAGGCCGCGGTAGTCGGCCAGTGTGCGCCGTCGGGGTTCGGCGGCGATGACTGCGAAGGCGGTGATGTTGCTGGCTGCGTAGCCGGCCAGGTAGAGCAGCAGCGCCGGCTCGGCCAAGTCGCTGTGCCCGAGCGCGGCTATCGGGATGAGCAGGTACCCGACCTGGCTGACCGTCGACCAGCCCAGCAGCCGGCGCGGGTCGGTTTGGAAGAACGCAGCCAGGTTACCCAGGGTCATGCTCGCCGCGGCGAGGACCGCGACCAGCAGCCGCAGATGTGCGTCGTCGGGTAGCGCCTGGATGAGCCGGTAGATGGCCACCAGGGCACCGACTTTCGGGACGGTGGTGGCGAACGCGGCCGCCGGGGTGCTGGCGCCCTGCGCGGCGTCGGGTACCCAGAAGTGCCCTGGTACCCCACCGGCTTTGAACAGCAACCCGGCCAGGACGGCGAGACCGCCGGCGGCGACCAGCCCGGCCGGTGCGGTGGGCAGGCGGGCGGCCAGGTCGGTGTAGCGGCTCTCGCCCGCCGCCGACGTCAGGATGGTCACCCCGGCGAGCATGACGATGCCCAGCAGTGCGCCGAGCAGGTAGGTCTTCAGGGTGGCTTCGGCGGCGGCCCGGGTGCGGGTCATCCCGATCAGCGCGTACAGCGGGATGCTGGCCAGCAGGAACCCGACCGCCAGCACGAGGAGGTCGCTGGCTCCGGCGACCACATCGGCGCCCAGCCCGCCCAGCAGCAGCAGCGTGTAGGTCTCGGACTCCCTGGGTGTCCCAGCCAGTTCGGCCCGGCCCAGACCGATGACCAGCAGGGTCGCGACGATGACGGTGAGCCGGACCGCTCCGGTGGCCGCGTCCGGGGTGAAGGTGCCGGTGAAGACGGACTTCCCAGGATGGATGAGTCCGGCCGGACCGGCCAGGGCGAAGCCTCCGGAGACCAGCAGCACCCCGATGGCCACGATCCGGACGATCCACTGCCGGTCCCGGGCCGCGAACGACCCGGCCAGCAGGGTGCCCACCGCCCCGGCCAACAGCACCATCTCCGGCAGCACCGGCGGGAGGCTCGCGCCCATGTCCATGGCGGCCGTTACCGGTCGACCTGGGTGAGAACCGCGCGGGCCGCCGGTTCGATGACGTCGTTGAGTGGACGCGGCACGACCCCGATGGCCAGCGACACCGCCATGAGCAGGCCTATGGCGGTGATCTCCGGGCGCCGCAGGTCGGTGAAGCCCACCGAACGTCCCTGCACCGGCCCGACGAGCAGCCGCTGCAGGGCCCGCAGGAACAGCGCCGCGGTGATCAGGATGCCCAGCAGCGCCACCGCCGTCACCGCCGCGGTTCCGATACTGCCGGTGAAGATCTGGAACTCGGCGATGAAACCGGAAAAGCCGGGGATGCCCAGCGAGGCGAACGCGGCCACCGCCATCAGTCCGGCGAGCCGGGGCGCCGGCTCCGCCAGCCCGCCGTAGTCCCCGAGCTGGTAGGAGTCTTTCCGGTCGTGCAGCACGCCCGCGAGCAGGAACAACGCAGCGGTGATCAGGCCGTGGCTGACCATCTGGACCACGGCTCCGGTCACCGCGATCTGCCGGCCGGTGGTGCTGCCGGACAGCAGCCCGGCGGCGCCCAACGCCATCAGCACGTACCCCATGTGGTTGACCGAGGTATAGGCGATCATCCTTTTCAGGTTGTTCTGGGCCAGCGCGACCAGCGCGCCGTACAGCGCCGACACGATACCGACGGCCAGCAGGATCCAGGCCCAATCCCGCCAGGCCTGCGGCAGCATCGGCATGGCGATCCGGACGAATCCGTAGGTGCCCATCTTCAGCATCACCCCGGCCAGCACCGCCGATCCGACCGCGGGGGCATCGGTGTGGGCCGGGGGCAGCCAGGTGTGGAACGGCACCGTCGGGGTTTTGATGGCCAGCCCGATCACGATGGCGGCCAGCACCACCCCGCCGGTCCACTCCGATCCGTTCAGCGGGGCCTGCCGGACCAGCTCGGCCATGTCGAAGGTGTGCGGGTCGGCGGAGACGTACAGGCCGATGAACCCGGCCAGCATGACCAACGACCCGAGAAAGGTGTAGAGGAAGAACTTCAGCGCCGACCGGGCGGCCTGCCCGTGCCCCCACCGCAGGATCGAGAAGTACATGCCGACGATGGACAGGTCGAAGAAGACGAAGAAGACGATCAGGTCACCGGCGGCGAAGACGCCCAGGCACATCGACTGCAGGAAGCAGAACAACGCGGCCTGGGCCCGCGGGCGGCGCTGCTCCCGCCAGGCGTAGACCGTGCACGCTGTGAAGATCACCGCGGTCAGCGCGATCAGCGGCAAAGACAGGCCGTCGACCCCGACGGTGTAGCTCACGCCGACACCAGGAAGCCACGCCACCTGTTGCCCGGCGGTCAGCTGCCCGGCCGGCGGGGTCGAATAACCGGCCCACAGCAGCCCGACCAGCACCACCTCGACCAAGGTGAGCACCAACCAGCCCCAACGAGCGGCCCGATCGGAGGTCGCCGTGTTCGGCAGCAGCGCCAGCACCGCCGCGGCCAACAGCGGCAGGAAGATGATGACGGTCAGCACTTCATGCCACCCAGACCAGGAATACCGCAGTGGCCAGCAGGACCAGCACGGCCTGCAGGTAGTACTGGTAGATCTGCCCGGTCTCCGGGCGCCGCGCCAATCGGCCCAGCCGCGCCGCCCCCCGGGCCACCCCGGTCACCGCGCCGTCGACGCCGGAGTGGTCCGCCCGGTCGGCGAGCCGGGCCAGCTCCAGGACGGCCCGGCCGGTGGCGGCGACCGGCCGGTCGATGAAAGCGTCGTCGAACCGGGCCAATGCGGCCGCCAGCGCCAGGGTGGGTCTGACGATCACCGTTTGGGCGGCCATTTCCAGGCCGAGCCAGCCGGTGGCCCATCCCGGTTTGGGCGGCGGTCGCCAGATCACCACGGCGATGACCACCAGCACGAGTACGGCCGATCCGATCAACTCGACCGCACCAGGCTGCGGCCGTCCCGGGTCGCCGACGGTGGCGGCCCACCGGCCCGCCAGCGGCGGGAACATCAAAACCCCCAGGGTCGCTGCGGCCACCGCCAACGGCACGAGCACCGTCTGAGCCGCGGCGGGAACCCGGCGGGTGCCGGCTTCCTCCTCGTCGAAGTGGGCCTCGATCGTGGCCTGGGCGTCGGGGGTCGGACGCGCCCAGATGATCCGCAGCACCACCGCGGCGTACGCGGCGGACATGGCCGCGGCGGCCAGCGTGATGACCGCCAACACCGTGGAACGTTCCTGCACCGCGGCCAGGATGCCGTCCTTGGTCGCCCACAACGACAGCGGTGGCGCCCCGGCCAACGCGAGCAGACCCACCGTGGCGGTGACGCCGACGACCGGCCAACGCCGCGCCACACCGGTCAGCGCGGGCAGCGCCTTGGTGCCCAACGCGCCCAGCCACGCCCCGGCGACCAGAAACAGCAGCGCCTTCGTCGCGGCATGGGCGACCAACTGCGCCGACCCGGCCGCGGTCGCCGACACCCCGGCGGCCAGCACCACAAAACCTAGTTGCGCGGCGGTCGATGCGGCCAGCAACTGCTTGAGATCGCGTTGGGCCACAGCGACCGCGCCGAGCACCAACGCTGTCAACGCCCCGACCCAGGCGGCGGCGGTACCGGCCCAACCGACGGCGGCCAGCAGCGGAGAGATCCGCAGCAGCAGGTACCCACCCATCGCCACCATCGCCGCCGAATGCAGCAGCGCGCTGACCGGGCTGGGCCCGGACATCGCCCGGGACAACCAGAACGAGAACGGCAGCTGCGCCGCCTTACCCAGCCCGGCCAACAGCACCCCGGCCGCGGCGACATCCCGCCACGGCCGGGTCAGCTCCGGCAGCCGGTCCAGGTCCATGCTCCCGCCGGCCAGCGCCGCGCCCGCCGCCACATACAAGCCCAAATCCGCGGTGCGGGTGGTCAGGAACGCGACCATCCCGCCGGCCACCCGGTCGGCCTGTTGCCACCGGAACCCGATCAGCGCATAGGAGGTGGCGCCCATGATTTCCCAGCTGAACAGCAGCGCCGGCAGCGTCGCCGCCGCCGCGGTCACCAGCACCGCGGCCAGAAACAGCAACATCAACCCGAAGAACCGGGCCGGCGCCGCTGCGATCCCGCCCTCCGGATTGGCCGCCGCGAACACCAACACCAGCAGGGCCACCACCGCCACGCTCGGCACGATCACCGCCGACAGTCCGGTCACGGCCAGAGCGAACCGGGCGTCGGCCACGAACGGTGCACTCACTGTCGGCCCGCCCGCTGCCAACGCGAACGCATCGATGACCACCCCCACGCCCACCACTATTCCGATGGCCGGGGCGACGCGATCCACCCGGCGGCCGAACACACCCAGCAACATCCCGGCCGCACCGGGGACACCGATCAGTAGCCACAACCACAGCCCGCTCATCCGGACAGGTCCGTGGCCATGTCGGTCATGTCGGAGTCACGGGAGCGGTGCAGCAGGGTGGCCACCGCGAAACCCATCGCCATCTCCACGGTCATCGCTGCGATCACCACCAGCAGCACCACCTGCGCGGATGGGCCGGGAGACAGGAACCAGTAGAAGGCCACAGCGGCCAGGATGACGCCGTTGATCATCAGTTCCAGACCCATCATCACCATGACCACCACCTGCTGGGAGATGGCCCCGTACACCCCGATCGAGAACAGTCCCGCGGCCACCAACAAGACCCCTTGGAGCGTCACCGGCCCACCCCACCCGGTTGCGGATCGGACGGCGGTCGGCGGCGCAGGTCCCCGCCGAGCCGGTCGTAACGACCCCGTGGCAGGGCGAGCACCAGCCCGGCCACCATCGTGGTCAGCAGCACCGCGCTGACCCCGATCATCACCAGCATCTTGCCCTCCATCAGGGCCCGGCCCAGCTCCACGGTGGTGTCAGCGGCCGGCGTCCCGGAGCGTGTCGGCCACGGCGTCAACACGATCCCGACCGCGAGAACCGCGAACACCGCGATCGCGGTGGCCAGCGACCACCGCCGGCTGTGCACCATGCTCATCGGCATCAGCGCCGGGTTCATCCCCATGAACATGATCATGTAGACGGCCATGATCGCCATCTCCATCACCATCATCAGCACCACGATCACCCCGACGTAGTTCAACCCGAGCAGGATGACCTGGATACCGACCGCGACGAACGACAGCGCCAACGCGTAGGTCGCCCTGGCCATCGAGTCCACCACGAACACAGCCGCCCCGCCCGCGACCGCCACCGCCGCAAGCACCCAGAACGCAACCCCGACCACCCAACCACCACCCATCACGGCAGCACCCCCATGCCCACCAGCACGCTGACCAGCAACAACTGGAGCAGAGTTGCGGGTATCAACACCAACCAGCCGACCTCGACGAACCGATCTGCCCGGATCGTCGGCACCAGGGTGCGCAGCGCGACCAGGGCGCACGCCACCACCACCGTCTTGACCACCAGCCACACCCCAGCCGGCAACACCGGTCCTGCCCCGCCGCCCAGAAACATGGTCGCCGCGGTGGCCGAGCCGGCTGTCAGCAACAGATATCGGCCCGCGCCGACCAGCACCCGGGCGAGCCCGGTCAATTCGGCGCCGACTCCACCGGCGATGTCCACGCCGCCCGGATGGTTCAGCGGCGGCAGCAACGAGAAGCCCAGGACACCGAGGCAGAACACCACGAACGCCACCGGCATCCACACCACGAACCACAAACCGTGTTGCGCGGCAACGATATCGGCGAATCGGAGACTGTGCGCGGCCACCGCAGGCGTGGTGATCGCGAACATCAACGGCAGCTCGTAGGACATCGCCTGGGCCAGGAACCGGTAGCCACCGATCAGCGGATACACACTGTTCGGTCCCCACCCGATCAACCACCACAGCGCCCACACCATCACATCCAGCGCGTTGAACCAGACCAATCCCACTGCTGAATCGGCCAGCCGGAATCCGCCCAGCGGCAGCAGCGCCACCATCAATAGGGCCACCACAGGCAGGGCCACCACCGCGGTCCAGCCCAGCAGTCGGTCAGCGGCCAGCGTCGGGGCCCGGCGCTGACCCAACGCCCGGGCCAGCCGCACCCACGGCACCAGCCCGGCCCGCCGCCAGCGGCCCGCCCCGGATGGGGCGGGATCGTCCAACCCCGCGCCCAGGACCGCCGGGACCAGGGCGACCAACCCGACACCGACCGCCAGCGCCAGTGCCGCCGCGATGCTCGCCGGGAACGTCACGACTACGCACCGGGCCCGGCGGTCGCCGCGGCCGGGGTGCTTCCGACACTGCCGGACAGGTCGATATCGAAGCTGGCGATAACCAGCCGAGCCGCCCCCAGGTCAAGGCCGCGCACCGCGTCGCACACGAGATCCAATCCGGCCCGAGTCATCGACGGCCCTTCGAGCCGGTAGCCGGGCACCGCTGGACTGCTCAACTCGGCCAGCAACTCGGACAGGCCGGCCAGTCGTCGGTGCAACCGATCGAGGACATCACCGGACCAGCCGAGCGGACAGTCCGTCTCCTGCAGGGCGACCTGATCGATGCGGCCCAAACCGCGCAGCGACCAACGGAGCGACCGCGACCGGGACAGCCTGTCGGTCAGTCGCCGCAATAGCGCGGTACACCATGGGATCTCGATACCGTCGAGCAGAGCGTCGCGGACCCGGCGGAGCCGGCGCTCGGCCCGTCCGGCGCCGGCCAGCAGCAGTAGTGGGCCGATCCGGTCGACGGCCAGCGCGGCGTCTTCACGCTGCGACAGCTGCAGCGGCAGAGGGTTTTCGGCTCTTGCGTCGACGGTGTCGGCGTGGCAGTCGGTGATCAGGTCGCCGGCCAGGACGACCGACAGCACCAGTCCGGCCGGCCAGGCCGGCAGCACCGGACCGAGCCGCACCGGCAGCACGTCCATCTCCAGGCCGTCGCGGTCCTGATCTCCGCCGGCCAGCGGGATCCCACCCGGCCCAGACATGTCCATATCGCCCATGTCGTCCTGGTCGCCGCCGCCCATGTCGCCGTGGTCGGCGGCCGGATCATCGGCGTCGTCCATGTCGCCGTGGTCGGCGGCCGGCTGGGCGGCGTGCACGGAACGCGCCGGCCGGTCCCGGGGCGGCACGGGAACAGGATCATCAGCTCGCAACGCGGCCAGGATCTGATCTAGGACGGCAGCCACCTCACCCGGATGGTCCACCCGTCCCCTGGCTCGTGGTGGGGGGAGCTGAGCAAACATGGCTTCGACCAGCGGACTCAACTCCGGGCCGGGTTCCCCGCAGCACAGCAGCGCATCGGCAGCGGCAGCCGAGTCGGCGACCCGCCAGCCGCGGGCGGCCACGGCCCGCTCCGCGGCGATCCGGGTCAGCGACCAACCAGGCCGCTCGACCAGCAGCACATGCACCTCGCTCAAGGCCAGCGCGGCGATCCGGTTTCTCAGACCCACCGGAGCGCCCCTTCGCGGTAGGCCCAGAAGACGCCGGCCATCAGCAGAGCCAGAAACACGAACATCTCGATCACGGCGCTCGCGCCCACCTCGGCGACCACCACCGCCCACGGATACATGAACAGCATCTCGACGTCGAAAGCCAGGAACAGCAACGTCAGTGGGTACCAGCGGACGTGGTAGCGGGACAGCGCGTGCGCCACCGGAGGGAAACCGGACAGGAAGGGCAAAACGGCCGGATCGGTGACCCGGCCGGCGGTGAGCCACCGGTGCGCCCCCCACAGGCCGAGAATTCCGGCCAGCGCCACCAGCGCCATGCTGGTCAAGCCGACCAATACCGCCATGCTCATACCTCCCGAACCAATCCGGCCCGGCTGATACGTCGGCCAGTGATCTCGGATCATACGACCGGCGGGGATCAGGACGACGACGAGTACTGAGGAACACCGCCACTTACCTGCCTACCCAGAAAGAAGAACCTCACCAGTAGAGCATGTGCGGCGCACCAAGATCAGGTCCTCGGCGTCCAATGGATGGCCGACCAGGACAGCTACTGCATCAGAGGGGATCATGGGGTCGGTGACGGCCGACATCGACGTCCTGGTCGGTCAATCGTCCGGACTCGTCGATATGCCGGATCAATCCGGGGATGGCGGTGCCGGCCGCGCCGATCTGGTTCACCCGCTTGGGCACCGGAGCGCCTTGATATGCCAGCGGGACCGCTCGACCGTGCACGTCAGGTGGACCCAGCGGTTGGTGAACTTCGATAAATGCGCCATTCGGTAGCCGTCTGACGATGCCGGTCTCGATGCCGTGCTCCAGGACCTTCCGGTCGGATCGCTGCAATATTAGGCACAGGCGATAGGTGATCACATAGGTGATGACCGGCACGACGATCGACCCGATGCGACCGACCCAGACCAGCGCGTTCAGTGACATGCGGAGCTTCAATGCGAACAGATCATTGGCTCCGTTCATCAGGTTGACGGTCCAGAATCCTATGAACGCTGCACCCAGTGAGGTACGCACCGGTACGTCTCTGGGTCGCTGCAGCAGGTTGTGCACTGCACGGTCTTTGGTGAAGGAACGTTCGATCCATGGATAGGACAGGACCAGGATCATCAACAACGTCGCTGCCGGGATCGAGGAGAAGAAGACCGCCGGGATCAGATAATGGCCGAACAGGTTGCGGATCTCCCAACTCGGCCAGATGCGGACCATTCCGTCCAGGAAACCCATGTAGCAGTCGGGTTGGGTACCGGCGGATACCATGGCCGGGTTGTAGGGTCCGTAGGTCCAGATCGGGTTGATCTGGAATAACCCGCTCATGATGACTACCGTCCCGGTGACCAATTCGAAGAATCCGCCACCTTTGGCTGCGAACGTGGGTAGCACCCGAACGCCTACGACGTTGTTCTCAGTTTCACGCACGCCCGGAAATTGGGTGTGTTTCTGGAACCAGACCAGGGCGATGTGCAAGCCGATCAATGCCAGGATGACACCCGGGATGACCAGAATGTGTAGCGAGTAGAAACGTGAAATGATGACATCACCTGGATAGTCGCCGCCGAAGACCGCCCAGTGCACCCAGGTCCCGATGACCGGGATGGACAGCAGGAATGCGCTGACCGCCCGGAGTCCTGTTCCGGACAGCAGGTCGTCGGGTAGCGAGTATCCCAGGAAACCTTCGGCCATTCCTAACACCAGGATGAGCACTCCGAGTATCCAGTTCGCTTCGCGAGGTTTGCGGAATGCCCCGGTGAAAAATACCCGCATCACGTGGAGCATCATCGCGAAGATGAAGATCAGAGCGGCCCAGTGGTGGATCTGCCGGATCAACAGTCCGCCGCGAACTTCGAAGGACAGATCAAGTGCTGAGGAGTAGGCCATGGACATCGGAACACCGCGGAGCTTGTTGTACACCCCGTTGTAGACGGTGTCGGCCATGGAGGGGTCGAAGAACAGCGACAGGTAGACCCCCGACAGAAGCAGTACCAGAAATGAGTAGAGCGCCGCCTCGCCCAGCATGAAAGACCAGTGGTCGGGAAAGACCTTGTTCATCGCTGTACGTAGCGGACGAGCCCCGTGGTAACGGATGTCAGCCCCGTCGAGCACTGCTCGCGCGGTCGACCCCCGGTGGGAACTTCTCAGCCCATTCGTCTGCCGGCTCCAAGAAGGCGAGTAGCGCGGAAGGATTTGCATGTCGAAGTGGGCGGCCGTGCGGCGCTCGCCCGGAAGTGGCAACTCGTGGTCAGAGTCAGTGCGGCGCTCTCGTTGAGAGGCCGGACCAGGTTGCCCGGGGTGGTGTTGCAGGGTCGGTTCCTGTTACCTCGCCCGGCGACCGGGTCACTCAGGTCCGACCGTTGGACAGCTACCTGATCGCTACGATGGCTCACCAGATTTCTCCTGTCCTGCACAGTGTCCGGCAACGGCGGTAGCCTGCTCGCCCACTGAGGCCGCGCGGACTATGGGACGTCTTATACCCGTTGCACGGTGCGGTCAACCCTTGCGCGTGCGCAAGGTTTGCCCGAGAATCGAGCCATGTACCCGGACCTTCCATCGCCGTGATCGCGGCGTAGCCCGGCGGCTCGCGGACCACTCGACATTCGGTCGAGTCGGTACTCGCGGGTCACTGGGTGCCATGGCAGCGACGTCTCGGCGTCGGTCGACAGGTTGGCGATTGTGCACCAATTCCGAGCGTTGACTGTCACCGCAATTCGCGCTTACGCTGTATGTCGGCACTCCAGGAACCGGCATCACCGCCTCCGCACGGCTGGTCGCGCGGGACCCTGCTCTACCAACAGGTCACTCCCCAGCCAGCTGGCGCCGGCCCACCCGCGGGCCGTGCACCCGGTTTCCGTTTCCCCAATTCTCGATCCCCGCCTCGCGCCGGCAGCACGGCCGGCGGAACCGTCGGTAGCCGATCAGCTTCACAGTGGGCTGAGCAGGGAATACGCGTCTGGTCGTCCCTACGCGAAAGGACTTCGATGAAAAAGCAGATCGTGGTTGTGAGGTGAACGCGGCATTTACCTCGATCTTCTCCCCGCTCGGCGAGATCGAGCCGGCGGAGTACCGGCGGGTCACCGAGGTGTCCCACCTGGGTTACGTGTACTGCACGATGGCGGTGCTGAAGAAGATGAGGGCCCGGGACCGCGGAACCATCGTGCAGGTCGGCTCGGCGTTGGCCTATCGGGGGATTCCGCTGCAGACCGCTTATTGCGGTGCAAAGCACGCCATCCAGGGGTTCCACGAGGCTTTGCGCTGCGAACTGCTGCACGACAAGAGCAACGTCCGCGTCACGATGCCGCAGATGCCCGGGGTGAATACTCCGCAGTTTTGACTTGGAGTAACGATGGACATCACCGACCTGATCTTGAACGATCATCATGAGCAACGTCGCCTATTCGCCTACCTCGACGAAATCGAGAAGACGAACACCACAGCCCTGGGCGCTGTGTGGGAACGGCTGAAGATCCTGCTGGACGTGCATGCCGCCGCCGAGGAGGCGCTCTTCTACCCACAACTGCTGAAAATCGGTACCGGCGGCGGAGGCGAAACGAGTGCGGCCAGCGAAACCAAAGATGTCATCAAGGATCACAACGAGATCCGAGACGCAGTTGCCGAGGTGGGACAGCACGAGGTCGGTAGCGACGCCTGGCGGGCGGCGGTCGTCAACGCCCGCGAGGCAAACGGCGACCATATGGCAGAGGAAGAGCGGCAGGACCTCGCCGACTTCAGGCAGCATGCGAGCCTCCAATTACGCCACGACATCGCCGTCTCATTCGCCACTTTCGAGGCCCAACATGCCGAAGGTATCGACGCGCAGGACACGGATCCCCAAAGCTATGTCGACGAGCAGAGTTGACGCCAGACCTTGGTTTGAGCGGATTACCGCTGGCTCGCAACAGGTTTGGGATTGCCCATCGCACCTGTGCGACTGTTGCTCCACACTGTGCACATAATGGTGGAGAGGTTTTGATCGAGCCGCAGGTCGCAGCCGACGAGCTGCACGATGTGACCGACGCCGTGCTGGCCGCGGCCGGGGTGCTGGTCGGGGTGGCGGCGCACTCCATCGCCGCCGCCGAAGAATCGGTGGGAGTGAACCAGTTCCGGGCGTTGGTCATCATCGCCAGCCGCGGGCCGATGCATTCCGCAGCCCTGGCCGGGGCAATGGGAGTTCATCCGTCGAACGCCACCCGCCGCACCTGCGACCGGCTGGTGGCCACCGGACTGCTGGACCGGCGGGATTACCCCGCCGACCGGCGACATCTGCAGTTGACCCTGACACGCAAGGGCCGGCGGCTGGTGGACGGCGTCATGAAGCGCCGCCGGGCGGCGGTACAGAAAATCCTGGTCCAGATGCCCACGGCGGATCAGCGCCGGCTCACCGAAGCACTCAACCAATTCGCCGAAGCCCTCCAGCTGTCGCCGGGTGACCTCGGTCTTCGCCGCCTGGATCCTGCTGCTCCGCCGGCCGGTCGCTGTTCTGGCCGCGTTGACCCCTACCCGCACCGGGGCCTCATCGGTGGCGTTCCTGTCCTGGTTCGGTCCGCTGGGCGTCGGCAGCATTTACTACGCCACGTATGTCCAGCGGTTCGACCTGCCGCAGGAGAACCGGTTCTTCGCGGTGGTGAGCCTGGTGGTTGTGGTGTCGATGATCGTGCACACGCTGACCGCCACCACCGGTATGCGGTGGTATGCGCGCCGGACGGGCTCGGAGGTCCCGGACGGGGAGAGCTCCACCCTCCCTGGGCCGCTGCCGTGACCCCGGGTGTCGGGCGCGGAGGATCCTGTCAGCCGACATCGCCCCGACTTGTAGAAGCCGCGGTGAATTCAGGAGAGGGCTGACCGTGTGCGTGCCGGCTGTACAAATGGGTACCTTCCCGCTTATGAATACCGCTCAGTCTTGGTCCAGCGAGTCCATCGTTTCATGGTGACTTCTTCGCAGTTCCACCGTCGCGGGCTGCGGGTATCGGACGCCGCATCGCTGGCGACTCTGCGACGCCAAGCCGTTGGTCAGCAGGAGGTCTCGACCCCGATGCAAATCCGTCACGCAACCGCACGGCCGGTTGGGGCACTGCCGCCAGGACCGGGTTGGCGGTTCCGCCTGCGCTGGTCCTGGCGGCTGCGTGGGCGTGGCGGATGCTGATCGTCGGTGTAGTGCTGTATCTGGTCATCATGTTCCTGGCGGGTATCCCGGTGGTCACCGTGCCGGTCTTCCTGGCCCTGCTCTTGGCGGCGCTGCTGCACCGGCCCGCGATATTTCTGCGCCGGTTCCTGCCTGCCTGGCTGGCCGCACTGCTCGTACTGCTCGGTGCGGTAGTGGTGATCGGCGGAGTGATCGGTTTCGTTGTTACCGGATAGAAGGCAGAGCGGGTTCCCTCGTCCTACAGATCCAGCAGGTGTTCGACGAGCTGCGCGTCCAGGTGCAACGGCTGCCCGGTGCGGGCGGCGGCTCCACCGACCTGTTGAACAAGATTCAGACGTGGGTGGAAGCGCACTCCTCGAGTCTGCTGTCTGTGGCGCTGTCTGCAGGGCGGTCGATCGCCGAGTTGATCGTCGGCTTGGTGCTGACCTTGTTCTTGACGCTTTTCTTCCTCACCGATGGTGAGAGGCAATGGGGTTGGGTGGTGCGGCTGCTACCGAGCCGTGCCCGTCCAGCGGTCAACGGCGCCGGCCAGCGGGCCTTCTCGGTGTTGGCGGGCTGGGTCGGTGGAACCGCGATCATCGCGGTGATCCATGCGGTGGTGATCGGTGTGGCCATGTGGCCATGTGGCTGCTCGGTACACCGTTGGTGCTCGCACTGGCGTTGCTGGTCTTCTTCGGCAGTTTCATCCCGGTCGTCGGTGCGTTCGTGTTCGGCGGCCTCGCGGTAGTGGTCACCCTGCTGACCGTGGGACTGTGGCCGGCGGTGATCCTGCTCGCGGTGCTGGTGGTGGAAGATCTGCTGGAAGGACACCTTTACCAGCCGCTGATCGTGGGCCGCACAGTCAAGTTGCACCCGGTGGTCATCCTGATCGCCTTGACCGCCGGCTCCGTGCTGGCGGGAATAACGGGCGCCATCATCTCGATCCCGCTCGCCGCCGCGGTGTCCGCCGCCGTCAAATACGTCACCGGGGTGGAGGACATCCACGGGAATGCCGTGCCTGATGCCCGCCGACAAGTTCCGGAGGCGCCCACGGTCGTGCGCTCCGCCCCGAAAGCCTGCCTCCCTCGGACCGAGACGTCTCGATGCAAGGAACAAGGTGCCCGGTGAGCCGCTGCGTTGTGGTGGGTGCGAAGAGGCAGTGTGGACATCGCTGGTGAGCCAACACGGCGCCGCCCAGCAGCGCTCGCGTCAGGGCTGTTCTGTGTCGGTGCCTTGCATGTCGTTGCGGAGTTGCACCGGTGGCAGACCAACGATGTCGTAGGTGGCCGAGGCGATCCCGATGCCTGCCTGGTCTAGACCGGCCAGGATGTCGCGGCTCATCCGGTCCTTAATTTCGCGGACACCGCGGTGGGGGACCAGGAAACGGAGCGAGAGTTCCAACCAGTTGTCGGTAATTCGCCAGTACACCGCCGGATCCAATGATGCGTCGGACAGGGCATATCGCGCCTGCATCGAGGTGAGGGCATGCTCCGCCGCGGGGTCGTCGTGCACTGCGTGGTTTCGGGCGGCGGCCAGCAGGATCTGTTCCACCTGTTGGCGGTCGTCGGTATAGCTCATCGGGAGGACGATCTCTTCCCACAGGTACGGGAATTCGCGGGTGTAGTTGTACACGGGGTCGGAGAAGATGACGCCGTTGGTCACGGTAACCAACCGGCCGGTGTACTGCCGAGAATGCACCCACACAGCCGGGTCCGCGCTGGACACCGACGGTGGCTGACCCATTTCCATGATGGTGGTCTTGAGGAAGCCGAGCCGGATCACATCTCCACGCACCCCGCCGAGGGTGATTCGGTCACCAACGGAAAACGTGTCCCCCCCGCAGAATGACAAAGTATGCCGCCAAAGCCGTGATCACCTGTTGCAGGGCAAAGGCCAGGCCCGCGCTGACCAATCCGATGCCGGTGGAGACATTCGTGGTCGGGTGACCCAGACCGAGACGACACCCAGGATCAGGACGACCGTCGCGATGACCTGGATGCCCTGCCGGGCCTAGAACCGGCGGTTGTCCGCCACCGCCCCGCCGAGCAGTCTGCGAGCCAGGCCGATCGCCACGCGGCGCAGCAACAACACCAGGAGTACCAACGCCACGGTGAACAACAACTTCACTCCGCTGGTGCGGCTGATACCCACCAGCGTGACCCCGAAGAGGATCGGGTCCGAGACCGCGGCCACCATCATCGAGTTCCGTTCGAGGTCGGCGGATGGTTCAAGATGGTCTGGACCCGGGAGGCGGCGGCGGCTAGTTGCCGGACTTCGACCGCATCGAAATCCTGCACCGCCACGGTATCCCGGAGGCGGGCGAGCTGGTCGGCCACGACATGGTGCTGATCCGGTCGGCACCGCCACGCCAATTCGGCCAGCAGCGCATACAGGCGGGCCATCACCTGCGGATCGGACGCGCCGTAGCGGCGGGGCTGAGTCAACGCAGTATCGACCATCTCCGCCAGGTCCGGACGGTGCAGCACCACTCGCGGGTGCCCTTGTTCGTCGGCGAGCACCACCGGCGACAAATCGTGGTCGGCAAGCTCGCACAACAATGCGGAGATATGTCCCAGGGCGTGCACCGCGGTTGTCGGGTCGTTGATTCCTGGTGAGAGCGCCTTGTTGGCCACATCGGTCAACTGCCGCAGACCGTAGCCGACGTCCTGCGCGGCAGTACGCTCAAATCCGACGGTGATCGCATCTTTCACTGCTGTTCGGAGCCCCTGCAGGCCCTCTGCGCGCAGAACCCCCGCGGGGTACCAGGCCTGTCCGATCGGGGTTTTCTCGATAACCCAACTACCGGGGTGGGCGGTGATGACCACCACGGCGTCGGCCGCTCGTGCTGCGGCGAGTAGATCGCTGTGGTCGATCCGGACCAGAAAACCCGAATTGCCCGCCACCAGCACTGCGGCCCGTTCCGGGGTCTCCGGTGGTTGAGGACGTTCGGCTCCTTCGTCATCGAACACGACGCGCACCGTGGCGGAGGCATCCTGGTGGACGTCCCGCAGCATGGTCTCCACCCGGATCTGTCGAGCCAGGTGCGCCAAGAAGACGACCAAGCCGACCACACTGGCCACGGCGAGCACGAACGAGACGGTAATGGAGATTCTCGGCACGAAAGGTTCGGCTGAGTCGCCGCCGCTACGCACCGCTCGCAGCACCGTCAGGGAATAGGTGAACGTGGCCAGGAACAGACCCAAAGTGGCCTGCACAAACACATCGCTGGTGAAGGTACGCAGCAGGCGGGGCGAGAACTGGCTACTGGCCAATTGCAAAGTCACCACGGTGAGGGAGAACGTCAGAGACGTCACTGTGATCAGTGAGCTGGATACAGCGTCCAGCACGGTCCGGCCGGCATCAGCATCACCGCCGAACAGCACACCGGCCAACCACGAGGGAACCGAGGCATCGACGTGCGCATCGAGTTGAGGCAGCAAGAACCCGGCGGCCAGCGCAAGAGCGACCGCCGCCACCGGCAGCGGCCACAACTGACTCCGGACCGTATCGCGGACGTTCGGCCATAGGTTTGGCATCTGTTCCCTTTCCCCTGATCTGCTCAGCCGCGGCCACTATGCCAGCTACCTAGATCAGGCGGATATCACCAACGCCCGCCCGAGCGCGGCCGCGCCGACCACTCCGGCATCGTCGCCCAGTGCCGAGACGACGAACTTCAGCTCCGGGTTGGGTTGCAGCATCCAGGGTGCGGCGGCCTCGGCGATCCGATCGGCCAGCTTCGACCCCAACTTCTCGGCCAGGCCGCCCCCGACGACCACCAGCTCCAGATCGAGCAGATTGACGACCGAACCGACGGCCACCCCGAGAGTTTCGACCGCGGTGTCGAACAGCTGCTCGGCGAGTTCGTCACCCTCGTCCAACGCACGTACCCACACCTTGGAGGTCAGGTGTCCCTTTTTCTCGTCGTCGCGGATCTGGAACAACGACGTCGTGCGGCCGGCGTCGACCATGGCCGCAGCGGTGCCTCTCATCGACCGGCGCCCGGCGTAGGCCTCGGTACAACCCCGCCGGCCGCAGGTGCACAACGCTCCACCCTGCCGGATGATCATGTGACCCAGTTCGCCTGCGCCGCCGTGGGATCCGGTGAAAGGGCCGACCGTCCAGGATCAGGCCCCCGCCGATCCCGGTGCCCATCCACAGTCCCAGCACGTTGCGGACGCCGAGGGCCGCGCCGGCCACCCACTCACCCAGCAGACCGACGTTGGCATCGTTGCCCAGAGCAATGGGCAGATCGATTCGTGATCCCAACTCTTCGATCAGGTCAACGTGCTCGTGCCAGTTCTCCAGATTGGGAACGGTCAGTACCTGGCCCTGATCGACCACACCGGGTATGCCCACCCCGACGGCGATCGGTGTCTGGTCCAACGAGTGGATCAGGGTGGCAATGGTGTCGAGCACCTCGACGGGACCACCGGTCGGGGTGTCGGTCTTTGCTCTGGCGTGAACCTGGTGGTCGGCCGTGACCAGGCCCACCTCGATGTTGGTGCCGCCCACGTCGACACCGGCGACAAGCAAGTCCTGACTCATCTATGCACCCTCATCATGTGAAGTGTTACCTCGATCTTTCCGGTGAAGCAGAATCCGCCAGCAGCCGTACCCATCACGTCGCGGGCATGGCCATCCGTGCGGTCGTCCAGACAGGGTCGCGGACAGAGTTCCGCGGCAGTGTCACCGTAGTTGCTACTCACGGCGCGGCCGGCGCCGCGCCAGCCACTCAAAAGTCGGTCCGCCGTGTCGCCCTGGTGGGGATCGACCTCTGCGGTAGTCAAACTGAATCAACTGCCGATGACACTGGCAACCGGCACGCAACGCAACGCCTTCGCTCGCCCGCCAGCCAGAGCCCTTTGTCAGTCGAACAACGAAAGTTGACTTTGCTCGTCCGCGAAAGTTGATCGGCCCACCCCGAGTTGATGCGGGGAAGTCGCTCCACGGCGGCGCTTCGTTGCTTCAGTGGTACATCGACGTAGATGGCAGTGGTGGCCAGGGATTCATGGCCCATGAGCTCTTTGATGACCAGGGAGTCGACGCCGGCCTCCCGGAGTGCGGAGCCGAACCAGTGGCGCAGGGCGTGGGGGGTGCCGGGGATGCCGGCGCGGTCCATGACGTTGGAGATACTGGAGGACACCGAGTTGCCGAGCATCGGTCCGCCGGCCAGGTGTTTGGTGTTCCCGATGTAGGTGGGGAACCACCAGCCCCGCCGGGGCATGACGGCCGCGAGGTCTTTGAGGATGGGGTGCAGGGGTACCTGTCGTTCTTTGTCGCCCTTGCCGATGACGACGATGGTGTTGATGACGGTGTCGACGTCGTCGCCTTTGATGGCGGCGATCTCGCTGACCCGCAGGCCGGCGTAGGCGGCGAGCAGGATCATCGCCCGGGTCCGGCGGTACATCCTGGTGTCGAGCAGGATCGCCAGGTGTTGGTCAGCGACCGGCCTAGGTCGGCCCTTCTTGACCTTCGGGGTGGTCGCGATGGTGGTGGGGTCGTCGGCGCGGCGGCCGGTGATGATGAGCCACTTGCACCAGGCGCGGATCGCGCCGTGGTAGTTGGCCCTGGCCCAGGCGGCGGAGGTGAGGAACCGGTCCACGCCTTGCGGGGTGATCGAAGCCGCGTCGGGGATGCGGCGGATGATGGTGAGGCGGTCGGTGATGGTCTTGTCGGACATGCCGCGGCCGCGTTGCCAGAGCACCCAGTCCTGCAGTAGTTGCTCCTGAGTATCTGATTGAGTCAGAATGTCGGTGGGCAGTTGAGAATATCGTCTCACTATCGTCGACATCGGCGAGTTAACCTCGATCTTTCTTGAGACGGCCGACCCTCCCTTCGCGCGATAGATCTGCTGTTGTGGCGGGGCTCATCCTGGCCGTGGGTTCGGCAACGAGCCCGTTGGTCACCTGGGCAGGTGCCGGATTCC
>JAABUV010001837.1_pt1 | contig 30050 bp, 28 predicted proteins | sample 5559971 | NCBI WGS metagenome assembly JAABUV01 (sample SAMN10711881, study PRJNA513362) | rock metagenome | isolation source: Antarctica rocks | place: Antarctica: Victoria Land, Knobhead nord | collected 2015-12-19
GTGTAGAGATGGAACATCATGGAGAGGGACATATATGAGACTGTGAGACCAGCAAAGCTTTGGGCGAAACAAGGCACAAAGACATTGTATGCGTCAACAAAGCAAGACACTCCTGATGAAAGAACGACAGTCGAGTTCTGAATCGATTTATGTACAGTTGGAACAAAGACCAGATGAGACACCGCAGTGATGGTTCCAAAAGGCTGAATAGGGGAATAGAATATACAGTCCCGCGTGATAGGAGAGAAGTGTGCTGGAAAGTCGACATCAATGACTAGGGTGCGACATTTCCAATGACACTGTAAAAGTCTTTGCTCTTGCAAATGGAAATAGAAACGGATGAATGCAATTTGTAGCGTCTTCAGCGATGGCATTAGAACTTCATAAGACTCAACTACCAATACAGTTGACGAGACGAAAGGATCATTTTGCTCCATCGAACAAGATCAACAGTCTTCTTGCATCGCAACTCTTCAGACTAGCTTGCTTGACAATATGATATTTCTGGCTCTTGGTATGGGAGAGTAAACCCCCGAGAGCATCTAAGAAAGCGCGCAATGTCAATTACTTCCCGATCATGAAAGCTGTAGAGTGATGATTCATAGGGCTAGAAAAAAACCGTTTATTCTACAATAAACGTGTATAATACCTCTTAGCGATTTATTCATGTATGTTTAGAATATTGGTTTTATATTATATAAGCAAGCTAACTCACCTGATCTAGCTCAGAAGGTTTGACTCAGCTGTCACCAGTGTCAATAGATAGATCTTCATCGAGGTTACAGTTGGTGAAAGATTGAAAAAGTTAAGTCAGAGTCGAAACTTTTTTTGTTGATCTCGACTCGAACTCAACTTTCTGCATATGCTAATCATGAGTTCAAAATTATTTCAATCCCGACTCAGCTTTCTGCATATGCTAATCATGAGCTCAAGAATTGATGTTATATAGTTAAAGTAACTAGAAGATAAACAGCAAGAGCGAAGTATTGAAGTCGTGCATATGCACAGCTTGAGCGAAGCATCGAGAAAACAGCACAATCACAGATCATACATATATCATGAATAGCAAGACGAGCGAAGATTCTTCTACATATGCTTAGCATATGCACAAAACATGCTCAATCATGAACTCAACTTGTGACATGCTCATGAACAAGCTATCACTCACGTTGTTCTCATCAGATCTTTCTCATGCGTTTTCTTCTTCATTCTCATTGTTCAGCTCATGATTTGCATCATCGCTTTTCTCGTTGTCTTCAACATTTGCATTGAATGAATCTTGAGCAAGCTGAGTTTCTTCTCAGTATATGCGTGACATATGCAAAGTGCAACACTCATTTTCAAATCATTCATCAATGTTTCTTTGTGCTCAGTTAATGCTACGCATATGCACAGACAAGACTTTGATAATTAGATGTGAGTTTTTTTGTGATCTCGCTTGACATATGCTTTGCATAGAGCTTGAAGCTTTTTCAATTCGACGTCAGATCTTGAATGTGCAAAGCATATGTTAATTTTAAAGTTTAACTTGACATCAAGAATTTTTTTCAATCTCAACTTAACTTTTTCAATTCTTTAATCAGCTGTAACTTAATCTTCATTCAATCTATCTTTCTATCATCAGTCATGTCTCAGCAACATGATGATAAGTCTTGAAATCAAATTATTGCTGAAATCTTTCAACAGATAATCATATTTGAAAGAGCTTTTACTACAGTTTGATGTCATCATTGTCAATATGTATTGACAATGAAAGCAACTCATCAGCAAACTCATTTGAATAAGTGCATTGCTTACATCAATAAATCTTTCAATTTGTTCTTTTCATCAGTTCAAATGAAGTTTTCATCGCAAATTCAATTATTATTGAACTCAACTATTAAAACATTGAATTGAATGACAGCAATGACAGTTTACATATCAAATTTGTCATTCAATCACTATGAAAACTTGTATGTTCAAGCTCATGAGCACATCTTTCATACTCAATACACATCTTTTTCACATTTGATCATGACAGTAGTGCTGTTGAATGAAATTTATCAAATGATAAAGATGAAGATTGATTCTATGCTTATGAATCATTATTTGAACTTCTTCAGCGATGAGTTGACTAATATATGAAAGAAAAGAGTCATAAATTTATGTGTACATGTATCAAAAACAGCTACATCAAATAAAGAAGAATTTCATTTGAGAGTCAAAGTCAACGTGACAAAGATCATGAATGCAAAAACACAAGCTTATTGATTATTAAATTACATCAATAAGACTCTTCAGAATCAGTTTTGAAGAGTGAATACATTTGTTATCAATACATGCTTTACAATGCAAGCTTTATGAAGTGAGCTTAAAGCATTTAATGAGTTGAAGCATGTGTTCTTCATTTCATGTGATAGTCATGATCTTCAGCTGTTGCTTGATGATATCATGAAGTTTTCGTGATTTACAAAGATATTAAAGAAAGCACAGTGAATTGTTAAATTCTTTCTCGCTGCTCTCAAAGAGCTGACAATTCTGTGAAAATTTCAGATGATGATTAGTACAATTTCATGTTTTTGTTAAAGATGCTTGATATTTCTCAGCTCTACGCTCATCATTTTTCTCTTTCAATTAGTCTTTTATTTATCTAGAATCAGAAAATTCAACATCACACAGCAAAATTCTTCTTCATTGAGCTTGCTTAAGAATCTTTCTCAATTCTATTGATTAATTCACATATTAATTATTTTCTTTCTTTAAACATATGATCATAAATGCTCACTTATACTCAACGTCTCTACATGTTGAGAAACTATCATAGAACTCATGAACTCAATATTAAAGAATGAGAAAACAATAATCAGATATGTCAGATAATTTAAATCAAGAATCTTAACTTTTAAACATCTTTAAAGCAAGCTTGTGATATTCTCAAATCTATACATCAAATTCAATATCTTTCAGAAGCAGAAGATTATTTATTATTCAGAGTGCTTCAAAATTGAAACAAAATTCAAGCTTATTTATACTTCAAAGTCAAACAATACTTCGTCATCGAGTGTTTGAATCATATAATGAATCATGTTTGAAAGAATTGAATGCTCAGTCAATTTACATCTCTTCATGTAGTAGTTACTTTGCTGCTATCTTGAAATCATGACATTAAAATCATTGACTTAACAATCAGTTCAACGTTCAATTCTATTATGATGAACTTTTTTGAAAAGCACATTAATGATCATCATGCTGTTGAATCAACAATGAAATAATAACTTGCTTTTAAAAATCAAATTGATGATTTTCACTTTATTATTGATTGTTGAAGATGAATTGAAAACTTGAAGCTTTTTTGACTTTGCGTTGAGTTATTTGCATCTCAGCTCTTCAAACTCACTTTACAAGTCAATAAAATATTTGATAACAATGTTTTAGTTGAATGAAATTAATCAATCATGAATTTCATAAAGATGAAGATTAGAAACTCTTTTAGCAACGTTAACATGAATAAATTAATGTATATTTACATCAATGAATGAACGTTGAATTGATTGAAGAATCTAAAAAAGAAGCTTTGCTATACACAAAGTATTGAAATTGATGAAAAGAAGCTATGTGAAATGAAGAATAGACTGCTACAAAAGAAATTGACTGTGACTAAACTAAATTCTTTGAATGATGAAATGCTGAAGCACTTTCTGAATAGCTTTGTTGATGATCACATGCTCATGAAACAATCAATTTAGTCAGTTGATACTATAAATATATACTTTCTCTTCTTTGATCTCTCTGCTACTATCTCTGTGTATAATATCTGCTTCAATAAACATGTATAATACATGATTTGACTAACTTTATTTGATTGATCAATAAACATGTATTATACATGTTTATGCAATCAATGATGAAACTCATCTGTACATGATGCTGACTATGAATTTACTGTTTAGCTACAGTAAAGTTTAAAAATTATCAAAAGTTTGAATGATATCAAGATGCTGCGTGATAATGAAGTGCTATGCATTGATTGCATGCAGAGTTTTTGCAATCATGCAAACTTTGATAATCTCAATGTACATGTTACAAAGCAATCTGCACGCAGATGAGAAAATCAAATAGAACGCAGAACTACGAGAAAAATCGCTTATGAAAATCATTCAATTCAACATCTTGTCATTGTAATAATGAAAATTGAGACAAAACATTCTTGCATTTGATTTATTAAAGATGATTAGCAAAAAGAACTTAAATCATGAAAATTCTTTAAATTTACATGCTAACTACGTATAAATCTTGTTAAGACTGCATGTCTGTTACTACGACATAAGTAACTTATGAATCTCATTAAGTTCAACATAAGCAAACTTGAGAATCTCATTAATATCATTTAACAAATGTTCAAACACAGACATTCTATATGTAAATGATATGCTAATGAGAAAACTTTGTTAAAAGAAGAGAAACATAAGCAAATTAGTAAAGAATGATTAAACTATGTTGTCTGATTAAAAGTGTAACATATGAACATTTTTGCAAAACATGATCAATCTGTATGAGAAAAATATCTACTGACAAATAATGCAAAACTGTCAGAAACTAAGTTAAACTAAAGATATTATCAATATAAAAGATTAATATTATTATTGTGATTGTAATTGTAATTCATACATTCTTGTAACATTGATTTAGACTCAACTCATGAGAGACTCTATGCTATTTATATTGAGTGAACAAAACTCTTTGAGAAAGAAAATCACTCATCGTTTATATGACTGCTTCACGCAGTCGAAACAATGAGATTGACACTGTGTTATCAAGTAATAAATTTATAGCTTCTATTCAACGCATGATGCTTGAGTAAACTCTTGATAAAAGTGTCTGTGCTGTTTGATTATGATGCATCGTCTTTGCTTTACTCTTTATTGATGATATTTTATACAATGATGTCTTGATTCAATTCTCAATTCAAAAATGAAAAATGTTTTCTTTGCATTCATGATGCTCATGATTGTAACGTACGTAGAGCTGTGTTTTCTTACTCAATGATTGTCATTCATTGAGCAGAGAAATATGTGATGAAAGAAAGATGCACATGATGAGAAGATAGAGTGTAATTGTATTGAGTAACTCTTTTCTTCTCTTGATTTGACTTATGTCATGTAGACGTTGAATGAATTGTTAGTATAAATGTGCAATCGCAATCGTTTGATGTTTGACTCTGATCAATGAAAGAGAATGCATTCTGATCATTCTCTTGAGCTCTTAATTTTTCATGTGAATAGATGAATGACTTGACATCAAGTAAAGAAAATGAGTTCAAGTTCTCTCAGTATATCAGCGTGATCAACGAGTCACTACTTCTTCAAGCACTGTAATCACATCTTTTAATACTTGAGATGACTATTCTATCTGATATCTTTTCATCAATTACTTGATGATACTGTTAATGTGATGAAGACGTTTCAATATCAATGCAGTCAACGAGTTGCAAATTCTTTGATCACTTGTAATCATAACTCACAGACTCTTCATCTGAATTGTCTTTTTCACTAGTAATATCTTCTCATCTCTTACTGACATCAATATGTCATTAATCTTCTTCGTAAATCAATTGTAACTGTTAGAAAAGATGTTATCACGTAAGTGAAAACTCTGCATGATGACTTTTCTGATCATGCAACATTCTAACATTGTTTAAACTGCGTTGAATTGAGATCTCTTGACTCTTCTGACTTCTATTTAAACACAGAATAGAATCAAAAGATTCGTAGTCAACATCATGTACAGATGAATCTCATTATCAATCTTGATATTATTATTACTTTAATAAAATCTAGATACAAGATAATACATCAAATAATGTTTGATTTGATTTGAATTCATACATTCTTGTGACATCGATTTAAGTTCGACCCATGAGAGAAACTATGCTATGTGTATCGAACGAACAAAACTCTTTGAGGAAGAAAATCGCTCGTCGACTACACGACGACTTCACGTCGTCGAAACAATAAAATTGACACTATGTTATCAGTAATGAATTTATAGCTTCTATTCAGCGCGTGACGCTCGAGTAAACTCTTGATGAGAGTGTCTGTGCTGTTTGATTATGACGCATCATCTTTGCTCTGCTCTTCATTGACGATATTCTATACAACGATGCTTTGATCTTCGATCTTCGATCGCGAAGTCGATTTCGTTGCACTCGTGATGCTTGTGATTGTAGTGCCGAAAACTGCGTTCTCTTGCTCAATGATTGTCATTCATTGAGCAGAGAAATATGTGATGAAAGAGAGACGCGCACGATGAGAAGATAGAGTGTGATTGTACTGAATAATTCTTTTCTTCTCTTGATTTGACTTGTGTCACGTAGACGTTGAATAGATTGTTAGTATAGACGTGCGATCGCAATCGTTCGATGTTTGACTCTGATCGATAGAAGAGAATGCATTCTGATCGCTCTCTTGCGCTCTCGATTTTCCACGTAGGTAGATGTATGACTTGACGTCAAGTAAAGAAGGTGAGCTCAAGCCTTCTCAGTATATCAGCGTGATCGACGAGTCACTACTTCTTCGAGCACATGTAGTCACGACTCTCAGGCTCATCATCTGAAACGACTATTCTATCTGATATCTTTTCATCAATTACTCAATGACACTGTCAATGTGATGAAGACGTTTCAGTATATCGACGCGATCGACGAGTCATCATCTCTTCGATCACTTGCAGTCACAACTCTCAGACTCTGCACCTGAATTGTCTAATCACTAGTAGTATCTTTCCATCTCTTACTGACATTGACATGTCATTAATCTTTCTCGTAGATCGATTGTGACTGTTAGAAGAAATGTTGTTGCATGAGTGAAAACTCTGCACGATGACTTTCCTGATCACGCAACGTTCTAACATCGTTCGAACTGCGTCGAATTGAGATCTCTTGACTCTTCTGACTTCTATTCGAACACAGAATAGAATCAAAAGATTCGTAGTCAACATCACGTACAGGTGAATCTCGTTGCCAGTCACATCAGATAATGTATAAAATGAAAGACAAAGAGCAAAAGAAAAGAATGAAAGCTCAACTTTTATATACATAAATTGAGCAGAATCAAGACTAAACAATAGTTTTATGACTTAAGATTGCAAAGATTCATGCACATAATTGAAATGATTAAAACAAAATTGTTGAAACTAGATTAAAATGATGATGATTAAATTAATGACTTGATTCATTGAATTGCAAAACAGATTCAATGAATTGAAATTATAATAATAATAATAATAATAATAATAAATTCATACATTCTTGTGACATCGATTAAATCAACTCATGAGAAACTTTATGCTATTTGTATCAAATGAACAAAACTCTCTGAGATAGAAAATCACTCACAGTCTATACGACTGCTTCATGCAGTCGAAACAGTGAGTTTTGAAACTATGTATCAAATTTGTTCACGTTGATCACATGTTAAAGAATGAGTGTTTTAGTCACTTTAAATTACTTCAAGAGCTTCGTTTTCATTATCATTTTTGCTACTGCTTTGAGACTCTTCATGATGATGATGATTATTCAATAGTTTGAGAAGTCAACATCTTGTAACATTCTTGATCGCAAATGCAATCAGTTCAAGCAGTGCATAAGTATATGCTTCATCGTCTGATGACTTTATTTGCAGTCACATCATGAACTATTCATGTTTGAAATGTTTTTAAAGTGCAGATAAACATTCAGATCTATGCGTTCAATTCTGATGTGCATTACGAAAGTGCTTTTTGCTTTCTGAAGATCATCATGCATCTTTATTGTCTTATTGCTCAGATGCAATCTTTGTGCTGAGATTACGTTGATGTTCGCAACGCATTCTTTGTACTTTTCTCATCGTTGATTTCATTGATCTTTGTGATACTGTGTTATTGCAATGCTATCGCTTGTTGAAATCATTGTGAAGAAGAGAGTGCATCGTCTGCATCTTGACTGTATCTTTGCATCTTCTTGAATGAAAACATTCAGAAGTATTATTTTCTTGATGACAAGTAAGCGAGAAATGACGCGATTAACTCTCGTCAAACGAGCGCATATTAGTTTGCATGCTTGTCTGATCTTTTGCATTCAATCATTGACTCAACTGTGTAGCGTGATCTTGTTCTGTAGCATGTTCAAATGAACATGTAACAAACTTATGTATGTTTCTGTCTTTAAAGTTTTAATGCTTACTCTTTTGAATGCTTCTGCTACGTGATGCAGAGTCTGATTCTGAAGTGTTTCTAGTTTGCATTTTTTGCTCAACAGTTCATCTTTTTTGTCACGCTGATGTCAAATTGATGCTTCGAATGTGATTTCTGATCTCACTACTGCTGAGTATACTTGTCTTGCTTTTGTGAAGATAACTTCTCATGTGAAGATTTCAAGATGACTAAGTGTCAGCATTCTTGTGACGTGATTCATCTTTATTTGTTGAAGATGCACGTCTCATCACAGTTTCATGTTCAGTTGCATCTTTAGAATTCGTACGTCTGATTTTGATTTAATAACTGAGTTTTCTATTTATATGCTAGTCATCATGTTGAATTTCTTTGATTTTCTAGTGAAATGTGTAAGCTCATACTTTTCTGATGCAAACATTACATCATGAGTGCAAACTCATTTTGCGCAGACATCATGTGCTTTGCTCAATGTTCTGCAAATTTCTTCAGTGAATCTGTTGTAAACTAAAATGTTAATATCATTTATGAAGTCAAGCACTTTGATTTTAATTCTCAATGCTTCGCATTTTTTAATTAAACTTATGTTGAAGAATAGAAAGAAAATCAATGAAATGAAAGATCTCTGCGATATGTCTGCGTTTATCTTATGCATGTCACTTATTTGTTCATTGAATATTAGCGATGTCTCTCAATTCTTTAGAAAGCTGCATGTTCATTTGATTATGTAGCTTGATGTTCTTTTCATTTTCAGCATGTGCAGAAGTCTGATGTGTAAGACTCAATTGAATGCTTCAATGATGTTTAAACTTAGCATGAAGATCACATGTTTGATTTCACAGTCTTACACTGTGTGAACTTGATCTATTAATAAATCTAACGTCGAGATCATGAATTACTTGCATCTCGCTCTCATTTGAGCATTTGATAGCATGTGATGAATCTCAACTATGTCACTCAGTCTTTTGATCATGATTAACTTCAGCGCTTTGCTCATGATATTGAACAAAGCAATGAGTTGATACATCTTTGAATCAATATAGTCACTTTTCTTTGATTTGCATAGTACTATTGTTTGAGTCTTTTTGAACTACTTTGAATGATACTTGTGTGTTATGCATGCGTTGAATAAACTTATCAGTACTGAGATCAGTTCTGCAAGACTTGCTTGAAGCGTTCTGTTTGAAATATTTGAAGCGCTCAACACTTTGTTTGCTTTTACTCATTTGATTGTCTGCTTCACTTCATCTTCTGTGATGCATGAATTGAATGAGATTGTCAGAAATATGAATGACTCTGCGATGTCATTAACATTCACTTAAGAAGATGAGAAAAAGAACTTTTCTTGCAATATCTCGATTTTTTTCTTGAATGTTGTTGTCATATGATCAATGTTGCTTCACTTCAGTAACGAAAACTGAGAAAGCTTTTTAGATAGTTGACTTTCAATTCTAGCTCATTTTGCAAAGCATCATATTGATTTGAGTGCTTCGCTCAACTCATGCATTTGTGATCTGAAGTGTGCACATTTCATTTGTCGAATGATCTTGTTTTTGTGATCGTTGTACTTCAGATATTCATTTCACGCTTCTAATGTGTCTTGTGTTCTTCATATGATTCACAGTCATCTTGATTTTATTACTACTTCGAAGCAGCTTTGATTTCAAAAGTCTCTTGCTCAATTTGATGATTTTGTCAAAAGAATAAACTTCTCAATGATCTTTTATAGCACTCTGATAATCTTGCACACTCTGTTATTCATCATAGTCTTGTCGTTTAGAGAGTGTTTCAAAGATAGATGTATTCACAAATAAGCACTCAATGCTTCTGTATTCATTTTCTTTCAAAGTCATCAAGTCAAAAATTGCACTGAGATTGTTTATAAACATAACTTTGTGATGATTGAAAGATGATTCAATCTCTGATGCAGATCGATTCGTATCTTGCACTTACGTGTCATGAACTGTATTTTCTCGCTGCTAAAGACTAGATCAATCGTCGTAAATTGATTGTGAGCTTCGCGAGTAATAATGTCTGATTTCAGCAATAATTTCAGTCTTGCATTTGTAATGATGTTTAGCAAAGTATCAGTCATTATATGACAAGTGAAGCATCTTCATCTTTCTTAATGAGAATGATGTAGATTGAAATCTTTTATGATCAGTTGTTTGCAGTCATTCTTGAGTAGTTCATTCAAACGAGAAATGATTGAAGATTTCTTTGTGAATGTAATAAACAGTGAGCATGAATTGTAGACGTTTAAAAGTCTTAGCGTCTGCGTTTTGTTGTCTGCGTTGCGAGTTAATATTCTGATTGAGCAAATGTTTGACTTAGCTGTTTCTACTATTCATTGATTGAATCTTAAATATTTGTTAATGTATATGCATGTTCTTGATTGAGATGATGAGTTTTTCACTAGATGAAAGAAGTTGTATGCTGAGCTAAATGATTGTGAATCATTGTTGTTGTGATCTTGCTTCTGTATAGCTACTATGTCAAATTCGCGAATTTCTCTGTTAATTAAAAATGATTCTTGAATTCTTAATGACTTTCTGATGTTGTACTGTAGAATTTGTAGAAAAGATTGTTTTATCATAAAGTTATTTGTAGCTGTTGTTAACTTTGCAATGAGAAGACTCTTTGTATGCTTTCGATCATCGAGAATCTTTCTCACTTTCTGATTGAACGTTTCTGAATCTGCTCAGATGTCATCTCGTTTGAGTCGCTATTCACACAAGAGAAAAGATTGACTCATCTCTTCTTGATCTTTACTATCTGTCAAGCTGATTCATCAATGATTCAACTGCATGTTTTCAACATGATTGTTACTGAGCTCAAAAGATTCATTGAATCGAGAAAGTTTGTTAAATCTGAAGAGTTCGTTGAATTTAAAGAGTTCATTGAATCTAAAGAGTTTGTTGAATCTAAAGAGTTCAGAGACAGCGAGAAGAATGCGCAATTGTATTTAGACATTTCAGAGTATCTGAACGATTTATTTCTATAAATTTCAAACGCTTGTTTCATCTGCTGTTATCACTTGAGACAGATGCATCTTCAAAATTCGTGATTTTCATTGCAGTTGATGCAACATCTTCTGTTTAAAGACATCATGCACTTCTTAATGTGATGCTTGTCTGCGCACTTTTTGCAGCGCTGATTCTTTCTGCAGAACTTAGTCATGTGATTAAATTCATGACATCTGAAGCACTGTGTGATATGACAGTTCTTTTCAAATAGCTTGCATGCACATTCTTGATATGAGTTCAGCATGCTCATGTTCATTAATCAATTCATCATCGCTTCGATCACAATCTTTATGATGAACAATGAATGAGTCTTTTCATTCTTTGCTATCTTCTTGAGTCAAGCTATTCTTAGAACTTTCAAATCTTCATGAAGTCTTACGTTATCTTTTATCAGTCTTTCAATGATTTTTTTCTGATTGCTTGTGTCTATTGTAGTGTGTATTTCATATGTTAGCATTGCAAAGATTCAACATGCTACATGTGTTGAACTCGTGATTTCTTTTGCTTATGTCTGAGTCTTTTTCAGATTTGTTTGAGCATCTGAGCTAACTGCGTGAAGAGAAATATCATCGCTACTCAGCTTGCGAAGTGACATAATTAGATTTCTTTGATCTGTCGACACGTCTGCGATTTTCTGTAAAATCTGTTCAATTGACTTCTTCTGTATCTCTTTTATTTCTCTTCTGTTCATTATCTTAATCATGACTTTTCATTTCTTGCAAAGTGATGATGAATTATCTCTGAGACGTTACTTTCTTGTCATTATTTCTTCTCTTGTCACGTTTGCTTATGATGTGATTTTCGTTGAAAGACGTGTGCTTTTCTGTATATGTAACTGCTTGTTAAGCAGTTGAATTGATGTCTTCAGTTTCTGTACATTCTTCGCAATGAACGTATTCTGATTTGCATAATGTTTTTCTTCTGAGTCGAGTTGAAAATGTCAAATCAGCTTCAATGCTATCTCTTTTCATGAATGATCTTTGCTCTTCTCTTTCTCTAACGTTGATATCTTTATTAATAAATCAATAATGTTAACAATGTTTTCTTCATTATTATGTAAGTGTTTCAATCTTGCATCTCTGTTTTCTTGCAATGAATCAACATTGCTTGCAATGAATCAACATTGCTTGCAATCATTTTCAAATTAACATTGCTGCAATTTATGCAATTCATCATCATTCAATCATTTTCTAGATTTACTTTATTTTGTTTATAATGCTTTTTTTCAAAATTTGTGATGCATGCGTTGTGATTGTTTTTGAATTGAAATTATTTAAAACATCAATGATTTATATTTTAAATTGAGTTGATGATTTGACATCATGACAGTAACTTTTCTCTTCAAGATTGAGCTTTTGCAAAACAATGAGAAAAAACAAGATGAAATGAGAAAGAATTGAAGATGAAGACTGAAATGAGATGAGAATTGATGTAAACACATTTTAATGTGATGAAGCACAGATGAAACTAAAATAAATCTGAGTCACATTTGAACCAAATTTGAGCAAAATATTTGAAAAGCAAGATGAGATGAGACGCATTTTAACATGATGATGCACAGCAAAATTGAAACACATCTGAGTCACATCTGAATCAGATTTAAACAAAATGTTTGAGTTAAATCTAAATAAGATCTGAGTCAGATCTGAGTAAGAAAAAAACAAAATGCAGTTTAATATGATGATGCACAGATGAAATTAAAATACATTTGAGTCACATTTGAATCAAATTTAGACAAAATGTCTGAGTCAGATCTGAGCTGAATCAAAATGATGAAGATTGAACTTAAAGTTCTTGACATTGACATTGAGATATCACACATGACAGTACATGTGATTCTTCGACGACAAAGTTGACGAGATGATATTCATTAAACATTTGCTCACAATTATTCAAAAGATGAAAAAACTTTCAAGTAAAGAAATAATTTTCTCAATCAATGTAATACTTGAGCAAAGATGAGTTATAATATTTATCACGCTTGAAGTTTAATATGCTGTTTACATATCAGAATCTTTCATCATTCTTAACAATAATGAGTTTTTAAAATTTCTGATGTTAATTTGAAAGAAAGTCACTTGTGATATAATTCAAAAGAATGACATAAAAGATTGAATGAATCTTCATGAATGTTAAAAGATTTAACTCAATGATCAGAAAATTATTCTTAAAGACATGCTTGATCTTGAAGAAATTAACATTATGATCATTTAACTTGACAGTGAAGTGAGCAATGCTGAGATTGTAAGCATTCAGTTAAACTTCATCTTCAACAAAGTATTTAAAACAAGAATGACAAAAGAGATTAACATTGAATTTGTAAATGATTTAAGCTATAAGCATTTCATCATGTAGATGCTCAGTTAGTTTCTTTATTCTTTTGATGAATTCTTTGACGTTGATTAACTTGTTTTGAGCTTAAAATGTAAGATTCTTGAGCAAAAATTCAGAAAACTTGAAGTTTAAACATAAGTTCTGACTCAAATTGATCAAGAAAAGTGATGTTAAAGTGATTAATAATGATGTGTTATTGATGATAAATTCAGCTTTCAAAAGTCATTTAACTCAGTCATTCTGCATGTAGTTGACGAAGACTTAAAGATAATGCTTTATGATAATATTGACTTTCTTGATTTGATCATTGATTTCAAAGTGATACATCATTGATAACTTAATGTTTATCTTCAGCATTTTACACATATGTTTTCAGACATTGAAAATGAATTGTGTATCTCAATCAAATACAAAGAACTTGAGTAAATCATGATGTTTTCAAACATAAGCATAAAAGCAGTTGATAACTTCTTTAACTTTCATAGAAGTGATGAGAATTAAATGTCTCATTTTGATAAGATGATCAATGAAGACTAAAACATATTTATATGTGATATTCATGAAGATACTGAACGATAAAGAATTTACATAGTTCATGAAAACATCATGTCAATAACGTTCAAAAACTGAAAGAAAACATAATCATTCTTGAGTTCATTGTCTAAAAAGCTTGAAATGTGTGCACATGTGACAGTTTTGTATGAAGCATTGAACATACTTATAAATGTTTGATTATCAATAAATTCAACTGATCAGTTCATAGCTTTTTGCTCTTTCTGAGTGATTATCAACAACATTATCATGAATGAGCTGAATGATATGAAGACGTAGTTTATCTGAGTTGAGCACATACTTTCTTTCTTGAAAGTACAGATGATTCTCATGTTCTTCACACTTAACTAAAGAAATCTTGTTGTGATGTTGTGCTTCATTGCAAAGCACTTCAATTATCTGAACTGCGAATTTATCATTAATTTCAATTTACTTTCACAATGTTTGAATGAAAGTATCAGCAAAATCTTCATCAAGATTCAGAATGTTTTGATTTAGCTGAGACTTGACATCTTCAACATTGAATTCTTCAATTTCTAAATTCATAAAAGCTAAAATTTGCAAAAGTGCTGAGATAATTAAAAATAAATGTAACTGAATTGAATCTAAAGTGATGATTTGTGTCTGAAGCTTCATGATTTTGATGTCAAAGATGTCAAGAGCAAAATTCTTAACAATATTGAGATTTAAAACATGAATTTTCAAAATTGTTTAATATTGATATTAATGTTGAGAATTAAATGTATCTTTCTCTTTAAAAAGATTTTCTGAACAACATGTCAAAACATTCAACTTATTATTAATCTTGTTGAAATGATAAGCATTGTGATAGTTGAATCTAAACAGAAACTCACTTCAATGAGCTTGACAACAACTCAACTGCTTAATTGACATGAAATACTTAAGATTTTTATGATTTGTGATCATTTTAATAAAATAAATAAAGTCTTCAAACTCTGATCATCATTTCTTGAAAGTGCAAACAATGATCATGAGTTCTTTATCATAGATTTCGTAGTTACACTCGACTGAATTATGCTTCTTCAAAAAGTAAGTGACTGAATGAAGAATTTCATTCTCATCGTATTGAAAGAGAATGTTTTCAAACACATAGTTCAAAGCATTGATTTTTATCACAATCTTGTGATCTGAATTATAATGACAAAGAATATTCTTGAAAGTGAAGACTTTCTTAAGAATGTTGAATGCAATCTGACATTTCTGAAATTAAACAAAGAGTACATCTTTTCTGATGAAACGAGTGAGCGAAGTAGTTATTTTACTATAGTCATAAATGAATCTTTTATAGAAGTTCGTGAAATCTAGAAAACTTTAAACGTCTTTAACGTTGATCAAGATGAATCAGTTGACAATGATGTTTATTTTAGAAGAATTCATCTTGATCTCTTCAATGATGTTTATCAATTCTAGATATGAAATCTGAGTAATGTGAAACTTGCATTTGATTATATTCATCTGAAGATCTACTTCTTGCAGCTTTCGCAGAATGAGCTTGACATGAATCTCATGCTCAAGTTCATTGTCAAAATAAATCAAGATATCATTCAAATAAGTTGTACAGAATTTATCTAAATGTTTGCAAAGAATATTGTTGATGTACTTCTGAAATGAGATAAACTCATTACATAAATTAAAAAACATGACTAAATATTCAAATAATTCAAATTGAGTGTGAAAAACAATGAGAACTTCATCTTCTTCTTTAATTTGAACTCAATTGAATGCAAAGATGATATTCAGCTTGATAAAAATTTTAGTTTAACTTAGACAATTCAGTGTTTCTGAAATCAGAAACATAGAATATTGATTCTTGACTGTGATAGCATTCAGATCTCAATAGTTCATGCAGAAGCAAAGTTCTTCTTCAAGTTTTTTGATGAAGAGAACAAAGATGATCATCTGAAAACAACTGACTTGAATGAAATCTTTGCTCAGATTCTCATTCAGATAACAATAAAGTTCTAGAATTTTATCACGACTTATGTTGTACAAAGTGAAGATTGAGAATTGAGCATTTTCTTTAAGATGTATGACATAATCATGAATTTAATGCAAAGACAAGATTGTGATTGTGATTGTGATTGTAATTCATACATTCTTATGACATTAATTTAGACTCAACTCATGAGAAACTTTATGCTATTTATATTGAGTGAACAAAACTCTCTGAGAGAGAAAATCACTTGTCATTTATATGACTGCTTCACGCAGTTGAAACAATGAGATTGACACTGTGTTATCAAGTAATAAATTTATAGCTTCTATTCAGCGCATGATGCTCAAGTAAACTTTTGATGAAAGTGTTTATGCTGTTTGATTATGATACATCGTCTTGTGAGTAACTCGAGAAACGCGCAGTCACACTAGAGAATATGCGCGTAGATAATACGATCAAATTTGATAGTAGCTTAGTAATATCTATTCATATAGAAAGTTAACACTAAACTATGAAATACAGAAGTGAACTCTTTTCTATATACTCAGAAAACTAAGCTCAAGCATCATCAATGAGATAAGCAAGATTACATGCAACTCATGCAAGATTTCTTGAAGATTGTATGTGACTTGAACTTTTATTATCGATGAAACATCAAGAATTGTATGTGATTTGAACTCTTGATAGACTCAGAGACTCTGAGAATCGACAATAGAAATTCTCATAGATTCAGATTCTCGTCTGAGAAATCAATGATAACGTTGAAGAATAATTCTCATGTCTGTTCTCTATTCTTTGAAGAGCTTTAACTCTCATGAATCTGAGTTCTGACAATTATTTTCTCTTTTAATAACAATGTTCTCGTTGTTGAATTGTGAATAATCGCAAGCAGAAGAGCGATGACATCATGCGATGCATAACATCAGAGCTTGCTATGTGTAATTGTGTTCTTAAGATTTCTTTTTAATAACGTCTGAGCATTGTTTTATTCTTTGAATTGTAAGCATCGAGTTTCTAAAGAGTTGACAGTAGCATTCGTGTTTTTTCTCTTGATTCTCATAGATTTAGATTTTGATGATAGCATATTTTTTAACTTCTGATTCTCGTAAACGTAGACTGAGCATTCTCTGTGACTTATGTAAGATCTCTAAATAATCAGCAGTAGCATTTGTGCCTGATTTAGATTCTGACGATAGCATATTCTTTAATCTTTGATTCTTGAGACGTAGACTGAGCATTCTTTGCAACTCATGTAGAATCTCTAGACGATCAGCAGTAACATTTGTATCTATTCTCTGATTCTTGTAAGTCTGAATTCTGATAATTATCTCGTTGTTTTGTTGTATTTTGACTGTTGCTTTGCAAACGTTTTATGTAGTTATGCAGTGTGTTATCATGATCTCAACGCTTTCTTTCGTTAGCGCATGCACGTCGACTAGACTTGAATTCTCATGATGACAATTGTAGCGAGAATCGAGATTTGCTCAATTCGAAGTTTTTTCTTTTATAGATGATACTCGATAGTAGAAGCAGACAACGAGCAGAAGATAGTATCAGATAGTAGTAGTAAACAGTGAACAGAAGAGCGATGCTTCTGTTGTTTGTTGTGACTAGCGCGAAAGCGATGATCATTGATGTTTATGTTTAATTATTGTGAAGTAGTGAATTTTTATCGATTCATCTCTTTTATTTTCTGCGTGATCTTCAGCTTTCTTTCTTCTTCAACTTTCGTTCTTGCATTCAATCTTCATCTCATTATTTTACTTGATCTTTTATTCATTCTGTAGAGTAGTTCTGTACGATTTCTTTGAGTATTATGATCATAATGAGTATGAATCAGCTTCTTGATTTAATGATGATGAGCTGATAACATCTTGAATGAAGATGAAGAAGTTTAAAAGAAGTGAGTGATACAGTTCTTCATCGTATTTCTTTCTTAGAACATGAAATGTGCTTGCATCACATCTGCTTGCTTTCTTCACTATTGATTTTTCGTCTTGCATCAGCGCGCTCGCTGAGTTTGCTGCTTACATTTGATTCTCTCATTCTCACGTCACTTTTGATCAGAGATTTGTCTCTCTTTCTCTCTACATGAGAAATCTCACGTCATTAACTCAGCATCACAAAACAGCTCTGAATGTGTACAGCAAAGAAATTGCAATACAATTCTTGAATAGATGTAAAAAGTGCGTGAAAAGAAATGTAAACTGCGTAAAAATAAAGTTTTCTATTGAAAAGAATTTCAAGAAATGCACACTATGCATTGTTATCGAAGCAAATTGCAAGTATAAGTCGTAAGTACAATTTTCAGTAGCTTCAAGATGTGAAATTTCAATGATTAATTGATGCTTTTTAGAGTATTCAAGATCGACTTGATGTTCATTTCTATCAGCTTTGCTCTCTCTTCATCTGACTTAAGCACTTTTCTGTCTCGCTCAAATTTTTCTTACATTGAGATTACATCTGATCTTGAGTTTGATTTCGTCAGTTCTGTCTCTTCATCACTTCACTTAAGTCTTTTTTCTTCTCAATCTTACGCAAGTCTCTCTTCATTCTTTGTTGCATCTGATTCTGAGTTTGAGATCGAAAGAATGATGATTGTTTCTCATGATCTTTCTTTTAACTCAGCTCAGAGTTAGATGTTTCTTGAATTTGAAGAGTATATTAAGAAAAAGCTGCATCTTCTCGTTCTTGATATCAAAATAAACAGAAATGACATCAGCGAAATGAAGAAGAATGTTGAAGATGCAACTATCAATTGCAAAGAGATGTGAAAGCAAATGATAACACAAAAGACTTAAATCAATGATTTGCTGTGTTGAATTGCAAGACAGAACAAGATCATTGAAGATTTGCAAAAGCAGATTGAGAACTATGATAATTTTTGACTCATTTTGATCATTCAGACTCAGAATGCTCTGACTCTTCTTGCAATGCATTCAAAAGATCAGAATGTCTCTGTTGCAACTGAAACATGCTTTTCTGTGATGTTGTCTTCGTTCTTGTTCTCTTCATTTTCTCATGTCTTTCTGTCTTCGCTCTCGTCTGATTCGATTTTGTCAATGACTTCTTCTTTCTTCTCATCTTCAACGTTGATCACGCAGTCTATCATCGAAAAAATGAAGAACATTTCACTCTCATCTGATTCATTTCTGTTGATGACTTCTTCTTTCTTCTCATCTTTGACGTTGATCACGTAATCTATCATTGAGAAGATGAAGAATGCAGTGAGCTTTGATATGAGTTTCTTATCTCATTCATTCTGTCAGTACGATAGCTTGTGCATGTTTGTGCTATTTGACTAATAGTTGCAAGAGTTTACTTTCATCAATCTTCAAATTTTCGAGAAAGTGAAAGCTGAATGATACACATATCATATGAAACTCATGAGTTATTCATGTATTAATTTCTGCATCTGCTAACGACTTTTTTAAACTGTTGAGTCGAGTATTGACGAGAATGATTGAGCAAGAAAGTCTTGTTTTTCTTTTCTTTTTTTCTTTCTAGTGATAGCTAGATAACTATCAATCTTTTTACTTCGTTTTATGCATACTTGTGATCTTTCGTGACGACGTTAACGACTTACTTTTAAGCTTGATGAGATGTCTGCAATGAAAGAATCTCAATAAAGTCTTGCAGTTGTCAAGACAGTTTAATGATTCTCAGATATTTTCTGAAGCTTCAAAGTTCTTTCAGCTAAGCAGATATTGCAACTGATTGTTTTGTATGCAACTATTCAATATGTTGTTGATCTCTCAGCTATCATGTATCTCTTTCTCTAGCTCAAGATCTTTCATGAGCGACTCATTCGATTTTCTCTCTCTTGAGCAGAAAGATTTCAGCAAGCTGACATTGAATATTGAACGTATGCGCGTTTTTGAAGACAGTTTCAGACGATAAACTTGTCTGCTCAGACGCTTCAGAATTCTATATGATTCATATTTTCTGACTTCAAGTTTCTTGAAAGATTTCTTGATTCAAATGTTCTTGACATTCAATCACATCAACTGATCGACAAGATACATCTTAGCAAAGTGTCTTTTATCATGCTGAGTCACGTAGTCAACGTTTGTCTTCGCAAGTCTGTAGCGAAAATTCTCGTGCAATCTTTTCATTCTCATTACGTAGTTCGTGACTGACTCTGACTTCTTTAAGTGACTTTTAACGCTGAACTTCATTCTTGAGTGTCTTTCTGTGATTGCAAAGAATGATGTTATCAATATTGTGATGTGAACGCTGTTATTGTAGAAGAACTCGATCATGACAAGAAGATGAATTCAATCGTTTTGAACATCATTGCAGTATGCTCGAAGATAAGTCTTGAGAATTTGATTCTGTCTCTCGATTTGATCATCAATGCAAGAATAAAACGCAGTGCTAAGTTTTCACTTGATCAGAAGATGATAGCACAGCAACGTTCAAAAGTGTAATGTAAATATGAAATCTCTGTCAGAAACTATATCATCAGAAGTCTCATGATATCAAACTACTTTGTCAAGAAAGAGATCAATCAGATTGAAAGCAATTATTGTCTTTCAAGTAGAAATGTAGTGCGTCATCTTGAAAAGACGATCGGCTACAATCATAATGCTGTCGTAGAAGACATCTGAGACGCTTGTGCTGTCAAAAAGATTGATGATGAAGTTCATGATAATGCTTTCTTATACTCTTCAAGAAGTGAGCAGACTATTCAGAAGCTCTCAAATTCTATAATGTAATGTCTTATGTTACTGACATGATTTACAAATTCTGCAGTATTTCTTAATGTTTTTATTTGCAAATGATCAGTTGAAGATTCATTGAACAAGCTTTAAACATCGTTGAGAGTTGAAATGTTCTGCAAGAAAGCTGTCATGATGTCGTCTCATAATCTCTGCTTTAAATTCATTTTGTACAGAGACATAAATGAATTTTCGAAATATCATGATGTCATCTTTAGTTTTCTTCGATCAGTTGATCATGAAGACGCTGAAGTCAATCTCAGTATCATGTGTGCTTAAGTTTTTCTTTTTCATTAATTCTTGTACTGTAATGATGAGATGATTCATTTTTTGCTGTTTGCAGATCAGTTGAGTCAGATTCTTGAAAGAGTAGCTTGCAAAGTCAATAAAGTTCGAAGTCAGAACATCATTTTATATCAATGAATTGAAGCATTTATGAATTTTCATAGACTTCAAGACTGTGTCATCTGTCTCATTTAAATCATTTTGAATTGCAATGAAATGATTCTCTGATGCGTTCACTTTCTCTCTTGTGATTAAAGCTTTCTTTTCTTCAGCAGAATAATGCATAGTCGAATCTCTGCTTTGACTCGTGATCAAACATTCGCTTTTCTCAGCAGAACGACACATGATTGAACTTTTGCTCTGACTCATAATCAAACATTCACTCTTCTTGACAGAACGACGCATAGTCAAAACTCTGCTCTGACTCATAATCAAACATTTGCTTTCGTCAGCGAAACAACACATAGTCGAAACTCTGCTCTGACTCATGATCAAACATTCACTTTCGTCAGTGAGATGACACATAGTTGAATTTTCGCTTTGACTCATGATCAAACATTCATTCTCTTCAGCAGAAGAATTTGCTCTTCTGCGTTTTCACCTCATCTGAATGACGTTTCTCTCAGTTTTAGCAATAATGATAAACATCGACTTGATGTTCTTGCAAGAGCAAACGTCTTTTCTCGTTTCAGCAACAGTAGTAGACGTTGACTTAATGTTTTTGCAAAAGCAAACATCTTCTTTAGTTTCAACGACAGTAGTAAACGTTGACTCAATGTTCTCGCGAAAGCAGATGTTCTTCTGACGAGAAATAATGATGTTTTGAAATCATCATTGAGACTTTTCGTCAGCAGTCGAGAGTTTCTTCAAAGTCTGAGAGACTTCTCTGATTCTTCTTGCGAACGCTGATAAGTTGATGATCTTTTCAAATGATTTAATGATTATTCTCTTGTGATTCTTGATGCTCAGAGTCTTGAACTGTCGAGTGAAGATGATGAGCGTTGATGCTGACTGATTCAAGAAATTCTTCAAGAGTTCTTTCATGTATGCTAGATCACAAGTGAACTTTCTCTCGTCTGCATCAATATCTTTCTCATAGTTGAGTTTTCTTAACGAGTCATTGACAGAATTGCTCATTCTCTTTTGATAGAAGATCTCGAAGTTGTACACAGTAAGTCTGTTAACTTACTTCATCTGTCTACGAAAGAGCTTGATTGTTGTCATGAAGTATCAAAGATTTGCATGATCGCTGATTATTTCTATTTCATGTCAAGTTTCTTCTAGATAATGTCTTCAATGATTCATGCTTTCGATTATCATCAGCATTTTCTGATCAGGTGCATCATAGTTTCGTTCAATCAATTGTCACTTTCTCGATCAGATGATTACTGAGTGTCAATGTAAATTCTCAAGTGTGATATCTGTTTGTTGAAACATCATTGCTCTCTTTGCAAATTCAGAGATGTTCATCTTCAATCTTATGACTTTTGCAAAATTGAAGTGCTGAAGAACAACGTTTTGAACAAAGATGACTTTCAGCTTCTGAAAAGCATTTCAAGCACTGTTGATGAACTCAATTCACTTCATTTATTCTTTGAGAATTCATCTCTTCTTTGCGTTAGAAAAGAGACTCATTTTGAGATGATTAATCAAGAATGATGCTATTCTTGAATAGTTTTTTATGAATCAACAATAGAAGTTGACAAAGCTGAGAAACATTTAAATCTCTTTTATCATTCTTGATTGTGATCAATCTTGAATGATTTGCACTCAATTCTTCTTCATTGAAATTTCTCTTTTTTCTACTTTATATTCTAGAAAGAATAGCTTTTTCTTGAAGAATTCACATTTGAAGAGCTTGATGTAAAGCTTTAAAATCTGCAGTTTGTCAAGAATTTATTGTACGTGATGAACATGTTTCTTGCAAATTTTGCTGAATATCAGAATGTCATTCAGATAAATGAGACAAATGATATTGAGAAATTTGAACAGAGTCTGATTCATATAGATCTGAAAGAAAGTCGATGCATTGATGAGATCAAAGAACATCATGAGATACTCATATAAGTCAAATCTCATATGAAATGTCATCTTTCATTCATCTTCTTCTTGTATGCAAAGTTTGTTGAATGCGTTCTTGATGTCAAGCTTGATAAATCACTTGATGTCTGCAAGATGATTAAGAGCTTCATTGATCAGCGAAAGAGAACATCTATTCTTGAGAATGATCGCGTTGAGTTCTCGATAATCAACGTATGATCGCAGCGTGTCATCTTTTTTAGATGTAAAGAGCATGAGCATCTCAGCTGAAGAAATGAAGTATCATATCATGTTTGTTCAAAGCTGTTTCTCAATATACATCTTTTGTGCAATGAGTTCAACTGCGAAAAGATTGTACAAAGAGTCTCAAAGAGTGATACAACTCTTCTTGATGCAAATAGTGTTACGAGCATATCAAGACTGAACAAGACTGAAGCTTTAATCAATTTGCAGTGAACGCTAACAAGTTCTCTGCGTAATGATTAGAACTAATCAACGAGCTAGTCAGATTTGACTCAGATATGACTCAGATATGACTCAGATATGACTCAACACTCTTTTTCTTTCTCAACATTCTTTTCTTTTATCAACATCTTGTTCATCTACATTACATTCTTTTCATGTCACAAACACATTTCTTTCGAGCCTAACGCAGTCTTTGAACATTACATAAATAGAAGCTTTTGTATCAATCTTCTTCTGTATTCTTAATATTCAGTTATAACTATTTCTAAAGATCAAGCACTATCAACTCTGATCTTCATTGATTGTATCATTTAGACATGATTCTGACATTATATTAAGAATTCGTTAATCACATGATACTGATCTCATTACTCATTCAACATACTCGTCTAGACAGAACAAGTTTAAAAAAATTCATTTATCTGATGATTGATAATAATCGAAAGATAGAACAACATTAAAGAGTTGAATAGAATCAACGACAAGACTGTTTGAATTGCTAAACTACTTATCGCTCATTAAGTATGCAAAGTTCACTCAATTACGAGAATCACGATAAAGAATCTTCGTGAATTGCTCAAGAATCAAATCGATCAATAGATTTAATGATAAAGAATCTTCGTTGTTTGCTAGAGAATCAATCAAATCAATCAACAAACAAATCTCATCTTCTTTGTTGAAGATTAAACATCACTCTATACATCTTTCTTTTTCAATCGTCGAACATCATCATTCGTTCAACTTTCTTTCAAACAAATCTCATCATGTCTAGTCGTTCATCTACTAAAGAGCGTTTCAAAGAATTTCGAAATCGTTTCTCTCAAATCTCTGATGCTGATTCATCGAAATCACGAACGAAATCATCAAGTGCTGCATCATTTATTCATGAAGATGATGAATCATTCGCTGAAACGATAATATCTCTCGTGTTCTACAAAATCTGAAAGGCTTAAAGTCTAGTTCTTGATGAAGAAACAGATCGACTCTACGAGTTAGATAAACAACAAGAAGACGAAATCAAAGAGTTGAAGACTAAACTTCAAGCTAAAGAAAACACTTCTTCTGATTTCATCTACTCTGAGCGTTCTAGATCTCAAAAAATACCTGATTCTTCGCTATTTACTGATGAAAAGAATTCTACTTGAAAGAACTGATACGAAAAAATTCAGAATAAACTAGAGATCAACGTCGATCTCTTTTCTAATGAACGATTCAAATTGAACTATGTACATTCTAGATTATTCAATGACGCAGCTGAGATCACTCAGGCTAGACGCGAACGTGATTGTGTCAATCTCTATAAAATCATCAACAATCTTTTGAAAGAGCTAGCTCAGTTGTTCAATGATTCGAATAAGAAAGTCAACTTTCGTAGAGAATACTACAACTTGATTCAAGAATTCAAGAAATTTAATGAATTCTATACTCAGTTTCAACGTTTATTTTTCTATCTAGACTATCACGAGAAGCAACTGATCGCTGATCTGAAAGATAAAATTCATTCTCGTCTTTGATTCATTTGAGTAGATCAACTAGTTCAATCTGATTCTCTAAAGAAAATTCGTTTCTATCTGATTCATTTGAATAATAATCAGCGAGTCATTCGAGAGATTAAGAACAAGATCAAACGCGTCAATAATCTTTCTAAAACTATCTTTCATAAAGCGACTGTTGTCACTCAGTCAGTCGATCACGCGAAGTCTGATCAGTTAAAGTCGCGCGACGCGATTTTAACTAGCGTCAAAGAAGCAGATATTCTAGTCAAAAGCTGTTTCATATGTCATAAATCAGATCATAGCTCTAAAGAATGCTTCGATCAATCTACTAGAATTAATGCAGTGAACAATGAATATGATCGCTTTGATTTTGATTCGAATTTCGATTCAAAAAACTAGTCATCTCTTCAAAAATCATCAAAGAAATAGAGATTATATCTTTGTGCAAACTAGGTGAAATTCTATTGAAAGAAAATTACTTTGAAAAGTCGTTTCTAATTGACGCTCATCTCATCTCTCAGAATCAATCTTTCAATCTTCGTTCTTTAATAGACAGTGATTCAGTCATCTACATGATCATACATTCTAATCTAGTCAATAAAGTATGCGAGAAACTGAAAATTCAATCTATATCACTGGCAAAAGAGAAGCTAATAAGAGATTATGACGAAAAGATATCTAAGAAAATCATCACTCATAAAATTCTATTCAATCTCATCATCAAAAGTCATAAGAAATTGACTGTATCAATGTTGATAGCTAATATCGATCATCATGAAGTCATATTGAGTAAGCTCTGAATGAACAAAAACGAAATATTACTGAATATGCAAAACGACATCATTGTTTTTTCGAATCAATTGAATACTTCTATTTTGATTTTTTCAATTTCTCTCAATTCAAAGCACTCAAGTTGATTGCAATCATCTTCGCTTTCTTCAATCATTCAGACTAAGATCTCTATGATGCTCAAACGACTCATTCAAAAAGAGTCATTCTCGATTTGAAGCATAAATGCAGCTTCGTTCAAGACATTGTTGAATCATTCAAAGAGAGACAAGATCGAGATCTTTACTCTATTTATAATGAACATCAATAGAAAAATCGCGTACAATACTCAGTGCGATTTGAACGCTCTAAACGTCTCTTCAATCAATGAAACAACTCAGAATTTGAAAGATATTAAAGCGAAGCTGTCATCAAAATATCATGAGTTTCTAGATGTTTTTGATTAAACTCAATCGAATAAACTATTCTCTCATCGCTTCTATGATCATAAAATTGAGCTCATCAATGATTCAACGCTTTCTCGCTGTTGAGTCTATCAAATGTCTTTTGTCAAACTTCTGAAAGTAAAGAAGTACTTAAACGAGAACCTGTTGAAGAAATTCATCACTTCTAGTCAGACTCTCTATTTCTTTCTCATTCTATTCATTCTCAAAGCAAATGAAGATCTTCGATTCTGCGTGAACTATTGAAAGCTAAATGTCATTTTCAAAAGAAATAGATACTCTCTATCGCTGATAAACGAGATCATTGATAAAATAGTGAGTTGCAAGCATCTGACTAGATTGAACATCATATCAGCGTTCAACAAACTTCAAATGCATCTCGATAACGAGAATTACATCACATTTATCACTGCTTTAAAAGCATATAAATACAAGATGCTATCATTTGAACTTACTAATGAATTGATCTTCTTTCAGCAATATATGAATGACGTTCTATGAGACTTTCTGAACAACTTTTGTCAAGTCTATTTAAATGACATTCTCATCTATAGCAAAATGAGAAAGAAACATAGAGATCACGTCAAACTAGTATTGAGTCGACTACGCGAAGCTGAACTGCAGATAGATATTCGAAAGTGCGAATTCGATGTAGAAGAGACTGTCTTTCTAGAAGTCATCGTATCAGAACTAGGTCTTCGTATGAATCTCAGCAAAGTGACAGTCATAGTCAGCTGAATCACTTCGATCAATCTAAAAGAAATTCAGAGCTTCGTGAGATTTGTTAACTTCTATCGTCGTTTCATTAAGAACTTCTCGAAGCTAGTCAAATCGTTCACTCAGCTGACTAGAAAGAACACGTCTTTTGTTTGAAACAATGTCTGTGTTCAAGTCTTTGACAATCTAAAGAAACAAGTCAGCTCGACCTCAGTACTTCGTCACTTCGACCTCAAACGACAAGCTATTCTGAAGATCGATGCTTCGAACTATGTAAAAGGTGAAATACTATCTCAGTACGATGACGAGAAAGTTCTTCATTCGATGATCTTCTACAGCAAAAGCATGATTCTCGCTGAAATCAATTACCACATCTATGACAAGAAATTGCTAGTCATTATTCGATGCTTCGAACACTGACGATTCGAGCTGAAATGCACTGAACTACTCATTCAGATGTTCATCGATCATCAGACTTTGAAGATCTTCATGAAAAACAAACAGTTGAGTCGACGACAAGTCAACTATCTGAACATTCTATCGAAGTTCAACTTTCAGATCATCTTTAGATCAGGCAAAATGAACACTAAAGTCGATGCTCTAATCAGAATGTTTCTAGCGAACGTCTCTGAACCAGCTCAGCGTCTTGAAGATCGTTTTCAGACTATTCTGATTCTTGATAGAGTCGATGTTCTATCTATTGAATCGAAAGCAAATCTCTATCAACGAGTACGAATGATCAATCAAACAGATGAGCTCTGCAGCGAATATAGGCAAGCTATGAACGAAAACAAGCTCAAATTTCATATCACTAAACTGAAGAACTGCGAAATTCTTGACGACGTTCTATTTAGAAAAGATCTACTGTGAGTTTCTGAGAACATGCACACGAAATTACTACAAGAAGTGCATGATCAATCTTCAATCTCTCATCTCGACAATAGACGAATCATTGATCTAGTTCAGCGTTTCTACTATTGATCAGATCATTGAGCTACTATTCAACGATACATTTGAAACTGTCATGCTTGTCAGCGAAGCAAAGTCTCTAGAAATAGCATCAATGAACTTCATCATTCTCTCTCGATTTCACAGAAACGCTGAAAAGATATAGCTATGAACTTCATCACTGAACTATCTCTGTCAGAAGACTATAACGTCATTTGCACAATCATATGTCATCTCATCAAAGAACGTCACTATGTTTTCTGTCATTGAAGAGACGATGACATCTCAGTCAAAGAAATGATTTGAATCATGCTATGAAACGTCTATCGACTGCATGATCTACTCAGTTCTATTGTTTCAAACGAAGACTTTCAATTCATATCGATTATGTGAAAAAGTCTTTGCAAACGACTGAGAATCACAGCTAGTTTATTCACAATCTATCATTCTGAGATCGATGATCAATCGAAACGAGTCAATCAAGACGTTGAACGCGAACTTAGAATCTACTGCAATTACATGCAAGATGACTGAGTAAAATAAATATCTATGATGAAATTCAGTGACAATTCAAATATCTTCTCGATCTCTTCAATGATTTCTTTCTACTTCAATAAGAGATTTCACTCTCGAATGAGTTTCAATTTAAATACGACTGACTATGAAACAACTTGTGAACGTCTTGAAGCTAGAAAAGTCGATGATATTGTCATTTGAATGAAAGAGTTACTGAACTTCGATCATCAACAATTGAAAAAGACGAAGCTGATCATCGAAGTTCAGATCAATAAACATAGATGAAACGTCACATATGAAGTAGATGACTGAGTTTGACTATCTTTCAGAAACGTCAAGACAACAAGACTTTGCAAAGATTTGAAAGACAAACAGCTAGATCTTTATCAAATCACTGTCAAAGTGAGTATCTTCTATCATCTTCATTTATCAGTCAGCATGAAGCATCTGCATTCAATGTTCAGCTCGAAACTACTGCAATTGTATTCAAAAGATCTTCTATCAAAACAGCATTCAGAATCACTCAAATCAATCACTATTGAAGACGATGAACATTGAGAGATAGACGATATATTGAACTTCAGACGCTATCGAGATCGAATACAATACAAAGTCAAATGAATAGATCTAGATAGAAACGACGAATGATACTATGTCGATAAAGGGAAATTCGATGACTTAGAAGAAGTTTTGAACGAATTTCATAAGCTATATTCAAACAAATCGCGCTAAATATCGAAATAACTATCAACAAAAGTGAGCAAAGAAACTACATTCATGCAAACATGAATTTTCAAAGAGAAGAGTAATGTTACGAGTGTATCAAGACTGAACAAGACTGAAGTTCTAATCAATTCGCAGTGAACGCTAGCGAGTTCTCTGCGTAATGATTAGAGATAATCAACGAGCTAGTCAGGTTTGACTCAGATATGATTCAGATATGACTCAGATATGACTCAGATATGACTCAACACTCTTTTTCTTTTTCAACACTCTTTTCTTTCATCAACATCTTGTTCATCTACATTACATTCTTTTCATGTCACAAACACATTTCTTTCGAGTCTAACGCAGTCTCTGAACATTACATAAATAAAAGCTTTTGTATCAATCTTCTTCTGTATTCTTAATATTCAGTTATAGCTATCTTTAAAGATCAAGCACTATCAATTCTGATTTTCATTGATTGTATCATTTAGGCACGATTCTGACAAATAGCGTGATCATGAGACTCATAAATTGAAAGAACTTTGACTTTTTGAGCGAAAGAGATTCGCGAAATTCGCAAATTCTTTTAAAACATTTAAGAATTGATCAACTATTGTATTCTTGATCTGTGTGAGTCGAAAGTTTTCTTCTGTCACTGAGAAATTCAAAGAGTCGTACAGAGCATCTAGAAGCAATCAAATGTGTATTGTGATGCTCTGTTGCTCGAGATTCTGAGTCAATCAAGCGCTTGAAACTTCTTGTTATGGGTTATACCCATTGGTCGGTTGGTTGGTTGGTTGGTTGGTCAATCGGTTGGTTGGTTGGTCAATCCTCTGGTTGGTTGGTCAATCCTCTGGCTTGTTGAGGAA
>JAABUV010001838.1_pt1 | contig 30043 bp, 23 predicted proteins | sample 5559971 | NCBI WGS metagenome assembly JAABUV01 (sample SAMN10711881, study PRJNA513362) | rock metagenome | isolation source: Antarctica rocks | place: Antarctica: Victoria Land, Knobhead nord | collected 2015-12-19
CCGCGTGGGTGCGGATCAGCTCGATCCATGGGATGTTGCGGCGGTTGGCACCGGACAAAAAGCATCCCTCCGCTCCATTCAAGTATCGACAATCAAAAGCGGCGTAGCTTCCCGGATAGCCTCTGAGTTGTGGGGGCGAGAGGAACGACCGATCATTCCGATCCTTGCGTGCTGATCCATTGTTGCTCGAACTCGCTCGGCGTCAAGTAGCCCAGGGACGAGTGAATCCGCTTCCGGTTGTACACTTCGTCGAGGAACCGGCCGATCTGCCCCAAGGCGTCGCCGAAGTCCTCGTACTCCGTCAGATCCACCTCCTCTTCTTTGATGGTCCGCATCAGCCGCTCGGCGTAGCCGTTCTCCCTCGGCTCGCCCACTGCCGCCATGCTGATCGAGGCACCGACCCCGATCAACTCCTCCACGTAGGTCGTCGCCGCATACTGCACCCCCTGGTCGGAGTGGTGGATCTCCGGCCGGGACGGGCCGATCGCCCGCCTCAAGGCCGTCAGCGTCAACTCCTGCTCCAGGCTCCGCCCGAGGTTCCAGCCCCGGATCGAGCGGGTGAACACGTCTATCAGCACGGCCAGATAGATGAACTCCTTGTTGAGTCGGATGTACGTGATGTCGGACACCCAGACCTGATCCGGGCGGATCACCTCCAGGGACTCGACCAGGTTGGGGAAGCGGGGGAATGAGTGGACGCTGTCGGTCGTCCGGGGGTGCCTGGGTGGTGGCTCGCCGCTGAGGCCCAACTCGCCCATCAGCCGTTGGACCCGCTTGGAGTTGACCGTGTGCCCCTCCCTCCGGAGCATGACCGTCAGCCGGCGATAGCCATAGGTCGGCCACCGGCCGGCCAGGGCGATCAGGGCCTCTCGCAACGGCCGGTCCTCGCCCGGCCGGGGGTCGTGGTAGAGGCTGCTGCGGTGGACGTCCAACGCCTCGCAGAGGAGACGGTCGGAGTAGCCGCCCCGGAGTTGCTCGATCACCGCCCGCCTCCGATTGAGTCCGATCCCAGCAGCGTCGAGGCTTTTTTTAGGATCTCGTTCTGGAGCGTGGCCCGGCCGAGCATCCGCTCCAGCTCGGCGATGCGGGCCTGGTCGCCCTCACGCTGCTCGTCGGGCTGGAAGAGGGTGTGGGCCTGCTGGAGGAAGTGGGCCCTCCATGTCGAGAGCAGGTTGGGGCTGAGGGTGTGCTTGCGGCACGCCTCGGCCGGGGACGTCTGGCCGGAGAGGAGGTCGAGGACGACCTGGGCCTTGAATTCGGGCGTGAAGCGACGCCGTTTCCGCATCGTGGTGGGCCTCCGATCGAACAGGCGACTTCATTATGCACCTGGTCCGATTCCTGGGGCGCACTTCACACGTCGATGCCGGCCCGCGTCGTGGGCCGCGTCGTCGGGGCCCTGAACGACCGGGGCTTGTCGGTCAGGGACTCTTCCATCCTGGTCCTGGGGGCCGCCTATAAGCCGGATGTCGACGATTGCCGGGAGAGTCCGGCGGTCGAGCTGATGGACCGGCTCCATGACCTGGGGGCGGCAGTCTCCTACAGCGATCCTCACGTCCCGGCACTCCCGCCCCTCCGAGGCCATTCGATCCGGCTCCGGAGCCGGCCGCTGACGGCCGAGATGCTCGCCGAGCAGGATTGCGTCCTGATCGCGACCGATCACCGGGCCTTCGACTGGGGGCTGGTGGCCCGCAACGCCAGGCTCGTCGTCGACACGAGGGGCGTGGCCCGCCGATGGCCCGATATCGCCCCGGGCCGTGTGGTGACGGCCTGAAGGCGGGCCGTCACCACCCGGCCCCAGGTCATGGTCCGGCTTGGGGATCGGAGGGCGACAGGGCGTCGCGGAGCGCCGTGACCGCCAGCTCCGGGGCGTGCAGCTTGGTCGACGGCATACCGTCGAGCGCCTCAATCAGGTCGGCCGAGGTGATCCCTAGGCACTCCTCGATCTCTCGTCCGGTCACCATCTCAGTCAGAATCGAGCCGGAGGCGATGGTCGCGCCGCATCCATAAGTCTGGAACCCCGCTTGCGCCACCCTCCGGCCGTCGAGCCTGAGGTGGAGGATTAGGAATGGCCCCCGCCCGGGCGCCCCGGACCGGCCGACCCGGTCGGGATGGTCCAGGAGGCCGCGATTCCTCGGCGAGCTGAAATGGTCCATCAGAGTCTCGGAGTACGACACGGGCCCCTCGGGGTAGTCGGGCGTTTCTCGAGGTCTCGTCCATGTGGCGGCGCCGTCGGGGGTGATCTACCGGGCGGACGCCTCGGCCGGCCAGGGGCGGCCGAAGCTCGGCGATGAGTGGAAGAATCCGAGGCCCGTGCTGATCCGGCCGATGTGCTGGACGAGCGACGAGCGGGCGAGGTAGACGTTCTGGAGCTCGTTGCAGAGGTCGCCGATCAGGAGGTCCGTCGGCTTGCCCTCGCGGTCGAGGCCGTGGCTGCGGAGGTAGTCGGCGTACAGGCCGATGGTCGTCGGCGGGAAATACATCCCCTGTGTCCCGAAGAAGTGGGAGGCCGGATAGGCCGAGACCAGCCGCCCCCGGAGCAGGTCGGGGTTTCCCCCATAGTCGGCCTCAGAGTAGAGCGCGAGGACGTACTCCCGGAACTTGTCGTCCATCTCCCCGACGGTCTCGGCCAGCTTCGGCCAGAACCGATGGTCGTAAAGGACGTCGTCCTCGCAGAGGCAGAGGCCCTCGCCCAGGCGGGCGAAGTGGTCCAGGCACTTCCAGTAATTATAGGTGTGGCGGCGGTGGAGGCCCCAGCCCGCGATCGACCGCCAATCGTCGGCCCCCATCCGGTGGAAGATGACCCGGGGGCTACCGTCGAGGAACCGGAGATATCCGTCGTCCTCCATCCCCACGAAGATATGCACCTCGCCGGGGAACTCCGCCATCGTGAACAGGCTCAGGAGCGACTGATAGACGAAATTGACCTCGGCTCGCGGGACGCTAATGATTGCTAGCCTCATGGCCGCCCCAACCCTCCGCGTCGGCGACGCACGGCATTCCCAAGCCCGACCGCCCCGCCATCGTAGGGCCGGCGCCGGTCGGCCGTCAAGAAAATGGATTATAAAATCCAAATTACCTAAGATCCAAGGCCGTAATACGCCGGAGTGGTTGAAAAAATCCTTTATTCAAAATATCATTGGAGACATTTAAGATCGCGTCCCGGCGAGAGCGAAAACCCCCATGAAGATCCACCGAGTCGCGCTCATCTTCGACAACAGGGCCCGGCCCGAGACGACGGGCGTCTACTGCCGACGGGCGCTCGGGAGGTGGCTCGAAGTGGAGCATTTCCTGCCGACCGAACTGGACCGGGTCCCCCGCCGCGGCTTCGACCTCTACCTGAACGTCGACGACGGCCTGGAATATCGCCTCCCGGCCGCCCTCCGGCCCTGCGCCTGGTGGGCGATCGACACCCATCTCAACTTCGAGTGGTGTTCGACGAAGGCGGCCGACTTCGATTCCGTCTTCGCCGCGCAGCGCGACGGCGCCGAGCGGCTCCGGGCCTCGGGGATCGCGTCGGCCCGGTGGCTCCCCCTGGCCTGCGACCCGGAGATCCACCGCCGACATCCCCTCCCCAAGGAAAGAGACGTCGCCTTCGTCGGCAACCTCTTCCCGGGCGCGAGGTCCGAGCTGGTGGGCCGGATCCTCGAGCGGCATCCCGACTCGTTCGTCGGACGGGCGTACTTCGACGAGATGGCCCGGCTGTATTCGTCGAGCCGGATCGTCTTCAATCGGAGCATCCGCGACGACATCAACATGCGCGTCTTCGAGGCCCTCGCCTGCGGCTCGCTGCTGGTCACGAACGACCTGGCCGAGAACGGCCAGGACGAACTCTTCGTGCCCGGGACCCACCTCGTCACCTACCGGGACGCCGAGGAACTCCTGAGGGCGATCGGCCACCACTTGGAGCACCCCGGGGATCGCGAGCGGATCGCCGCCATCGGCCGCCGCGAGGTGCTGGCCAACCATACGTATCGCCATCGGATGGAGACGCTGGTGGCGGCCGTCGAGGAGGAGTGGGGACGGACCTTCCCGGCGGCGTCGCCGGCGCAACCCCGGCCCAGGGCCACGCCGGACCTCTCCTATTTCGCCCACGCCAGGCCCGAACTGATGGCGATGGTGCCGACGACGGCCCGGTCGGTCCTGGACATCGGCTGCGGCGTCGGGAGGCTTGGGGAGGCGCTCAAGGCCAGGCAGGGCTGCCGGGTCGTGGGGATCGAGTACGACCGGACGGCCGCCGAGCTCGCCGCCGACAGGATCGACCGGGTCGTCGTCGGCGACGCCGACGAGCTCGAGCCGGACTTCCTGCCCGGGGAGTTTGACGTCGTGGTCTGCGGGGACATCCTCGAGCACCTCAGGGATCCCGACAACCTCCTGAGGAAGGCCCGCCGCTGGCTCTCGACGTCGGGGCTCCTCGTTGCCAGCATCCCGAACGTCCGCCATCGGAGCGTGGCTGCCTCGCTCCTGCTCGGGAACTGGACTTACGAATCCGCCGGTTTGCTCGACCGTGACCACGTCCGGTTCTTCACCCGCCGGGAGGTCGAGAAGCTCTTCTATCGGGCCGGCTTCCGGGTGGAATCGCTCGGGTCCATCCCCGGGCCTGGCGACGGCGGATGGCTCGACGCTGGCCGCCCGAACGCCGCGGACATCGGGCCGATCCGGCTCGAAGGGCTGACGCCGGGGGACGCGGAGGAGTTCCACGCCTATCAGTACCTGGTCGCCGCCGTCCCCGAGGAGGACCGCGACCGCGACCGGAGTCTGACCTCGATCATCGTCCTCACCCACAACGAGCTGGCCTACACGAAGGCCTGCGTCGACAGCCTGGAACGCTTCACCGACCTCCCCCACGAGCTGATCTTCGTCGACAACGCCTCGACCGACGGGACCGTCGACTACCTCCGGACGATCCCGGGCGCGTCGGTGATCGAGAACGCCGAGAATCGGGGCTTCCCGGCCGGGGTGAACCAGGGGCTGGCCGTCGCCAGTGGGGACCAGATCCTCCTGCTGAACAACGACACGGTTGTCACGACGGGCTGGCTCGGACGCATCCTCGACGTCCTCGACCGGGACCCGACGATCGGCCTGGTCGGCCCCTGCTCGAACAACGTCAGCGGGCCCCAGCAAATCCGGGTCGCTTACGAGAACATGGGCGACCTGGACGGGTTCGCCTGGGACTGGGGCCGGGCCCACCACGGCCAGGCGATGGGGGTCGACCGGCTCGTCGGCTTCTGCTTGCTCTTCCGCCGGGAGGTCTGGGAGTCGATCGGCGGCCTCGACGAGCGTTTCGGCGTCGGCTGCTTCGAGGACGACGACTTCTGCCGGAGGGCGCTGGCCAGGGGCTGGCGGGCCGTGATCGCCCGGGACGCCTTCGTCCACCATTTCGGGAGCCGGACCTTCCTCGGCTCGGGGGCCGACTTCGCCGCGATCCTCCGGGAGAACGAGGGGCGCTACCTTGAGAAGTGGGGGGGGGAGGGCTCGAAGGTCGGGGAGGACGCTCGAACTGTGGCGTCGCCTCCGGCCGAGGGGATGGCGACCATCGAGGGCAAGCCGATCCTGTCGGCCTGTCTGATCGTCAGGGACAATGCCTCGACGCTCCCCGCCTGCCTGGAGAGCATCCGGCCTTGGGTCGACGAACTGGTAGTCGTCGACACCGGCTCCGTCGACGAGACGCCCGGGATCGCCGAGTCGTTCGGGGCCAGGATCTTCGAGTTCCCCTGGTGCGACGACTTCTCCGCCGCCCGGAACGAGTCGTTCCGGCATGCCCGGGGTTCCTGGCTGTTCTGGATGGACTCCGACGACACGATCCCCCCCGAATGCGGCCGGAAGCTCCGCGAACTCTCCAGGGCGCCGGCCCGCCCCGACGTCCTCGGCTACGTCATGCAGGTCCACTGCCCGGGGGGAGGCGCCGACGGCGGGCACGACGTCACGGTCGTCGACCATATCAAGCTCGTCCGGAATCGACCGGACGTCCGGTTCGAATTCAGGATCCACGAGCAGGTCCTCCCCTCGATCCGGCGGGCCGGCGGCGAGGTCGAATGGACCGACATTTATGTCGTCCATTCGGGGTCCGACCCCGGCCCCGAGGCCCAGGAGCGGAAGCGCCGGCGCGACCTCCGGATCCTGCACCTGGAGGACGCAGAGCGCCCGGACCACCCGTTCAACCTCTTCAACCTGGGGATGACCCACGCCGACGGCGGCGAGTTCGCCCGGGCGGCCGAGTACCTGATCCGGGCCGTCACGCTTTCCTCGCCCGACGACTCGCACCTCCGGAAGTCCTATGCCCTCCTGGTCTACTCGCTGGCCCATTCGGGGCGTCGAGCGGAGGCCATCGAGACGTGCGACCGGGCCCTGGGTCTGTTCCCCACCGACGCCGAGCTCCGGTTCCGCCGGGGGGTCCTGCTCCACGACTCGGGGCGGTTCGCCGAGGCGGCGGCGGTTTACGAGGATCTCCTGGCGCGGCCCGACGACCGCCATTTTTCCAGCGTCGACCGGGGGATCGCCGGGTTCAAGGCCCGCCAGAACCTGGCGGTCGCCTACGGCTGCCAGGGGCTCGACGAGCTGGCAGAGCGGCAGTGGCTCCGGATGACCGAGGACGAGCCGGGGTACCGGCCAGGGTGGCGAGGCCTGGCCGAGACCTACCTGGCCAGGGGGAAGTTCGCCGAGGTCGACCGGCTGGTCGACCGGCTGGCGGGCGACCGGGGGATGGAGGGGGAGGCGTCGTTCCTCCGGGGGAAGGTGGCCGAGGCCCGGGGGGATGGCCTGGCCGCCTTGGCTTCGTTCCGCGAGGCGGCGAGGTCGGCGGGGGAGGACCTGGAGCCGCTCCGGGCGCTCGCGAAGGTCCTGTTCGAGCACGGCCCGGCGGCCGAGGCGGATCGGGTCCTCCGCGAGATCGTCAGCAGCGACCCCGGTGACGCCCCCTCGCGGCAGAACCTGGGCTCGCTCCGGCTCCGAGAGGGGCGCGCCGCCGAGGCGGTCGACGACTTCCTGGGGGCGATCCGTCTCCGGCCCGATTGCGCCCCCACGTTCGTGCTCTTGGGGCGGGCGTACAAGGCCCTCGACCGGCCGAACGAGGCCATGGACGCCTGGGAAGAGGCGTTCCGGATCGCGCCGGGCGACCCCGACGCCACGCGCGAGATCCGCGACGCCGACCGCCTGGTCCCCGCCTGAACCGGCCTTGACGGGCCCCGAGGTGACCCATGATCCGGCGACGACCCGGCCTCCTCGACGACCCCCGGCGGTTCCGCGCGCTGGCGGGGACGTCGGCCAAGGAGTTCGAGGCCCTGATCCTCGAGGTCGGGCCCCGGTTCGCCGAGTCGGAGCGGGCCCGACTCGAGAAGCGCAACCGCGTCCGGGCGGTGGGGGGCGGCCCCGGCTTCGGCCTCGGCCTGGAGGAACAGGTGCTCCTGGTCCTGGCTCGTCGACGCCACGGCCCGACGCTCGGGGCGCTGGCCGAGGCCTTCGGCGTCAGCGTCTGGACCGCGATCCGGGTCATCCGGCGGATCGGGCCTATCCTCATGACCCCGGAATCGACGGTCGACGCCCCGCTCCGGGGCGACCGCGAGCGCGACCGGAGGTTCCGTGAGGCTGTCGGGCTCGATAGATCCTAGGATTTTTGGAATTAAAATTCCAAAATCTTGCGTCGGCCGCCGGGTCGGCCTTAGAATCGAGGTTGCCGGCCGGGGGCCGGGCGGCGAGGTCCGAGGAGGTCGGTGATCAGCCGGGGCGGACCGAAATCCATGAAAATCAGCGTGCTGATCGCGGGCCGGGGCCCGCTCGAATCCCTCCGCGAGGCGGCCTCGGCCTGGGCGCTCGAGGCAGGCGGCCTCGGCCTGGGGGTGGAGGTCGCCGCCGCGGTGGCGGGGCCGCCCGGCGGAGGGCCGTCGGCCGCCCTCGCCCGGATGGCGACCCGCTCGACGGGCGAGGTCCTGGTGCTCGCCGACGCCCCCTGGAGGCCGCTCCCGGGCGCGGTCGCCCGCCTGGTCGACGGCGTGATGGGCCGGGGCGGGAAGGACATCCTCGTCCCCCTCCGCGACCGGGACGAACCCAACCCGCCCGTCGGCCGGCTGGTCGGCCTCGACGGTGAGGAGATCCGGCCGCTCCGGCTCGGCGATCTCCGGCCCGCCGTCGGCTTCGCTGGGGATCAACTTTTCGAACTTCCCGCGCCCGAGACTGGCTGCATGGCACTCTCTCGGAAGCTCTACTGGAAGCTCTGGGGGCTCGACCCCGACCTCGAGCCCATCTCGGCCCGGGTCGACCTCGCGCTCAAGGCCTGGCTGATGGGACACGGGGCCTGCCTCGACCCCTCGGCCGGGGTGGCCCTCGTCGGCGACGAGGCCGGGCCCGGCCGAGAGACCCTCCCGCCAGGGGATCGGGCCCGGATCGCCCGGAAATGCCTGGGCGACTTCGCCTGGGAGGGTTGGCTCCGGTCGGCCCCCCGCGAGCTGCCGCCCCGATCCGAGCTGGTCGAGCGCGAGCGGAGATATCTCCAGGTGGCCCGCCCCCGAAACGAGGCCTGGTTTGCCGAACACTTCGGCCTGGGGTGGCCGGCGGCCAACCCCCCGTCGGAGAACGTCGCCGAGCTGGTGCGGACGATCGAGGGGCCGGGCTCGATCGGGATCGAGGGGGCTTGGCAGGAGGTGCCGGACGTCGTCGAGGCGTATCGGCGGGTCGCCAGCAAATACGTGGCCTCGCCCCCCCCTTACCCCGATGGCCGATTCGAGGGCAGGGGGGTCGTGATCTGCGGCGGGGGGAAGAAATACCTCCCCAGCGCCTGGGTCGCCATCCGTATGCTCCGCCACCTTGGCTGCGAACTGCCGATCCAGCTCTGGCACCTCGGCCCCGGCGAGGTCGACCCCCGGATAGCCTCGGTGGTCCGGTCGCTCGGCGTCGAGACCGTCGACGCCGAGGAGGTCCGCCGTGAGCACCCCTGCCGGATCCTCAACGGCTGGGAACTGAAGTGCTACGCGATCCTCCACTCCCCCTTCCGCGAGGTCCTGCTCCTCGACGCCGATAACCACCCCGTCGTCGCCCCGACCTACCTCTTCGACGCCCCCGAGTACCGAAAGGCCGGCGCGATCTTCTGGCCCGACTACAACCGCTTGGAGCCGTCCCGGATGGCCTGGGAGGCGTTCGACGTCCCCTACCGCGACGAGCCGGAGTTCGAGACCGGGCAGGTCGTCGTTGACAAGCGGGCGTGCTGGTCGGCCCTGCAACTGACGATGCACTTCAACGAGCACTCAGATTACTATTATCACCACGTCTGGGGGGACAAGGAAACGTTCCACCTCGCCTTCCGCCGGGTCGGGACGCCCTACGCCATGCCCGACCGGGGGATTGACTCGCTCGACGGGTGCATGTGCCAGCACGACTTCGAAGGGCGGCGGGTCTTCCAACATCGGAACATGGACAAGTGGAAGATCGACGGGTCGAATCGGTCGATCTTCGGGTTCCTCGACGAGGACCTTTGCCGGCGGTTTGTCGCCGAGCTGCGGGCGCTCTGGGCGGGCGAATCGTCCCACGACCCCGACCCGGACGACTCGGTGGTGGAGGTCATCCGCCAGCTCACGGGGCGGCGGTTCGTCTACCGGCTGGTCGGCTTCGAGGAGCGCGAGCTCGGCTTCGAGCCGGGCGGGTTCATCGGCTGTGGGGGTGCGGCGAGCGAGCGGCTCTGGTCCGTCGACCGGGTCGGCGGGCGGGTCGTCCTCTCGATCCTCGGCGAGGACGGCGTGACCTGCCATCTCGAGCGCGACGCGGGGGTCTGGAAGGGGCGCTGGCTCTGGCACGAGCGGATTCCGGTCGAACTCGTCGAGGCAAGCTGATCCGACCCGAGCCGCCGGAGGGCCCCGGCCCCGCGTCAAGCCACAAAGATACACTCCGGTAATTCATCGTCTCTGTATCGCCTTCGCTTTCTCTGGACGGGGACTTGATACTACTCCCACCGCCGTCTTGTCACGGGCGAGGTCTCGCCGCACCTGGCCAGGCGTCCGGTGGCCGTGGCGCCCGATCAGCTACCGCTCGTTGTAGGAACGCTTGAACTCCCGCGACGCCTCGGCCAGCTACTCGACCGTTGCGAACGTCCGCATCCAAAGCACCTGCTCCTTGAGCGTGAGGATGAACCGCTCGGCGCAACCGTTCCCCTCCGGCTCCCGGACGAAGCTCGGGGAGCTGCCCATGCAGAGGAACGCCAGCTCCAGCTCGAAGTCGTCGCTCGTGTAGGCGCTGCCGTGGTCGTGGCGGATCGACAGCCCGAAGGCGGCCTTCGTCTCGAATCGGTCGTACGTGCTCCCGCACCCCCGTAAGGGCGGCGAGCCCGTCGAGGTCCGGCAATTCGTCTTCGGCGTCCGCTACCGCTGGGGCTCCGACCTCGTCATCCTGCGAATCCCGCCCGACCTCTCATCAGTCGCGGCCGAGGCCCGGCCTTTGCGTTGAATCCCCGTCGCCGGGAGTGACCGGGTCCTATCGGAGGGACGTGTCCGGGCCGGCCCGGCGATATCTAGGAAATCCTCGGTTAAGGGCCGGCGGTCCGTTGCACTATCTTTCCCCCCACCTTGCGCCTCCGGCGCGATTCAAACCGGTTCATGCGCCAGCGTTTTCAACCCGCTTCCTCTTGTGGCCGGCGGGCTTCTGGGGCGCGGCCTCGCCGCTGACGTCCTCGACGGTTAGTCCGACCCGCTTCGCCCCGGCGACCTCTTTCGATGCAGTGGCTGCGGCCGGGGCCGGCTCGTCGGGCACCGACGCCGCGGACGTCCCGGAGTCTTCGGCGAGGATCTCCTCGAGACGGCGGAAGCCAACCGCGAGGGCCTCCTCCCACTGCGCGGGCGGCAGCGAGTCGAGGTAGAGCAGCGCCGCGTTCACGACCGAGGCCCGTGTCGGCTTCTTGCCGCGGAACCGGACCCGGCGGTCGGCCTTGAGACGGTCGACCATCCGACCCAGGAGGACGAAGACGTCCGCCGTGGACCGGGCGCTCAATTTGAACTCGTCGGTGAGGTCTTTCATGGATCTTATTATGCCAACGAGGCCATCGCATACTCAAGACCTTTTCTCCTTGGATTATCCGCTCCGAAACCCATTATTTCCTGGGAGTCCCGCCACGCGTCGGTTGAACGCCTTCGACTCGCCCGTGCCAAATCCGCGTCGCGGGCAGTGACACCCGCCCCCAATGTCACTAGACGGCTGTCCGATACTTAGGATATTTTGATCCAAAAATTAAAAGATCCAATATTCCTTGACATCCGCGACGACGCCGGCCTAGCATGACGGTTCCCCTGGGCGGCCCTGGGGTCGGGATCGAACGCGAGGGAGGCCTGCTGGATGAGCATCGCGGACCAGGTCGACCGTACCCACACTCCCCCCGGAGGCGAAGGCGGCGGTGAGGGCGACGACGATCGCGGGGGGTTCGTCCCGCCCCGGGGGGCCTTCACGCCCGGGGGTTGGGGGGTGCTCGAGGCGGCGGCCCGGCGGGCGTCGGGCTCGGGCGACCAGGTCCGCGCCGGACACCTGCTCCTGGGCCTGCTCGACGACCCGGGGGGTCCCCTGGCCTCGGCGATCCGGGCGGGGGGCTGCCCGCCGGTCGAGTCGATCCGCTCGAGAATTGCAGAGAGTCTGGCGGCCGACGCGATCGACCCTGGCGAGCTGGGAGAGGGCGAGGCCCGACTCTCCCCAGAGGCGAACGCGATCCTGCTCGCCTCGGCGCTCCTGGCCCGGGGCTCCGAGGCCGGCGAGATCGCCCCGGCGCACATCGGCCGGGCACTCTTCGACGCCCTGCCCGATCGGCTCGAATCGACGCTCCGGCGTCCCCCCCTCGGCCTGCCCGTCCCGGAGCTCCGGGCCTCGTTCGCACTCGACGTCTCGGCGCTGGCCACCCGGGCAGTTGGGCCGTCCTCCCACGCCTTCCCCTGGTTCTCGCCCGCGATCCCCTCGGACGACCTGACCGCCGCGGCCGAGGCCGGCCGGATCGAGCCGGCGGTCCCGCCGTTCCCGGGCCGTGGCGCCCCCGACGCCTACGACCGGATCGCCCGAGCCCTCTACCGCCGGGGTGGGGGCCACGCCCTCATCACCGGCTGGAAGGGGGTCGGCAAGACGACCGCCGTCCGCGAGCTGGCCCGGCGGGCCTCGACGAGTTGGATCCCGTTCCTGAAGGGGAAGCGGTTCCTCTGGGTCGATGGCCGGAACGTCCCCCCCGAGGAGTCGACGGCCTGCCTCACGGCGATCTTCGGGAGGGTCGGCGCCGACCCCAACGTCATCCTCTGCCTCGACGGCCTGGGCTCGCTCCTCCGGAAGCCGGGCGGCGGCGGCCAGGCGCAGGCCCTCCGCTCGCTGATCGAGGGGAGCCGGGTCCGGGTCGTCGGGGTGCTCGACCGGCTCGAATACGTCGACCTCGCCTCCGGCGAGCCCGAGGCCCTGGGACTGTTCACCCGGGTGGACCTGGAGGAGCCGACCGAGGAGGTCGCCGAGGTAATCGCCGGCCGCGCCGCGTCGAGCCTGGCGGGGGAATACGGGCTCGAGATCAGCAAGGCGGCCTCGCGCAAGGCGGTCGCGCTGACCTCGACGTTCCTGCTCGGCGAGCGGCTGCCCGCCAAGGCGGTCCGGGTGCTCCGGAGGGCCTGCGACGAGACCGATTACGAGCGGTCGCAGCTTGGCAAGGTCCGGCGCGAGGTCACCGAGGCCGACGTCGTCCGGGTCGTCGGCGACCTGACCGGGCTCCCCGAGGAGACGCTCTCCGGTGGGGCCGGCGGCGAGGACTTCGAGGCCATCCTGTCCTCGGCGGTGGTCGGCCAGGAGGACGCCGTCCGAATCGTCGCCGACGAGCTGGCGCTGATCCGGGCCGGGCTGTCCGAGCCGAACAAGCCCGCCTCGGTTCTCCTCTTCGCCGGGATGACCGGCGTCGGCAAGACCGAGCTGGCCAAGCGGCTGGCCGAGCTCTACTCGGCCTCGAAGCGGCTCCAGACCTACTCGATGGGGAACTACCTCGAGCCGCACACAGTCTCGGGGATCATCGGCGTGCCCCCGGGCTACGTCGGGCACGAGGCCGGCGGCCGGCTGGTCAACGAGCTGAACGCCGACCCCCACGCCGTCTTCCTGCTCGACGAGGCGGAGAAGTGCCATCCCAACGTCTGGAAGCCGTTCCTCAACCTGTTCGATGAGGGCTGGATCGTCGACGCCCGGGGAGTGAAGGCCCACGCCAACCGCGCGATCTTTATCCTCACCACCAATGCCGGCGACGACGCGATCGCCCAGATGTCGAGCTCGGGCCGACCGGCCGCCGAGATCGAGGCCTACGTCAAGTCGACCCTCGCCCGGGTCCGCCAGGAGCGGTCGGGCCAGCCGGTCTTCCCCTCCCAGTTCCTAGCCCGGATCAAGCGAGTGGTCGTCTTCCGGCCGCTCGACGAGGGCGCCATGATCGGGGTCGCCCGGATGGTCGCCCGCCGGGTCGCGTCGCTCTGGCTCCGCCGCCGGGAGAAGGTCCTCGACCTCCCCGATCCGCTCGTCGAGCGCATCGGCCGGATGGCCTTCAGGCTCAACGAGGCGGCGGGCGGCAAGGAAGGGGGCCGAATCGTCCGCAAGCTGGTTTCCGACCTTGTCGAGGGGCCCGTCCAGCGCGAGGCGGCCCGCCGGCTCGACGACTACCGGCGATCTCGGACGATCGCCGTCCGAGAGATCGAAGCCAAGGCCGAGGAGGGCGCCGGGCCCCCTGTCGACGAAGGCCGGCCCTCGCTGGCGATCGAATTCCTCGCCTCGTGATCAACGGAGAGGAGCAGGAGCCGTGCGACTCTCGATCGTGATCGCCTCGTACAACGAGGGGGAGAAGCTCCGCAAGACGGTGGAGTCGTGCTACGACTCGGGCCTCGCCCCCGGGGCCGAGGTCGTCGTGGCCGACGACGCGTCCGAGGACGGTTCGCTCGACGGCCTCGAAGGCCGCTATCCGAACCTTCGGGTCTCGAGGTCCCCGGCAAGGGTCGGGGTCTCGCCGAACAAGGACCGGGGCGCCCGAGCGGCGCTCGGCGAGACCCTCGTCTTCCTCGACGGTCACTCGAAGCCCGAGCCCGGGTCGATCGAACGCCTCTATGAAGGGGTCGAGGACTGGGGGGGCCAGGCGGTCGTCACCCCCAGCGTCCCGGCCCTCCACGTCGAGGATTGGCGGAACGACCCGCTCGCGGTCGGCCGGGGGGGGGTTGTCGAGCTCGACACCCTCTCGTTCCGCTGGGCGGACCAGGGGGCATTATCGATCGTCGTCCCCGAAGCCGAGGAGCCCCGGTATCACTCGCCGTCGCTCTCCGGGTGCGCCCTGGCGGTGTCGAGGGCGGCCTACGAGCGGATCGGCGGGTTCGACCCCGACATGGTGGGCTGGGGGGTGGAGGACGTCGATTTCGGCCTCCGGGCCTGGCTGATGGGCCACCCGATCGTCCACGACCCCGGCGCGGTCGTCGGCCACCGGTTCCGGGGCACGTTCGAGTACGAGGTCCGCCTGGGGGACATCGCGGTCAACGCCTTCCGGATGGCCTGGAAGGTCTTCGACGGCCCGACCTGGGAGGCCTGGCTGGCGAACTACCGGGGGGTTATGCCCCCCGACGATTTCGACGACGCCTGGGGCCGGTTCGAGGCTTCCCGGGCCTCGGCCGACCGCGACCGCGACTACCTCCGGAGTTGCCAGGACCGCGACATGGAATGGTACATCGAGAGGTTCCGGCCCCCGTTCTCGTTCCAGGTCCCGGGGTCGACGGGGGAGCGGGCCGGCGACCAGCGGCCCGCCGAGGGGCCATGAGCGGAGCCAACGGGTCGGAAACGGCCGGGGGCACGTCGGGGGTCGCGCCGAGGCGCCTGATCCTCAAGAACGCCTACAGTCCCGGCGACGTCCTGATGATGTCCGCGACCGTCCGGGACCTGCACCACGCGCACCCCGGGCGGTTCCTGACCGACGTCCGGACCCCCGCGCCCGACCTCTGGGAGAACAACCCGCACCTCACCCCGATCGCCGACGACGACCCGGACGCCGAGGTCGTCGTCATGGAATACCCCCTGATCGACCGGAGCAACGACGTCGCCCTCCACTTCATCCACGGCTACCACGAGTACCTCGGCGAGAAGCTGGGGGTCTCGATCCCGGTTGGCCGTTTTTCGGGAGATGTCCACCTCTCCGAGGAGGAGCGGGGGTGGATGTCGCAGGTCGAGGAGACCGGCTTCGAGGGGGCGTTCTGGATCATCATGGCCGGCGGCAAGTACGACTTCACCGCCAAGTGGTGGGACCCGACGCGGTACCAGCGGGTCGTCGACCACTTCCGGGGGCGGATCCTGTTCGCGCAGTGCGGCGAGCGCGAGCACTGGCACCCCCGGCTCCGGAGGGTCCTCGACCTGGTGGGCCGGACGACCCCCCGCCAGTTCATCCGCCTGATGCACCACGCCGACGGCGTGGTCTGCCCGGTCACGTTCGCAATGCACCTGGCGGCGGCGGTGCCCGCCCGGCCCGGCAGGCCCCCGAACCGCGCGGCGGTGGTGGTCGCCGGGGGCCGTGAGCCGGCGCACTGGGAGGCGTACCCGCACCACCAGTACATCGGCAACAACGGCGCCCTACCCTGCTGCGAGCACGGGGGATGCTGGAAGTCGAGGTGCCAGCCGGTCTTCGACGGCGACCCCAAGGACGACGACCGCTGCGTCGCTCCAGTCGAGGTCGCCCCCGGGCTGGTCATCCCCCGGTGCCTCGACATGATCCGCGCCGAGGACGTGATCCGGCGGATCGAGGTTTATTACGAAGGCGGGTCCCTCCGGTACAACGACCCGCCCCGGTCGACCCCCGGTCACCCACCCCGGCCGTCTGATCCGAGGCGCGAGTCGGGGCGGAGGGAGGCCGGACCATGATCGACGACGCCAGGGCCGCCACGCACGCCGAGAAGCACCGCCCCGGGGGGCCGCTTGCCCGTCGAGGGGCCGTCTCGGGCCTCGACATCATCCACGATACCCACGATGCCCCGACCCGCCCGAAGGTCCCCGCTCTCAACCCCGGGTCCGGGGGCGTCGTACCCCCCGGGGCCGCCCGGGGGTGTGGTCGGGTCCGCGTCGCTGTCCTGAGCTTCCTGTTCAACTGGCCCTCGACCGGCGGCGGGACGGTCCACACCTTCGAGCTGGCCCGGTCGCTCGTCGAGGCGGGGTACGACGTCCGGCATATCTACGCGAAGTTCGAGCCCTGGGGGATCGGCGGGGTCGCCGGCCGCCTCCCCTACCCCGCCGAGGCCTTGGAGTTCGACGAGCGAGGCTGGGACGCCCCGGCGATCCGGGGGCGATTCCAGAAGGCCCTCGACGCCTTCGACCCCGACCGGGTGATCATCACAGACTCGTGGAATTCCAAGCCCGCCCTGGCGGAGGCCTCGGCCGACTACCCGTACATCCTCCGGTTCCAGGCATCGGAATGCCTCTGCCCGCTCAACAACGTCCGGCTCCTCCCCGGCGACGGCCGCGGGCAATTCGTCCAGTGCGCGAACCACCAGCTCGCCTCGCCCGAGACGTGCATGGCCTGCCTGTCCAAGCACGAATGGTGCAGCGGGTCCCTCCACCGGGCCGAGCGCGCCCTGTTCGGGGTGGGCACGGTCGCCTACCACGAGGGCCTCCTGGCGATGTTCCGGGGGGCGCTGGCGACCCTGGTCGTCAACCCGTTGATGGAGGCGATGGTCGGCCCCTACACCCCCTCGACACGGGTCGTCACGGCGGGGATGGACCCGTCGAGGTTCCCCGACACCGGCCCCCCGCCCCCGATCGAGGGCCGGCCGTTCCGGCTCCTCTTCGCCGGCCTCGTCGACGAGCCGATGAAGGGTTATGACGTCCTCCGCCGGGCCTGCGAGCGGCTCCTCGAGGCCCGCGACGACTTCGAGCTGGTCGTCACCGCCGAACCGCCCGAACACCCCGCCCCCTTCGCCCGGTTCGTCGGCTGGCAGTCGCAGGAGGACCTCCCGGCCCGGATCGCCGAGTCCGACCTGGTGATCGTCCCGACCGTGGCCCAGGAGGCGCTCGGCCGGACGGCGGTCGAGGCGATGGCGGGCGCCCGGCCGGTGGTCGCCAGCCGGATCGGGGGCCTCAACTTCACGGTCCAGGACGGGGCGACCGGCGTCTTGGTCGAGCCCAACGACCCCGAGGCCCTGGCCTCGGCGATCGCCGGGCTGCTCGACGACCCCGAGGCCCGGTCGCGGATGGGACTCGCCGGTCGCCGGCGGTTCCTCGACCATTACGCCTGGCCCGTCATCATCGACCGCCACTACCGCCCGCTCCTGGCCCGGCGGGCCGACGACCCGCGTCCGGAAGATGGGTTCGTCCCGGTCTTCGCCGCCCCGGTGGACATCGCCCGCCTCGCGCCGGCTGTCGGCCGGTTCTTCGGGATCTCCGGCGCGGACGTGGCCCGGATGTACCGCCCCTACCTCGCGTTCCACCGGTCGCAGGGGTACGCCCGGACCCTCGGCGAGTTCAAGACGCTCTGCCTCGACGAGGCCTTCATCCTCTGCGTCACGCTCTCCATCAAGCGACCCCGGGTCATCCTGGCGATCGAGTCGCAGCGGGGACGGCCGGTCCGGCGCATCCTTGATATGGCGGGTTTCCTCGGCCTGAACTGCCGGGTCGTCGCCTTCGGCGAGCCGGGCGAGGCCTTGTACTACGGACCCGACGAGGTCGAGTTGATCCAGGGTGGGCCGGTCGGCGGGGTCGCCGGCGCCGTCGAGCGGCACCAGCCCGACCTGATCTACCTCGACCGCCACGAGTACGCGCTGGTCGACGAGGTGGTCGGGCTGGGCCTGTCCTCGCCGAAGGACCTGGTCGTCGCGATCCACGATTGCGGCCCGGGGCTCTGCAACCCTTCGATGACGCTCGCGCCCGACGACCCCCGGGTCACCAGCGCCTCGGGCGTGTGGCAGCGACACGTCCTCGCCGGGGCCTTCGGCCTGGACGACCCGCTCGACCCGGGCCTCGACGAAGTCGAGACCGCCGCCCACCGCCTGGCCGTCTTCGAGACTACCCACGGCCTGGCCCTCCTCGCCCGCCGCGACGGCCTCCGAGACCGGCCGTCCCCGGGCCGCCCCGCCGGCTGAGCCCGGGGGGGCAGGCCCTGGGGCCGGCGTGGCGTCGAGGACGGATCCTCGACGCCATTATTTTTGGAACTTTGGATACAAAAATATTGACGACGAGGCGAGCCTCACCATAAGATGGCGATCAGCAAGGATGCGGGGCGGGCCCCGCCCCCTCGTCGGGGACGGGGGGCGGCCCCGCCACCGGCGAACGACGGTCGGGGCGCGGGACCCGAGGGATCGGCCCCGGCCCGACGAGGGCCCATCGCGATGAGGAACGGCGACACCGCCTCGATCGGAACGAACCCAATCCCGGCGCCGCGCCTCGATGGCCGGGGCCCAAGGAGGGCCGGGGCGAACCCGACCCGGCCCCGCGCCGGCTCGAAGGCCCGAAGGGTCCTCGGCGGGATCGCGGCGCTGGCCGTCTTCCTCGGCTCGGCGGCCGCGGCGACCTGGGTCGCGACCTGGCTCTTCCGGCTCGCCTCGCGGTTGCCGGCCGACGTCCTCCAAGCCGTGGCGGCGGCGGCGGTCGTACTCCTGGCGGCGCGGGTCGCCTCGTCGGGGCGGAGCCGGGCCCTGAAGCTCTCATCCGACCTGAGGCGCCGCGAGCGCCGGGCCGGGCTCTACGCCGAGCTGATCGAGATCTGGGGCTCGGCCCTCGCCGAGGACGCCGGCCCCGGGGACCTCGAGGCCCGCCGGGACCGCACCCGGACGCTCTGGCCGCTGGAGCAGCAGCTCCTCCTCGACGGCTCCTCGAACGTCGTCCGGCGTTACGTCGCGCTCAAGGAGGCCGTCGAAGTCCCCGGCCCCGAGGCCGACGCCTTTCTTGGCCAGCTGGCCTCGGCGATGCGGCGGGACCTCTCCGAGCCGATCTCCCGGGTCGCCCCCGAGGCCCTCGCGAGGCTCGCTAAGGCGGCCCGATGAACTTCCCCTCACCGAGAGGACCGGCACCCTGCATGAAGGTTGTGGCCTGCGGAGCGTACTTCGTCGACAGCCTGATCGCCCGGACGGCTGAGGACCTGGCCCGCTGGGGGGTCGAGGTCCACCTCTGGGCGCTCGAGCGGGTCGTCCCCGAGGTCGCCCACCTCACCCGGGGCGTCGGCGTCCTGGGCAAGTTTCAGGCGATGAACCGGCTCCTGGACGGCGCGGGGGACGCCGACATTTACCTCTTCGTGGACGACGACGTCCGGCTTGGCCCGGACTTCCTCCCCGGCTTCCTCGAGATCGTCGAGGGGCTGGACCTGGCGATGGCCCAGCCCGCGCTCGAGCTGGGCTCGCACTACAGCCACCAGATCACGCTGCGCCGCCACGACCGCTGGGCCAGGCTGACGAACTTCGTCGAGGTCGGCCCGCTCTTCTCGCTCACGAGGGAGCTGAAAGGGCTGTTCACCCCGTTCCCCGAGACGAACCCGATGGGCTGGGGGTTCGAGGCCTCCTGGGCGTCGATCATCCGGTCGAGGGGCCTCCGGATGGGGATCGTCGACGCCTGCCCGGTCGACCATTCCTACCGGCCGATCACGACGACCTACTCCCGGGAGCAGGCCTGGTATGACCAGGACCGCTTCCTCGAGGAACTCGGGCTGACCTGGCACGAGTTCGCGACCGAGCGGGACTACGTCCGGATACCCGAGGCTCGCGAGGACTATCTCCGGGCCAATCCCCCGCCGCCCGAGGCCGTCGTCCACGCGATCGGCGGCGACTCCGAGGAGGACGTCTGCCTCCTCTGGTCGTCGGTGATGCTGGCCAGGCCCCGGACGACCGTCGAGCTGGGGACGCGCATGGGGGTCGCGATCCGGACCCTGCTCCACGCCGTCGGCCACTGGGGGGGCCGGGTCGTCACCGTCGACCCCGACGACTGCCGGGCCGACCTCGACGGCTTGGCCTGCGAATTCGTCTGGGACACCGGCGAGGGGTTGTTCGGCCGGTGGGAGGGGGGCGTGGACCTCCTCTACGTCGACACCGATCCACACACCTACGAGCAGACCAGGGGCTGGCTCGACACCTGGGTTGACGCCCGGCTCTCCCCCGGCGGGGTGGCGATCTTCCATGATGTCGTCCCCGCCCGGCCCGAGATCCGGGTGGCCGAGGCCGTGCGCGCCTGGGTCGCCGAGCGGGGCGGCGGCTGGCTCTGGCAGGAGTTCCCCGGGACCTGGGGCCTCGGCCTCCTCTGGAGGACCGGCGACGCCCCCGACTTCGCGCGCCTCCTCGGAGCCCCCGCCCGCTGGCGCGGAGGGCGGGCGGGCGAGGCCCATTGAACTGAATCCGTGGAGGGGGTCGGATGGGCGGGGTCCTGCTCGCGATCAACTGCCAGGAAGACAAGCTCTATGCGTACCGGCACCTCATCGCCGAGATGTATGCCGGCCGGTTCGACGAGCTCGCCTTCGTCGTGAACGAGACCTGCGAGCCCGACCCTGCCTTCGCGAACGTCGTCGCGACCTGGAAGCCCCCGCCCTACTGCCCGGCCCGCGAGTGCCCCTGCAACGACCCCTATTACGGCCGGCACGCCGACGGCGTGCATTCGAAGCACCCGAGGCTCGCCGAGCTGGCCGCCCACTCGGGCGGGTTCGACGCGGTCCTATTCGCGGACACCGACTGCGTCCTCTCGCCGTCCCTCGACTCGTCGGCCGTCCTCGGGATGCTCGAAGGGGTCGACGTCGTCATGCCGCCGATCGAATACCGGCCCCGGGAGGACTGGTCGTGGTGCTGGACGCACCGCGAGTCCGGATATCCGTCGCTAGACCGGCTCGCCCGCTACCTGGACCGGGGCCGCCTGATCGACCACTGGCGGGCCCTCGGAGGCGCCCCGATCGACCCCGAGCCCCCGCCGCCCCTGCCCCCGATGTTCGCCGCGTTCTCGGACTGGCTGGCCTTCCGGTCCGATTTCCTCCGCGAGGTCGCCCCCGACTTCATCGCGGCGCAGGAAGTCTGGCACGAGGTCGCGGTCCCTACGATCATCCTCCACGCGACGCCCCGCATCCGCTTCTCCCATTGCCTGGTCCTCTGGGAAGGCGACCGGGACCGCCCATTGCCCTGGCTGGTCGACGAACTCCGCCGCCACGACTTCGTCCACCCGATCAAGTTCGGGAGGCATGGCGCGGAACTCCTAGAGGCCTACCGGGGGCTCCGGCCGGGGTGACGACCGGGCCGATCGGACCGTGAAGTGACCTGAACCGAGCGTCGGTATCCTCGCCCCCGTGCCCTAACCCGAATCCGGAGCGAATTCCCGTGAGCGCGATCCTCCATTTCCTCATGACCATCAAGGGCATCACGACCAACCCAACCGTCGCCGCAATCGAGCTGGCCGCCCTCCGGGACATCGAGCCCTCGATCGTCGCGGAAGACCCGGCGTTGAAGCCGTTCGTCGACCTCGCCATCGCCCGTCTCCAGGTCGTCGTCGACAGGGCCAACCCCCCGACCCACGCCCCCGCAGGCTTCTGATGAATCCCGGCGTCGCCCGCCGAGGGGCGGGCGACGCGGGGAAGTGTGGTCATTTCCGGACCCGGTTCCCCGCGACGTCGTACTTCTTGCCGTCGAGCGTGGCGAAGACGCCGGCCTGGGCGGCGAGGTCGTTGACCTCCCTGAAGTCGGCCTTGTGCTTCTCGCAGACCGGCTTGACGGCCTCCCTGACGAGCTTCTTCTTCCCCTCAAGATCCTTGCCGGGTTCGTTCGGCTTGGCCCCCGCGATCGCCTCGCCGACCTCGGCGGCGATGGCCTTCTTGTCGAGCGGGCCCCGCCCCTTCCGGGCCTCGGCGGCGGCCTTGGCGAAGGCGGGGTCGGGCTTCCGGCAGAACTTGGTGTAGGCGTAAGCCGTCTTCCCCTTCGACGGCCCTTCGAGGATCCGGACCTTGAAGATGATGGGGTCCTTGAGGTAGCTGACCCCCTCGACGACCTGCGCCGGGGTCCCCCCGGCGACCTCGACGAGCAAGTCGTTGCCCTCGAGGATCGCCTCGTAGTTGGAATCCGACTGCTCGATGACGTCCTTGAACCCCAGCGCCGCGCCGTCGTCCTTGGCGATCGGGACTCTCCTCCCCGGCTCGTCGCGGGCGAGGACGACCTTGTCGCCGACCTTGGGCGCGTAGCCCGCGACGTATTCCGGGGCCTGGGCGAAGGCGGCGAGGGCGAGGGCCAATCCGAACATGATCGCTGCTCCGAGGTGGTGCCGGCCGGATCGAGTCGTCGACCGGATGTGACGGCCGGGTCCATGCTACCCGTGGGCGGGCGAAGGGGGCAAGAAAACCCGATGGCGGCCGGCGGAGCGGTTGACGTCGATCGCCGATCCTCGCCGGCCGGGCGTGTGAGCCTCAGCCCGCGCTCGACCGCGCTCGATCGGTCGCGTCCGGCATCATCGGGTGCAACGTCGAGACCGTGGCCGGGGAGCGACTCTCGAACTCTCCTCGCCGGTTGGGCAGGACAGCTTGATCTCCGCCCATCGGCCCATCTCGCGCGGGATGGGGCCCGGCATCATCATTCGCCACGTCGCTCCCCCGGGCTCGCCTTCATCGCTTCTTCTTCCTCGCCTTCGGGGGTGGGGCCGGTATCAGCCAGGGATACTGGTCGAAGGAGATCATCCCTCCCGCGTCCCACGCATTCACGTCCTTCTGGTAGTTGGGGTGGCACTCGCGGCCATACCGGCCCCGCAGCAGGTAGTCGATAAGGAACTCGCCGAACGTCGTGGCCACCCGCCACAGCCCGGGCCGCACGTCATTGCCGGAGAGGTAGATGGCCATCTCGTGCTCGGCCGGGTCGGTGACCTCGGAGGGGTCCCAGGCGAACTGGTCGCCCACGTCGCGGACGAAGCAGAAGAAGACCAGGCGGCGGAGCCACGCCGGGTCGCGCCCGTACTTCCCGGACAGTCTCTCGTCGCCGTACCCCCGGAACTTCTCGGAAATCCCGCCCGGGGGTTGAAGGTGGCCAGGTCGCCGAACCCGCCCGCCTCGGGGAGGCCGACGGCGGCGAACTCGTACTCGTGCGAGGCGTAGATCGAGCCGGGCCCGTAGGCCAGGATGAGCCGGCGGTAGTCGTCGGGCAGCTTGAGCCCGGCGTCGGCCTCGTAGCGGTCGACGTCGGCCTTGGCCGGCCGCTTGTCGACCCCCGTCGGGCAATACAGCTCCAACCGGCCCTCGATCTCAGCCCATCGGCCCATCGGTTCAGCTCGCTCGGGATGAGCCCTGGTGGCCCATTCGCGCCGTCGCACCAACAAGCCTCCGGTCATCCCTTCTTCTTCGGCTTCGGGGGCGTCGCCACCACCCACGGCTTCTGGTCGAACGTGATCGCCTCGCCCTCGTCCCAGGAATCCACGTCTTCCCGATACTCGGTGACGCATTCGCGGCCGTACCGCCCCTTCAGCAGGTAGTCGATGACGAACTCGCCGAACGTCGCCGCCACTCGCCACAGCCCCACCCGCACGTCGCCGCCGCAGAGGTAGATGGCCATCTCGTGCTCGGCCGGGTCGGTCACCTCCGAGGGGTCCCAGGCGAACTGGTCGCCCACGTCGCGGACGAAGCAGAAGAAGACCAGGCGGCGGAGCCACGCCGGGTCGCGCCCGTAAGTCCGGGACAGATCCTCATCGCTATACCCCTGGAACTTCGCGGAGGTCCCGCCCGGGGGGTTGAAGGTGGCCAGGTCGCCGTAGACCCCGGCCTCAGGGATGCCGGCGGCGGCGAACTCGAATTCGTGCGAGGCGGCGATCGATCCGGGCCCGTAGGCCAGGGTGAACCGGCGGTAGTCGTCGGGCAACTTGACGCCGGATTCGGCCTCGTAGCGGTCGACGTCGGCCTCGTCCGGCCTCTTGTCGACCCCGGTCGGGCAATACAGCTCCAACCGGCCCTCGATCTCGCTCCATCGAATCATTAGTGATCCTCTTCTGGATCTGGCCGGCTAGATTCCTCCCATTCACCAATCCTCCCAAATCTAGCAAACCATGATGTCCACCGCAAGCGCGCGAGGTGCGGGCCTAGGCATGGTCTCGACCCACGGCGAGCGGCCAGAGCCTCTTTACCGAGACCCGGCCAACTCGCCTCATCCCGATCCGGGGACGCTCGATCGGGAATCGTCATCGGAAATAATTATGAACCTTCTTTAATTTCTTTCCTGATCGTACTTCCGTCCTTCCCCTTCTTGCAGTCGAGGCCCAGTTGGTTGAATTGATCTGCAGTGAGACTCACGTTCGGCATTTTGATGACGAACGTCAATCCCTTCGGGAAGTCCGCAGTCTTGAAGGTGTAGGTGGCCTTGAATGTGTCCGGGATCCATTTGATGATCTGCCAAGCTCGGGGCCCGGACGTCGCGATCGGATCGTAATTATTACCATAAGTAGATCTGACGGTGGCGGTGGCGCTGTTGCCGCAGCCTGGAGCGGGGACGCACTTGCTGACCCAGGCCTCCATCGCATGCCAGGCTCCATTCTGGTTCAGGAATCTTTGCTGCGGGACGAGGTTTTCAGTCCGACTCGGCCCGCCGATGGCATCCCCGATAAGGTGGCCCGCGTCGTAGTTGTCTCGCTTGGTGAATTGATCGGAGGTCCGGTATTGCCTCGACTTCTTGTCCTTCCCGCCGAAGAAAAATTGACCCATCAGCTTAGTGCCACCAGCCTTCCGATCGTCGGCGGCGCGATTGATGATCTTGCCGGTGATGCTGTTGACCTTGCAGACGCTGGGCTGATTGGTCGGGCTGGAAGCATCGTTGCCGAGGACCGCCTCGTAATTGGACGTGTACGTCCGCTTATATTTGGCGTCGTTCTGGTCCATGTCGATGTCGTAAGATGTCGCCGGATTCAACTGATTGCAGGCGAACTTGAAGCACGGCCGCATCGCGGCGGCGATGTCCTTCATACTCCGTTTCACCTCCTTATGAATAATATCGACGCCCCTCGCTTGATTTTTCGAGAGGGTGTTGCCGGCCTTATTCTTAAGGCGACTTCCGTCGACATCGATCGGCTTGACCTGATTGGCGAGGTCGACCATGCAAGGTCGCTTGTCGCCATTGTCCTGGAGCCACTTAATGACGTCTCCGAGGTTCACGTCGTCTGGATTGTAGCGCACGGTCGACTTGCCCTCCTTGTCCATCCAGAGCGAGGGCTTCTTGTTGTCGTCGAGGCCTTCGTCGTCGAAGTTATCGGCTTCGACGAGGGAGACCTTGTCGCCCAGGCCGAGCTTGTTCATGATCTTGTCCCAGACGTTCTTCTTGAACCAGAGCGCCAGCTTGTTGAGGACGTTCTTGATCGGCGCCTGGGCCGCCTGCTTGACCTCCTTGAGCGTCTTCTTGATCTTGCCCGGCACGTCCGCGAGCCCGGCCAGAGCGGCGAGGCCCTGGATGAACGGCACGATCAGGCCGGCGAGCGCGCTCTCGACATAGTTGGCGATCTGGCCGACGGCTCCCTCGCCCAGCGCGGTCTGGAAGGCGCTGGCGACGGTCTGGAACACGGCGACGAACTTCGGGGCGGCGTTGACGAACCAGACCGCCGCCCGGTAGACCGCCCGGAGGATCGCCACGATCCCGCCGGCCGGGGTCAGGGCCGTGAGCAGCTCCACGAGCTTGTCCACGACGTAGGCCTGGACCACGTCGATGATCAGTTGCTGGATCATCTGCTTGATCATGTCCAGGAGCATGCCGGGCAGGTCGTTCTGGAGCATGTCCCAGAGCTCGTTGACCTTCCGCTGGGCGTATTCCCAGAGGCCCTCGTTCGAGTCGGCGATCTTGCTGATCTGGTCGTAGATCTTGATCATGTAGTACAGGAAGTTCTCGCCGACGGCGATCTTCGCGGCGTTCTGGACCAGTTCGATCAGGCTGACCCAGTCGTACCCGACCAGCTCGAGGAGTTTGTTCACGTAATCGGCCAGGGTGGCGGTCGCGACGTCAATCGTGAAGAGGCCCTGGGGCACGTCGAGCCAGGTGGCCAGCCCCTTGCGGAAGTTGGGTTTCAGGTTGGTGTAGAAGTCCATGAACCCCTGGTGGGTGCCCTGCAGGAAGTTGCCGACCACCCGCCGGGTGTAGCCGGTGAAGATCCCCAGGGCCAGGTCCTTCATCGAGCCGCCGAACTGGCTCACCGCGGCGCAGAACGCGTCCCCGTCGATGCCGATGTAGCTGAAGTAGGAGCACCACGACCGCAACCCGGACGGGTCGACCTCGTTGGTCGGGTTGTTGCCCACGTAGCGGTAGGGGTTGGTGTCGCTGGCCTGCCCCAACGGGTCCTCCGAGAGGAACCGGCCCTCGGAAGCGCGGTATTCCCGGGCCCGGACCAGGTGCAGGGACAGCTCGGGGTCGAGGTAGTAGCCGGATTCGCCGGCGAACTGGTACGGGTTCTCGCCGGTGCCCGAGCCGAAGGCGGTCTCGCCGAAGCCCTTGTAGGCGTAGCTGTCGGTGACCACCTGCGAGGCGTCGCTCAGGCTGTCGGTCGAGCCCAGGGCGTCGAAGTGGAAGTACTGGGTGGCCCCGCCCCGGACCGCCGAGATCAGGCTGCCGTAGGTGTTGGGCTGGAAGGTGGAGGCCGCCCGGGTGTGGCCCAGTTCGTCGGCCTCGTTGAGCAGGTTCTCGCCGTCCCAGAGGTACTGCGCGCCGATGCCCAGCGAGTCGATCCGTCCGGTCCGCTTCAGGTCGCCGTCGTAGCTGAAGGTGACCAGTTCGGCGGTGGGCAGGGTCACCTGGCGATTGCGGTTCTCGAAGTCCCAGGTGAAGCTCGAACGCTGGCCGCCGATGTGGGCCAGGGTCTGGTTGCCGTCGGGGTCGTAGAGGTAGGTCGTGTTGAGCGTCGCGGTCCGCCTGGTCAGCATCCGGTCGGCCGCGTCGAAGCCGTAGAGGGTCACGCCGGAGGCGTCCTGGGACTTGATCCGGTTGCCGACCTGGTCGTAGGTGTAGGTCGTGGCGTAGGCGTTGGCCCCGGTCCTCCGTTCGGAGACCAGCTGATCGGTCGGGTCGTAGCCCCAGGCCAGGCTGTCGCCGTTGCCCTCGATGGCGGTCAGGCGGTTCCCCTGGCCGTCGTAGGTGTACTGATACGAGGAGATCAGCGAGTTGTCGGACTTGCGGTGGAAGATCGCCGCGACGTGCCCGGTCGGGTCGTAGGTCATCGAGGTCTTGGTGCCGTTGGCCAGCCGCTTGAGGGTGACCCGGGCCAGCGGGTCGAAGGCGAAAGTCGTCCGGCCGCCGCCGTCGAAGGACTGGGTGGGCAAGTTTTTATTTTAACTCATGTACCCAAAATAGCCACTCCGATACGTGGATCATTGCTCCGATCGTCATCTCCCCTCTTCCTGCGCACCGGGTGACCAGCCTCGCGCCAACGCGCCAGCTCGTCGCCCATGCAATAACTCAGCACGAACTCCTCGAACGACGACGCCAACCTAGTGTACGGATCACCAGATCCGCAACGTATATAGACTGCGTATTCATGATTCACCGCGTCGCTCACGTCCTCCGGGTCCCAGCCAAAACGGCCATCTCCACCGTCGGAGCAAAAGAACACCATCCGCAGCGACTGCGCCGGGTCGCTCGCACGGACCTTGCCCCCGATCGGCTTGGTGTCCGACTCGACCGCCTCATGCAATTCTTCGGCGAAGGTGAACAGGTTGTACCGCTGCCTGGGGCCTTTCTTCCGCCGCGGCGCGGCGAACATGAGCTCCGCTTGTCCCATCATCCCCATCATCGCACACGCGCCGAAGATCTTGGCGAACTCGCGGTAGCTCACCGGCAGCTTGATCCCGGCGTGCTCCTCGAACGCGTCGAGGTCGGCGTCGCTCGATGGCCGAAACCTCCTATCCTTTCTGGGAAGCCAGACCGCTCGGCGGAATTCGCTCCAGGTCGCCATCGTCTCACCTCGGGCTGATCGATCGGCTGATCAACGCGTCGCATCGCCGGAATTCGACCAGCTTAGCCGTGGTAATCGCGTTTTTCAATGGGGCTCGCTGACGCCGCGGCCTCCCTGCAAACGCCGAGTCTTCGTACTTCGAAGACCCGGCCCGTGACTTTCACCGGCCCTCAGTACGGGATATTGTGTGTGTCCTTGTAGCAGTCGTTTGGTTTTTTGGTACGCTCCTCTTCCGCCGTCATCGCGGTATCGAACGCTCCGTTCCCGAGAAATGCGTTCTTGGTCCTGAAGGTCCAATCGCCCTTCTTCCCTCCCTTCTTGAAGGTGAAGTGGGCCTTGAAACTCTCCGGCACCCAGGGATTGATCAGCCATCCGTTCCTGTTGCCGAGGCCCTCGACCGGGTAATTGACGTTGACCACCAGGTATCCCGTGCCGGCGCAATTGCCGGTTCCCAGGCAAGACGCGGCCCAGTTCTCCATGGCATCCCAGGGTCCGTCATTGTGCTTGGCATCCTGGGGGACCAAGTTCTCCGTCCGATTCGGGCCCCCGAGCTGATCCCCGATCATGTGCCCCGCTTGATACTTGGGACGTTCTCTATCTTGATAATCCGACCGGAAGGGACTATTTGGCTTATTGAAGAACAGGACTCCCATCCTAATCGTGCCATACCCCTTCTCTCGCCCATCTGCATCGTCCGAGGCGGTGGGTTGCTTCTTGATGATGTCGCCTTCGATCTTGTGGACCTTGCAGACGCTCGGTTGGGCCTCGCCCGGCTCTCGGAGCGGGGTACCTGGTGTGGTCATCGGGCTGCCCTTGACGACGTCGATCCTCGCGGTGTAATTGCGCGCGGCGTTGAACGGGTTGGCGGTCTGAGGGCGAGAGAGAGAGACACCGCCCCTGGTCGTGGTCTCGTTGCAGGCGAATTTCAGGCAGCCGCTCGCCTCACCGCGGAGCGTCTTCATCTCCTTGTCGACGTTCTTCTTCGCGTACGCGATATTGGAGACCGTCCCGGCGCTCTGCTTATTGTTGGTGAGCGTGATCAGAACATCATCCTTCTTCTCGGCCTGAACCGTGGTCTCCAGCAGTTTCTTCATGCAAGGCCGCGTGTCGCCGTTCGCCTGGAGCTCCTTGATGAACTCCACGAGCTTGCCCTCCGGGTTGAACCGGAACCGGCCGTCGGCCCCCTCGTCGGCCCAGACCGTGGCCTTGCTGCCGTCGCTCGCCGTGTCGTAGACCTGGGGCGGCACGGCCGGCTTGTCGCTGCTCTTCGCCCCGACGGCCTTGAGGATCTTGTCCCAGACCTTCTTGAAGTTCATCGCCAGCTTGCTCAGGACGTTCTTGACCGGCTTCTGCGCCGCCTCCTTGACCGCCTGGAACGCACCACGCACCCGATCCGGGATGTGGTTGATCCCCGCGATCCCCGCCAGCAGCTCGATGAACGGCAGGATCAGCCCGTTCAGCGTGGTGGCGATGTAGTTCGCCACCACCGAAGGGCCGCTCTCGCCCATCGCCGCCCGGAACGCCGCCGCCACCTTGTTGAACAGGATGGCCAGCCGCTGGCCGTACTTGATGAACCACTGCGTCGCGCCGTACAGCGTCCGCAGCACCTGGTACACCGCACCGGCCGGGTTCAAGAGGCTCAGCAGCTTCAGCAACGCCGCCCGCACCCCCGACTCGATCACCGCCTGGATCGCCGCCCGGGTCATCGCCGAGACCAGCTCGAAGACCATCCCGGGCAGGTCGCCGAGGTACTCCAGGAGCTGGGCGACCTTGGCCTTGACGTAGTCGCCGACCCCCATGCCCAGGGCGTCGCTGATCTCCTCGAAGATCCAGGCCAGGATGTAGGTCACCTTCTCGCCGAAGGCGAGCTGGGCGGCGTCCTGGACCATCCCGATCAGGCTGTCCCAGTCGTAGCCGACCAGCTTGAGGATCAGGTCGATGTAGTCGACCAGCTTGGCGTTGGCGTAGTCGAAGGTGAACAGGTCCTCGGGCATTTTCAGCCACTCCGCCAGCCCCTTGCGGAAGTTGGGGATCAGGTCGGCCAGGAAGGCGTTGAAGCCCATCCGGGCCCCGGAGAGGAAATTACCGACCACCCGCCGGGTGTAGCCGGTGAAGATCCCCAGGGCCAGGTCCTTCATCGAGCCGCCGAACTGGCTCACCGCGGCGCAGAACGCGTCCCCGTCGATGCCGATGTAGCTGAAGTAGGAGCACC
>JAABUV010001839.1_pt1 | contig 30039 bp, 37 predicted proteins | sample 5559971 | NCBI WGS metagenome assembly JAABUV01 (sample SAMN10711881, study PRJNA513362) | rock metagenome | isolation source: Antarctica rocks | place: Antarctica: Victoria Land, Knobhead nord | collected 2015-12-19
GCAGCTCACTGACTGTCGCGAGTGCGCTCACAAAATAACGTGAGAAGCATGACCCTCACGCCACAGGCATGCACCCATTGTGCTTGCTGCGTGTTGATTAGCCTGCCAAGTGCTGATGCCGGCGTGCATGCGCCAGGAGCTGGAGCGTCTGGAGACGCTGACCGGCAGCGCGGACTTCATGCCGCTGCTGGAGGAGTACGCCAAGGACCTGGCGGACCCCAAGGCGCGCTCGCGCTGCAACGAGCATGCGCAGCTTCTGCCTCCCCACAGCAAGCAAGCGCTTCCTGATCGACCGCCAGGCAGACCCCGTCGACTTCTGTCCTGGTTCCTCAACGCGCCGCACGCCGATCTGACCGGCGGCAAGTGGAGAAAGCCAGCAATTGTCACGCGCACCCCTGTGCGCCCGTGCGTCACGGCAGCCGCGCGCGGCAGACGCTGGCGGAGAACGAGGCCTACCTGCGCCAGCTGGAGGCCGAGCAGGGCGGCGTCGGCGCGGCGCGCGGCGCGCTGGCCGCGCCGCGCGCGAGCTTTGTGGTCAAGGCGCGCGGCGCCGACGGCGCCAAGACCTTCATCAACGTCTGCACGTGCGAGCAGGTGCGGCGGCGCCGCGCCGCCGCCGCCGCTTGAACCTGTCCAGCACAAGCGAGCAGGGCAGGGCGCCAGGTCGAACGGGCGCCGCGGTGCAGGTCGCGGCGCCTCACACCCAGGGCGGCGCGTGGCATGTGCCGCTGGCCATGCAGCCGAAGAGCCGCGCCGGGACGGACGCCGCCGGCCGCCCCTGCGACGTCTGGGACCTGGCCGTGCACCCGGACGCGTGCGCGCAGGCCGCGGCCAGCGCCGCCAAGAAGGCGTGCCACGCGTCTCGCCTCCTCACCTCTGACCTTCTCACCTCTGGACCGCTGCGGCCGCGAGGTTGTGCTGCATTGATGACGCGCGGGACGCCCGGACCGGTGCAGAGCCGAGCGGGGCGGACGCGCCGCAGGCGGCGCTGCTGGACCGCTGCGGCCACGAGGCTATAATGTGTTGACAGCTTTTTATACGCACCCACAGCGGTGCAGAGCCGAGCGGGGCGCGCGCGCCGCAGGCGGCGCTGCTGGACGCGGCGCTGGCGCAGGTGGAGCGCGCGCGCGGCGCCGCCCTGCAGCGCCCGGCCAGCCTGCCGCGCATGGCCTTCAAGGCCACGCCCGGCATGGCCCAGCCCGCCGTGTTGAGCCTGAGCGGCTGCGAGCGGCCGACCGCCGACCCCGTCGCTCAGGCGCCCGGCGCGCCGGCTGATCGCCCGGGCGCGGGGCGCCCCGAATCCCGAACCGAGCATGGCCCAGGTGTGCCTGCTCTGGCGCGCTGCAGCCCTGGGTGCCGCAGACCGCGTGCCGGCGCGCTTGCAGCGTGCGCGCTCACGCGTTGCGAAACAGCGCACCCAGACGCCCATGCCTGCACGGGGCAGGCGGTGCGGAGGCCGACCGGCTGCACGACGTGACAAACTGCCCTGCGCGCAATGGCGCGGGCGCGGGCGGGGCGCGCCGCGGCGCCCCGCGGCCGGCGCCGCGCGCGCGCCTGACCGCGCTGGACGCCGGCTTTGTGCACCCCAGCGGCGAGGTGCCAGCCCTTGTGCTCATATGGGAGCGTCTGGGGTTGCCACACACGTGCAAGTGCTCTGAGGTGCGGGGGAGCTGCGGCAGGTCACGCCGCGGCACGCGCTGGTGTGGGGCGTGGAGGTGGACCTGGGCTGCGCCTGGGGCGACGCCGCCGGCCGCCCGCCGCCCGGCGCGGCGCACCCCAAGGCGCGCGCCCGCATCGCCGCCCCACATGATGCGTTCCCTGTCGTGATTCGCCAGCCTTGCATGCGAGGCGCGGAGGGGCGCGCGGGCGAGCGCACGCGTCCGTGCGTGGGCGCAATCGGCTGGGTTAGGGTCAGGGCGGCGAGCCAGCATGGCTTGCGGGCAGGAGCTGACCGTGCGCGTGGAGCTGCCCGGCGCGAGCGTGGCCGACGTGGAGCTGGACGTGCAGCCGCGGCGCCTGCTGCTGCGCCTGCCGGGGCGCCTACGCCTCGACCTGCCGCTGCCGCACGCGGTGCGCCCCGCGGCGGCCCGCCGCGCTCTGCAACCTGTTGCCCCCTGCACGGCAGCGCGACCGCGCACCTGGCAGCTCGAGCACAAAGCCCGCGGCGGAGACGCCGGCTCATGCGGCATGTGCTGAGGCACCTGCGGTGAACAGGAGGGGCGGGGTGCGCGCTCGGCGCCCCGGCGGACTTGCTGAGCGCGCTCCGGGCCGTGCGCGGCGCAGCGCCCACGCTGCTCGGCGCGCGCAGGTGCTGGTGCCCGAGACGCGCGCGAGTTTCCACGCCGCCAAGGAGGAGCTCCGGGTGGCCATGCCGACGGCGCCGACGCGGCCGCCGCCGGGCGGGCGCCCGTGGGCAGCCGAGCGCGCTCGCGATGCGGACGCCGCACATGCGGCGCACGCAGGGAAGATTCCCGCGGCCGCGGCCGCGCCGGGAGCAGCCCGGGCGCTGCTGCCGCAGGCATCATCAGGCACAGCGGCGGGCAGCGGACACGGCGGGCAGCACGCCGCTGCTCGGGTACAGACGGACTGCAGACTGCAGCCGGCGCCAGCGCCGGCCGCGCCTGCCGCGCCGCCCGCCCCGCCACCGCCCCCGGCCAGCACAGCAGAAGAGGTGCCTTCGCCCGGCCAGCTCGGCGGCACGGGGCGTGGGGGTGACTGCAGCAAGCTCAACCCGCCGCCACTGGCCGTGTCGGGCGAGCTGCCGCGCGCAAGCACCACCAGGCTTGCTGCAGGCCCGCCGGCGCCCGACAGCGGTGCGGGACGCGGAGAAGGGCGCGACGCGCGGCCGGCGGCGTTGGCGCCCGCGCCCGCGCCGCGCCCCGCCCTGCTGCCGCGCACGACCGTGACAGAGGTGGACGCGCCTGTGCTCCATAGCGCGGCCGACCGGGCCGGCGAGCGCCGCGATGGGCCTGCGCCTCCCGCCGCGCCGGCAGAAGAGCCCGCGGACATGGCGAGCGCGCGCAGCTCTGGGCAGGCTGCGGGCGGGCCGACGGGCGTGGACCGCCCGTCGACGCAGCCAAGCAGCGGGCCGGCCGCGCCAGCTGCGGCGGCCGCGCTCACGGCGCACGAGCGGCGCTGGCTCCAGGTGCACGCTCGGCGCGATGCGGCGCAGCCGGCGCGGCGGCAGCCGGGCACAGACGCCGCCGTGCATCCGGCAGCCGCGAGCAGCGGGCCGGCGCCCGCTGCGGCAGGGGCAGTGGCCGCCGGGCAGCGCCAGCGGGGGCCGGACTCGGGCGCCCAGCAGCGCTTCGCTCCTGCAGCACACGCGGCGGCAGCGGCCGGCTGGGCGCAGCCACAACCGCCGGCTGCCCCAGCGCAGGAGGCCGCCTCGGGTGCGCGCGGCTCGCTGCTGCGTCCGCGCGTCAGCGACGTGCACGCCACGGACCTCATGTAGGCAGCGTGGCGCGTGGCGCGGGGTGTGGCACATTCTGTCACACAGCAGTGTGGCGTGCTGCTGGACATGGGATCTTTTGACGTGACGCCGTGCAGGGCGTTTTCTATGCGGAGTTGCCTTACAGCGCAGCGCTCCGCGCACGCTCATGCCCCATACAGACCCCAGCCAAACAGCAAGCGGCCAGCCAGCCGGCTCGGCAGCGCCGTCATGGGGCAGGGTTAGGGTAGCGCCAGTGGATCCGGTCGACCGCCTGCAGGAGGTCGTCGGGCAGCGCGCCGCGCGCGGCCGCGGCCGCGAGCTCGCGCAGCTGCGCCTCGCCGGTGGCGCCCACTACTGCGCCGGCCACCAGCGGCTGCGACAGCACGAACCTGCGCGCGCGCGCGCCCCGAGCCGCTCGGGCCGCCCTGCGCACCTGGTTCAAAGCAGCCCGGCGCGCTGGGCGCCCCCACACGCTGGGCGGTGCAGCGAGGCGCCGCCCTGGCGGTGAGGCGGTGTGCGCGCCTGGCGAGAGCAGGCCCTGCCAAGAGGCTCAAAGTCTGACACTAGGCGGTGCTGCATGGATGTGTTGCACGTCCGTGCAACGCAGGCCCCGCCCGCTGTAGAAGCGTCTGACACCCGCCTGCTTGCCGCCCGCCCTCTGGCACCCCGGCGCCTTTCCAGACGGCGACACTGTCGGGCGGCGGCGGGCGGCTCACCGCAGCGCCAGCTCCGCGGGCGCCAGGCCGGCGTCCGCGGCCAGCGCGGCGTAGGCGGCCGTGGCCTCCGCCAGGTTGGGCCGCGGGCCGTAGCGCGCCTCGGCCTCCGCGTACCGCCCGCGGTAGCGGTTCAGCCGCGCCTGCGGCGGGCCGCCGCCCGGCGCCAGGTACTTGCCCTGGCGCCGCGCAGGCCGTGTTATAAAAAGCAAAACCAGGACCAGATCCCCCCATGATAAAGGAAAGAGAATAAGCTGCCGCTGTGCCGCAGCCCCCGCGTCATTGCCGCACCCCCAGGCGCCTCGCAGGCACAAGCGGCGGACTGCCCGCGGGCGCCGCGCGCGCCGTGAGCAGGCCCATGGCGAGCGGGCTGTAGGCCAGCAGGCCCACGCCCTCCATGTGGCAGCACTCCGCCAGCGCCGCGTCGAAGGTGCGGCACACGAGGCTGCACGCAGCGGTGCGGCCGTCGGCGGATACTAGCAGCCGCGGCGGCGCCGCGAGCATGCTCGGCCGCAGCACGGGCAGCACGGCGAGGCGGGCGGGCGCAGGCCGGACCTGTAAGCGTTCTGGATCGCGGCCGGCCGCGGGAGCTCTGGCCGCGAGCGGGCTGCGCGCGGCGCGCCCCGCGTGTCGGCGCGCACTCGGGCATGCCGGGGTGCACCGGCCTGCGTGTGTGTCCCCATCAGACACAACGGATGCACGAAGCAGGCTTTAGGTCAGCAGCCGGACACGCTGACGCCCGCCGCAGCAGTGCTCCTGCGTGGCCTGGGTGTCGGGGCGTGGACCGAGCCCTTGCAGTGTAAAAACCCTACCCTATCCCCACGCCCTCGCGCCGGGCGCGCCGCGCGGCGCACCCAGGTGGCACGCGGCGGTGAGGCCCCACGCGGTCTCGTTGCTGATGCCCACGGCGCGGACCTTGCCGGCGGCCACCGCGTCGCCCAGCGCCTCCAGCTGCTCCTCCAGGCCCACGGCCGCGTACGCGCGCGCCGGGTCGTAGTGCAGCTCGCCGAACATCGGCACATACCTGCGCGCCGCGCCGCGCCTGGGCGGGGACCTCGGAGCACGGCGCCAAGCCTGCCAGGGCCGGCGGGCATGCAGCTCCGCTGCTGCTGCGCCGCATGCGAGCCGCGTGCGCGCGCAACAAGAAAAAGGCCTGCCCTGCGGAGGCGCTGTCACTGCTCATTCCAGGACGAGGGAACATCGGAGCAGTGTGCCGCGGATGGTATGCGTCGGTAGGAGGGTCGCACAGGCGCCTCGCCCCTCGCTGGACGACAGGCGCTCGCTGGCGGGGCGCGCCGGTCGGGCCAGTGCAGCTGGTAGAGGTCGACGTAGTCGGTCTGCAGGCGGCGCAGGCTGCCGTCGAGCGCGGCCGCGATGGCGGCGCGGTCCAGCGCGGGCGGGCCGCCGCGGATCCAGTCCATCTGCCCGGACGGGCCCGTCACCTTGGTCGCCACGCACACGTCCTGCCTGCGCCGCCGCCGGCCGCGCGCCTCGCCCCTCGCTGCATGGCAGCGCGCGGCAGCACCGTCAGGCGGCGCGCCGCGCCCCACCTGCGTCGCCGGGCCACCCAGGCGCCCAGGATCCGCTCGGATGCGCCCTGCGTCGCCGCGCGCTGCGGCACCGGGTACATCTCGGCGCTGTCGAAGAAGTTGATGCCGCACTCCGTCGCGGCGTCCAGCAGCCAATGCGCCTCTGCCTCCGGCGTGCCCTCCCTGAACAGCATGGTGCCTGCCGCGACGGGCGCGTCGGCCGGCACGCTCAGCTGAGGCAGTGGCACTGCCGATTGGTGAATATCAGTATGTACAAACGTGACGCATGCCGCACTGCCAGCAGCGCACCCAGGCACAGCCGCGACGTCTGCATGCCGTCAAGCGCCAGGCATGCGCGCAGTGCCTGGCGTCTGAACTGGCCGCTGCGTGCATTCTTGTGTGGGTAGCTGGCGGCGTCGTGGACCCACAGACAAGCTGCTGCGGGGTCCATTGCTGAGCGCATGAGCTCCAGGCAGTTGCCAGCAGAGTGCGGGCATGCAGGTACCGGACCGGTCTGATGCCCAGCTGCAGCTCTTCGCTGTCCTACACTGTAAAAAGCGTATGCACATGCTGGGGTTACATAGGACAGTCTCAACCAGTGTTGCAGGCAGAACGCTTTGGGTCTGGGCAGAACGGCAGGCCCATTTGGCAGATGGGCAAAAGCCTGGGCAGAACGACGCCGAATGTGTGCCTACCCCCTGAAATGTGTGTGTTTGTGGGGTCTAAAGGCCTAGGGTTGGGGGCATTTGGTGGCCAACACCCTGGATTAAAGGTTCTGCCAGGTTTCCGCATGCGGGCAGAAGCCTTCTGCCCGCCGGGTAGAATCCTGCCGGGCAAAAGGCAGGACTTCTGCCTGCACTCTCAACTAGACCGTCTGTGTGACACGTCTGCTTCGAGTAGCGCGGCGTTGGCAAGGACTTCACAAGCTCCCAGCAGATGTGTCTCGCCTGCAAGAGCCTGCACAGTCATACCGGGTGGTAGGCGATGCGAGCGGCGGCACAGCCCAGCGCTGTCACCACGCGTCCGGGCGTGCTGAGCGCGCAGGGACACGCCTGCAGACGCGGCGCGCACGCGTCACCCTCAGCTGAACAAGTGCGTCGACATACTGTGCAAGCCACCGAGCCTTTTGTGCTCACGGCGCAGGTCCGGCCAGGCTTGGCGGCATGGGCGCCTCCTGGGCGCGCCCGCTGATTACAGGCGGCCAGCCCGCCCACCAGACGCAGGTGCACCTCCCAAGCAGACGTGCTGCAGCTGCTCTATCTCCTCGGCTCTGAGTCCAAGGTGCTGACTTGTCACGGAGCGCGCTCTCAACCGTGTGCTGCGCCGAGCGGGCAGGCGCGGTGGGAGGCAAGCGCGGCGGCGGGCGTGGCGGAAGCGCCCACAGCCGCGCCCCCGTCCACCTACCCCACGCCCGCGGCGCGGCGCGCCGCCTTCACGGAGGACATCCTGCCGGAGCAGGTCTGGCCCGTGAGAACTCTCAGGCATGCCTGCGGCGCTCTGGAGGGCCCGACCGAGGGTCGGTCTCATCAGCCTGACGCCAGGCCCACGCGCTGCCGCCAGGACCACGTGGCGGTGCCTGTCAAGGGCGCGCTGCCGGGCTGGCTGCGCGGCGCGTTTATCAGGAACGGCCCGGGCACGTTCCGCGGCATGAAGCACCTGTTCGACGGCTACGCCATGCTCGTCAGCTTTGACATCGAGGACGGGCAGGTGCACGTGACGCAGAGGCGCGCCGGCCCCTCACACAGCGCGCCGTCTCGCGTCCCTGCTTGCCTGTGTCATGGCGCGGCCACGCACGCGCGTGGTGGCACCGGTAGTTGACGTGTGAGGACGCATTGCTGCTCGTATGCAATGTCCTGCGCCATTATGTTATTCCGCCAGTGCACGCTTGTGCGAGCACGCGCGCGCACACGCCGCAGGTATGTGGAGTCCGAGGCCTGGAAGGGCTTCAGGGACAGCGGGCGCATGCGGTTCGCCGAGTTTGGGACGCCGCTGCCGCTGGTGCAGGGCGTGGTCACGCTGCTGGCTGGCGTCACCGGCCTGGGGCAGGGCGCGCGCCCAGGCCGTGTGGCGCCCATGCTGCAGGCCGCCGCTGACAGCAATCATCCCCTGCCCCGGCTGCGTGAACAGGCTCCTTGCCCTTGCCCATGGCTGAGTGAAGGGCACGGATCAGCCTGGCGTGTGCAGCGCCAGCATGCCCGGGCTCTGCCGTGAACCTGCGCCTGCATGCTCGGGCCGACCCTGACGCTGCCCGCATGCAGCGCAGCGCACTATAAACCCCAAGGCGCCCGCGGGGAGGCCTCAGCGCGCGGCGCACGCGCGCAGGCTTCACCGACAACGCGAGCGTGAACGTGCTGCCGGGCGCGAGGCGCGGCGAGCTGGTGGCGGTCACGGAGAGCGTGGCGGGGACCATGCGCATAGACGCCGACAGCCTGCGCACGCTCGGCCCAGTCAAGTACACGGACGGCGTCAAGGGCGAGCTCACCACCGCGCACCCCACGCTGCAGCGCGACGGCTCGCTCATCAACCTGGCAGTCGGCGTGCGCCACGCTTGTGGGCGCTTGCATGAGGTTGCTTGCTTTTTAAAAAGAACGGGCGCTGTCCGGCCTTGCTGTCTCATTCACCTGGTGTGGTGGGCATGCACGCAGTACAATCTGGTGAGTGTCGCTCATCACACCACAGTGCTGAACAAAACACAAGTAGTCTGCACAGAACAGATGGCGAGGCGCCGCCCCTGCTTGTATCACGCGTCTCTGTGGAAGTCCTGGCTTAACAGCCCATCACAAGGACCGCGCTTTGCGCGACCTGCTGCCCTGTGCGGTGCACAAGCGCGAGGGCGGGAGCGCCTTTGAGCATGCGCGCGGCACGGGCGCTGAAGCGCAGCGGGCCCCGCGGCGCCGCAGTTCGGGTCGGACATGATCCTGTACCGGCAAGCGGTGGCGGGCGCGCCGCGCGAGCCGCTCGCGCGCATCGCGCCCGCGCACTCGCCCACGCCCAGCTGGATCCACGACTTCCCGGTCACGCCCAACTGGGCCGTGGTCCCCGAGACGCCCGTCTACTACAACCTCAAGGCGCCGCCCGGCCCGCCCTGCCGCGCCCGCGCGCGTCCCGCAGACCCTCTTCCCCAGACCCTACCCGGCGCGGCGCGCAATGACCGCCGGGCAGCGGCCGGCAGGCGGCGGTGGTGGGCGGCGCGGAGTACGTCATGTTCGACTGGCTGCCGGAGCGCCGCACGCGCCTGCACCTGGTGCCGCTCGCGGGCGGCCCCATGCGCGTGTTTGACGCGCCCGCCTACTTCACCTTTCACTACATCAACGCATTTGAGACTGCCGACGGGCGCAGCCTGTGCTTCGGTGCGCGCCCAGGCCCGGCGCCCGAGCAGCTGTGCAGGCCAGCGGCCTTGCAGGCAACACAGCGGGGACAGATTGACGTGATCGCTGCGCCGCGCAGACTTCCCCTGGTTTCAGGACCCCGCCATGCTCAACACCCTGCACCTGGCCACGATGCGCGGCAACGACGCCTCCGTGTCCTCGTCGCCCATCAGGTGTCGCCCCCGCCTCAGATCGCCCGACCTCGGGCATTCGGTCCAGGTCTGTGAACTTGTCATGCCCTGCAGGACATACAGCGGGCGAGTCGAGCAGCACCGCCAGGGGGCCTCCGCAGTGCGCTGCGTGGTGCGCTGCGTGTTGCGCTGCATGGTGAGGGGCGCGTGGGGCATGCAGGCGCATGACCGTGCCCCTGGACGGCTCGTCCAAGGAGGTGAAGGTTGACAACCTGATGCGCGACGATGCGAGCTACACCTTTGCCGAGCTGCCGCGCGTGAACCCCAGCTACAAGGCGCGGCCCCGGCGCCGGCGCCTGCATGCCCTACCCTCTCCTACCCTACCCTAGCGCTCGCGCCCCGCTCCCTGACCGCGCCGGCCGCGCCAGGGCCTGGAGTATCGCTACGCGTACGGCGTGGCGGCCAAGCCGCCCTGCGCGTTCGGCAACGCGCTCGCCAAGTTTGACGTGCGCGACGGCGAGGCGGTGCTGTGGCACGAGGGCGGCGCCATACCGGGCGAGCCCGTCATGGTGCCACGGCCGGGCGCGCAGGCGCGCCCGCAGCCGTGCATGCTGAGCCGTATGCGGGCAGGCATAGGCTTCGCGCATCTGCAAAGGCAAGGCTGCCTGTGACACGGTGCCGGGTTGATGTGCTGTGCGTTTGCAAGCTCAATCAGGGTGCTGCTCTGTGCAGGCCCCTCAGGCACGCGGCATGCATGCATGCATACGGTTCTTGCATTTGCCTTGACTCACTCTGATGCACCAGGGCGCCAAACAGAATGCTTACTGCACCTGAGTGTGCTCGCATGATGGGAGGATAGGGGCGGTGAGACGGCGGGCAGCGCCACATGCAGCATTCTGTGGCACTGTGATGGATGTGTGCTGACGCATTGACGTCCGCTGCAGCTTGAGGCCACCTTCAAGAGGAGCGGGTCAGAAATGTTTGTGTGAGGGCTGCTGGGCGGCTGCGGCAGGAGGAGGACGATGGCGTGGTTATGTCTGTCGTGACGGGCGGGGACGGCACGTCGTTCCTCCTCACGCTCGATGCGCGCACCTTCAAGGAGGTCGCGCGAGCGCGGCTGCCGTACGGCCTGCCGTACGGCTTCCACTGCGCGTTCAGTCCGCGCAGTCCTGGCGACCCTGCAGCCATGGGCAAGACCTAGGGTCTGTGCGTGCGTAGCGGGATGCGGCGGTGTTGCAGCGCGAGTAGTTTGGTAGACACTCAGCATGAAGTGCGGAATGTGCAGGCCAATGTATGCTAGATGTGAGCCTGCAGCGCTCTGTAAGACTGCCGCGTGACATATGACTGGCAGTGATTGAACTGGTTGTGCCTAAATCCATCTGCCTCCCAGGCCCTGCTGCCAGGTTTGAGGCGGTCCTCCGGTATGCAGAAAGTGCAGGGCAGAAGGTGCTAGCCTAGGCCAATGCATGCCAGATGTGAGTCTGCAGCGCCTGTAAGACTGTCGCGTGGTATATGACAGGCAGTGCTGTATCAATTGTGCCTAAGTTCCATCTGCGTCCCAGGCCCTGCTGCCAGGTCTGACGCGGAACTCAGTTTGGATCGCATCAGAGAACTCACCCAGGCGGCTCGTGAGATGCACCGCGCAAGCTGCAGCCACTGGTGAGGCGCTGGTGGTCTCATGGCACCCTCAGATGGCACCCGCGCTGCGCAGCCGCGCGAGCTCCGCGTCGCCCAGGCCCAGCTCCTCGCGCAGCACCACGTCAGTGTGCTCCCCCAGCTCCGGCCCCGCCCACCGCGTCCCGCCGGGCGTGCCGCTGAGCTTGGGCACGATCGCGGGGACGGTCACCGCCTCGCCGCCCGACGGCGGCCGCGCCTGCGGACGAGAGAGCTCTGCTGAGCCCCGCCGTGCAAGGCCGATGCGCAAGCTTGAGGCGGGATCACCGCGGGTGCTGCGGAGAGTGCGGGCAGGGGAGGGTGGGGTATGGGAGAGTGCACCTCGTGGAACATGCCGCGCGCGTGGTACTGCTCCTCGCGCATGATGTCGCCGGTGCTCAGTATGGGGCCTGCGCGCGCCAGGGCCACGGCCCGCTCGCCCGCGGCGCTCCGCCCGCGACAGGCGGCGCCGGCTGGGCCCCGGCTACCGGGCGGCGCACCACAGGGCACACGCGCAACCGGCGCTGCGTCAGGCTGACGCCCTACCCTGCCCCTACCCTATGCAGGGCGGCGCACCGGAGGGCACGCGCGCGGCGGCCATCGCGTCCAGCACCTCCTGCAGCGTGCGCGCGGCGACCCAGTCCCCCAGCACCTGGGCGCGGCAGAGGTAGGGTTATAGTTAGGGTATTTGGCAGCACGGTCAGCAGGTGCATCGGGGGTCGGGCGCCCCGCCTGGTAGATCTCGGCCTCAGCCTCGCAGCGCCGCGCGTTGTCCGCATACGCGGGGTTGCGGCTGTCCATGTCCGGGCGGCCTGCGGCATGCGCGCGCGTCATGTAGCCTCGCTGGACAGCCAGTGCGCTGCGCGCAAACGCGCCCGGCAGTCGCACGGCTGCCAGAGCCGCGGCGCTCGCGGGCGCACCCACGGCGGCCATGAGCCGCGAGTAGACGGAGTCGCCGTTGCCGCCGATGATTGCGTACTTGCCGTCGCGCGTGCGCAGCGTCGCGGAGGGCACCACGCCTGCGGCCGCCGGCCGCGCTCAGCGCGCGCCGCTCAGCGGGCGCGCGGGCGGCGCGGCGCGCGGCGCACGCCCAGGGCGGGAGCCTCCCGGGGTCCGTCATTATGCGCCGCGCACCGGAGATGGTGCTCCCGGAGGGCGGCCGGTCGAAGCCGTGCGAGGCAAACTCCGGCACGCACGAGTCCAGCATCTGGAAGCAGCTCTCCGAGATGGCCGCGTCCACGACCTGCGCGCGGCGCAGCCGCCCTCGCGCCTGCCGCCGGCGGGCCCCATGCGCCGACCGGGGCGGTTTGTGCATGAAGCCTGGGATTATGCTGCCCAGCGTGTGCGAGTTGCGCCGGCTCCGCGCCCCGGCCAGAGACAGGGGATTGAGCAAAGGCGAGAGCCGCTGTGACGGTGCCAGGCGCGGGGCGCCGCGCGGCCGGCGCACGGTGCGCGCCTGTCCAGCGCCGCGGCCGCCGGGGGCCTGGCGGTGCAGCAGGGCCATGACCGCGCCGAAGGCCGCGTGCAGGCCGGCCAGGCTGTCGCCCAGGCTGATGTTGGCGCGCACGGGCGCCCGGTCCGCGTAGCCGTTCAGGTGCCGGATGCCGCCATATGCCTGCGTTGCGCGGCCAGTGGCCGCCGGCGCCGCAAATGAAGCAAGGCAGGAGCTCACGCAGCAAGCAGGCGGGGTCATGGCCGCCACGCGCGCATGCGCCTCGTACGCGCGCGGCGCTGCGGCGGGCTGAGCGCACCTCGCAGACGCTGGCGTAGCCTGGGTGGCGGCCCCGCAGCACGACAGCGGGTGTGAGCATAGGTCTCAGGTAGGGTTGGGGAGCGGGCCCGGCGGGGCTTGCACGTGCGGCGCGCGCGGCGGGGCGGGGCGCACCGGCGAGCGGCGCCTTGGGCCCCGTCTGGCCGTATCCGGAGATGCGGACGTACACGAGCTCCGGCGCCAGGTCCTGCCGGCAGCGCCATGTGCGGTGGGCCGCACGCGACCCCCTGCCCCTAACCCTAATTTTAACTGTGACTTCAACCCCGCAAGACCCTGCAAAAGCAAGGACAGAGAGCCACCTCTGGCCCGAGGCCCCACTTCTCCATCACGCCCGGCCGGAAGTTCTCGATCAGCACGTCCGCCTTCCGCGCCAGCCGCCGCGCCTGCGCGCCGCACGCGCGAGCCCTGGGCACGCTGCACTCTCCCCAGCTCCCCAGCTCCAGCAGCTGAGCGCTTTTCAGCGCGTCCGGGCGCGCGCCAGGTCGCGGCCTTCCGCGGTGTGCAGGTCGAGCGTGACGCACTGGCGGTTGCGGCCCTGCGCAGCAGCCCGCCGTGTTGCCCGCGGTGACTGGGGGCAGGGCGCGGGCCGCGGGGCGCGAGCGCGGCGACGCCGCACACATACGAGCGCCACCACAGCGACGTCCCGGTCGCGTCGGTCAGCCTGAGGCTGCGGAGCGCGTCGCCGCGCGGCGACTCCACCTGCGCGCGGCCGCGCCGCGCGACTGCTCGAGAGCGGCAGCAGCACCGGCGCTGGCACGGCCGCAGCGAGGCCGGGGCGCCGCGCCTTGATGACCTTGGCCCCAAAGTAGGCCAGCAGCATCCCGCACATGTTGCCCGCGACCACCTGGCCAAAGTCCAGCACCTGGCGGGCGCGGCATTGGCCGCGGTCATGCCACCGCTCGCCGACACCGGCAACGCTCTGCACACACGGTCGCTGCGGGCACCTTGAAGCCCTCCAGCGGCCCCCTAGCCGCCGCGGCCGGCTCCGCGGTGCTCTGGCTCCTGCACAGGCTGAGCTGGCATGCCCGCAGCGCAGACACGACCGCGCCCGGCAGCAGCAGGGGCCTGCGGCGCTGCAGCAGCATGGCGGCAGTGCTGTGCCTGTAAGCAAGGACTCTTGGCAGTGTTGCTTCACCACATCTGCGGACTGAGCATGCATGCCCGGCCCCCCTTTCAGGCCCCTTGTGCACCCGCTTTAAATGCCCCTGCCCTGGGGCTGCAAGCCCACGCACAGTTGTTTTCTCACTCTCAAGTCTCTCAAAGTGCTTTGCTGCTGGACTCCTGGGCTGCTGCGCCAGCCTACAGCAGCGCACTGGCCAAGGCCTGTAAGTGGCAGGGTGAACACTGATGGCAATGCACCGCTTTTGGGCGCTGGCGCCGCGCGCCGGCAGCGCGCTGGCGAGCTTGTGTGAACGGAGCGGCTTGCCAGTGCTTGCCGGTCCCGGGCCACTGAGGGTGAGTGGCCCTTGCTCGCGCATGCCGCTCTCGTGGACCTGCCCTCCTCAGAGCCCGGTTGCCTGATAAAGTCAGTCTGAGTGTCTCTAGTGTGACGGCCTGCTCCGTGTATGAATGATGGCAAATGTAGCAACCGGTGCTGCGGCCTGCAGGCCTGCACGCTGCCCGTTCGGACGTTTGCGCAAGGCGCTCCCGGGGAGACCTCGCCGGAGGTGCCGGAGGAGGTGAGGACGCCGGCGGAGCGCCTGGCGGAGGGCGTCGCAGCCCAGGTATGCTGCTGCATGGCGTGCGCCGCTGCAGCCGTGTCAGTGCGCAGGCCGGCTGTAAGTGAGAGACTTTTGTCCAGTGTCGGCGCAGACCGTCGCGGTGCTGCGCGCAGTATGGCGACGCCGCGGCGGCGGCGGCGAGTGGCGAGCGCGCGGAGGCCGCGCATATCGGCGAGCGCGCGGAGGCGGCCGCGGACGAGCTGGAGGGCCGCGCGGGCGGCACGTACCAGGCGCAGGTGGAGCACGCTGCGGTGCGCCTGCCCTAACCCTACCCTTGTCCTGTCCAGCCCTCCCAACCAGGATAAGGCGCCACAGCTCTCCCACAGTGCTTGAGAAGGCGCGACAGCCTGCTGCCGATGCTGGGAGGCAAGCTGGAGACCAGTGGTCACGCCCAAGCGAGGCGCCGGGTGCTGCGCGCGCGGCAGACCAAGTTTGAAGACGCAATGAGCGGCGCGCCCGACGCCGACGGCGGCGGGGCGCCGGCCGGCGCCAGTGCGCGCAGCGGCGGCGAGCGCGAGCACCTGGCGGACGCCGCGTCGCGCGTGGCGACGCAGGTGGTCGCCGGCGTGCGCGACGGCGCCGCTGAGGTCGTCGCGGGCGTGCGTGACAGGGTTGCCAAGTGCGCCCACCGGGTGCCGACGCAACCAAGGGTTGTTTAGGGGTTACCCAGGGATGCCGAGGGTTGCTGAGTGCGCCGGGGCGCGGTCTTCGGTCTCGGGAGTTGTCGGTGCACGCATGCACCGGCACGCTGCATTCGTGCTGGTGCAGCGGCCGCATGCAGGGCCACGCCCGTCTGGCAGCTCGCCTGATCGCAGCGCGGCACGCATTGCGTACTGAACAAAGCTCTGGCGACGTGCAGCGTGGCGGCCGGCGCCAAGCGGGCGGCGGGCGGGGTGGGGGGCGGCCCGCAGGTGGGCCAGCCCGGCGACGTGGACGGGCCGCCCGGCAGCGGCGGGCCTGCAAGCGCGCAGGACGCGGGGCCGCCGCACGAGTCTGTCGAGCCGCCGTTCACGACCCGCATGCCCTCGGGCAGCCGGTGACGCCCGCGCCCCGGCCTGGGCGGTCAGGGCTTGCGCAGGCGCGCGCCTGAGCAGGCTCCCATGAGCGCGTCGGGTGCAGGACGGAAGCAGACGCGCTGTCTGCCTGCCGGACAGCGAAATTGTTGAAGTGGGGTGGGCGGGCACAGCAGAATGTGTGTGTGCGATGCGGCTGATGGGCTTGTGCGGAGGCGCCGGAGCATCCAGCGCGCGCGTGCGGACGCTGCCCTGACTGGCTTGATGCGCGCAGGGGTGCGGGCGAGGCGTGCTCGGAATCGCAAACCAGCCCGTTTGCGGAGGGCGTCTGGCAGGACGGCGGCCGCGTGTACGACGTGCACCCCGGCGGCCAGGGCGCCGACAAGGAGTCGCCGGAGCAGCTGCGCGAGCGTGCCAGGCAGGACGCCGAGCGTGGCTGAGCGCGGCTGCACGTGATTGCGTAGCATATATCAGGCCTTTGCGCATTGTTTATGCTGCAGGTTTGAAGGGCCGCAGGTCAAGGCCGCTGGTCATGTGTAACAGACTGCATCATGCGTCCAGCCTCTGCTAGAACCTCAGAGTGTATGTGTTTCACTCGCCTTGCTAGAGCTGCAGATCTCTCTAATGTAAAAATGACAGTGCGCAGACACGCGGAATTAGAAGGCCCTTCTCCTAGCTAGATGACATCAGCCGTGAGCATGCATTGCTAGGTGGCGCGGGGTCCGGCTTAGCTAGGCGCGGGGCGGCAGAAACAGCACAGCAGTGGCTGCAACAAACTGCAGTATGCCCGCGCCGACCAGCATCCAGGCCCCCGTCGCGCGCAGCGGGGCCAGCCATGCTGGCGTGGCGGTCAGCGCCCTGCTCGCGTCTGGTTCTGCGTCCGCATGCAGCGCCTGCACGGCACAGGTCGCCCCATGAGGGCCACCGTCCCGTTAGCACGTAGTCCTGCTTGCACTTGACGCCGCCCTGAAAACTCACTTATCCTGGTCGTGCTTGCACTTCACATCATCGCTTTCAGCGGGGAGGGGGGAGGGGGGGCCTGGGACTCGAGGCATGCTGAGGCGGGTCTGGGGTGCGCGGTCTTCAGAGGCATGCAGTTCTGGGGCTGGGATTCACGGCCTGCAGAGGCGTTTCTACAGTGCGCGGCGGCGCGCGCCTGCGGAGCGCGCTCCGCGCGCAGGATGAGCAGGGCGGGGAAGATGAAGGCGATGAGCGCGCCCACGGTCGCGCCAACAAGCTGCAGCGGGCCCCAGACGGAGTGCATGAGCAGCGAAACTGCGAGGACCGCCGCCAGCACGGCGTATGTCACCGCGTAGAAGCCCCAGCCTGCGCGGCGCGCGGCGCGTCAGCCCCGGAGTGCATTCGCATTGCGCCTGGCGCAGCCAAGCCGGACTGGCCAGGCGAGCATTGCTTGAAGTTAGGGTTGGGGTTAGGGTCAGGGTTACGCGCCGTCCAGCTGCCGCCGGAAGAGCAGGCCGCACAGCGCCTGGCGCAGCGGCCACATCTGCATCGGGAAGATGCTGACGACGCTGAGCAGGAAGCTGACGCGCACGACCGCGTACAGCAGCGCGCCCGCGCCGGAGCCCACCTGCGCGCGCGGCGCCGGCGCTCACGCACCGCGCGGGGCCACGCCTCGCAGGGCAGGGGCGCGGAAGCATCTGGCAGGGCAGGGGCGCGAATGCGCCTCGCAAAGCAGGGGCGTAAGAAAGCATCTCGCGTAGCAGGGGCGCGCAAGCGTCTGGCAGGGCAGGGCGCGCGCGGGGGCGGCACCAGCGAACGGACGTGGCTGAGCGTGAGATCCACGAGCACGTCGGCCTGCACGTCGTCGCCGAAGAGGGCATACCTGCGCGCCGCACGCAGTCCACTCCCGTCGCCGGCGGCGCGCGCAGGCGGCGCGTGAACCAGCCTGCACGGGGGCTGCGGGGGGCTCACGAGCCGATCGCAACGGTGAGGAAGAGCACGGTGCACAGGAGGACGGCCCAGGCGTTGACGCGCGCCATGCGGTGCTCGCTGAAGGGCGTCAGGTCCTCCGCCTGGGCGCGCCGCGCGCCGCGTCGGCGCCGCTGCCACCTGACAGCCTCCCGGCGCACTCACGGCCGGCGCGGCAGACAAGGGGAGCTGCACCGCTGCACACAGCTCGGGGTCGTATGCGCAGCGCAGCCGGCAAGCACCCTGCCAGGGCATAGGCAGCGGGCTGCGAACAGCCGGGCCCTGTGCTCTGAGCGCCAAACCCGCCTGCCCCGCTCGCACCATCGCATAGCAGAAGCGCGCATCCTGCTGCACCCCAAAGATGGCCGTCCCATGTGCCTCGCCCAGGCAGCCCTCCCCCGACGCAGGCGTGTCCGCGGCCAGGCGCAGGGCAATCGCCGGGGCGGCCGGGGGAGCCTCAGGATGTGCGCTTCCGCTATTCGGTGGTGCGCGTGGGGCAGGCGGATTTGGCGCCCAGAGTGTGCAGGGAGGCGCTGGGGTCTGTCTGGAAGCAGAGGCAGGCGCGGCGGGCGCGCAGGCGGAGCGCGGCGCCGACCTGGGCGGCGCGCAGGCAGCGCTAAGCGCGGGCCGCGCTCCGGCTGCGCGCCCGCCGCGGCTAATCCTTCTTCCAGATGGACCCCAGCGCCTCCCTGCAGACTCTGGGCGCCAAATCCGTCTGCCCCACTCGCACCACCGCACATCAGAAGCACGTATCCTGCGGCTCCCGCGGCCGCCCCGACGATGCCCTGCGCCTGGTCGCCGACACGCCTGCACTGGGGGAGGGCTGCCTGGGCGGGGCATACGAGGCGGCCAAGTTTGGGGTGCAGCAGGATGCGTGCTTCTGCAATGCGGTGGTGCGAGTGGGGCAGGCGGAGTTGGCGGGCCGCTGACGACGGGCGCCGACCTGGACGGCGCGCAGGCAGCGCTGAGCGCGGGCGGGGCGGCGCCTGCGCCGCGCGAAACAGTGACAACGACCGGCGCGCGCACCACAAACATGACGGTCATCTGGCACGTGTATGCGGTGGCCAGCACGGGCACGACCGCGAAGACCTGCGCCGCGACCTCGAGCGCGCTGCTGCCAAACAGGCTCCAGTCGGGCGCCCAGGCCATGGGCCGGAGCGCGCCGCGCGCGCCCGCGGCCGCCACCAGCGCCACCGTGACCGCCGCCCAGACCACCACCGCCGTGAGGCCCAGGTAGCTGCTCCAGGCCGTGGAGGTGAGGTGCCTGCGCAGGCGCAGCGCGCCCGCGTCAGCGGGAGGCGCTGCAGGGCCTGCCGTGCGTGCGAGCGGAGGCGGGCGGCGCGCCTGAGCGACACCAGGGGCGCAAACACGGCCAGCGTCATAACGCCCAGGACGAGCGGGCGGCTGGCGCACCAGCCGCCGCTCGCGCCCAGCGCGTCGCAGAGCAGGCCCTGCGCGCTGGGTTGGCAGTGAGGCGCTGCGGGGTTGCGCAGTCTGCGCCGGCGAGCAGGCGGCAGTGCCACAGCCACAGCCGCACCGGGTACCCCTCGCCACCGCCCGCCAGGAGGTCGCCGGTCACAATCTCGTAAACGATAAGCAGCCCTGCGCGAGCGCTCGACTGTCACGGGCTGGCACCCGGGGTCACAGTCGCGCGCTCAGCCGGTCGGCCGTCGGCAGGGCCGGCCAAGGCCGCGTACCAAAGCACCGCAGCACGATAGAAAGCTCCAGGGCCAGGCCGCCCGGGCGGCCCAGCAGCGCGTACATCATGTCGGGGTACGTACGCTTGCCGGTGCGCAGCGACGCCCTGCGGAGCGCCACGCGGTCTGCTGCGCACGCGGGACAGGCGCGCGCAGCCACTCGCAGCCAGCGCTTTGCGGCGCGCGCGCGGGCGCACCTCACCATGCCCTGGATGCTGAAAAATGTTAGGTACGCCACAATGAGCATCAGGGCGGTGGTCAGCGCCAGGCCCAGCAGGGCATACGCGCGCGGGAGCGCGGCCATGCCTGCAGCCAGCGTGCGCGGTTGCAGGTCGCATGCGCGCTGCCTGCTCGGCGCTACACACGCCGGGCCTGCGGCGCACCCGCCCCCAGGATGGTCTTGGCCAGGATGACGACGCAGGCCGCTGCGTTGCCCCTGTGCTGGTGCGTGCTGGCACCCACGCCGGCAGGCAGGTGCCCGGGCGCATCGCTCTCGACGTCCGCGGGCCGCAGCAGCACCTCCTCATCGCTGCCGCCCTTGGCCTTGCCCCTGGCCGCGCATGCACATACCTTTCGGACGCATTTCAGGGCTTGCACCGGCACAAAGGAGGATGAGAGCCTGGGTGCACACAGTGCGCCGTGATACAGTGCTGTGAGCAAAGGGGTGTGCGCGCACATGTTCGCCATCTCCTGCAAGCGCTGCTCTGCGTCAGCTCCGCTCCTCCATTGAGACCGGCTGCGACTCATACACAGCCAGCGCCCCCGGGCCTTCCTGCTGTCTCCTGGCGGGACACTTGCCTCGGACTTAGCGCACGTGCCAGGGTGTTGAGAGGGCAATCTTCTATCTGTGGCCTTCCTTCGGCAATCTGAACTAAGCACCGGGACGAGAAGGAGTAGAGACTCGCGCCAGTTAACAAAACAGCTGCCTGCTGTGTGTTGTTCGGCTTCGGACAGAAAGTGCTGGACTGTGAGCTCCTAGCCTGTACGCAGGCCGCCATGCATCCTGCGCAAAGCAACCCGGTGCCTGAGCTCCGCACGGACCCCGTGACGCTCTCAATGTACATCCTGGCTGAGCAACATATTAAGGCACGCGCACCAGCACTGTGCCAATGTGCCATCGGCCCGTTTTGCTTGCGTGAGCAGAGTTGAGCACGCGCCTTGCAGGCCCCGCACGCGCGCGGGAGCCTCAGCATCCTGCTCAACGCCATCTGTGTCGCCTGCAAGTTCGTGGAGGCCGCAGTTCGCAAGGCGCGCCGTGGTCCCGGGTCGCACGAATCACGTCGCGGCTTGCGTGCTGCCGCTACTGAGTCTCGTGGGTACCGCAGGCCGGGCTGGCGGGTGTCCTGGGGATGGCCGGTTCGTCCAATGTGCAGGTGCGCGCGCGGCCCACGCTGCACGGGTGCCGCTCCGCATGCAGCCAGGCACGGTCTGCAGCGCCGGCTGTCAAGCGCAGGGCGAGGACCAGAAGAAGCTGGACATACTCGCCAACGAGGTGTTCATCAACCTGCTGACCAAGTGCGGGCAGTGCGCGGTGCTGGTGAGCGGCCCGCCGCCGCCCGGCCCGCCGTCCAGGCGGCCGCCCTCCCAGTGGCAGCCAGGCCAGCCTGTGCGGCAACGCGCCAGGTCAGCGAGGAGGACGACGAGCCGACCGTGGTGGATGCGGCGCGCCGCGGCGACTACTGCGTGGTTTTCGACCCGCTGGTGCCGCGCCCGGCGCCGCGCCCTGCTGCCCAGCACGGCCTGGCGTGACCAGGCGGGCCCCACACGCTGCGCGCGCCGCCAGGACGGGTCCTCCAACATTGACTGCGGCGTGAGCATCGGCACCATCTTCGGCATCTACAAGCGTGAGGAGGGCTGCGAGGCTGACGTCAGCTGCGTGCTGCGGGTGAGCCCGCGCCACCCCGGCGGGCTCCGTGCCCCAGCAAGATCAAGCTGCGGCTGGGGCCGTCAGCTGCGTGCGCGCACGGCCCTGAAGCAAGCATGCGCGGCTGCAGCCGGGGCGTGAGATGGTGGCCGCGGGCTACTGCCTGTACGGCAGCAGCTGCTCCATGGTGCTGAGCGTGGGCGGGCCGCCCGCGCACTTCACACTCGACCCCTCGCTCGGCGAGTTCGTGCTGACCTCGCCGCAGCTCAGCGTGCCGCCCGCGGGCAGCATCTACAGCGTAAACGAGGGCAACGCTTCGCTGTGGGACGACGCGGTGGCCAGGCGCGGCTCGCGCCGCCGCAGCGCCCGTGCTGCGCAACGCCGCGGCGCAGCGGGCTAACGCGCGCAGCGCATGCGCAGGTACGTGACAGAGTGCAAGCACCCGCCCGGCGGCGGCAAGCCGAAGAGCGCGCGCTACGTCGGCGCGCACCCGGCCCGCCTCCTCAGCGCGCGCGCCGCGCGCATGCTGGGTTCCCAAGTGTTTTTTGAAATGCTGGTTGACCGGCGGCCGTGCGCGGGCAGGGTCGATGGTGGCGGATGTCCACCGCACCATCCTGTACGGCGGCGTGTTCCTGTACCCGGTGCGCGGCGCCCCAGCGCGCCCGGCGACCCCGATGCCCGCCGCGGCGGGCCGCGCTCGGCCGATCGCGCGCCCTAACCCTAACCCGTGCGCAGGCGGACCGCAAGTCCACAAAGGGCAAGCTGCGCCTGCTCTACGAGTGCTTCCCAATGGCGTACCTGGTGGAGCGCGGCGGCGGGCGCGCGATATCGGCCCGCGGCCGGCCTGTGCTGGACCTGCAGCCCGAGAAGATCCACGAGCGCAGCCCCATCTTCCTGGGCAGCAAGGCGGACGTGGACCGCATCGAGGAGCTGCTGCCCGCCGCGGCATGACCGCCCCGCCGCGTGACGCACGCTCGCAATGGTTTGACTGGGGCCGCGCTCCCGCAAACTCGGCCAGGAACAGCTCCGGCGCGCCTTGCGTCTAGTGAACCCTTTTCGCGACAATGGACGTGCCGACGGTTTTGCATCTGGTGTTGATGGGCGCCAAATGGTTGCTCATGGCTTCCAGAGTTCTGTGGACACTGGCGGCTGCAGTGCGCAGCCGTGCCAATTTGTGTAAACGGAGCCCCACCGAAGATATACTACGAAGGTACATGACAACGGCGCTCCGGCTCAGGAGGCGCCGCAAGAGCTTAAAGTGTACACGTAACGCACGCTTCGAGTGGCAAGCCGTGCAGGGGCACGTGCACGCGTCACTCCAGGTGATCGCGCTGTATGGTCAGAGCGGCCAGCAGCTCGCCGGCGCGCGCGCGCGCGGGCATGCCCTGGACCCACTCGCCCTGCAGCGCGTCCTGCAGCGCGTCCACCGCACCTGCGGCACGCAGCCCGTCACATATATCACATCCGCTGGCGCCTCTGCACAGGATGCCATGCCGCTCCCAAACGCCTCTGCACATGCCTCTGCACAGCAGGCGCGACCCCCGGGCGCGCACCCGCCAGCACGCAGGCCTCCCGCCCCTCCTCCAGCCGGCACAGCGCCGCCAGGGCGTCCACCGCGGCCTCCGCCACGCCTGCCGCGCCGCGCGTCAGCCTCGCTCGCGGCCGCGCGGTCGGCTGCGTGCGCGCGCCCCAGGCACCCACTCCAACGACCTCAGCTGCGCGGGCCTGGCTGGTGGCATGCGGCCGGCATGCGCCCTAGCAGCACAGAGCGCTGGCGCGAAGGGTGCTGCGCGTGCCTGCGTCCGCGTCCGCCGCCAGCAGCGCCAGCAGGCGCGCGGGCGCGCGCTCGGCCAGCATCGCGTGCGCCGCCGCGTCGCCGGCCGCCAGCCGCCGCACGCGCGCTGCGCCGCTGCGCTGCAGGAAAGGCTCCCGCGCGTTCAGCAGCTGGACCGCCTGCTCAGCCGAGTTCTGGCCTGCGCAGGCGCTGCAGGGAGTGAGCGGCCCGATTCCCAGGCGCCTGGCTGTCGGCTGGCAGCGGGGCGGCCCGCACCCATGTTCGGCACGATGTGCACGGCCGCGATGGCCAGGCCGACAAACATGAGGCCCTGCAGCAGCCGCGCGGCCGCCGTCATGACTGGCGGGTCGGCGCCGGCGCTTGCGCCCGCACTGGCAGCCGCAGCGGACGCCGCGCTCGCCAGGCGCAGGCCGGCGGCGCCCGCGCTGGCCGCCGCCAGGCCGCCCTTTGCCTGCCGAGCGCGCCCGGCCCGCGCCGCCCGCGGGCGCCCGCCCGCAGGGCGCTCGCCGCCCGCGGCCGTGCGCAGCTGCCGCAGGCGCTGCTGCCAGCTGGGGCCGCCGCGGAGCAGCGCCGGCAGGCTGCTGCGCGTGGGCCCGCAGCCGGTGCCTGCGCGCCCCGCATGGTCGCGATGCGCTGTGTGCTGTCCGGAGGATGTTATTGAGCAGGCAAGGGAAGCTGCGGCCCAGGCGCCCACCAGTGCCCGGCAGGGGTGCAGGCCAGCTTGGCAGCGGGCGGGGTGCGCCCCGAGGCTGCCGGCTGACGAAGGCCTGGCGGAAATAGTGCAGCTGCCCGCTCCACCCGCTGCTGCAGGTCCGCAACAAGTCCCACCCAGCAGCCCCGCGGCCCAGCGCCGACGCCAGGCGCCCAGGCCGTGCAGCACAGGCCCGCAAGAGGCTGTGCATCAGCCGAGCCGTGGCCCGCGCTTCGCCCCAGCGCCGAGTGCAAACAAGGCAACCAACCGTGCGACCAGCACCTTGCCCGCCCAGGTGCCTTCTCGGCTTGTGACAGTTGTGTCTTCCCGGTGTGGGCCCTAACCCTTTCGTACAATGCTCAGGGTCCCGCCAAGCACTGCGTTTCCGCCAACATGCTTTTCAGTGCATCGCTGCGTCCACGCACAGCCTGTCGTACATACGCAGGCCAGGATGGACGCCGACGCCCAGCACCACGCCAGGGAGACGGCAGCCGCGAGTGTGTGGGAGGCTGTTTCGACTGCACCAGCCAACGGTGGCAGTGCCTTTGCGCTCTACCAGTCCCCAGGCGCGCAGCACGCCGGCAAGGAGCGCTCGTGCACGCCTCCGGAACCCGTCCTGCCGTGCCGATGGTGTCTGCAAGACGCATCAAGCACTCCTACAGCGGCTGGCCCGCTGACGCCCCTCGCGCGGGGCCGCGCAGAGCCCGTGTCCCTGCTCGCCAGCGCTGCGAGCACGGCCGCCACCGTCCTGGCCTGCAGGGGCGTTCCCTGCAGCAGCACCGAGACGCCTGCATCGAGCGTGCGCGGGCCCGGCCTGGTTTGCTGCACCCACCCACAGCCCTGCTGGGCACTGAACAGCCTGCAGCTGTGCGGGCTGCAAACCTGGCGCCCCTGCGAGGCTGCCGGGCGCCCCGGCCCCTTTGATTGCGGAATACTCGCAATGCCAGATTGCCGGAACGGGGGCGTCGGATGGTGGTCTGCCTGCCGCCCTCCCCAGCGCGGCCCGCGCTGTGGCAAGGGTGCGGCCTAACGGCCGCGCCGCTGCGCAGGCGCCCCGGCCGGACTGGCTGCTCGCGCACGCGCTGCCCGCCTCGGACATTGCATGGCACCCCAGGCCTGGGCTGGCCTGCCAGGAGAGCCTGCGCACGGAGAGCGCAAGCAGCCGGCAGACGGCGGTCAGCCAGGACGACGGTGGGCGCCCCGCTCGCGCGCCCGTGCAGGCCGCGCGCCCAGCTCGGCGTGCGTGGCCCCTGGGCGGCCCCCGCCGGCCGCCGACCCGACTCTGCGTGCGGCGGCAGGCGACACGGCCGGAGACTCCGTCGAGCCGCCCGCGCCGGCCTGCCGGCCGATCCGGCCCACGGCGGTGCGCGCGCGGCCGTGCGCCGCGGCGCGCACCGCCTGGGCGCCGCCGGGCCACGCGGCCGCCGCGGCGGCCGCGGCCGCCGCCGCGTCTGCCGAGGCTTTCCAGGCGGCGGCGGCGGCGGCGAGCGCGTTTGCGCCGCCCGCGCCGGCGAGGAGCCCGTTTGAGGCGCCCGCGGCGGGGTGCGAGGCGGAGGCGCCGGCGGCGGCGCGCGCGGGGCGGGAGCGCGCCGCGCCGCACGCGTTCCTGGCGCCGACGCCGCCGAGCGGGGCGTCAAGCGCGACCGCGGCCGCCCTGCGGCCCGCGCGCGCGGGCTCCGACCCGGGCGGCGGCGGCGCCATGTCCACGCTGCTGGAGGCCATCGGCCTGCTTGGTGCGCGCCACCCCCGCACGCGCGCGCGCCGGCTGCATGGCGCGCTGTATTTGCCGGCGCGCCTGGCGGTCCGCCGGCGGCGCGCTGACGGCGCGGCCGCGCAGACGCGCGCATGGAGGCCGCCGGGAGCGGCGAGGCGGGCGCGCGCGCGGAGAGCGACAGCAGCAACGGGAACGCGGCGGGCGCCACGGAGTCCGCCCCGGAGCGCTCGCCGTCGGTGGCGCGCTCGACCTCGGACGACCTGAGCGCATGTGCGGGCCCTGGCCCCTGGTCGCCCGCACGCCGCGCCCGGCAGGGACCTGTTCGTCGATTGCTCGCATGGCAGATGAGCATGCTGGCTGCTGACATGTGCCCGCGGGGCGCCAGGGTGCACGAGGAAGCGCGCGCAGCGCGGCGGCCGCGGCGGCGGCGGCGGCGGCCGGCGCAAGCTGCAGTGCCTGACGCCCGGGCGGGCCAGCCTCGGGGACACGGGCAGCGTGGCGCCGGAGGGCGGCCGTGCGGTGGCGCGCGACAGCTCGCGCCTGGGCGCGTGGACGCCCGAGGAGAAGCAGGGCCTGCTGGAGCTGGTGGCCGAGCTGGAGCCCTGCGGCGCGGCCGACTGGGAGGCGCGCGCCCCGACTGGGAGGCGCGCGCACCCTACCCGTATGGCGCATCGCGCACCTGGCGCGCGCGCCATGCAGACACGGGCTCCCCGGTTCGCGCGTGCCTCGCATGGGCGGCGCCGCCCTCGGCCTGCCCGCCCACCTGCCGGCCGGACGCCGGCCACCCTGCCATCGCGTGCGGCGCCCGTGCGCCTTTGCATGCGACAAACGGGCGCTGACCGGGCGGCCGGGCGCAGGCGGTCGCGGACCGGCTGGGCCGCTGGAGCCCGGGCGGCGCGAGCGCCGAGCGCATGTACCGCACGCTGACCGACCCGGGCTACCAGAAGACGACCAACAAGCACGGCCGCCGGCTCAACGCGCGCTGCGGCACGCCCATGTGCGCGCCCGCGCCCGCCTGGGCGCAGACGTGCCGCTGGCCGCGGGTAGGCCGATACTGACGCCAGAGCCGGGCGCGCAGGCACATCATGGCCGCGTACGCGCTGCTGCAGCTGCCCAACCATGAGGGCAACCTGACCCAGGCGCGCCCCTGCTGCGGGGCAGCGCCCTGGGCGCCTGCATGCATGCCGCCGCCTGCCATGCCCGCACAAGCCAGAGACGCCGCTCACCACCCCCGCGCCCGCCGAGCAGCACGCACGCGCCCCACACACTGCGCCCCGCACGCGCGCCGAGGCCCAGCGCGCGCGCGCGCAGATCGCGCAGCGCATCAGCGAGGAGCCGCGCTTCGCGGCGGCGCTGCAGGGCGCGGCGGCCGCGCCGCGCCCGGGCACCAAGACGTACGCGCGCTGGAAGGACGCGCTCGTCGGCTGCTTCAAGGCCGGGCGCTACGGGCACTTCTCCAAGAGCGCGCACCGCATCGGCGGCCTCAAGGTGTACCGCCTGGAGCGCGCGCGCCTGCCCGCCAAGGTCACCGCCGCGCTGGCCGGCCTGGCGGCCGCGCGCCCCGCCGACAGCGCGTCCTCCGGGGGCGACTGAGCAAACCCCGCGCCCCGGGCGCGGCGCGGCCGCCGACGGGGCGGCCGCTGTGGGCGAGATGCTTAGCGAGGGAGCCCCCGGGCCTCGCCGCGGCCGCACTTGGGCTTCTGTGGCGATGCTGCCACCGAGGGCCATGCCCACACGACTGGGCCTCATACTCTCTGCCCAGGGCGGGCCCGACGGCGGCAGCGGCAGCGGAGCACCGAGCCTGGGCGCCCGGGTCCTGCTGCGGCGCATTTTGTGGATGCGCGCATACATGCTGGAGGGACGAACAGGCACCTGCGAACTCGTAGCCACACATTTTTTCTATGGTTTTTCCGGCACACACATTTTGTGCAGAGCGCGCTGCATGCTTTCGGCGGTCAGATCGCATACGCCGCAGCCGGCTCTGTTCGGCGCGAGCAGGCGCAGACTGCCCGGCGCTGGACGCGTCGCTGTGTACAGCATGTAGAGCACGCCCGCGTGTACGATAGGCCTGGGGGCAGCTTACAGTGGCGCCCAGCCGCCCTCGGCGGGGCCGGGGCGCGCCTGCCCGCCGCATTTCGTGCCTCACCTAGATCAGGCCCCGCTTGGTTGCAGTCGCTTGACAGGACCCCGCAGCCCACATGCGGCCGCCCGACAGTGTAAAGGAAGCCTCGCGCTCTCTGAACCCTCGCACACTCGTTCGTTTACTCTATGCACGCCGGATGACTCCCCCACCCCCAGGGGCCGCCCCGCCTATGCGAAGCAGCGCGCGTCCATGGGCCGCAGGGCGGCGCTGACGCGCGGCCGGAACCGCATGTGCGCCAGCACGTCGCGCTCGGCGTCCAGGCCCGGCGCCAGCTCGACCAGCTCCAGGCCGCCGCCCGGCAGCAGCCGGAACACCGCGCGCTCGGTCACGTAGGCCACCTCCTGGCCCGCCGCGGCCGCCGCGGCAAACGTGCGCTCCAGCACGCCGCCGCGCACGAACTTGGGGTCGCCGTCGTCGTCGCCGGCCCGCAGCGCCGCCGCCAGCGTGCCCTGCCGCGGCGCGCACGCCCGTTGCGTCCAGCGCCAGGGGGCAGCCCTGCAGCTGCAGCGGGCGCAGCACGGCTCGCGGTGCCCTTTCGACCATGCAGTGGGGATTTGAGCAGCAGGGGCAGAGACGAGCAGTTTGGAGTTGTCTCTGCCAGCGTGGGAGCAGGCCGGCTGGGCCAGGGCGTGTCGCAGGTGTGCACGATTATGCCAGGGAGGCGGGGGCAAGGCCGCGGACGCGCCAGGGACCCGCCGCTGCGCAGCGTGCCGACAAAGACGACGCGGCGCGCGGACTGCGAGATGTCGATAAAGCCGCCGCAGCCGATGCGCAGCATGGGGCCCATGCTGCTCACGTTGACGTCGCCGCGCTCATCCACCTGCGCGCGGACGCGCCGCCTTGGCATGTGTTGTGGAGCCAGCAGGCACAGGCCACAACGCACCCAGCAAACAGCCTGGATGCCAGTCGCGGCGCCGGGGTGGGGCGCGGCTCGTCGGACCCAGCAGCAGGCCCGGAGCTGGCGGCAGCCCGGGGCTCGGGGGGCCGCCAAAGCCTCGCTGAGGGGGGCGCGCGGAGCGCCACCCGGGCTGGCGCCGGCACTCACACGGGCAGGCCTCCGCCGGAGTGAGGCCTCGAGTGGTCGCGCCAACGGGCGCATGGAAGCGGCGCCGAGGGCGTCGCTGCGCCGCCGCCGGTCCGCGGCGCCGGCAGACGCGGCGCCGCGCCTGGCCCGCCGCGCGCGGGGCGCGCCTGCAACATGCCCAGCACCGCCAGGTCGGCGCCGCCCTGGAGCAGGTCCATCATGGACGCGGCCGGCAGGTGCGCGGCCGCGCACTGCGCCGCGCCAAACAGCGTCAGGCCGCTGCCCGCGCGGTCGCGGCCGGCCGGCGCGCCGGCGCCGCCCAGCGCGCCCGCCTCGATCGCCAGCGCCGCGCGCGCCGCGGGCGCGTGCAGCCCGGGCTCCTCGGCGATCGCCGCCGCGACGCCCTGCCGCGGTGCGGCGCCGTCACGCCGCCGGCTTCGTGTCCGCGCAGTGAGCGAGCGCGCCGCCCGCTCACCCTGGCGCTGCCGCTGGCGCATAACGAGAAGGGCACGCAGTAAAAGCGCCGGAACCCGGCACGCATGGATGAGCCCCGGCGCGGCGGCAGCCGCTCTCTGCCGCAGCGCAAGCCCCGCGCATGGCCTGGCTATGGGCGCAGGCGGGCTCGCCTCGCGCAGGCCCATGCGGCGCGCCGCGCCCCGGGGGGCGCGCCTCGGGCAGGCCGATGCCCAGGCAGACGGTGGCCGGCCGGCCGCGCGGCCCGTCGCGGATGGCCAGCAGCGCGCGGCGCGCCACGATGCGCCGCAGCCCGGCCGGCGGCGGCGCCGCCAACTCCGCGATCCGCTTGCCGCCCTCCCCGGTCAGCGACGGGAAGTAAGTCGGGCCAAGCATCGTCGGCAGGTGCTGCGCGGGCGGCGCCAGCACCACCTGCGCGCGCGCGCTGCCAATGCGGTTGGGCTAAGGCTAAGCCGGCAGGCGGCCAGCACCACATGTGTGCGCGCGCTCGAGGCTCTGTCCGCCGGGCTAGGACGGGGGTGCAGCCGCGAGCGCGGCGGAAGCTCGTGCGCGCGCCATGTTGCTCCGTGCATGCATGAAGCAGGCCCCTGAGCGGGGCTGAGTCAGTGGACCGGGGCGGGCCGCGCACCAGCGCGCCCGGGATGACCACCGCGCGCGTGGGCAGCGGGCCGTTGGCGATCCGCTCGACCTGCACCAGCACCAGCCCGCCGGACGCGCGTGCCGCCAGCGCCTGCGCGCGCGCGACGCGGCCGATAGCCCGCACCGCCATGCGGATTGCAAGCAAGCGTTCACGGGGCGCTGCTGGGGCGCCGGCCGGCCTGCTCGCAGCGCGACGTCGTGATCCGCCCGACGTGCCCGCGCGCCAGCATGGCGAAAGCGCCGCAAAGACGGCGTTCACCGCCTGGTGCGGCGTGCGCTTTCACACCTGGTCCAGCTGGCTCAGCAGCAGCGGCTCGCGCTCGAAGCTGATGTTGCCGGCCGCGTCGGCGGTCGTGCCGCGCAGCAGCGCGACCACCGGGCGCTGCGGCGCCGGGTAGAACAGCAGCTCGCGCCCGCCCACGGTCACCAGCTGCACCGCCGCGGGCTGCGCGGCGGCCGCCGCGTTCACGCACGCGCCCTGCGCGCGCGGCGCGGACAGGTGACCGCCTGCGGGCCACCCGGCGCGCGCGCGGGCGCCGGGCAGCGCCGGGCGGGCTAAGGCCCCGCTGCCGCGGCGCGGCGGCGGGCCGGGCGCGTGCCTTGACGCGCGGGTCCACGAATGTGCTCAGGCCGATGCGCGACAGCACGCCCGGCTGCCGCGCGGCGAGCGCGCGGTAGAGCTGGCACACTGCGCGCGCCGGGCCTCAGGCCGCTGCGCGCATGGGCTGCCATAGGGC
>JAABUV010001840.1_pt1 | contig 30037 bp, 40 predicted proteins | sample 5559971 | NCBI WGS metagenome assembly JAABUV01 (sample SAMN10711881, study PRJNA513362) | rock metagenome | isolation source: Antarctica rocks | place: Antarctica: Victoria Land, Knobhead nord | collected 2015-12-19
CGCCGCAGTGCAGGGGCGCGCGCGGCGCAGAGCCTGCGGCCCGGGAGCGGCGTGGCGTACGTGGCGGCCAAGAGCTACTACTTTGGCGTCGGCGGCGGCACCGCGGCCTTCCGCGCGCTGGTGCAGGCGGAGGGCGCGCTGCGCGTGCGCACGGTCGCCGTGCTAGATAACGGCGCGTCCGTCAAGCGCGAGATCCTGGAGTTCGCGTTTGCGTAGGCCGCCGCGCCGGCAGGGCGCGGCAGGCCCGCGCGGGTCACACAGGCTGCTGCCTGGGACCGCGCTCGGCCGGCTGGAGCAGGCCCGGCAGGTGCATGCGCGGCTGTGCATGGAACATGTGCGGCACGACAAGCTTCCGAGCTGTGTGTTACTCTGGTCGACATGTGCAGCGCGCCATATGCTTCACAGGGGACGCTCTTCTGTGGTGGCCCCTTCAGACGCGGCCGTCTGCACATTTGCAGGCTCGTCAGTGCATGCGACGTTGCGCTGCAGCATGCATTGGCCCTGATAACTCTCTGTGCACAGCAAACAGTCTATAGATGGCGGGGAGCAGACCTGTGCTATACACTGCAGCTAGGCCGAAAGCGGGACGAGACAAGTTCCGCAGCGCATTCTGGTCGTATTCCCGGCAGCCCGGACCAGGCTGCGTCGACCGCCATCACATGCCCGGCCACCCACGTGGCCGGGGAGCGCCAGAGCGGCACCTGCACAGGCCAGCAGCGCCGCCGCTAGGCGTGCGGCAGGACGACCACATACAAGAAGTGGTCCGCGTGCGCCAGCGCGGCGTGCAGCCAGGCGAGGGGCGCCTCCAGCGGCGCGCGCACGCCGCCCACCAGCACGTCCACGGGCCGGCCGCCCACCCGCAGCGCCGGCGCGGGCTGCGCGCCAGGCGCGCCCGGCGCCGCCGCGCCCCGCGCGCCGGCGTGCGCCGGCCGCGCGCCCGCAGCGGCGGCCGCCTGTGAGTCTGCCTCCATGCTGCCGGCGCCGCTCGGAGCGTCGCTGCCGTTGCCGCCGGCGGCGCCCGCTGCCGACGCGCGCGCCGCTTCGGGCGCGCCGCCGCCGCGGCTGCCGCCATCCGCGGCGGCGGCGCTGTCTGCGCTGCCGCCGCCCTCTGGACTATTCGCGGAGGGTAGCAGCTCGACCAGTATGCCCTGCAGGGCGTCGCGCAGCGTGCGCGGCGCGCCCGCCGCGCACACTGCCTCCACCGGCCGCGAGGTGAAGTGCACAGCCTCGGCCAGGTCCGCGATGTACCCTGCACCGCCGGCTGCCACATGTGAAGAAATCTCTGCTCGCCATCGGTCTGCAGACAGCTCCGGCATGAAACGACGGGCGGAGTCTGAACGGGACGGGTGAACACCCTAATAAAACAAGACATACCCGCTCCCAGGAGGACTCATGTGCGCACCGGTATCGCCTGTGCGCACGTACAGGCGCAGCGGCAGGGAGGGCCGGCGGTCGCCGCGCGCGCGCGGCGCCAGGCGCAGCGCGCTGTCGGCGACGGCCGCCACGCGCGCGCCGTCGCCGGCCGCGACCGCGGCCCACAGCTCGTCGCGCGCGCTGGTCGCCATGCCCATCACGCCGCCCGCGCTGCCCTGGCACACGTACGCCGCCTCCTGCGCGGCCACACAGCCGGTCGCCCGCCTGCCCGCCGCGCCCGCCTCCACGCCCACAGGTGCACACTCGTCCGTGGCAAACACACTGGCTTGGAGGCTGCCCTGCTGCTTGCATACATGAGCGTATGCACAACAATCCGCGCAGAGCGGCGCACCCCTTGTGCCAAACACACTCTGCTTGCAGGCCGCCCTTGCGGCCTGTTGCTGCACGCACGAGCGTGGGGCAAACCGCTCCAACTGTGCTCGGAGAGGCGCGCCTTCAGCGAGTTGAAGAAGGCGGCGCGGAGCGACGCCTCGCCCTCCCAGCGCAGCAGCCGGTCGGCTGGGAACGAGCGGAAGTGGACCTGCGCGCGCGCGTGCCGCCGCATCATGGTGCTTGTCTGGCTGGATTCCATGAGTGCAGGCTGCCCGCTTGGTGGCCCCCTGCTTGCAGCGTGGCGAGCCGCGGGCCCTGTTTGCTCGCCTTACGCGCGCGGAGGCCGATAGGCGTGGGAAGGGAAGGGAGGGGGGGCGTCTTACGGGAATGCAGAGCCATGTGCGTGCATGTGAACGACACATCATGTTTTTCATGTCTGCAGCAGCCTGGCTGGCCGCTGTGCAGTGCTGTGGGGCACGCGCCGTGAGAGGCCACGGCCGCTGGTGCTCCCGCGCCAGCAGGTCGTACAGCACGCCGAGCGGCACGTGCCTGGCACGCGCGGGTCACAGAGATGGGGACCGCAGCTAGTCTTCATGACCTGGGTAGTGCGGCCTGCCTAGCAGCAACACAGGAAGACAGCACGCGCCACGCTACACTAAAAAAACCAAGGCCGATGTGCAGGGGCGCGAGTTGCACGCTCGCGTTGGGTGAGGCAGCGCAGCGCCCAGGGTGTCGCACCAGGGCAGCGCCAGGCGGCTGCTCTCAAACCAGGGCGTGTCGTCGCCTGGCGGCAGCACGTGCTGCCACGAGCACAGCGGTGTGTCAGCTGTGGCCGAGCTGCAAGGCCAGCGCTGCACAGCAGCAGGTTGCTCAGTCGAGGGACAGCTCCGACAGGCTGGAGGCGCCAGCAGCAGGAGGCCCGCTGGGGCGCCGCACCCGGAAGAACGCCTGCGCTTGCGCAGCGACGGTCGGCAGGTAGCCCAGCCTGGGGCCCATTACCTGGCGGACAGTAGCGGAGGCGGCGGTCAGGAGAGCTGAACGCGAGCCAACTCGGGCCCAAGCACGCCTGTCAGGAGGGCAGTGTAGCATGCCAGCACACATCGCACTCACGTAGAGCGCCGGCGGCGCGGAGAGCGCGGTCACCTCGCTGGAGGCCAGCGTGAGCTGCAAAGGGACCTGCATGAACGGACCCCCGTGCGCTTGTAATGGCTGTGCTCCGTCAAATTGAGTGCCTGGCACAGCAACTCTCAGTGTACGGTGTGCCTGCTCGCACCCCGCCGGCCCAGTTCTCCTTCCAGATAGCCGCACGAGACAGCTCCTCCATCAAGCCCGCCTGCTGCACTTACAGTGCTATTGTGGGGCTGCGCATGTTGCCTTCGTATGCTAGGATGGACTGCACTCCCACTCAGGCTCCACTGCCTAGGCTGAGCTCGCTGAGTCGAGTCACCCTGGAGTCCAGAGGGCCTTGGAGCAGGGGTTGGCCTCACGCACGCTTTTGAAGGAGACAGACGAGCAAGTGTTGGAAGCGCGGTTGCGTCTGGAGAGGCTTGCGCAGGCAGAAGCACTGACGCTACTGTGTACGTGTGCCTTTGTGAGCACTGTGCGCGCGCTGGTGCTGTGCATGCCTTGCCCGCGTCGCGCGACCTGGCTGCGCAAGGCTGCGAGGGCAGCCGGTTGGTAGACGCCATAGCATAGCCGTGCAGCTGCAGCACCGCGTGCGGCCCTGGCCGAAGGCGCGCCGCACCTGGAGGCGCTGCGATGCCACCGCGGAGGAAGAACGCGCGGCGCCCCCTGGCGGCGATCAGCGAGGAGGCGCCCTGCGAGCCGGAGGCCGGAGCGCCCGCAAAGCCGCCCAGCGAGAGCGAGCTGCGCAGGGCGCAGGTCGTTGCAGAGCTCGACCAGCAAGGTTCGCCGGCAGCCTCTTGGAGCGGCGCCCCGTGCCGACAGCAGCCGGCCGTCCAGCACTGTCCAGCGCGCCAAGCGCTTGCTGCTGCTGGCCTCCCACCGGCGTGCGAGCGCGCGTGGGTGGCGTGCAGTGGAGGAGCGCGTCCGCCGGATACACCAGGACGTGGAGGACGTCGCCGTGGCCCTGCGCCACGAGCTCTCCGTGCTCCTGATGCGGCTGCCCCTCCAGGCGCGCCCGGCACGCGGCGCGCGCGGCGCCCCTGGCGTGCAGCAGCGCGCCCTGTAATGCCGCCCCACGAGGCATGCCGAGCGCGGCTTGCGCCGCAGGTGCGGAAGATGCCACTGGTGGAGTTCCGCAGCAAGTACGGCGGCGACGTCAACGCGGTGCTGATGCAGGACATCGACGCGCGCATTGCGGCATCCAAGGCCTGCTCCCGCGTGCCGGGCTCACTCGCACGTCTGTACTTTCCCCACTGAAGCGGCGCCGCTATTAGCTGCGTGGCTTGATGCTCGCAGATGCCAGGACAGCGGCAGCCCTTACAGCTGCTGCGCTTGCCCAACACATCTGCAGCAGACAGTGCGGACTGGCAGCAACCTCAAGACGCTGACGCCTCTGGTTGCTGCCAGGCTGCGGCGGCGCCTGCTACGGCGCTGCGCACCACGCGGCGCGCCGCGCGGGAGCCTGCCACCGCTGCGCGCACTACGCGCAAGGGCAGCGCGGATGCGTCCGCGCCGCCGCCGCGCTTTGACGATGCACCCGGGGTGCGTGGTCGCACAGCACTCCTTCCACTAGCATCAGTCACCTGCGCATGTAGGCGTGATTGGGCGCCGGTCAGGGCATTGTCGCGGGTGTGCCAAGTCACAGAGATACGGTATGGCCCAGCCCGGTGGGCGCGCCTCCCATGTTGTGTTGTCACCACAGAGCGCCGCCGAGCCGGGCGCTGGGGGTGCAGGCGGGCGCGGGCGCGACGCGAGCGCGGGCCGGCGCGCGCGCGGCGGAGACGCCCGCGGCGGGGCCCTCCGGCAGGGGCGCGCCCGCCACGCCCGCCGCGCCCTTCACGGCGGCGCGCGGGCCGCGCGTGGGCGCGGCCTGCTTCTCGCAGACGGGTGCCCCCCCCCCCCCCCCACGTGCCCCCCGCTGCGCGCCTGGTGCCCACGGTGGCGCCCCGGCCGTGACAGGGCGTGCGCGGACGAGCAACACGACACGGCAGCCTCTGGCACCTCTTTTCAGCCTAGGCCTGTGCGGGGTGTCGCAGCGCACCAACGAGCAAGGCTGCATGATGCTGGGCATGATGGGTGGGTGATGGGCGGGGCTAGGCTCAGGGTACGGCGCAGGGCCCGCCGAGCCTGGGGCGCGCCGCCGCGCGCAGGCTCGCCGCTCGGCGTGTTCGAGGCGGAGCCCGGCACGCAGCGCGGCGTGCTGAGCACCGTGCTGCGGGGCGGCGGCTCGCTGGTCACACCAGCAGTGGCCGGCGCTGCCGCGCCGGCGGGCGCCGTCGCCACGGTCGTCCGCCGCGACAAGCCAGGTGCTTGCTGCCACCACATATGACACCGCGCTGGCGCTGTGCACAGCTCGTCTCATGTGCAGCGCCCCAGCAAGACCTCATGCCACGGAGCGTATGCAGGGAATCTGCTTGCGGCGACGTATGTGCAGTCCGTTTGCCGGAGCCAAGCTGCGGCCTCCTGGGTTGTATAACGCGTGCTCGTCTGGCAACCCCACCCTGCATCTCTGTACGGGGTGCATGCACAGAAGTGTGTTTGCAGAGGGTCGCATGCGGCAGCGGCGCGCTGCCTGCAGAACAGTCAGCTGCGCGCGCGCGGCGCGCCAGGGTCCAAGGCGGGCGTCGCGGATGCGATCCTGGTGCAGCTGCAGGGCGGCGGCCAGGCGACGGTGGACCTCGAGCGCGGCCTGGCCGCGCTGCCGGCCGGGCAGCGCGCGGAGGTGCAGGCGCAGCTGCTCGCGCTGCGCCGCCTGGCCGACGCCGCGCTCGGCGGCGGCCGCGGCAATTGACGGCGGGGGCGGTTTGTGCGCAGCACTGAATATCTGTTTCCTTGCCAAGTTGCGGCGCTGCCTGCTGTACGATGGCCTGCCCACATGCGCAACTCTCCCGCTTCTGTATCGCCTCGCAGGTCCGAGGCGCCCCAGGGGTCCCAACTTGTGGGAGGAAGTGGATTGCAAATCGCCCGGCGACAAACTACACAAGATGCCCGAAGTGTAAAACCTGTGCAGTCTGTCCGCTGGAAACTAATGTAATCAGCCAACGTGCGCATGCATGCATGCGGGTCCTGCACCTTGCCACAGGCGAGCAGGCGCCTGCTCTACCCAAGGGTGGCTGGTCCATGCCACCTGCCCTGTTGCAGCCGAGCAACCGCAGCTGCATGCTGAACTCACCACCAATCATGCACAGCAGCACAATGCTTGTGCAAACATCCGGCGCTGGCACAGTTCCTGTGGTGCGCCCAGCTCGTCGCTTGACCTCTACAGCACGCCCTCGAGCATGTCGTCATCGTCGTCGACCTCCGCAAAGCGCAGCTGCGACCCAGCATTGCCGTCAGGCGTCTGCACAGCCGCCGCGCCCGACTCGACTGCGGCGGGGCGCGCGGCGGCGATCTTGAGCTGCTCACCTGCACCGCGCAGGCACGCACGCTCGTCAAGCTATGTGACTTTGATGGGAGCCTGCGAACAGCATACTGGCGACCAACTTGGGCAGGCAGCGCTTCGCGCACAGCCTGTGCGGGGATGCATGCATCACCGCTTGCAGCGCGCGGCCAGAGCGCCGCCCGCACCGAGCGGCGGGGCTTCGAGGGCGTGGCCGGCCTCGCCCTCAGCCTTGAGCGCCTGCAGCTCGGGCCAGGTGAGCATGGGCGCGCGCCAGGTCGCCAGGAACTCAGGGCCCTCCCGTGCCAGCACCTCGCTGAGCTGCGCGGCCTGCGCAATGCGCACTCTCATCAGCACCTCGCAGGGCCCTTGACATGGTGGGAGCATCTCTCCCATAGCCTCCGCATTGCAGCATGCCTACCTGCAGGGGCCTTTAACAGAGCACTCCCACTTACAGCTCAGCATGTCACGACGAAGTGCGCAAACCTGAGCACGGATGGCCTTGGGGTAGGTCAGGCGCGTGTCCAGCTCTGTGGCGTCCTGCGCAGCGCCGCTCACAGGCTCGCCATCCGGGCTCAGGCCCTCGCGGTCAGCACAGCGGCATGCTCGCGCTCGTGCAGACGACATGCGCGCAGCCTGCCGCCCTGCGCTCTCGTGCCAGCAGGCGCGCGCCTACGCTTCACCGGCAAGTAGTCACGGCGTCAGGCTGCCTCGCACGCCGGTGGCACGCGGAGGGCAGGGAACTCTGCCCCGGGCGCGCCTGCGCGAGCAGCTTGTCCAGGACGGGCGCCGGCAGCGCGCCGCACGCGGCCGCCACGCGCTCGCGCATCCACTCGTAGTAGTAGTGGTACTTGGGCCAGCGCTTCTTGTAGTCAGGCACGCGGCGCTCGGCCTCCGCCGCCAGCCAGCGCTCCAGGCCCGCCGCGCCCGCCGCCTGGCCGGCGCGCAGGCAGGCGCGATCAAACAGCGCCGGCCTCTACATGCCGTGAACAGGCTGGCACTGCAGCAAGCCGAATGCTCTTCACCTGGCATGCGTATATTACAGAGCGGGGCCGCTTACACACACATACTGCCATAACATGTTAGGCCGAGTGGCCGAGCCTGGTGCCTGATCGGCAGACCGCAGCAGGGTCGGCAGGGATGCCGCTCCACTCCTGTCATGTGTACGTGTCTGCGTTGCCCGACCATGTGCAGCACTCGTGTGGCAAGCGTCGGCATCGCTCGACCAAAGCGTGCGCCCGCAAGAACAAAACCTGCAGCAGGTCGGCGTGCTGGTGCGGGATGCGCCGCAGCAGGCGCGCCAGGTCGTCCGCGAACTCCGCGCAGCTGGGCGCCAGCTCCGCGGCGCGCTGCATCGCCAGCGCCGCCATCAGGTTGTCCTGCGCGGCGCGCGCGCGGCTGGCGGCTGCGCGCGCTGGCCGTGCTGCGGGCGCGCGCGCGCGCGCAGACATGCAGGGCCGCCCAAGCGAGCGCCGGCCCGTCACTTCGCTGAGCTGTTAATGTTCTGAACAGCATTTCGCGGCAACCATGCTTTCCTGCAGATGAGCTTCTGGACATCTGCTTGTGGGCGCATGCCACAGCGCAGCACGAGCACAGCGACCTGGATGCGGCCTGAGAGCTCGCCGCACATGGAGCCCCTCCAGGGCGGCGGAGTGCGCGGCGAGCGCGCGCGGCCAGCAGCAGCGCCCATCCACCGCTGGACCGTAGCCCATCGCGACCCGGGAGTCCTGAGCGCGGCAGCAGCGTGCTGAGCACACATGCTCACAGCGTGTGCTCCAGCAGGCAGCATGCACATCCATGTCACATGTCCATGGTGTGAGAGGCCTGGGGCAGGGAAGAGAAAAATATGTGGCGTGTACGGACGCTGATAAACATGGCCTGTAACTGTGCTTTGGGCATTATGTGCATGCCCCACTGATACTCAGAGGTGCCGTTGAGGTGCGCACTCACTGCACTGACCCAAGGCAGTGCCACGCAGGGCATGTCAGATCTCAGTGTCGGCAGCCTTGCCTTAAATCCCTCAGATGACATGCCCAGCGTGCCTGTCGGAGAGCGTGCGCATTTAAACCTTCCGTTCCCATTTCCTCGCCATGCATCCATGGTAGGCGGCCTGCCTGATGCGCCAGTAGCCGGCATGGCCTGCCCAGCCCGGCCTTGTCGGCCATCGCTGCAGACGCGCATCCCCTGACACAGCTCCACACAGCCGAGGTATGCAGCAGGGGGGCTGCCGCACCTTGAGCGCCTGGGCGGCGCCGCCGGTCAGCAGGTACGCGTACGCGCGCACGAGCGCCAGCTCCGCCCTGCCCGGCTCCGCGCCTGCGCAACGGCGCGCGCGCATCGCGGCGGGACGGCGAGCTTTGTCACGCGCAGGACGCCCGGCTCAGCGCCGGGCTAGTGCGCTGCAGCGCGCAGGCGCGGCTCTGCGGTCCGTGCCTGCCGCAGCCCTGTGAAGCATGCATGATCACCAAGGTGGGCAAACCAGCGGCCAGCGGTGGCAACGATGTAACACATGCGCCCCTGCTGCGCTCAGGCTCCCTGCCTCCAAACCGAAGACCATGGCAAGGTGGAAGGGCTGCACGGCACGCCTTCTGGCGCGCACCACGCTCCCATGCGTCGCACAGCATGTCGCGCGTGTCGGCCGCCAGGCGCCCGCCGGCCGCGCGTGCCAGCGCCGCGTGCAGCGCGGCCGGCGCCAGGCGGGCCTCCGGCGGCACCGGCCGCAGCAGCCGCCCGTCGCGGCTGGACAGCAGCAGCGGCGTCTGCGCCGCCTCCACGCGCGCCGCCCACAGCTGCGCCCATCCATGCCGCGTGTGCGCCCCAGGCGCGCTCTGAAGTAAATATGACAAATGGGGCAGCTGGCGCTTTGGATCACTTCCGCTGGCATAGCAAATGGCATGCCTCTGACACACCCACAAGTGTCTGTATAATGTATTAAGACGCAGCGCAGCCGTTGGCAGCGGCGCGTGCTCTTGGTTCGCGGCTGGCACGTGCAGACGCTTTGCACCGTGGTGGTATGCCAAGCCAGCGCTCGGGTATGCAGGTACGCAAAGCGTGGCCATGCAGAGACAGCCGGCGCCGCAGGACGGCCCGCAGGCCGCGCCTCAGCGACGTGCTCGGGGCTCGCGGCGGCGGCCGCCGCGCGCAGCGCGGCCGCGGCCGCGGCGTCGCCGCGCCGTAGCCAGGCCAGCGCGCTGGCGCGGTGCGCCGCCAGCGCCTCCACAGGCCGCCCCAGCGCGCTCAGCGCGAGCCCGCGCCGGTGCTGCGCCTTGGCCAGCAGCAGCGCCGGCTGCGAGCGCGCGCGCCGGCAGGCCGCGGGCGCGTCGGCCGCGCAGGCAAAGGGCCCCGGCGGCCGCTTGCGCGCTGCGGCCGAGTGCGCGGCGCCCAGCGCCTCGGCGGCGCAGCTCGCGTGCTGCAGCGCGCCCTCCACGTTACCTGAACAAGGAGAAAAAGAAGGAAGTTGCCTGGGCGGGCGTGAGGCGGCATGAAGACGTGAGCAGGCGCGGCTGCGCTCGGCAGCGCGGCTGCGCGCGCGGCTTGGGGCGCGCCGAGCTTGAGCGCGGCCAGGCTGGAGTTGAGCAGCAGGCGAGGCTCCCCGGGGTGCTCGGACAGCGCGATGCGGTAGTAGGCGGCGTCGTCCAGTCGGCCGTCGCGCAGGGCTGCGCGGCACGGCGAGCTTTAGAGAGTCGCTCGGCTAAACACACTCGAGGTATAGCGCTCTGGGTGCGCACCCACGTCACCGCATTGCTTGTTGTCCATCACGCTTCCAAAACTCCCCAACAATACGGCTGTTCCCAGGATCGTCCTGGCATGCACCCCGCAACTCTCACAAGGGGCTGAGAGCCTGCACACATGCCGTAACGCCGCTCTCAGTGAAAGCGCACCAGCATGAAGCTGCCCCTAACCCTAGCCCCTATTAGGCCCATCAATGATGTGTCACAGTGCCGCGTGTTGCAAGGTCCACTCTCCCTTTACGGGACACAAGGCTATATGATGTAGGCCAGGTAGAGCGCATGGTATGTGTAAGCAAAGTAGCTGTGGACACACGTACAAGTACAGGGGATGGGTGGTTGATAACTACCCGTGATAAGTGAGTGGCGCGTGAATACTCCTGCGTCATGGGGCGCCGGTGGCGCATGGCCGCCTGGCCGACCGTGTGCACTTTTGCAGTGCTGGGGCTGACCTCTGTCTCAATAGCCATCAACGGCGCGCTGTCCGGCTCCATGTGAGCGGGCCCCGCTCCGCACCCCCTCTTGCATGCGAGGCCCTCTGCTCCGGCAGCCCGCTGCGTGCCTGATGGGTGGACCCGAGTGCCGACGGCGGGGCTGGACCTGTGGTCGGCCACCTGTGTGAGCAAACGTGGACGGCGCAGGTACACCGCGCTCAGCCAGGAGTTTGACCTGGGCCCTACGCAGCTGACACTGTTCGACACGGCGAATTCTTTGTCCACCGTGCGGGCCCAGCCGTTGTCGCGCATGCGCGTAGCTGCTAGAGGGGCACTCTGCTGGGAGGCGTGCCTGCTTTGCGTTGTCTTGCGAGAGTATTAGGCGTGGCAAGCGCTGTACAGCAGAGCTGAAGCTTCCCCCGCATGCCGGGTGGCGAGGCTCACGGCGCTTGGCATCTACCTGGCACTGTGTATCGTGCTTGCTGACAGCCGTTTGCGCCACTGCGCAGAGCCTGTTCAGTCCTGTGGCAGGCGTGCTGGGCGACCGCTTTCACCGCGGCTTCCTCATAGCTCTTGGCACGCTGCTATGGTCTGCCTTCAGCTTTCTGTTCGGGTCCACGAAAACATTTTCCCAGGTAAGCGCCTGTCTGCCCCCCCCGTGCTTGGCCGCAGCAGCTATGTGTTAGGAAGGTCTTACTGCCGGCTCACTGCCTGTGCGCATCGTCCTACACTTACTAAAGCAAAGTGCTCGTGTGTAGGGTGTGGCGTGGATGGCGCTGATGGGCTTTGGTGTCGCTCTTACGGGGCCAGCGTCCAGCTCTATCCTTGCAGACATGTTCCCAGAGAGCAGTCGCGGGACTGCTTTTGGACTAATGTACTTTATAAGCGGCCTAGGTGCGCGGACTGCTGGTTGTAGTCTCCCGTTGTCACCCGTGGGCAGCACTTGTCTGATATATGTCAGATTTAGCATACTGGCAGTTTTGCTATATGGTGTCTGAAGTACAAACGTAGCAGCGCGCCCGCAGGGACCCTTGGCGGCGGCGCATGGGCGGTGAACGCTGCCAACCAGGTCTATGGGAGTCTTGCTGTGCGCACCCCTTACAGGAAAAAATTGTGTGCGGGTCGAATTGTGCTCTGCATGCAGCCGTGCACCAGCACTGCATAGCTCCGAGCTTTGTTTGCTTGAGTATAAGGGATTTTTTTCCTAGGTGTGGGCAAGGTTGGGCACTCTTGGTTGCGGATGGTCGGTAGCCTCTCTGAGGCTCCTGCGGCCCAGCACGGACTGGCGCAGCATGCGGCGGCAGGCGCCAGCACCCAGCAGGGCCTGACGCGCGGCCACGGGCGTGCAGGGCTGGCGGCTGACGTTCATGGTGTCCGCCGGGCTGGGCGCGCTGACGGGCCTGGCCGCGTTCCCCGGCATCTGGGAGCCGCGCAATGGCAGCAGGGCGTCCCCGCGCCGCGCGGCTGTGCACGCCGAGCGGCCGCCGGTGGCGCGCCGCGCGGCGGTGCACGCCGAGCGGCCGCCGGCGGCGCGGCGGCGGCGCTGGCGGCCGAGCCGGGCCGCGGTTCGCGCGGAGGCGGGCAGGATCGCGCGGGATGCGTGGAGGGTCGTGCGCGTGCCGTCATTCCTGGTGCTGCTGGCGGAGCACGTCACCGACCTCACCGGCGGCGTGAGCGGCTTTGCGGTGCAGTACTTTCAGGCGCGCGCTCTGGCCCGCGTATGCAGCTGCCCGGCCTTTGGCCCGCGCATGCAGCTGTCCGGCCTAGCCTCGGGCCCCATTGACGCAACGCCCTGGAAGCCTTTGCTGCTGCCATGTAGTGCATGTGATGTTGCAGTCCGCTAGGAGCATCGCCACAACCTAATGCTGGTAAACACATCTGTGTTGCTGGGTGCTGAGCTGTAGTCAACACCAACCTCTTGCTTGTGCTGCCCTCCAGCTCAAGTAAGCTGTAGCAGGCCTCGAGCGTTCTGCGCCAATGTCAGTGATCGTGCAGAGCTTGTGTGTTGGGTGGTCTTGCAGTGCTCAAGCGTTGTGGCTCTTGAGGCCTCGTGTGGCAACTACCGGTGCAATTGTGGCGACGCAGCCGCAGCCAGCGCGCTGTGTGCGACCGCTGATGGGCCGTGCGGCGCGCGCGCGCAGTTCCTGGGCTTCTCCGACGGCGCGACGAGCGTGATCACGTCCGTGTGGTCCACCATCGGCGCCCAGGTCGGGCTGGTCCTGGGCGGCGTGTCGGGCGACCTGCTCGCGCGGCGCTTCCCAATCGCCGCGCGGCCGGCGACCAACCAGGTCAGCATCGCGCTGGTCATGCCGCTGGTGTACGTCGGCTACAAGGTCATGCCGGGCTGCGCGCGCTATGCGACCGGCGTGGCTGGCACGATGGACTACCTGACCTGGCGCTACAGCCTGCTCAACTTTGTGACGGGCGCGCTGCAGTCCTGGTGTGCGGCCAACAATTCCACCATTTATGCGGAGGTGCGCCTGCTACGCCCCATGTCAGCCCCCACCATCGTAGCGCACCCCTGCGATGTGCTTTTTATGACCTTTGTGTGGGCGGGGCTCACGCGTGAACCGCTCTGTGCACAGCAGCTGCCCGCCATGGCAAGCAGCACGAGCTCAAAGCTTGACATGATGTGCGCTTCCCGGCACAGGTGGCGGGTAGCATGATTGTGTCGCACGTTTAACGGCTGCCGAACAGCTGCTTGCATTTTTCTGCGCAACAGTGTAGCACCCCAGTTGCAGTCAGCTGCGCCGCGTGATCTGAGGGGCCTCGCTTGTGTGCAGGTCATCCCGCCCTCGCGCCGCTCCCTGGCCTATGCGCTGGACTCCGGGATGTCGGGCCTCATCAACTCGTGCACCATCCCGGTCGCGGGCCTCGTCATCGAGCGCCTGGGCGGCCACGCGGTGCAGAAGGTCGCCGCCGCGGCCGGCGCAGGCGGCGACGACGCGGCCGCGCCGGCGCCGGCGGTGGCGCCCGCGGACAACCTGGCCAACGCGCGCGCGATCGAGGACGGGCTGCTCTACCTCATCCTCATCAGCTATGGCGTGAAGATCTTTGTGCGCGCCCGGCGCCCGGCCACGCCCGTCGTCTCTGGGGAACACAGGCGGGCTTTGTTGTTGCGGTGCGTTCAGATCAGACCAAAGGCCTGCTCAAGCCAAAGAAGGTCCGAGGAAAAGTGGGATGAAGGCGCCGCAGGTGAGCGGGCAGGATATGCCGTCGCTGACTATATGCATGAGCAGCTATCACGAGCATCTGGCTGCAGCGGCATGCACACATTAAGTGCTGTAGCGGAGTGCACACGTCACGAGCACTGGATGAGGCGGCCGGGCCTGCTCTGACATGGCGGGCGCGGGCGCTGCAGATCTACCACGCGCTGTACTACACCATGCCGCGCGACCGGCTGGTAGAGGAGGCGGAGGAGGAGGATGAGAGCGACGCGGCGCCGCCGGCGCCGCCGCTCGAGCCGCGCCCGAGCGCCCTCGAGCTGCTGCCGCACAGCGCGCTCGCGCCCAAGGACTCGGCCACGTCGCTGCCTGCGGTGCACGCCAAGGACCTGCCGCCGCCGCCGTGCTAGGCGCTCGCGCTATTAGAGGTCAGGAGGGCGGCCTTCTCCAGAGCGACAGGTTACGCATGTTGCGGCTCGTGGCCAGCGCCGTGCATGCAGTAACGCAGGTGCTGCTTGCTCGTGCTGATGCACGGCGGCGTACAGTCGTGCTTGCGCGCGTGCATTTGCGTCTGCTCATCCTTACCTGTGGCGGCAGAGGGGCCGTACTCGCCTCTACACGGGCCTGCTGCAACCTGGATGTTCGTGCTAGAGTAGGTAGGATGGTGACTACCTGGTTGGACAGCGCAAAGGACCCATGCTCCCTCCCCTCCTCCCATGGGTGGACGGCGCTGTTGGCGGGGACGTGGCGACCTTTCGCAACCCCAAGCAGCGGCGGGCTAAGCTCTTGCAGAGCAAGCCCGCTGGGTGGCCTTGCCCCTGCGTGATACGTTGTGGAGTGCGTGTCTGCACACCACCGGTGTTTGCTTGTGCGCCGTGCATGCCCGAACAGGGCAAAGGCCAGGCAGCATGTCTGGGAAGTCTTCATAGGCAGTCCCTGCTCTTTTGGCACTTGTGTCCGACTTCATCTCTTGTATGTTGGCTGAAGCCAGTGTGGCGTGCCGAGGCATTGAAAGCTACCAGTTATTTGCCAAACAGCAATCTGTGCTAAGCACGCAGGAGGAGGCTGACCTCCTTGCAGCCTAGGTAGCTCGCTTGCCAGAGCAAGGTAGGCTTTTTTTGCATTTGCCTGGCAGTCTGACATGCTTTTGCTTAGGGTCACTGCATGACCATGGGGAGTTGCCGGTCTGGTCCTTTGCTGTCTGTTGTGAAAATGAGGCTGTGAGATTGTATGGCGCACTGTGGCGAGGTGTGGCCCATGCATGCCTTGCATGGGTACACTGCACGTGCCTTAGATCAGATGCACAGTTGGCAAGGACATGGCGATTACTTAGAGCTTCAATGCGGCATGCGCTGCTGGTCTTGCCACTGTGTGTTCTGGAACGAAATTTTGGCACGTGTCTACAGGCGTTCGGCCCCCAGCGTGGGTGGTGTTTACCTGCACGGCCTAAGCAGGCCCAGATTATTGCTAGAGGCTGTAACAGAATCACCAACGTTGCAAGTCACCAATTCGTCCAAGAGGTGTGTGCCTGCCAGGAAGCAATGACTTGCATGTGCCTGCTGAATGGATGCTCAACAGGAAGAGCAGAACCCCCATTTCCCGACCTTGCAAGGTCTCTTTGGAGCTAGCTGAGTTGCCCCTTACTCAGGCATCCTTCCTCCCAACTGCCATGCCTAGCTGGGGCTGCGCAGTGCATTGGAACTGTAGCTGCCCCGCAATATAATATGGTGAGTTAGTTAGCAGGGCGGGGCAAGCATGGGGAAGCAGAGGGCGCGGCTGGTGACCAGCGCCGCAGCGACTGTCGCCGCCGTGTCGCAGGGCGTGGAGAGCGTCATCCTCGACTCCATGTGCGTCTGCCTGCCACGCGAGCGTTTGTTTGGGCACTCTTGTCTGGCAGTCCCAACACGTGTGGCAGCTGCATGCAGCCCAACATGAGCAGCGCGCAGGTACAAAGCACTGGCCGTGGCGCTGCATATAGGCCCGGCAAAGCTGGGGAGCCTCACCACAGCGAGAGGGGTCGTGCAAAGCGTGCTGTCGCTGTTCGTGGGTGCGCTGGGCGACCGCTACCACCGCGGCCGCATAATCACTGCAGGTGCGGCGTATCAGCGCTGCGAGTTCGCAGTGGCCCAGCGAGTACTGTGGTGCGTGCGTATGCAAGCATGCACGCTGCGGCTTACACGCAGTGCGGGCAACAGGCACACTGCTGTGGACTGTGTTTTCTGTGGCCTTTGGTCTGTCGAGCACGTTCGGCGAGGTACGGGCTGCGCTGCTGTGGCGAGCGCTCCTGCAGGCGCTGCGCCCGCCGCGGAACATTGCAGCCGGGGGTGTGGCAGCTCTGACGAGCAGGCACGTGCCGCAGGCGCTGGCCTTTGCGGCCCTGTCCGGCTGCGGCCTGGCGCTGGTCACGCCATGCGTGACCAGCGTGATTGCAGACCTGTGGGAGGAGCGCGTGCGCGGCCGCGCGTTTGGTGTGGTGCTGATGTTCGGGTCCCTGGGTGCGCGTCCCGTGCCTCGTGCTGCGGCAGACCTCAGGGCCTAGTTGCCCCCTGGTTGCCTGAGCCTGTGCTGCTCCCCTGCTGTGGACTGCTGCCTGGCCTATGCCTCACCTGTGCTCGCAAGGTGGTAGCTCACCTCCCCCTCGAGTGATTCTTTCTAAGCGCTCCAAGCCATTAGGCAAGGGGATCCACAGTGCCTGAGAGTGGCAGCGCTGCGGCGCAGCGACCATGGGCGGGCTTGTGATGGCGTTGAACCTGAGCAACAGGCGGCTGCTGGGCCGCTTCGAGGGCTGGCGCGTCGTGTACATCATAACCGCCGTCCTGGGCCTGCTCTCGGCGGCCGTGACCGCGCTCACGCTCAGCGAGCCGCGGCACATCGGCCACGGCGTGCGGGAGGCCGCCGGTCCCGGCGGCGCCGCGGTGGTCGCCGCTGGCGAGGCCGGCGCAGCGGCGGGCGCGGCGGCGGGCGCGGGGCGGCGGCGACCTGGGTGTTCGTGCGGGGAGGCTGCCGTGGTGGCGCGCGACTTCGGCCGGCGCGTGTGGGCCGTGCTGCGCACGCCCAGCTTCTTGGTTATTCTCGTGGAGCACATCAGCAGCCTGACGCGCGCGTCGGGCGGCTTCCAGATCCTGTACCTGCAGGCGCGGCCCGCGGCTGCTGCTCGAGACGCATGAGTGGCAACGTGACACTGGCAAGCTGCGGTACGGAGCTGCCGAGTGTGGCAGGGGAGCACCGCCCTGGATGGCCGCTTGCGAACCTACTGACAGGTGTGCATGGGGCCGGGCGCGCAGATGCTGGGCTTCAGCGACGCGGCCACCAGCGGCGTAACGATCGGCGTGAGCATCGGCCTGGCGCTGGGGCAGCTGGCGGGCGGCGCGTCGGGCGACGCGCTCGCGCGGCGCTTCCCCAACGCCGCGCGCCCCTTTGCAAATCAGCTCAGCCTGGCGCTCACCGTGCCGCTCATCTACCTGACGCTCAAGGCATGACCCCGGAGCCCGCTGATGTGGGGCAACAAGCTACGCAGAACGAGAGTGGCTGACAAGTGGCCAGCGCACTCTGCCTTTTGTGCCTGCTGCAGCGTCCTTGAATGGTCAAAGCTTTTTGCTGCTATGCTTCAAGAAGGGCACATACGGCACGCTCCCCGCTCCCCAGCTCGCGGGTAGCGCGCCCTGTGCTGCGGCTTTTGCAGCGCGCTCGCGCCGTCCTCAGCCGGGGCAGAGGGCGGAGCGCAAGCGACGGACTGTGCTCCTGTGCAGGGCATGCCTGCCTCATCCGCGCACGCGACGGGCGTGCCCGGGTCCGCCGACAAGTGGGCGTGGGCGTACGCCCTGCTCCTGTGCGTCGTCATGGCGCTGGGCTCCTGGTGCAACGCGAACAATCAGGCCATCGTCGCCATGGCGCGCCCCCGGTCCCCCGCCCGACTGACTGCAGAGCCCGGCCAGCTTGCCGGGCGCTCACATTGTATGCCGTATCCTTGTGCTCGTTGCGCGAGCACCCCTGTTGCGCTCCACATGCGTTGCTGCTCGCTCGACGTGCCGTGATGCATGAGGCCGTGAATGAGGATGTTACGGTGCGGCGCACAGCTACACAGCTACACAGGTACTTTCTGCCTCAGCCTCCGATAGAATCAAATGGTGCTCTGTTGATTTCAGCCAAACATGAAATGGGAAAAAAAATAGCATGGTACACAGCATCCCGGTGCTTGTGCGCAGGTGATCCCGAGCCACCTGCGCACGACCGCCTACTCGCTGGACACGTGCGTCGCGGGCGTGCTCGGCTTCGCGTCGTCGCCGCTGGTGGGCGTGCTCGCGCAGCGCGCCGGCTACCGGCAGGCCTTCAACCCGCACGCGCAGGCGCCCGCGGCTGCCGCGGCCGAGTCCGTGCGCAACGCGCGCGCGCTCGAGGACAGCCTGCTGCTGATCAGCCTCGTCGCGTGCGGTGCAAAGTTTGTGGTGCGCGCGCGGCATGCTCGGCGGCGAGGAGGGCGGTGCAGGCTGGCACAGCTCATGCGCACCACTCTGTAGCATGCAGCCGCCTGCTTGTCTCAGGAGTGCAGCTCATGTGCCATCTGCCTCCTCCCGCCCATTCGCTCAGGCGCAGCCAGAGGGCAGTGCACGGCTGGCACACAGCGGACGTCAATTCGGCGGGTGCTGCCTTTCTCTCACGCCATGGGCCTCACCTGTCAAGCGCCATGTACCATGTGTCAGCTGTGCTGTTCTCTCATGCTCTCGCGCATTTATCGCAGCTGCAGCTGATGCGGGCCACGCCGGCAGGTGTACACTGGTTTGTACTTTACAATCCAAAGGACCGTGTCAAGGACGACAGCGACGAGGACGGCGGTGCGCTGGCCGGCATCGCGCCCACGCTCGACCCCTTGGCACCGAGCCGGGAAGTTGCCCTGGCGCGGCGTGGCGGGCCCGTGCGGCCCGACACCCCGCTGGAGTTCGGCGCGGAGCATAAGGACACGGCGGCGCGTTCAGCGGCTACGACAGTGTGAGCTATAAGGCGCAGGCACTGTGCAACCGGTGAATTTTAGTTATCAGCTGGTGAGCGTGTGCTACTTGTCGCAAGCGGTCCAGTTGGGCCTGAATTGCTAGCTACTGAGAGTTGCAGCAGGCTGGGCTGTGACGGTCTGTCACAGACCGGAACACTGAGTTGAGTCCTGCGCGTCTACAGTGGGCAGCGTGACAGCTCGCCATGTTGTGTCATGTACTTGGCCCTCCCCACATTGTGAAAGCTACGCCCGACAGTAATGCACATGCGCATGCATACCCGCCATCAGCCACATCAGTGGTCAGATCTGTGCGAGTTTCCCCCAGAGAAGCGAGATCCCTGCAGCCCTGCCTGCAGATGGCCCGGCACGCACATGCACAGCCACTCGTGGGAGCCCCGCCCCGCACAGTCAAGTCACGAGTGACGAAGCAGTCAGCCCGCGCCTCATCTACGCGCGCTGCAGCACGGCAAGCCCTCACGTTCCTACGCAGGCGCGGGCGCACCGCGCAAGGTCCAGCATTGCTGTACCCACCCGCATGAGCGACAATGGCAGAGCCTTACTGGCCAGCGAGCGCGGGCGCGGGCGCGGGCGCCTGGCGCAGCTCGGCCTCCAGCTCGTCCAGCGTGCGCGCGCCGCTCAGCGTGCGCCCGTTGATAATCCAGGCCGGGAAGCCGGTGAGGCGCGCGTCCACGCACTCCTGCGCCAGCCGCACGTCCTGCGCGCCGCGCGCGCGCCCGTTACGGCACGCTCCGCACCGGCACCAGCGGTCGACAACGGCTGTAGGGCAACCAGCAACCGACAGCTGCAAAGGCAAGAACCGCCACAACTCCAACACAAGCCCTGACACTCAGGCGCGCGGCAGCCCTGCGATGGTTATGTTTACAGTGTTAGGCTTGGGCGGGCCACCTTGTGGAAGCCGTCCGGGTAGCACTCCACGTAGGGCAGCTCCTTGGCGGCCGCCGCGCCGAACTCCTCCTTCTGCTCAAAGCAGTGCGAGCACCAGAAGGCGCCGTAGAAGCGCGCGCCCGCAGCGCGCAGGCGCCGCGCCAGGTCGACCGTGCGCTCGCTGCTCTCCGTCTTCACCTCCGGCTCCTGCGCGCGGCGGCGCGCTCGAGCGCGCGCCTCGCTGCATTCCGGGCCGTGCGAGCGCCGCGGCCGCCCATGCGCCGGCCAGTGCCCAAGGCCGCTCCGCGCGGGCGGCCCGTGGAGCGGGGCCGCACCAAGAAGGGCAGCTCGAAGTCGGCGGCAGACCCCGGCGGGACCACGTTGGCCCACGCCAGCGCCAGGCCCAGCACAGTCGCTGCCGCGAGGCCCCCGCCCGGCGCCGCCGCCTCTGTCAGCTCCCTGCTGCGCAGCAGGGCCACATCAGGGGGTGCCCTTCCCAAAAGACAGCATGCTGCAAGTCAGTAGCCTGGTGCTTCCCAGGTGCACACGGCAGACAAATAGAGATTACAGAACTTACAGACGACAGAAGTTGTAGGAGGTGCAAACTACACATCAAGCTGACATGCTGTGCGGTCCTTAGGACGCCCAGGCGACCGGCCCCCAAGGTACTCGATGAGACCATCAGCAGCGAGCACTTGTGCCGCGAGCAGGCTGGTAAGTACGCGACAGAGGCAGCCGCGAACTCTGCCGGCGCCCTGCGCTGCTGGCCACGGAGTGGCCCGGCGCACCTGCCGCTAAAGCCGCGCAGCGCCGAGCCGAACACGGCGGCGGAGAGCGCGGCCGAGGTCAGGCACCAGGTGCACGAGTCGCCGGGGAACTTTGTCGCCAGGATGAAGAGCAGGTAGCCGCTCGTGGACGCCAGCACGGTGCCCGCGGCCAGCGTCGCGTAGCGCGCCAGGTTGGCTTCCCGCTGCGAGCGCTGCCGGCGCGACGCGCGCGCTGCAAACTCGCGCGCCGCCAGCGCCGCCAACGCCCCGTACCCCAGCAGGCCTGGCGCGCGCGCGTGCCGCTCGGGCCCATCCAAGGCTCGCACGCGCTGGGCAGGCAGAGCACAGCGCAGCGCAGTGCGCCGTCAGGGAGCTATCAGCGAAGCGAGCCTCTGTTTCATAGGGAGCGCGCCGCGGGCGGCGTACCGAACAAGGACAGTGGCACGCCGAAGACGTCTGCGTAGCCGCTTGTCAGCACCGTGTCGCAGGAGCCAGACGCCGGGCAGACCACCTGCGTGTTGAGCAGCTTGGACTGCGCGCGCAGGCCGGCCGCGTCAGAGCGCACGCTGCTTTGGCACTCGTGCAGCGAGGCCAGGTGTCCCAGCGCGCACCGCTGTGAGGTAGCCGGTCTCAAGGACACCCGCCGCGGCAAGCAGGCCGATGACGCCGTACGGGGGAGAGGGGTCCGCCTGCTGAGTCTGCGCAGACAGCAGAGCTCTCAGCCAGGCGTTGAGCTCTGCTGGCTCCGCCTGCACGGTCTGCACTGTGCGCACCTGCTCGTGGCCAGCGCCGCGCTGTCCTGACCAGCTACGATGCTGGGCGCTGCTGTCATTGTCATCTTTGGCCGCCCTGCACTGCCTGGCCCACCGTGTTGGCCGGCTGCGAAGCGGCGTGCGCGAGCACTGCGCGCTGGCGTGGTGCCGTTGCAGGCTAGGTCCCTGCGGCGGCACTACTGCGCGTTGCACACAGTGTTGGCAACCAGAAAAACCAGCCGCCTGCATCGCTGCACACGTTGAAGGAGTGCTGATTGCCCTCAGAGCTGCTCCTTCTAGCGCCACCTGCCTGCTCTCTCCCGCATCGCAGCGATGACCCGCACAGCCCGTCGCACGTGACTCAGGCTGAGATAGATCGGGCTGAGATAGATACACTACAGGGAATTATTGTTTATTTCCAGCTTTTTCACAAGGCGCCTGGTTGGTCGATGGCATGGTAGCATTGCAGTTCACTAGCCCATGCCCAACATACATGCTTGGACATCCAGCGCGGTCCTCAACCCAGACACTCAGGCAACCCTTGCTCTACAGGGCTGGCAGCAAACTGCGGGCTCCCGTGACAAACAACAGGGGGCGCTGCAGCCGCAAGTTAGGGCAGAAGCGCAGGAGAAGACAGACCGAAGCCGCTCTAGACCAAAGACAGATAGCTAAAGGGAGATGCCAACAAACAGCATGCGCCACAACATGCCCTGGCGCAAGCAGAAATGGCGAGCTGGGCACAAACGCAGCTTATTTCACACCAACCAAAGCGGTGAGCCCAGCCTGTCCGCGACAGCAGACCACCTACACTGGATCGGCTGCACATGCCGCCATGCCTTCAAGAGCTGCCTCGCCCTCTTCTGCACAAACCAGGGCTGTCAGCTGACACCTGGCTCATGCGCCGCCGGACACGAGCATACGCACGTGCCCGCGCCAGCGCGCCCGCGCCAGAGCGGCGCCGTCGTGCCAGGCCACGTGCCAGCGCGACACAGGGCATCAGGCGAGCGGCATGGCGGCGGGCTTCCAGCGCCAGGCCTTGATGTTGCCGAACTTGTCGCCCGAGACGAGCAGGCCGCCGGGCCCGGCCGCGAGCGCGCGCGCGTCGCGCACGCTGGGCAGCCGCCCGCGCTCGCCGAAGCTGGGCAGGTCCCACAGGCGCACGCAGCCGTCGTCGTTGTGGCTGGTCAGCAGCACCGGGCGCGCCTGCGCGTCCGGCGCGCCCGCCAGCGCCAGCACGCCGCCCCACTCCGCCGCCTGCAAAGAGGTAACAATATTAATTCTTAAAAAGTCTTCAAAAAAGGAAAAGGACTCTTCTTGCGGCCGCGCGCTCGCCGCCGCTCCCGCCGCCTGGGTTCACCGCACAGGGCCGGCATCCTGGGGTGGGGGCACCAGGCATGCACGCCCGGCCGGGCAGGCGCTGTGCACGCAGCAGCGCCGCGCGCGCGCCTGGCTGTTCCGCCCCGGCGCGCCCTCGTCCTCTGGCGGGTGCACGTAGACGGGCGTCGGGTCGATCAGCGCGCCGTGCTCGCGGCTCGCGTCCGGCACAAACTGCCACACCTTGACCGTGCCGTCCAGCGCGCACGTCAGCACGCAGCCCTGCGCGCGGGAGCGCCCGCATTCAGTCGGCAGCCTGGGAGCCGTACCCGCGCCGGTCCCATTGCAAACAAGCTCTATTGCATTCGCCGGCTCCCATTTTTCTTTCCTTGCTGCCCCTGCAGTCTCTGCCAGTCGCCGAGCGCTGTGAAAGCGAATAATATCGACCACGGACCGCCACAGGATTGCCCCGCACCGGCGTCGAGGCAGGGGCGGCGGGGCGCGCCTCCCACTGCAGCAGGCCCATGACCACGTGCGCGTGCGCGCCCGGCAGCGTCTGCACGCAGCCGCCGGTGTGCATGTCCCACACCTTGAGCGCGCCTTCCCAGTCCGCGGACAGCAGCAGGGGCTGCTGCCCGCTCGGATTCACCGGCAGCAGCGCCTGCACCGCCGCCGCGTGGCCGCCCTGCGCCGCGGTGATCTCCACCTGCGCGGCCAGGGCAGGGTCCGTCCGTTAGAATCTCAACCAGGATGCGCCCCGCCCTCTGCCTGTGCCGCCGCTCCCCGCCGCCTGTCAGCAGCTCGGCCACCAGGCGCGGCCGGGTGGGTCCCGGTGTGCAACCCCCCCTCCCAGCATGGCAGCAGCGTTGACAGTCCGGCGTCCCACCTCAACGCAGGGCGGTGACCACGGGGTGCTGGTTGGCACGCAACCCTATGCAAGCCCCATGCACAGTGGCATGCTCACGCCCGGGCGGCGAGCGCAGGGCCGGGGCGCGCGCCTGCGGCTCAAAGCGCTGCGAGGCGGCGTTGAGCTTCCAGACGCGGATGGCGCGGTCCTGGCCGCCGGCGATCAGCATGCCGTGCGTCGCGGTCAGCGCCAGCACCTGGCCCGCGCAGCCGCCCAGCTCGTGCTGCTCGCCGCTGCTCATGTTCCAGACCTGCGCCCGCGCCGTGCGCACCCATGTCAGCCCCGAGTTCAGCGGCCTCATCAGCCAGCGCCTGCGGAACCGCGCGCCCGCAACGCGCGATGTTCAGCGAGCCGCGCGGCGGCCAGAGCCAAAAAGATGCGCAGGGCGCTGCAGGCGTCTGGGTGCTGCGCTGCGCCGGCGAGAGAGGGGCGAGGCCTCTAGCACCGCTGCCGCCCATGCACGGTGGATGGCTGGCCTGCCGCGCAGCCTCCAGCGGGCCGCGCCGCACACACACGGCTGAAGCTGGCAAGGCGACGGCGCGGCTGGGTCAGGCCAGTGCGCGCTGGCGGCCCGCACACGCCGCCCAACAGCAGACAGGACGCCGCAGTCCGTGTGCGGCTCTTTCAGAGTCTGGTGTCTTTCTAAGGGCGCCGGCGCGCCTTCATGGGGCCCTGGCGCGCGCCGGCGGCCTGCACAACTCTTTTAGAGGGTGATGTCAACCCTGAGGGCGCAAGGCGCGCCTTCACGAGGCCCTGGCGCGCGCCCGCGGCCTGCACGTGCAGGCCCACGAACAGGAAGCCGCCCTCCAGCAGCAGCGAGTCGACCTCGCCGCCCACGTCCACCACCGACGTGCACTGCCCGCTGGCCAGGTCCCACACGCGCACGCTGCCGTCCGCGGAGCCGCTGTACAGCTGCGCGCGCGCGCGGCCGCGCCGGCCTCAGAGACAGGGCTGTCCTCAGGGAACAAAGGTTTCTTTCCGTCCGCGAGGATGCGGGCGGTGCCGGCTACGGCGCCGCCGCGCAGCCGCACGCGGGGTGGCATGGCCCGCCTCAGGGTGCCCAACGAGTGGCTGTTGTTGTTTGCTGACACTGCGGCGCAGTGACTGCCCGCAGGCGCGCCCCACACAGAGAGTCTCCGAGCCCTCAAAGCCCCAACGTTCGTCCCACTGGCAGGCCGTTTGCACCGGCGCGGCCGTCAGGCCGCCCGGCGCGTCGGTCGGCCGCGGCGCATTAGGCGCGGCGGGCGCGCGCCTGCGAGCTGCCGTGGTCCACCGCGAGCGTGGTGACCTGCCGTGCGTGGCCCTTCATGACCTTCACAAACTCCACATCCTCCGGCTCATCGTACACCCGCCGCGGCCCCGGCCCCGCGCGGCCGCCCATCTGCGCCTGGCCGGCCTGCGCGCGGCCGCCGCCGCGGTACCCGCCGCGCGGCGGCGCGCCTGCCGGGCACACGCTGTTGCGGTGCCGCCGTAGTAGTCCCTCACGGTGGGGGTAGGCGTCCGACCAGGTGGTGGGTAAGGACGTCAGATTCGGCAGGTCTGCGTTGCCGGTGGCCGCTGTGTTGCAGGAGCCCCAGCTGCTCCCAAAGCAGTAGAGCAGCCCAACATCTGGACATGGTTCAAGGTGCACGTGCTACAACTTGTCCAGCTGCTTGCTTTGTTAGACAGCGAGACCATGAGCTGCAGGCTTTGCGAGTTGCCCCCAGCACACGGGTGGTTTGGCGACCTGGACACCGCACGCCCACCGCGGCCAGCCCCACAGCTTATCGCGCACCTCGATTGCCCCAGAAGCCGGAGCCGCGGCCGCGCGCCTCCCGCCCGCGCCCCCGCCCGCTGCCCGCATACCCGTTGAACCCGCCGTCGCTGTAGCCGTTCTGGTCGTTGCTGTAGCCATTATACGCGCCACGCGGCGCGCCGCGGCCCTGGTAGCCGCCCTGGTAGCCCGCGCTGGGGCCATCAAAGCCGCGGCCCCCGCGCGCGCCGCCGCCGCCGCGCCAGCTGTTGCCCCGGCCGCCCCGCGCCCGGTACTGGAAGCTGCTGCTGGGGCCCGCGCCGCCGCTGGGCCCCGCAAAGTCGCCAGTGTCCATCTGCATCTTGCGGGCCCCGCTCGCCCTCCCTGCGCGCCCTCACGCACGCGTAGCGAGGTGCTTGTGACATCTGTGCTGCATCAGCAGACGCTACTGCACAGCCTCTCGGCAGGGATGGTTGTAGGATGGTGTCGGGGCTCGGCTCTGCAGGCTGGCCCCAGAAGTTGGCCGGGCACCCGAGGTGCATCCACCCCTGCACCCCACGCCAAGCTGGTGTCATCGCTTGAAAGGTCGAGCAAAGCTTTAAATGTTGTGAAGAGGAGCTGCAGGACGGACCAGATGGCCACCAGTGTGTCCAGACCGGGCGTCCAGCCCGCCGCCAAGGACGCCGGCGCGGGCATCGCGCTGAGCGCGGACGCGACGCGCCTGCGCGCCACAGAGGGCAGCGCAGCCACGCTGGCCTGCCAGGAGGCCAGCGCGCCCGACGCGCTGCTGCCGGTGTTCGACCTGGCGGACTACCTGAGCGGCCGGGAGGACCCAGCGGCGAGCGCGGCGCAGTGCCGCGCGGTGGCAGAGTGCCTCAGAGGTGCTGTCGCTGACAGGCTCCTGCGCTGCCCAAGCTGACAGTGCCGGATGTCGTGGGGCCTTGCCGCGAGCGCTCGACGCGCTAGCCTTTGCAGTGCTGGTATAGTGCTCAACCCGCACGTAGCCTGAGCGCCTCCTGACCGTGTGCATGCTGCGGCGCTGCCAGCGACGGGCTGCCTGGTGGTGCGCGACCCGCGCACCAGCGAGGCCGACTCGCGGCGCTTCCTGGACATGATGGAGCGCTACTTCTGCCAGGACGCGGAGGCCAAGATGGCGGACGCGCGCCCGGAGCTGCACTATCAGGCATGCAGCCCCTCGCCCGCCTGGCCGCCAGAGCTGTGAACGTGCAAGCGCTGGACTTCACTGCACTGCTACATTCTCAAAGTGTTGCAGGCCCCAAGACATCCCGCCACCTGAAGTCTTGCGGTGCTTCGACTGCAGATGGCTGGGGCAGCCCTCCATGTTGATGAGGGCTAGGGCAGGCCATGACGACTCACGGCTGGGCAGGTGGGCGCGACGCCGGAGGGTGTGGAGGTGCCGCGGGTGCTGGCGGACGCTGACTGCCTGGCCGCGCTGGCCGGCCAGCCGGAGGCGCGCCGCGCGACGCTGCCGACCGGCGCGGACGCCAAGTGGCGCTTCTTCTGGCGCCTGGGGCCGCGCCCGGCGGCGACTGCCTACGCGGAGCTCAACGCGGACCCTGTCGTCCCGCGCGGTGCGCGCCCCGCGCAGGCGTGCTGGGGAGGCCGCGGCGCCGGCCGCGGCGCCGGCCGCGGCGGTGCCCGCGGGCGGCGCATGTGCCCTCTGCGCTGCGGCGCACAGGCGCCGCCGGCTGCCGGCGGCAGGGAGCACAGCGGGCGGCGCGGTGGCACTGTTGCTGGCCGCGTGCGGACGCGCCCGGCGCAAGCGCGCCTTAAGTGCCTGCCGGACCCAGCAAGCACCTGAGCGGCGTGCCAAGGCGCTCGCTCCGTTGTGCAGCAGCTGGCGGACGCCAGGGCCGACGGCGGCAGCGGGCTGACGGCGGCGGCGCGGCGCGCAGGCTTCCCGGAGTGGCCCGAGGTCATGGACGGCTGGGGCAGCAAGATGCTGGCGGCGGTCGAGACCGCGGCGGAGATGGCCGCGCGCGGCTTCGGCCTGGCGCCGGACGCGTTCACGCGGCGCATGCGCCTGGGGCCGCACCTGCTCGCGCCCACAGGCGCGCGCCGCCCGAGCCCGCCCCAACGCCGGCGCGCTGCCAGGGCTCTGTGGCGACGCGGCCCCGCGCAGCAAGGCCTGAGCCAAGGCCAGCAGCCGTGCTGGCCCGAGCTCTTGGCACACGAAGGCGAGGACCTGCGGAGCGCCAGAGCCGAGCTGGCCTCAATCATGAGGAACACAGTGGAGCCGCGCTGCCGGCGCTCATGAAGGCGGGTACCAGGAAAGTTGCCCTGACCGGCGCCGCGGCGAGGCGGCAGGCGCGGACCTGGGCGCGCACGGGCGGCGCGGCGCCGTCCTGGCCGGGTGGCACTACGACCTCAATTTCCTGTCGGCGCACGGCAAGAGCCGCTTCCCGGGCCTCGCGGTGTGGCTGCAAGACGGGCGCCGGCTGCCCGTCCGCATCGCCGACGGCTGCCTGCTGCTGCAGGCTGGTAAGCAGATGGAGTGGCTGACCGGCGGGCACGTGCGCGCCGGCATGCACGAGGCGCGCGCCCGCCGCCGAGACGCCGCGTAGCCCATGCTGTGATCGTATCGGCCCCGCTCGGCAGCTAGCTGCTGCATGGCGGCCCTTACGCAGGCAGCATGCGCAAGGCCCGCATGTGCGGGCCCGCATGGCCGGGGCACTAGATATTTGCACGCAACAAATGTCGAGCGCACGTGTGGTGCTTGTGCTGTTTCACAGGCTGAAGGCAGCACGCCGTGTATGGCTTCAGCCAGGCGCAGCTGTGCATGCATGCTCTGCAAGATGCCCCGCTCTACCTACTCTGCGTCCGCACCAGCCTGTCACATTGCACGGTCGGCGCAGGTGGTATGCACAGACGCAACGCTCGCGGCGGCGGAGCGCGCGCGCGCAGCGGGCCGCCCGCTCTGGCGCGTGTCGTCGACCGTTTTCGCGCACGTGGCGTCCGACGAGGTGCTCGCGCCGCTGGGTGCGTTTGCGGATAGCGCGGGCGCGGCCGCATACCCGCCGACGCCCGCCGGCTTGCAGGTGCAGCGCGAGCTGGAGGCCATCCAGCTTAAGGCGCCGTGACCTCACGCAGTTTCGGTCTCTGTAAACAAGCGTGTGCCAAGGAGAAGGGGCTTCAGGTGAAGTTATCACCGTAAACTAGCGTTTCATGCAGTCGTGCTGAGCCTCTTGCGGGCTCAGCCTCCCTCCCATATGACACGCGGACGCTATCGCATATAAGAGGGTTACCCATTCCTGTCATGGGCTCTGTATCAGCACAAGCTTGATGAGGCCATTTTGCAATGCGACCTGGACACCGCACATGCGTTGTATCCTGGGCAGGGCCAGCGGACCCACACACTTGCTTCACACAATCGTGCATCAAGGTGTCCGCATTGCTCAAATACAGGCTGGCACCAGCAATGCGTGCAGTGCGTCTGCTGCGTTTGTCACAGGCATCAGCAGGCTGCCACGCGCTGGCGTTTGCCGGGCGCGACCGCGTGCTGGTCACTCAGCACGCCGGCCTGCCCGCTGCCCAGCGCTTCTTCAGCGTCTCTGGGAGTCACACCATTTGCCTCACCGCCTGCAGCATGCGCCTCTTCGCTGCGCGTGCCCGCGAGCCCGTGCGGGCTCGCACGCGAAGCTGCCGCACGCTGCCCTTTGCCGGCGGAGGGTTCAGCGACGCAGGCAGCGGGCGCCCGCCCTGCCTCAGGCCCTGCGGCGGCCCCCCGCGTCTGCCCTGAGGCCACAGGCTGCAGCCCGGCTGCTTCTGATGCACAGGTGTCCCGCTGCATCCCAGCGGCACATGCGGGCCCCCACACAGGCGCCTGCTCTGCAACAGCTGAAGGTGCCGCTGCTGCCCCATCGCCGCGCGCAGCAGGCTCGGCATCCGCCGGCGCGCTCGGCGACGCATGCGCCGCGGCGGGCGCCGCCGCGCCGCCAGCGGGCGCCGCCAGCTGCGGCGGCGGCGGTGGCAGCGCGCCGATGGCAAAGCCCTGCGCCTTGGGCGCGCGCGGCGGCGCGTCCAGCACGGCGTCCGGCAGCACGCGCAGCGCCTCCTGCGCGCGCGCTCGTAGAGATTTGCATGCGCACGCAGACACTTGCGCGCGCACGCGAGCGAAGCTCGCGCGCGAAGCCGCGCTGAGAGGTTCACGCTGTGTGAAGCACGTCGCGAGCGGCGCTCTGCTCCACACGGCCGCCAGGTTTGAACACATGGACCCCGCCTCACGTGCGCGCTGCGACGGCGCCGGGCGGTTGGCTGGGACAGCCAGCGGAGCCCCTGGGCAGCCTCATGCACACCCCCCTCGCGCACGCGCGCGCGCCTGCAGGAGCGCGGAGAGGCTGGCGGGCTTGCGGCGCAGGCCGTCCTCCAGCGCGCAGCGGAAGCGCCGGCCGCCGGGCTCGCCGTGGAACAGGCCCAGCAGCGGCTTGGCCAGCGCGCGCACGCCCGGCGCGCGGCTGCCGTCTGGCCGCGCGCCCCAGCGGCCCAGCACGCCGTCGCCGTACGCCGCGTAGCGCTCCAGCACCTGCACGCGCGTGCGCGGCCCCGCTGACGCGCGGCGCTGCGCCGGGCGCGCCGCGCGGCAGGCGCGGTTTCTGCCGGGCCCGCGCGGCAACATCGCAGGGCGGCGGCGGCGGCACAGCCACCTGCGCGAACTCCGGCGCCCGCCGGGCCTCGCCCGGCTCCACGCGGCCGCGGCCTGTTCAGGGCCGAGGGCGGGCGCGCCTGGCGGCGGCAGGCGGCCGCATTGACGGGCGCGCCCCAGACGGCCACGTCCGCGTCGGCCAGCGCGGCCCAGGGCGCCGAGTACGCGGCGCGCCCGATCATCACGCCCTCCAGCCGCCCGCCCGCGCCGCCCGGCCCGGGCTCCGGCGCGCCCCCCGGCCCTGCCTCCGGCGCGGCGCCCGGCCCGGGCTGCGGCGCCGGCTTCGTGGGCTGCTCGCCGAGCGCGGGCTGCTCGCCGGGCGCGGGGGCCGCGGGCACGGGCGTCGCGAGCGCGGCCGCGGCCGCGTGGCAGCCCTCCACCTGCCCGTTCAGGCTGAAGGCCAGGTGCGGGAAGTCGCGCTTGAGCGCCCACACCCACTCGCGCCTGCGCGCGG
>JAABUV010001844.1_pt1 | contig 30014 bp, 37 predicted proteins | sample 5559971 | NCBI WGS metagenome assembly JAABUV01 (sample SAMN10711881, study PRJNA513362) | rock metagenome | isolation source: Antarctica rocks | place: Antarctica: Victoria Land, Knobhead nord | collected 2015-12-19
CAGGGGTGCCGGGCGTCGTCAAGCCCCAGCCGGAGCGTGCCTGCTCCCACCGCACACCTCCCGCCCCTTATAGCCTCAAAGGAGAACGACATTTTTATCTACCCTTGACATAGAAGGTCTTTCTCCCACCCGCAGGTGGCCGGGTGTGGCACGCCTACCCTCGCATCTGCGTTCACTTCACGACCCGAACAGTCGCGTTCTGTCGCGCGCCCACCACACAGAGCACGCGCTGCGGCGCGCGGAGAAAAGACGGCGACGGATACGGTTCGCGCACAATCGGCCGCGATAACACGCATTTATTAACCTCGACACCGCACAAATCGCATTTTCACCTTGACAAACAGTTTTTTCGTGTGGTATGATTAAAGGGTGAGGAGCGGATGGCCCCCACGGACGACGAGGGTACGAGAGGAGCGTCGGACATGACACAGGCGACCACCCCGGCAGACGCCAAGCCCACCATTCGCCGGACCGGCCGGTACACGTTCGAGACCAAGAGCCGCACGCGGGCAGGCGTCACGCACACGCAAGACGTGTTGCACCTCAAATGCTCGTGCGAGGCGGGCGCGAAAGGGCTGCGCTGCTGGCATCTGGTGCTCGCGCTCCAGGCCGAGCAGTGGTACCAACGAGCCGAGGAGCAGTACAAGGCGCACAACACGGCGCGGCGGCGGCAACCCGCGACGATCACGCGCCCGGCCGGCATGGCCGCGTTACAGGAAGCGTTCGGGGCCTAAACCTAAATGAGACATGCGGGCGGGGGCGTCTATCCCCCGCCCGCATGAGTAGCACGACGGAAGGACACCCAGATCAATGAACATCGCAACCGTTGCCACACTCAGTGTACCCGCTCTCGACGCCAGCGACGACGTGACCATGTGCCTCACCTTTCGGCCCGGCGACCCCATCGGCCTGACCGAGGTGGTCATCGACCCGGAGCCGGCCGAGGATGCCCGCGTGCTGGACCTGCTGGACGCGGCGATTGCCCGCCTGACCTGCTACCGCGATGGCTACCGCCACGCGACCGAGGAGGAAGCGCGGCCGATGCGGCTGCCCGCCCCCTGGTACGGCTGGGGCCGCTAAGACCGTTCGCCGTGGGCCGGCGGCGCTCGCCGGCCCCCCCCACGATGAGCACGAGAGAGGGACACCACCATGACCACCATGACCACCATGACCACGGCCAACCCCACCACGGCGAACCTCGCCAAGATCGACCAGTGGATGCAGCGCCTCGCGGACGAGACCGACCAGGCCGCGCAGAGCGCTGAACTGACCCGCTACCTCCAGACCGTGAGCCGCTTCTACACCTACAGCGCGCACAACTGCGCCCTGATCGCCATGCAGCGCCCCGACGCCGCGCGCGTCGCGGGCTACCGCGCGTGGCAGGCGCTCGGCCGGCAGGTCGTGAAGGGCGCGAAGGGCATAGCGATCTTGTGCCCCGCCCCCATCAAGGGCAAGACCGACGCGGGCGACGACGCCGTGATCGCCCTGAGATTCCGCACGGGGTACGTTTTCGATCTGGCTGACACCGAGGGGGACGACCTGCCCGCGCTGACCGTTCACGCCGTCGAAGGCGACCGCTACGACACGCTCCTCCGGCAGCTTATCGAGATCGCGGAGCGCGGCGGCCTCTCCGTTACCTTCAAGGATCGCCTCGTGCGGGACGCCAACGGCGTCAGCTACGGCGACGGCCGCATCGAACTGAAAGAAGGCAACCCGGCCGGCAACCTCTGCAAGACACTCATCCACGAAATCGCGCACGAGCGGATGCACCGGGCTGAGGAACGTCGCACGTTCACGACGCAGCAGGTCGAGTGCCAGGCCGAGGCGGCGGCGTATGGTGTGTGCCAAGCGCTTCATATACCCTGCCCGAACTCGCCCGCCTATCTCGCGTTGTATCGGGTCTCGCGGGAGGTGCTGGCGTCCAACCTCGACGCCATCAGGCGCGGTATCGCGGCCATCATGGGCGAGATCGCGTCCCTCGTCGAGGCGACCGAGGCGGCATAAGGACGGAGCGCGGAGGGCCGGCCCCACCCCAGGACGCCGGCCCTCCCCCTAGTAGATAAGGAGAAACGACCAATGGCACGGACAGCAACCGCGCAAACAGCGCCCACCACCACCACGGACACCGCCATCGAGGCCACGACGATGGCCGCGACTGCCACCACGGACGCGACCACCACGGCGCCGGCCCCCCATGGCGCTGAGTTGACCGAGTTGCGCGAGATCGCCGTGGCTGACATCGCCACCGATGGGAGCAACCCGCGCACCCTGTTCGACCTCGACGGCGAGGCCGGCATCCGCGAGCTGGCCGCGTCGATCAAGGCGCATGGGCTCGTGCAGCCGATCACCGTGCGGGCGAACCTCGACGCGGGAGAGGACACGCCCCTTTACCTGCTCGTGGCCGGCGAGCGCCGCTTGCGTGCCACCAGGGACGTGCTCAAACGGGGTGCTATCGCGGCCATCATACGCCACGACCTGACCGACGACACGGCGGGTGAGGCGACCGTCCTGGAAAACCTCCAGCGGCGCGACCTGCACCCCATCGAGGAGGCGCGCGGGCTGATCCGGTTGCGCGCTGGACACGGCTACAGCGTGGACAAGCTCGCCGCGCGCCTGGGGCGCTCCAAGGGGTATATCAAAGACCGCTTGAAGCTGTGCGACCTGCCGGCGACGGCACAGGACCTCTACCTGAGAGACACGGGCGGGCGGCTCACGCTCACCAAGATGCTCGCCATGCACGAGTACACGCACGGCGGCAAGGATAACACAGGCTTCCCCGCGCTGATTGCGGCGATAACCGAGGACGTGGCGAGCGGGAAGGCGCACGAGCCGACCCTCGCTAACGCCACGTTCCATCATCCGAACCTCGTGCAGCGGTTCAGCCACTACCGGCAGGACACCAATGGGCGCTGGGGCGGTAACTTCTTCGACACACATACCGTGTGCCGCGCCTGCCCCTTCGCGGCCTATCGCAAGGTCGGCGCGGGCGACTACGAGTATGAAGGCTTCTGCCTCATGTCGGACCACTACGCCGCCCTCAAAGCGAAGGGGCAGGCGCGCTATGACGCGGCCGAGCGGGCGCGCCAACGGGAGATCACCGCCAGCCCCGCCGCTGTCACGGCGCAGCTCACGCAGACCCTCACGGCCCACAACGACCATAAGACGGCGGCGCAGAAGGGCAAGGAGACCAGGACGCGGCGCCTGGCACAGAAGGCAGACTACATGCCCAACGTGCTGGCCGTGCGCCGCTCCGTCGATCTGATCGCCAACGTCGAGGCCCACGATCTCGGCACGCTCGCCGCGTACTCTCTGACTAAAATCGTTTTAGACAAGGAGGACTGGGGCGAGATCGCGCGCCGGCACGGCGTGGACGCGGGGGCGCTTATGCGCGTGGGCGGCAGCACGCGCCCCAGCGCCGCGCACATCAAGGAGCTGCGCACGCTCGACCCGCTGGGCCTCATCAAGGCGACGATAGAGGCGCTGCTGATCCGGCAGGCCCAGGCGGCACGCGACTACGAGCCCGACAACTACCACAGCGCCGGCCCCGATCCGGTGTTCAAGCTCTACACCGGCGACCAGACCAGCACCACCATGTCGCCCGTTTCCCTGCCCCCGACATTCGCCCCTGTCGGCGTCGTGGGCGAGATTGTGGCCGCGCCGGCGACGGGTGCCGACGAGGACCCCGCCGCCGTGTCTATGGACCACGACGCCGCGACCGAGGAGGAGGACATAGCCGCGGACGACGCCACAGAGCATGCCCCGTCGTCGGCAACAGACGACGACGCCTAGCGGGGCCGACGCGGGGACCAACGTTCGACCGGTCCCCGCGTCGCCACGCCCGTGTGGGCCGGACCCTCCCCCGGCCCGCTCCATGCGCTACGATAAAGGGCAGGAAGGGGGGGCCGACGTGTTTGACAGCGAGGGACGGCCATTGTATACGACGGCTCAAGCGGCGGAGATGCTGGGCGTCTCGCTCAATACGATTCAAGACGCTATCCGGCGGGGTGTCATGGCGCACCAGCGGATCAGCCCCCGCCTGACCATGGTCACGCTGGACGCCATCGAGACGTACCGGCGCGAGCGGCTGGGCCAGCGCGGCGGCTACCGCCCCGGCGCGGGACGGCGACCGAAGCCTGGGCCGGAGGTGACAGCGGGAGAGGAGCGGCAGGATGCGGAGTGAGTGGGCCCCCTCTTTCCGCTCGTTCGACGGCCCCTTCACGTACACGAGCGCGAGCGGCGCGGAGGGTCGATGCTACCTCAGCGTGTACGAACACAGAGGTGCCTTGCCCGTCGTCCTTGTCTACGAGCTTGCCTCGAATGATGGGCCAAGTGTCACGAAAGCCGTGGCGTCAATCGCGACGCAGGTGTGGCGGCAGCTCCTCCCCGACGCCAAAGAGGGCATCATCGTCGTCGAAGCCTACAGGGATAGGGATACCTGGCGCCGTGCCGGCGAGCCGTCCGAACGCTTCGCCGAGGTGTCATTTGACCTCGACGGCAACGCGCTGCACGCGCCGCGCTGGCGGCACATCGAACGGGCCGATGTCGAGGCGCTGATCGGCGGCCCGGCCAGCTTGCCCGTCGAGCGTAGTTATTGAGGAGCGGACGGATGGCGTGGATGATCCGAGCGGTGGCCTGTCCCCGCTGCGGCCACGAGGTGCGCGCGGATGCGTTGCGGTCGGCCGCGGGCGACTGGTTCGACAGCGACGACGCCGGCGACGGGCTCTGGCAGGCTGGTCGGCCCGACGCCGCAGCCGAACTGCGCGTCTGCCCCGCGTGCCACGAGACCCTGCTGCAGCTGTACTACGAGCATCTGCATTGGATGCGTGAGGCCCGCGTCTATCAGGAGGGTGGCTGATGCGCCGGCAACACCAGACGCCAAGGCTGACAGTTTGTGCGAGGACGCGCATTTCCACGTTTTCCCCGCTCCCCCGGGGTGGCCTTGTGTGCCGCGTGGCCGTTCACACACGCCGCGCCGCCGCACGGTGAAAGGACAGCCGTGATGACGCCGGGCGACCCCGACGAGGCCGAGAAGTTGTGGCCGACGCCGCTCATCGAGGGGAGGGTCATGGCGTGATCGACGTTGATGGCTGGCGGTCCGTGATCCTGGACAGATGCCGGGAGCGTCCCGTCCTGCTCCCCCATGTCGCCGTCGAGACTCTACGCGCTCGCGACTACGCGACGCGCCTACGCCTGCCCGCCGACGAGCGGGCACTGTGCGAGGTGTGCGCGCTGGCCCATGACATCGGCAAGGTGGACGCGCTGCGCACCACTGGGACGGACTTCCATCCCCTCGACGGCGCGGCCTTCGCGTTGGCCCGTGGTGAGCCGCGCCTGGCCGCGCTCATCGCCCACCACTCGGGCGCGCGCTACGAGGCCGCGCTGCGTGGGCTGACCATCCCCTATCCCTATGAGGACAGCATCGTCAATCAGATCGTCGCCGTGGTGGACGCGTCCACCTTGCAATCCGGCCTCGTGGTCCCGATCGTTGAGCACCTCCGCGATATCGCGGATCGCTACGGTCCCGAGAGCCCGCCCGTGCGCGCGATGCACGCGTTCTGGCCGGAGTTGGTCGCGGCCGTGCAGTCCATCGATCCGTCGCTGCTGTGAGGCGAGGGGGATAGGTTGTGCGCGCACCCCTTTTCCTCGGCGCATGCGCCGGTCGTGTGTGGCGCGGATATAGACGACACAGCCCGCGCCGCCGCGCGGAGAAACGCGCCGACCAGCGCGTGCGCTCTCGGGGCGCCCCCGCCTCCCCGCGTCGGGCCACGGTGCGCGATGCCCCGCGTCTTTCGTGGCGCGTCTGAGACACTACGGATAGAAGGCCGAGGCGTCGCCGGCGTGTGCCGGCGTACCGGAAGGGTCGGCGCGCCGTGCATGGATAAACGGGAAAGAGGGGACAGGCAATCGTGAAGGTGGAGTACCTGCCATTGGGCGGCGCGGGCGAGGTCGGGGCCTCGTGCGGTATCTTGCGCATCGGGGACCGGCGCGTGCTCATCGACGCGGGGATGCGCCCCTCCGCGCGTGCGGGGCAGGACCGCCTGCCCACCCTCGATCGGCTAACCGCCGAGCCGCCGGAGGCGATCCTGGTGACGCACGCGCACATCGACCACACCGGCGCGCTGCCGCTCGCCTCCGAGCGATTCCCGACGGCGCCCATCTATTGCACAGAGACGACCCTGCTGCTGACACGCCTGCTCCTGGCTGACAGCGTGCGTGTCATGGAGGCCGAGCATCTGGCGCAGGAAGGCGAAACGCCCCTCTACACGGCCGAGGTCGTCGAGCGCACCCTCACCCGCGTGCGGCCGGTCGAGTGGGCACAACCCATCGCGCCGCTCGACGACCCTGCCATCGTCGTGCGCTTCCTGCATGCCGGCCACATCGCCGGCGCGGCCATGCTGCTCATCGACACGCCGGCTGGCCGCGTCCTGCACCTGGGCGACTACTCGGTGACAGCCCAGCGCACCCTTCATGGGATGGACGTGCAACGTCTGCCCCAGGCCGACGCGGTGATCAGCGAGGGCACCTACGGCGACGCGATCCATGCCAACCGCAAGGAACAGGAGCGCGCGTTGGTGGCGACGGTGGCGCGCGTGGTCGGGCGCGGGGGACGCGCCCTGCTGCCGGCGTTCGCGGTGGGCCGCGCGCAGGAGGTGGCGCTGATCTTGCGCGCGGCGCGCTCCACCGGGGAGCTACCCCCGGTGCCGATCCACCTCGACGGCATGGTGCGCGGGGTGTGTGACCTCTACCAGGCGCAGGTCCATGACCTCAACCCGCGCCTGCAAAACTACGTCCGCAACGCGCGCCGTCCGCTCTTCGCCGACCCCTCGCTCGCGGTGTACGCCGTGACGGCGGGCCGCCGCCGCGCCCTGCTTGAGAACCCGGAGGCGGCCGTCGTGATCAGCTCGTCGGGCATGATGACCGGCGGCCCCGCCCCGCTCTACGCGCGCGCCTTCGCGGCGGATGAGAAGAACGCCATCGTCTTCAGCGGCTATCAGGACGACGAGAGTCCGGGGGCGGCCCTGCTGCGGGCACGGCAGGGCACGACCGTCGCGCTGGGGAAAGAGGAGCTGACCTTGAGTTGCGCGGTGGAGCGGTACAGCCTGTCGGCCCACGCGGACGCCGGCCAGATCGAGGTGGCCGTGGCGCGCGCCCGCCCGCGCGTGACGGTGCTCGTGCATGGGGAGCCGGACACACTGCGCGCGCTGGCCAAGCGCATCGCCCGCCACCATCCCCACGTCGCGGTGAACGGGGAGGCGATCACGCTGATCGACGCGCCGGCCCGCGCTACGTTGGCGGCAGTGTCAACACGGCCGACGACCCCCGCGCCGTCGGGAGAGGGGGCACGTCCCCCGTCCCCCCCGAGCGGGACACCGGGAGACCCGCACGGGGCGGACGGCGCCGAGTTTCCCGCCGACCTCGCCGTTATGCATCGCGCGGCGTTGGCGACCGGTGGCCCACATCGTCCCTGGACGACGGTCGAGTTGGCGCGCCTGGCGATCGGGGCGCGCTACACCCCGGCCACGCGGGTCCACGTCCAGGGGCTGCTCGACGCCGACGCGGCCTACTTCGCGCGCAAGCGCCTCGGGGCACAAGACGTCTACCTCCCGCGCGCGCCCGAGGACGTGGCGAAACGCCAGGCTACGCACGTCGCCCTGGCGCCTGGCGATATCGTGATCGCGCGCATGAACGAGGGCCAGGGCGAGGCGCGCCTCGGCGTCATCACCAGCGTCGTGGCGCAGGGGACCGTGGAGGCGACGATCGTAGGGTGGAAAGGGGAGCGCTTCCCGCTGGCGGTGATCCAACTCCCGACGGGGGTGCGCCGGCCGGCGTACGTGGCGCTCTCGCGCGACGAGCGGCGGGCGACGCTGGCCACCGACCAGGAACGCCTCACCGCCGCCGCGCGCTCCGGCGCGATCGCACACGATCTGATGGCGCTGTGGGCGCGCGGCCGTCAGACGACGGACGACATCCTGGGGACACAGGAGACGGACGAGGGGCGTCTCGCGCTGGCGCGGGATCTCGTCATGCGCGGCGGCGTCCTCTTCACGCGCCACGGCGATGTCTGGGAGCCGAAAGCGGAGCGGGACCTCGCGGCTCCCGAGGCGGTGGCGCGCCACCTGGCGCTCCTCGCGCTCGGCCCAAGGGCTGAGGTCGTGTATCGGGACGGTCGCCAGGGCGTCCTGTCCGGCCGTGGGCGCTGGGGGCAGGTCGAGGTCATATGCGACGACGAGGCGCGGGTCTGGTGGCAGGATAAAGACGTGCAGACCGTCGGGTCGTCCGTGCCTGAGCGCGCCACCGGGGACGGGGCCGACGACGCGGTGGTCGCCACCGCTGATGGCGTCGATGACGACGAGCGGGCGGGGTGAGGCCCGCTTTTCTCGCGCCGCGGCGCGCCTGTGTGGCGCGTCCCCTCGACGCCGTGCGTGAGAGGCGCAGCTGGTCACACAGGACCGGCCCCGGGGCCGGGAGAAAAGGAACGGACGGCAGCGACGGCAGCGACGGCAGCGACGACACCGTGAGCGAGCAGCCGGCGTGCCCGCGCGTGATCGAGGGGCAGGGGGTGTGGCGATGAGCGAGGAGACGTGGGACCGGGTGCTCGGAGACATCTTCGCGGCGCTGGATCGGGACGCCGCAGCGGAGGGACAGCTCATCGCGATCGCGCCCCTGCTCTCCGATGAGCAGATCCTGCGGGCGTGGGCGTACCTCGCCCATGACGACGCGCTCCGCTGGCGGGCGCGCAGTGCCCTGGCGCACGAGGCCTTGCGGCGTGTCGTGGACCGGTCGGGACGTACCGGCCGGGGGACCGCGGCGGTGCAGCAGCTCGCGGCCACGCTGGGGGTCGAACCGGGGCGGGTCTACCGCCTGGCACAGATCCACGCGGTGGTTGAGGGTGGTGGTGTGGGGGCCGACCTCATCGAGGTGCTGCCGGAGATGGCCTGGTACGACGAGGCGCTCGCCGCGCCGGACCCGGCCGCCGCGCTGGGCTACGCCGCCGATCAGGTCACCGCGGGCCGGCCCTATAGCCCGACGGACTTCCGGCGCGACGTGCGGAAGGTCACGGCGGCCAGAGGCCGGCCAGTGCGGGAGCGGCCGCCGTCCCCGCAGGTCCGCCTCCGCGTCACCCGGCGTGACGGGTCGCACTGGCCGGCGGCGGACGCCGTGGCGTTCGATCTGGTCGATATCGCGGCGATCGAGGTGGAGACGCCATGGGGGAGGGCGGTGCTCGCGATTGACAAGCAGGGTCACATCAACGCCGACATGCAGCAAGAGGGGTGAGGGGCGGCGCTCACGCGGCCGACTCTCACACTGAGGGTGAGAGTCACGGGTACGGGCCTGATCATCGACGTGCGTGAGCACGGAGACGCGGTCCCAGGCGTCGCTCGCACGGGCGACAACACACGAGCACTGGAGAACAAATCTCGCCCTAGGTCTAACCGAAGTGACTTTCTCCGGCGCGCGCCGCGCCGGCCTGTGTGGCGGGTGGCCCGCGTCGTCGGGGACACACAGTGGCGGCCGGGCGGCCGCGAGAAACGGGGGCGTTGGGCCTCTGCCGTGCGTGATGCGAGCCAGTTACTGCACATACAAACTCAGTTCCGACCAACGAGCCGGCAGTGACGTCGGCCACGCCCAAGCAAGTTGGCTAGCCGGGATGCCGCGCATCGGCTGCGGTTTGTAGATCATGGCGGCACAATGAGCGTGGCCTATCTGGCGCCATCGTCGAGCAACGGAAAGTAGGACAGCGATGCCGGCCCTTTTACAACAACTCATCGAACGCATTGAGGCCGCGCCTGGTCGCCCCGCGATGGCGACCAAGGTGATCGCCATAGACGGTCTAGGCGGGTCCGGGAAAAGCACCCTTGCGGAGCACCTGTCGGCGGCTCTTGGACATGTCCCGATCGTCCACACCGACGACTTCGCGAGCTGGGAGACGCCCCTGGAGTGGTGGCCGCGCTTACGCGCGCAGGTGCTTGAGCCCTTATCTGTCAATAGACCAGCGCACTACCAGCGGTATGATTGGGCGACGAGGAGTTTGGCGGACTGGCAAGATCTTCCCCCCACGACGTATGTCATCCTTGAAGGCGTTTCCTCATCCCGCGATGCGTTTCGGTCATTCCTCTCCTACACGATCTGGGTCGAGACTCCTCGAGCGGAACGATTACGGCGCGGGCTGGAGCGTGACGGCGTGGAGGCGCGCGACCAATGGGACGCATGGATGGCGGAGGAAGATGCGTATATCGAGCGCGAGCATCCGGCGGAGAAGGCTGACCGTGTGCTCAAAGGGACGGACGCATACGGCGAGTAGAGGAGGGTGACGATGGCGACACCGGATGAGCTGCGCATGTGGGAGAGCCATCTGCGCGCCGTCCCCGCGCTGGCCGACCTGCCGACGATCCGCCGACCAGGGTCTGTGAAAAGTCAGGCAGAGCGGGTTCTGGGCACAAGGGAGCGGAGGGCCTTGGTGGGGCGGGAGCGGAGATGCTGACGGAAGGCGGCGATTTCCGTGGTGCCGGTACGGCGGATGAGGGTGAGGGCGAGATTGCGGCAGGCGGCCATGATCTGGGGGGCCGGGCCGCTGCGCAGGCGGGAGCGATCCTCGCCAAAGGTCATATCGCGCAGCCAGTGGCGGCTCTCGATGCGCCAATGCCCGCGTATGAGCGTGAGCAGGCGGTCAGGATCCGCGTGGCGGGGGGAGAGGCTGGTGATGAGATAGACCGTTTCCGTCGTCGTTTTCTCCGTCGTGCGGACGGTACGGACGAGGCGGGCGATCTGGGCGATGCGCGGGAAGGGAAAATAGGTGCGCAGGTAGCCGTTGAGGCGGGTGCTCGCACAGAGGGTGCGTGTGTCGGTGCGGCCACGGCGGCGATCAATCGTCTGGGCAGTGCGCATGGTGGCGTGCGGATCGGCAAAATAGGCCGCCAATTCGGCGCGCAGACGGGGTTGGTTGTCCTTGACGGTGCACAGATAGGCGGCGCCGTGGGCGAGGATACACGGGGCCAGGGCGGTTTGGGTGTGTAAGGCGTCGGCGGTGACGACCCGCCCGCGCAAGGCGAGATGGGGCAAGAGTTCTTGGGCCACGGGAATCTCGTTCGTTTTGTCGCTGATCCGCACCTGCACGAGTGTTTCCTGGGTGGTGTGCGTGGAGACGGAGAGCAACTGCGGAGCTGCCTGCGTGGCGGTGCGGGCGCCGCGCACGACCTTGCCATCGAGCGCGAGGGGTTCGCGATCACGCAGGGGACGCGTCTGTTGGACCCAACACGCCAGCGCCCGCTCGATATGCGCCACCGAGAGCCGGGGCAGTAGACGCCGATAGAGCGATCCCGTTGGCGTCAGATGGCGGCGTGGTCCGCACACACGGGCCAAGACACTGCGCTGATCGCGCGTCCAGCGCCCCACCGCCTCCAGTGAGTTGCAATCACACAACAGCGCGGCCACCAAACAGATCAGGAGGAAGGGCAGATCATAGCGTTGTCTGCGCCGTTTGCGCGGGTCCGGGATCGACGCGAAGGCCGCCTGCAGCGTGCGCAAGCGCGCATCGGTGAACAACGCGGCGCGCTCCGGCGCGCTCAGGTCGGCAAAAAAGGACGGAACGGGCGTATCCTGCATAGGGGATGGTCTCCTGCTGATAGTCTGGTTGGTGTGACACCCTTAACCCTACCATCGGCTGACCATCCCCCTCTACACCGACAATTCACAGACCCTGAGGGGGAGATGGATCGCTCATCGTCCATCGCCGTATACAAGCGGTCGGTCGGCACGGTGGCCTTGGTGAATGTGAGCCATGCGGAGCCGGGCTTACAGCTGCTATTCCAGTAGAGCCGGGGATGGGCCATCAAGATTTGCAGGCCGGTGCGCATGAGCAGGAACATGAAGAGCAGATTGACGTAGTGCGTGACCCGTATCCAAAGGGGGAAATCGGATACGGCCAGCACAACGTGTAGTCCCATCATACAAACGCCTCCGGTCCAGATAAGCGCTCACGCGCGGATAGGCGCCGACGCCCTACGCCCCACACAAGCAGAGCTCTTTTATTGTGGCGTGTGGGGGTCGGGCGCGCCGGCATGCGCGGCGACCACGACCGCGCACAGGACGACGGCCTCGTTGTGGAGGGTGTCGCGGGCGCCATAGGTGAGCGTGACCTGCCCCTGTGTAGCCCGCTCCGCCAACGCATCGACGAGCCGGCTCTGCCCCGGCTCCGCGAGTTCGGCCCGGTAGCGGCGCTCGAACTCGTCCCAGCGCGCCGGGTCGTGGCCGAACCAGCGGCGTAGCTCGGTCGACGGCGCGATGTCCTTCATCCAAGTGTCGAGATGGGCCTTGTCCTTACTGACGCCGCGCGGCCACAGGCGGTCCACCAGCACGCGATAGCCATCGCCGTCGTCCGCCGGCTCGTACGCGCGTTTGATCCGCACGCGCCTCGTCGCGCTCCCCTCCGTCACAGCGGTTTGGCGCCCCATGATGTGTCCCGTCCCTGCGCGTTCCGTCTCGTCAGCCTCCGTCATCCTGGCTCCTGGGCCGCCCGCGCGGGCCAGGCGATGGTAAGCAGGAACGCGCTCTCCTCGATCGCTTCCACGTCATGGGCGACGTCCGGATCGAGCGCCAGGACGTGCCCGGCCGGCAGGTCGATCGTCTGATCAAGCACTTGCAGGCGCAAGCGTCCGGTCAGCGTCTGGATGGAGAGGCGTCCGGGCGCGCGATGCTCCTCCATCCGGCCGCCCTGCCGCATCACGATCAGGACGATACGGAGGTCCGGTTCTTTGACGAGAGTCTTGGCGTTGCGCGTGCCCTGCCGCCAACTCTCCTCGCCGCGCAGGCGCTCCACTTCCGCGGCCAGATCAAAGGTGAGCAGGGCGCGGGCCACCTGATGCATCGGCCGCTCGGGATTGCCATGTGTCTGTCCGGCTGGATAATCGGTTGAATACGGTCCGCCCGTGTGATCGGTCTCCATAAGACGTTGTCCTTTCCATTTGGGGTCCACGACGCATTCTATCACGGCCAGACCGAGGTGGGCGAGCGCCTCGCGTGGCGCCGCAGGGCTCGTGAATTATCCGTGATGCCAAGGTGTCATCTTGCTCGCTTTATGGCCCGAATTCTTGCTCGATCAGTGGCCCCATGTAGCTGCCGTTTCACTAGACAGAATGGCCCTTCTGGGAAGTGAATCCTGCGTCTGCTTGTCCGCCCACGCGTGCGGAAGCCGGCTCGACGCCCTGGTATCGCGCCCTATTCACTTCACGAAAGGGTGGCAGTGGCCCCAGTCGCCTATGCGGAGACGACAACAACTATAGGGCTACAGACTTCCCAAAGGAGAGAGTGCGTACTTGACGTTGGTAGCGTGTCCAAGGGTGGGAGCACGCCGCGGAGCTGAGCGTCGCTGTCCAGGATGTGCAGCGTATCGCGCGCTCCCCGGAGGGTGAGGCGGGGGCTGCGTCTCGCGGTCCCCACCTTTCCGCTCGGGCACCAACGTCAAGTACGCACTCTCCCAAAGGACGGGGCCATAAAGCGAGCAAAGTGACACTCCTGGATGAAGACATATATGTCAGCAATGTGTACCAGGGCCAACCCCGCGCGGTACCATTCACCTATGCCCCCCAGCATGTCCAATTGCTCGCCGATTATAGCCGGCAGTTCAACAGGGTCTCGCTTCACGCCGACCTGTTGAACGAGCGTCACACTCAAGGGGACCTCGCGCAACTCGTGCCGATGCAGCAGTTCGTGGACGCTGATTATTTCTTGTCCCTGCGCGCTCAATTGCAGCCAGAGGACGCACCGAGCGCCATTGAATGGCCGGCTTGGAGCATATTGTACATGCGGCAGCCGCCCTATTACCTGGTAGAGGCGGAGCGCACGAGGTCTGCCGAACGGCTTCTCCGTCCACTTGGGCTCAAGGATATCCCGGCCTTCCGAGACAGATTCATTCAGCGCACGCCCCTACTCGGACGTCTCTTTAGCCACGGGGTGTGGCGGAATCCCGTATCGCTCTTCTTCAAGCCAGAAAGCATTGGGAGCCGGTAGATATGGCCTCTCGCTAAGATCCTGACGAAACACTACAACGTCCCAGATAACTAGGACGTGTTGCAGTGCTACCAATGCCTCGCCCATCCCTGGCGGCACGCCTGTAAAATAGGGGTGGGTCCGATGTAGAGCCAGCCTACGAGACGGTGTTCATTAAGGGACGCCGAAATACTAATCCATCCCGCAAGCGCGCTGCTTGATTCGGCAACCCGACCGCATCTCCTGCCTCAGAGGAAGCGTCTGGGATATGCAGCTATTTCGGCGTCCCTAAAGCAAGCGCGGCACGGGACGCAGCCCATTCGCTCTTCGTCGTCGCTTCCGATGGGTTTAACCCCAAGCTGGGTGATAAAGCGTGGTTGAGGGAGCAATACAGCGTTCCCGCAAATAAGAGCCAACAGGTTGCAGCTGATCTTACCTCCTTACGAGGCCTCGTTGGCGCATTCAAAGGGTCGCAGGCGCTATTACACGGGCGCTCGACCGAGGAGTCCGTCGTGGCTCGACACGAGGAACTGAATACTCGTTTCGGTTGGTACATCGATAATGTGGAGAAGGCTCTGCGCGGAAATCCCAACAGCTTGCGGAGCATAAACACCTCACAAATTGACATATCCTATGCCGATTTACAATGGGCCATAAACTCCCGACGAGAGTGGTTGAAAAAATTAAGCCAATAGGATAACGCGATCTCAGCAGCCATGAGTACTTTGCCCAAAGAAATAGCTACTCGATCGGCCCAACCGCTCCCCGATGTCCTCCCGCAACGCCCACTGGTCGACCCGCTGACGGCGTACCTGGCAACGCTGGCGCCCAAGAGTCAGGCGGTGGTGAAGGAGCGCCTGGTCACCGTGGCGCGGCTGATCGGGGTCGATCCCGCCGCGATACCCTGGCACGAGCTGCGCGCCCACCACCTCGACTATATCCGCGGCCGTTTGGGCGAGGAGGACCCGCTGACGGGGAAGAAGCGCGCGCCGGCGACAATCAACCTGACGCTGGCCGCGCTGCGCGGCGTGCTCAAGCAGGCGCGCAACCAGAACCTCCTCTCCGACGAGGAGTACCGCCGCGTCACCGAGGTCAAGGGCGCGCGCGGCTCCCGGCTCCCGGCCGGCCGCGCCGTGCCCGGCGGCGAGATCACGGCCCTCGTCGAGGCCTGCCGCCGCGACCCCAGCCCCGCCGGCACCCGCGACGCCGCGATCCTGGCCGTTCTTTATATAGGCGGGGTGCGCCGCAGCGAGTTGGTGGCACTCGCCGTGGCCGACTACACGCCGGACCCGCCCACGCTGCGCGTCCGCCACGGCAAGGGCGACAAGGAGCGCCTGGTCCCCCTAACAGTCACCGCCGGGGCGGCCATCGCGGCCTGGCTCGTCCGCCGCGGCGACCGCCCCGGCAGGGTGTTCCGCCCGGTCTCGCAGGTTGGGGAGATCCACGGCGATGGCCTCAGCTCCATCGCCGTCTACAACATGCTCCAGAAGCGCGCTACGCAGGCCGGCGTCCCGCACGTCTCGCCGCACGACCTGCGGCGCTCGTTCGTCGTTATATGTACACACTGCGGCCACCACAACGTCGTTGACCGGCAGCAAGTCAAATCAGGAGTCCTCATGACACCGGACATGTCGGCCGTCCCTTGACCGTTTATTGTCGCCCGCCGCGCCCACAGCGGAGCGCGGGAGCGCGGGCGTGCGGGGTGCTCTCGTGCTAAAAGAACAGACCGTATGACACCGGACATGTCGGCCGTCCCTTGACCATTTATTGTCGCCCGCCGCGCCCACAGCGGAGCGCGGGAGCGCGGGCGTGCGGGGTGCTCTCGTGCTAAAAGAACAGACCGTTCTGGTCGTGGCCGATCATGGCGAAGACGGTTTGCGAGGTCGCGGGCGGATCGGAGGTGAAGGTAAAGCCGATCTCGGGTACCCTGACGCGGATCATGGCCTGCACCGTCGCTCGGTAGAAGCGCAGTTGGTAGTGGTGTTTGGGGTTGGTGAAGCCGATGAGTGGCCCCATGCCCCGCCACGTCAGGTCCAAATCGATGCGCGCGGCGTAGGTGGGCACGGTGCTGACGCCGAACTTGGGCACGTCGAGCACCGGGAAGTCGCGCAGCCGCACCGTGGCGGAGAGGCCGTCGGGACTCATAGAGAGGCCGGAGTCGGGCATGGGCACGGTCCAGAAGAGGCCGTTGGAGGCGATGCCGGGGTTGATGTCGGCGACCTTATCGGTGGGCTTGGGCGCGGTCAACGACCGCGGGAAGAGGTCCACTCATATGTGGACGAAGGTCCCCTGATGGTGGACGCCGTCCATGGTGACGTACTCGCCGCGCTGGTAGCGCAGGTCCATGCTGGGGCCGCCGTAGACCAGCGGCGTGCCAGCGCCGTCGCGGCCCGTGCCCATGATGTTGGCCACGGCGACATCGCCCCGGAAGTTGTCGATGTTCGACGGCTCGTTGAAGGGGACGGGGCCGAAGGCGTGCTGGCCGTCCTCGGGGTTGATATAGGGGATCGGCATGGGCAGCGGCCGGCCTTGGTAGGGGTCGGGCAGGGCGGCCGGGGCCGCGTTGGGCGGGCCGCCGGCCAGGGCGAGACCGGGGGCGACGGCGGTCGCCGCCGCGGCGGCCGTCACCCCCAGGCCCGTCCGCAACAGGCCCCGTCGCGAGCAATGCGGGCAGCCCTCATCAAGGGTGTCGTGATCAACATGGTCGTGTGTCATCGTATCTCCTCATAGTCAATCATCTCTCCGCGGCGTCTCAACGCCGCGTTGATCAAGTCTGCGACCGTCCCTCCGTCGATACGCGCGATCCTCCTTTCGCCTATGGTTCAGATCGAGCCAGCGGCACGATGTGTGCCGTTCTGCCACGATCGCGTTGCCGGGTGACGAGCGGCCGCGCCGGCGCACGCTCGCCACCTGGGATCCGAAACTCACCGTTTCGATCACACCGGCTGCCCTTTGGGGGCGATGATCACCCCGTTGTATACGCCGAAGAATTCGGTGAAGGCCAGGGCCTCCTCCACCTTGCCCTCCGGTGTGGCCGTGATGTCAAAGAGCGGCACCTTGATGCGCGTGTCCGACGCGAGGACGCCGTAGACGGTGAACTGCGCGTCGGGCGGCAGTTTCATGGCGTCCACGTCGATCTGGTCCACCCCCTCGGCCCCGTTGATCGACACCTCGGCCATGCCGGCCGTCCCATGCACGGGCACCGTCAGGGTCATGACGCGCTTGTCCAGCCCCTGCCGCGTCAGGCCCTGCCTGCCGTCGCCCTGCGGCACGGCGTCGGCGACGTAGACCAGCGCCTGCGAGCCCTCGCCGACGTGCAGCGTCGCGATCACGCGCATCGTGGCGGTGTCGATCACGTCCACCGCCGCCGCCTTCTGCAACACGACGTAGACCCGCGTGTTGTCGGGGCTCGGCCAGATGCCGTGCGGCTCGGCCCCCGTGTCCTGGATGCGCGCGACCAGCGTCGGATGGGCGCCGGCGCGACGGTAGACCAGCGTCTGGTTCGTACCGCCGACGGTCACGTAGGCGTAGTCGCCCGTGCGCGTCGAGACGAAGTTGGGGTGGTTGGTGCGCGGGCCGGTGTCGAGGGTCGTCAGCACGCGGAAGTGGAGGGCGTCGACCACGGTCGTCTTACCGGACATCTTGTCGGGCGCCCAGACCTCCTTGCCGTCCGGTGAGATGGCCTCGTCCGAGGAGAACTGGCCGGCCAGGCCGGTGATCCGCGCGACGATGCGGCGGCTGGCGACGTCGATCACATCCATGGCGTCGGCGCGCTCGTGGTTGACGTAGGCCAGATGGCCGTCCGGGCTGAAAACGACCTTGGAGGGGCCGGGCTCGGTCTGGATGCGGTCCACCTCGCGCCCCGAGGCGATGTCAAGGACCGCGACGTAGTCCTGCCCACGCACGGCGACCCAGAGTTGGCGTCCGTCGGGTGAGATGAAGCCCTCGTGGGGCGCGCGCCCGACGTAGAATGTGCGCAGGACGCGGTTCGTGGCCGTGTCGATCAGGACGGCGGAGTTGGTGGTGACGTCGATCACGTCGAGGAGCCGGCCGTCGCGCGAGAAGCCGAGCCCGTGGACATTGGCCTGCCCGAAGTAGAGCGGGCTGAGCAGGTGGCCGAGGCGTTCGTCGCCCAGGGGGATCGTGCCCAGGACCTGGTTGGTGGCGGGGTTGATGACGGTGACGGTGTTGGAGGTCTGGTCGGCGGTGTAGACGCGGTCGCGCGCACTGATGGGCGGCGCCGCGCCGTAGAGCGCGGGGGCCTGCACGGGCAGTGGCGGCCCGCCAGCCGCCACGGACGTGTGGCGCGCGACCGTGGCGTAAGTGGGGGCCGCCAACAGGGCGGCGAGGGCGGCGGCTGCGAGCAGGGCACGGCGGGGATGATGGCGTCCGATCATATGTGTGTCTCCTCCTTTGGCAGCCTCGTTGTCGCGACGCGCCGCGCACGCATGCGTGCTGGGGCTCGGGCTCAGGCTTCAGCATCAGTGTACCGAGGGCCATCTCACGTTCCGGTGACGAATATTACGAAGATTACGGCGCGACATCAGCGTCTCCGGCGCCAGCGGCGGGGTCGGGCACGGCGGGCAAGGTGAGATTGATGCAGGTTCCCGTGGGTTGGCCAGGTGGCGGGCTCGTAGCTCGGACGTGCCCGCCGTGCGCCTGCGCCACCGCCTTGACGATGGCCAGGCCCAGCCCAGTGCCGCCGGCCCGACGCCGGTGGTAGCGGTCGAAGAGCAGGGGGAGGTCGTCGGCGGGGACGCCCGTGCCCGTGTCGCACACGCTCACATGGGCCGCGGGCGGCGCCGCGTCGTGCGGAGCGGCGCGGACGACGATGACGCCCCCCGCCGGGGTGTGATCCAGCGCGTTCTGGATCAGGTTGTCCAGCACGCGCTCGACCTGACGCGCGTCGACCAGCGCCGCCGGCGTCGCCGGGTCCACCTCTCCGTCCAGGCGCACCCCCGCCGCCCGTGCTAACGGCGCGGCGCGCGTCAGCAGGTCGAGGACGAGGTCGCCGGTGGGATAGGGGGCGCGGACCAGCCGTGGCTCCGGCCCCTCCAGGCGGGCCAGCGCGAACAGGTCATCGACCAGTGCGGCCATGCGGGCGAGTTGCGCCTCCAGTGCGTGCAGGTAGGGTATCGCCTCATCCGTCCCCGGGCCGACCACACCGTCGGCCAGCGCGCTGGCCACGGTCTGCGCGGCGTTGAGCGGCGTGCGCAGGTCGTGCGAGATCCCGACGACCAAGTCGCGGCGCGCGGCCTCGAGGGCCCGCTGCGCCTCCTGCGACGCGGTCAGGCGCACGGCCAGGCGCCCCAGGTCCGCGGCGAGCAGAGCCAACTCGTCCCCGCCCTCCACCGGCACCACCGTGTCGAGGTGGCCGGTGGCTAGGCGGCGCGCCGCGCCCACAAGCGCGGCGCGCCGCGCCCACAAGCGCGGCGATGGCGCGGCCCATCGTGCCGGCCAGGGAGAGCACGAGCGTCAGGGAGATCAAGAGCGAGAAGAGCAGGAGCATGAGCAACAGACCGACGTCACGCGCGGCCACGAACATGAAACGGGCCGTGAGCAGCGCGTCGCCGAAGGCGAAGAGGGTGCCGACGCTGGCGCTGAAGGCCATCTTGCGGCGGATCGTGCCGAGGCCGACGCGCGGGCCGGCCGCCAGGGCCAGGGTCCCCGCCAGGAGCGCCAGGAGCGCGCTCGCGAGGAGCAGGCCGACCGTCACCAGGGGCTGGTGGCCGGGCTGCCGGTTGGCCCAGACGAAGACGCCCTCCCCGGCCACCAGCGCGCCGATGGCCACCAGCGCGCCCAGGAGGTCGCGCCGCCAGACGCGCAGCTGCCAACCGACGGGCGGCGCCGGCGGATCGGGCGCGCGGGGCGCCGCGTCCATCAGCGCTCGTCCTGAAGCTTGTAGCCGGCGCCCCGCACCGTGCGGATGTAGCGGGGATGGGCGGGCTCGGGCTCGATCTTCTCCCGCAGGCGGCGCATATGCACCGTGACCGTGCTGGGGTGCGCGAAGTAGGCATCGTCCCAGACCGCGGCGAGCAACTCCTCGCGCGAGAAGACCGTGTCGGGGCGGCGGGCGAGGACGAGGAGCAGGTCGAACTCCGTGGCGGTGAGCTGTAGGGGGTGACCATCGCGCGTGGCGCGCCGGGTGTGGGGATCGATCACGAGGTCGCCGTACGCGTAGGGCGCACCGCCCGAGGCGGCGCCGAGGAGGGAGGCCCGGCGCAGGAGAGCCTTGACGCGGGCGACGAGGAGGGGGGGCCGCACGGGCTTACTCACGTAGTCGTCGGCGCCCAGCCCCAGCCCCAGGACCTCGTCGGCCTCATCCCCCTTCGCCGTCAGGATAAGGATGGGCATCGGCCCCCGCGCGCGCAGCCGGCGGCACACCTCCAGCCCGTCCATGTCGGGCAGCAGCAGGTCGAGCACCACCAGGAGGGGCTCCTCGGCCACGGCCATCTCCAGGGCGGAGACGCCGTCGGTGGCGACCGCGACGCGGAAGCCCTCGCGCCGCAGGTAGCGCGCCACCAACTCGCCGACGATGGCCTCGTCCTCCACCACGAGGATTGGCCGGCCTTCCCACTGCCGCGACATCGTCCCTCCCGTCACTGTCCGTCCCTCCCGTCACTGTCCGTCACGCTCGGACCATTGTCGGGACATTCTGCCCGATAGACAATGCTGCTTCTCAGCATAACAGCGGGCGCTATAGTGCAGGGAACGGCCTGCCACCACGATATCGCAGCTAATGGCCTATTAGGTGCGATAACTAGCCCTTTTTGTCAGCGTCCTGCGCGTGAGCAACACCGGGGCTGGATCATGTAAACTACGTATTATATGCGATAGGTTCGTGCGGAGGGGCGGCAGATGACCACGGAGATGGCAATCATGCTTGGCCTCGTGATCGGCGCGGTCCTGAGCTTGGCCCTGCGTCACGTCGCCGACGTGGTCGCCGGTCTGGTACTGGACACACTCAGAGGATGGAGAGGGGAAACATGGCCACCGCACCGCTGACACCGGTGGCTCCACCAGTCGCGCTGATCCCGCCGCTGCGCGTGGCCGTCGAGCGCTTTCTGGCCCGCTCGCGTTTCAGCACGCGCACGCGGGAGAGCTATGCCCAGGACCTTGCCCCGTTACTCACCCACGTCGGCGACCAGCCTGTCGCGACGGCGCTCACGCCTGCCGCGGCCGCCGCCTATCTCGCCGCCCAGGAACCGCTGGCGGCGAGCACCTATAACCGCCGCTACGCCGCTCTGCGCAGCCTGGTGCGCTGGTGTCAGACCCAGGGCTACCTCACCGACAACCCGCTCGTCGGCCTGGAGCGTCGCCCCCAGACGCGCGGTGGTCCGCGCGCCCTCGATCCCGAGCGGGTCGAGGCGGTGCTGCGTGGCATCCGCGCCGCGCGCGACCGGGCCCTCTTCTGGCTGATCTACGACGGTGGTCTGCGCTGCCGCGAGGCCCTCGCCGTCAACATCGAGGACATCGACTGGACGGAGCGCTGCCTCCGCGTCCAGGGCAAGGGCGACAAGCCGCGCGAGATGTTCTTTTCTCGCCGCGTCTCGGGCTACCTCGATGCTTATATCAAGGAGAGGGGCGCACCGGCGCACGGCCCGCTCTTCATCACCGCGCGGAAGGCGCGCAACCCGCGCCACGCCGACCTGACGGCCGAGGGGTACGCCCGGCTCTCGTACCGTCAGGCCGACACCCTCTGGAAGGGATACACGCCGGGCTGGGACCTGCACCAACTGCGGCACACGGCGATCAGCGCGCGCGCCGCCAAGGGCTACACCGAGGTCGAGCTCAAGCGCTTCAGCGGGCACAGTTCGCTGCGCAGCCTGGAGGTCTACATTGCTCACAACCGCGAGTCGGCCAAGCGCAAGGCGCGCGAGTGGGAGCGTCGGGAGGGCGGGGAGCTATAGGGAGGGCGATGATCCTGACACGTGTCCCCCTCATCGTGTCCGATCTGCGGGAAGCCCAGGTCGATATCTCGACGGTGCAGCAACTCGCTGGACACGCCAACGTGACGACGACCCAGCGGTATGACCGCCGCGGCGAGGCCTCCACGCGCACGGCCGTCGAGACGCTGCACGTCCCCACCCCGCCGCAGCGCGATCGGTGATGAGGGTGGCGAGAGAGGAGCATGGTGTGGCACTCTACGCGGCGTTGTGCGGCGTGTTCATTGGGCTTCGCGGGGTCCAGGCCGCGTTTGCGCGTCGGCGCGCCCCGCGCACCATCATCACGGCGGCCGACCTAGCGCTGGCCCGTGCCCGGCGCTGGTGCTCCTTGCGCGGGCGTCGCGCCTCGAAGGGGGCGCGCGGCGTCTGATCGACAAGAGGTGACGCCGCCTTTTCCCGCGCGTCGCCGCGCGCGCCTGTGTGGAAGCGTGGGACTGAGCGGCGTGGGCGACACAGGGCCGGCCCTGGGGGCCGGGAGAAACAGGCACGCCGAACCCTCTGCCGCGCGACGTGAGCGACGGTGGGCAACGGCGTACACTTGAGGGGGAAGGGAGACGAGGGGCGATGGCACACTGGCGCGAGACCGAGGAGGCCGTGAGGGGGGCGACACGCCAGCCCTGGATATGGGAACGCCTCACCTGGACGATCCTGACGCTCGTCGGCGTGGTCGGTATCGTCCTGCTGGGTGTGAGTATAACGGGGGGAGGCACACAGATGAGCGATGCGCGTGCAGCCCTCGTCGCTCTCATCGTCTACGTGACGCTGTGCACGGTGATTATCCGGGTCGACCGCACCATAAAGGGACAGGAGCGGGCCGAGTGTGCGGCGGGCGAGGAGCGCCGCCGGCGGCTCAGGCGGCGGCCGTACAGCGTCGTGGACGAGGCCGAGGCGGTGCTGGCCCGCGCGCAAGGGCAGGGGACGCGGTGAGCGCGGGCGAGGGCGTGGCGGAGCGCGTCACCCTGACAGCGGACGACACCACGCTGCCGGCCGTGGAGGACATCGCCACGATCCTGTGCGCCCAGGGCTTCGTCGTCGAGCGGCGCGTATTTGTCCGTGCGGCGGCCGAGGAGCCGCGCCGGGTCGTGCTGCTCGCCCTGGAGCGCCCCCTGCCCGCGCTCGTCGCCCTGGTGGCCCCACCGGCGGCGCTGCCCGGTCTCGGTGCGGCCCGCGCCGCCGCGCTCTACCCGGACGAAGAGGCGCATGCGCGGGCCGCGGTCGCCACGCTGCAATGCAAGGGGTTGGGCGCGTTCGCCAGCCTGACGGTGGGATCGGGGTCGGAACTGGCCGATGCGCTGCTCCTGCTGGCCGGCCGGGTGCGCGCGGTGTCGTGGTGGGCGCGACCGGCAGACGGGGGCGAGCGACGGGTCGCCTACGTGGGGGGGCAGTGGTACGTCGAGTAGGCGCCACGCTCCCTTTCCCCCGCGCCCCGGCGCTGCGTGTGTACGTGCCTGCGTGTGTACGTGCCTGCGTGTGTACGTGCCTGCGTGTGTACGTGCCTGCGTGTGTACGTGCCTGCGTGTAGATGATATTATTTGCTAAACGAGTTGTGCACTTCCTCCTGGTCCAACGTACGGCCATACTCCTGCAACCATGCTAACGCCGCCTCATACTGCTCGATCCTCAGGTTCTTGTAGCTCGACACGCGGAAGCGCCGATGAAGCTCGCCGAAGAGGGAAGCGTAATAATTGGTCTGCGTTTGACCGCCCGCTGTGCTCTGGCGCGTCAGTTCGTGCGCGACCGTCTTAACCAAGTTCTGCAGCTCGGCCGCCTGTTCGTCGGTGATAACGTTGCCTGGATCGAAACGGGCCTTGAGCGCCTTGACCTCTCGTACAGTCGCGCCCACGACCTCCGCAGCCCTGTTCAGCCGCGCATCCTGGGCGGTGAGGCGCTCGTCATGCACGTCTAGGCGTTGCTCTTGAAATGCCAAAGAACCACGGACCTCGATCATCTCGTGCGCATGCTGTTCCTGAAAAGCCAACTGCTGGCGTGCGAGCGTGACGAGGGCAAGGCCAAACTGTTCAACCTGCTCCAGGGAGAGGGTGTTGGGGTCGAGCGTTGTTGCCACGGGTCCGGTGGTCGAGGCCATCCCTTGTCCGACACCGGTCTCCGCCGCGAATGCCTCCCACACGCGCTGGCGCACCCAACGCTTATACACGCGCAATCGATCACGCACATCATCCCTGACGCGGCTTGGTTCAAGTCCTGCCAGCCATAAGGGGACGCTCTCCAAATGGAGACACTGCATGACCTGCGTGCCGCCGACGGTCGTGATACGCAGCGCGCGCAGCCCTTCCGCCATGACGTCATCTCTTTTGATGCGCGCGACCTGCCCATACGACTTGATGCCTAGGGCATCGCACAGCGGCCGAAGCGGCACGTACACATCCCTATCGACGCGCGCCGCCAGGACCTCCTCGCCCTCGATGACGAGGATCTGGCGTTGCTCCACGGGGACGAGCGCGGTCGCAGCCTCGTCGCCGAGCAGGTCGTCCATGTCATCGCCCTTCGTCTTTTTTGTCGCCATACATCCTCTTCCTGCAAGGGGCACACATGATGTGTACCCCTTGCACCCCAGGGCTCACATCACATGTGCCCCTACGCACATCATCGACGCGGCGGCGTCTCGGCTTGCTGGAGGAGCAGCCGCGTCACCTGATCCGGGTCTTTCTCAAACTCGTCGAGCAGGTTGTCGAGCGCGAGGCGCACGAACTGCGATTTGCTGATGCGCCGTCGTGGTCGACGGCGCGATCGCCGTAGCGTTTCCCACACTTGATCGAGGCGGTCGAGTTGCTCCTCGCTAAAGTAGAACGTGAACTTGAGTGAGCGGTCCATAACGCGTGTAGGCGTGTCTACGTGTATACCCGCCTGGCTGTCTACGTGTGTACTTGTAGACGTGTCTACTTGTTCTTGCGTCACTTCTTCTGCCGGTAGCTGCGTACCCGTCCGATCTGGTGTTGTCCGTGCGCCACTTACGGCCGCAGGCTCATCCTTCGTATCGGTACGGGCAAGCAGCGGGTTATGGGCCAGGCCCGTGGTCTTCCTACCGCTCATCGCTGATGACCTCCTCTGTAAGGGCAAGGTACGCTTGAGCTGCCTTGCTCTGCGGAGCGTGGACGACGACGCTGAGCGAGTTGCTATGCGCCTCCTCGACATCCTTGTTTCGTGGAATGACGCTCTTGAAAAGGCGGTTGCCGAAGTGCATCCCCAACGCATCGAGCGTGTCCTTGGCCACACGTGTGTGATCGTAGAGCGTCGCAATTGCCCCTGTGATCGTAAGGTCGTCGAGTTCGAGATTTTCCTTGAGCTGCGCGATCGTGTCCTCCAGCAGGGTGATCCCTAACAGGCCAAAAGTACCGACACCCACGGGGATGAATACTTCGGATGCGGTGGTGAGACTGTTGACGGTAAGCAGGCCAAGGGACGGCGGAGTGTCAATCAGAATATAGTCGTAGCCATCGACCGCGCGTAGCTTGCGCGACAGCAGCTTTTCCCGGCCCGGTACACCGGCAAGGGCCAGATCGGCGGCCGACAGGGTAAGGGTGCTCGGCACCAGATCGACGCCCTCAGTCCGGGTTGGTGTTATAACCTTAGGTATTTCCGAAGATCGCTCGATAAGGACGTCGGCGAGTGTTAGGTCGGGCGGTTCGGGGCCGAGCAACGAGAAGGTTGCGTTGGCCTGGGGGTCCGCGTCGATGACCAGGACACGCCTGTTACTAGCGGCCAGGCCAGCAGCCAAATTGACGGCGGTTGTCGTTTTTCCGACCCCACCCTTATTGTTCGTGATCGCGATGACACGTTTTTTCATGGCACCCGTAGGGACGTAGACACGTACACAGGTACACACGTATGCGTGTGTACCTACTTAGTCTAGATGCCACCAAGTCTATGAGTCAAGAGACTTATTCGACGTGTAGCTACGGGTAGGTATGTGTACGTGCTTACGGGTACACATACCTACTGGTGTACGTGTAGGCGTGTGTACACGCCTACACGTACTTTAAGGCAAAAAGGAGGGTATCCACGCTATTTCACACACATACGCTCATCCATAGCCACTAGCCGGGCACGGCCATGTACGGTAAGATAGGCTATTATTCGGGTGCGGCTAGTTTCATGAGCGTGAAAAAAACATTGCGCCTGCGAGCTGGATGCGCTATTATTGCAACTATGCGGAGGATAGACCTACTGATTTAGCCCACTCGTGCTACATGCACGAAGCCCACCAGGTTTCCCCGATGGGCCACGTCTAACACCTATATTAGGTGCGGTTCTGGTGCAATTGTTTGGAAGACGATCACCAGGCCGCTAGATCCGATCCAGGAATCCCACCGGAGCTACCAACTCCAAAACGGGTCTCCTGGCTCACAAGGGAGCTTTACGCTTCCAAGGAGTACCTATGACCAATCATACGGGAACGGTGTGTGTATGTCAATATCACGCCCACAATCCCAGGCTCGAAAGTACACCACCGCCCTCATCCCCATCGCCCGATAGCATCGACCGCCGGCTGGTCCAGCGCTACGGCGTCGCCCTCCTCACGGGGGGCTACACGGCGCTGCCAACCTACGCGTGGGTGTACTACGCACGCCTGGGCGTCACCGAGGCCGAGATGGTGTGCCTCGCGCAGCTCTGCACCTACTGGTGGTCGGCGCGCGATCCGTTCCCCGGCGAGGCGGCCTTGGCGGTGCGCATGGGCAAGACGGTACGCACGATTCAGAGCTATTTCCGTTCGCTAGAGGCGAAGGGGTTACTGCACATACAGACTCGACTATCCACTACCGGACGGCAGTCCACGAACGCCTACGACCTGCGCCCGTTCTTCGCGGCTGTCGAAGGACTCGCGCGCCTGGACGGCCTGCTCACCGACGACGACGCGGCCCCCGCGACGCCGGAGATTTCCGACAACGATGCGTGTAATTGTGGGCCATGTGACCATACCAACAGAGCACAGAGGACAGCGGAACGGGAGCCGCTATGTGCAGTGACCGAGCAGAATAGACCAGAAAACACAGTTAAGGACGACGCCTCGGCTGGTCCGCGTAGGGATGAAGGATCGCGCGCGGGAGGGGTGAAGGATTCTTCACCCCAAGTAAACCAAATCGAAATAGACACCTTCGATTACGATTCGATACCCCCTACCCCCGCTAAGACAACACTGACCAGAGGAGCTACCGATACCCAGGCGCAGACCGACGACGGTGTGAACGATCAAGCGCTCACAGCCGAGATCGCCGCTCTGAGCACCGAGTTAGGCGACGATGCGCCGCGTTCGAGTCTCGGCCGTGCCCGCAACCTGTGCCGCAACGCCGGCGTGTCGCCCGCCCGCTTCCTGCGCCTGCTCGACGAGGCGACGGCCCGGACCCGCGACCGCCAGGCCAGCATCGTCAAGCGCCGCCGCGACGGCCAGGCCTCCAACGGCATGCCCTACCTGTTCGCCGTCCTACAAGACCTCTTGCACCCGGTGCCGTCCCGTGTGACTGACGGTGGCCTGAACCCAGCGCGACGGCAAGCTGGCCTGCCCGATCGGCGACGACGCCGGCGCGATAGTGGCCGCAGTGAGCCCATCAACTCCTACGCCGCATGGTCGAATAGCCCCGCACGCCGGCCGATCACCGAGACACAACCGGTGTGGCGCGCGGTCCTCGCCGAGTTGGGCCAGGTCATGACCAGCGAGAACTTCAACGCCTGGTTGGCCTCGACCCGCGCCCTCGACCAAGACGGCGACGTGCTGCGCGTGGCCGTCCCTGCCGCCTTCAACAAGACGTGGCTAGAGCAGAAGCTGGCCGGCAAGGTGGTCGGCGCGTTGCACAAAATCGACTACGCGGCCTTGCACGCGGAGTGCGTCGGGCGCGTCGAGTACGTCGTTGAGGCGTCTGCGTGCGCCCCGACCGAGGCCGTGACACGCGCATCCTGAGCGACGACACGAGGCACGAGAGGAGCACAGCATGTCCATGTGGGAGACACCGGAGATACCAGCAGGGCCGGCAGGAGGCGATGACATCGCCCTGACGACGCCGGTGAGTGCGGCCGCACCTAGTCCTGGGGCGGCAGCCGGCGACACTTGCCCCACATGCGGGGGTGCGCCAGGGCCGGGCAGGACCGGACGCTGCGCGACCTGCGTTGAGGAGGAATGGGCCAAGCTCCGCGCCGAGATGGGAGAAGAGTGGTACCGCAGACACCGCGACGGGGAGGGCGACTGATGAGCCGTACAGGGGGCATTGAGCGCCAGATGCGCGATCAGCTAGCGTCATCAGAACGCCAAAATGCGCCGCAGCGCATCTGGCGCTCGGCGCATGTGTGTCAATCTCCGCATGGGGCGCGGCCGGTACCAGAACAGCCCCACCGCGGTGCCCCGTTCCTCGCTGACGCCGGACTGGAAGGGCGAGCCCCACACGGATGACTTCTCTAGCATCGCATGCGCGTATGAAGGTTATGTGTTGCGCAGGTCAAGAGTGTGTAAACACAGACTGACGACGCCCGACGCGACGGTGCAGGCCGATGGCGGAGGGCGCTCACCACGAACGATCCGAGCCATCGAGCGCCCGCACGTCGGCCTCGGTGAAGCAATAGGGCCTGGAATAAGCGTAGCTGTCACCAGGGGCAAGGTAACTTTATCGTTGGACGCTCAAGGTGTTGATTAAAGTGCCGGTTGTGGCGCTGGAAGTGGCACTTACGACCTTGCACCGGTCATTAACATGGTGCAGGGCCATCATCGACCGTCCCTGATCCCCAATAAGAGCCGACTCTTGGTATTCTCGGCACTTACCACCCTTTTTCGGCCGACCTTGCGCGCCTATCTATCAACATACCTTGCACTTGGTGACAGCTACGCTTATTCCAGGCCAATAGTGCAGGTCGGCGATCTGGTCGGCCTCGCGTAAGATGTCATAGATCGTGGCGTCGAGCTCCGCGTCGGTGCCATAGGTGAGAGTGAGGATGTAGTCGCTCCGGTTCGCGTCGGGCTTGCGCATCGCGTAGCGCCGCAGCACGGAGTCTTCGATCCAGGCGCGTGCCTTCGTTTTCCCGCGCACAAACTTGCTGTTGTTCTCGACTCTGAGCCAGAGTTCGACATCGATGCGGCGCAGGCTCTCCGGCGCAGTGCCCGGTCTCACGTCCGTCGTGGGCGTGTCCACCTGGCTCGGGGCGGTGGCCACGGCGCGCGGGGCTGCATTGGGGAGGGTCGGACGCAGTTGCGTGGCCACGCTCCGCAGGATGGTGACGAGGCGTCCATCGGGAGGCGGCGCCTCATTGAGCCAGGCGACGAGGCGGCGGCGATCGGCGGGCGTGAGGACGAGCGTGACGACCTCGCCGGTGAGCAGCGCGGCGATAAGCCGGCTGGCGCTGCCCTCTCCCGTGTGCGGCCCGCGCGCCGCGTAGAAGCCGTGGCGCGCGGCGATGGAGCGTAGGGCCGCCTCATCCTCGGCCGTGAGTGGCCGCATACGCCCCTCCTCGCTACACAGGCATGTCGAAACTACCTAGTTTGATAGCAGAGTGCAACTGGCCGTGTCAAAGATGAGAGGACAAACGCGGGCGTTCGTGGGCGGGGCGGTCAACAGCGTGGGTCAGGACCAATCATAACCCTGCGTCACCCCGCGCCGACCGCCCCATCCTCACACGGTCAGGGTGTGTTGTGCTGGGTATAGAGGGCGCAACGGCCGAGCCCACGCCGGTCGAGGAGACCGCAGGCTACCATCTCCTCTAACTCACCCTGCACCGTGTCACCGTCGAGGCCGAGCCCAATGGCGCGGGCGACTTGATCGGCGGTCGCGCCGTGGGGCTCCTCCGCCATGATGACCGACAGGATCTCCGTCGTAGTGCTCACCGCAACGGACAAGGGGGCTGTATGCACGACCATGGGGCTGCCTACCTTTCGCTCTAACGCACTGTCGCGTCTCCACCCTCACCATACAAGCACAACTGCTTCACGTCTAGGCCACCTCTCTGGGAGGATAAAGACCGCTAGCCTGAATTATTCACGAAGGACAAACGAGACGGCGAGGAGGTCCCAGAGGGGCTGACCGGGGTGACTGCTGGCGAGGTGGAGGCGGATGCGTGTGGCCAGTTCGCGGACACGGCCGCCGA
>JAABUV010001845.1_pt1 | contig 30007 bp, 49 predicted proteins | sample 5559971 | NCBI WGS metagenome assembly JAABUV01 (sample SAMN10711881, study PRJNA513362) | rock metagenome | isolation source: Antarctica rocks | place: Antarctica: Victoria Land, Knobhead nord | collected 2015-12-19
CGGCCGGCGCTGGCCAGATCGCCCGCGCGCTGGCTGCTCGTCAGCGACCTGCGCGCGCGCGTCAGCAAGGTGGAGAACCTGGGCGAGATCCTGGAGGCGATCGGCGCGAAGCTGCGCGAGCTCGAGGTGCGCCCCGGGCGGCCCCGCCCGGTCAGGCGGGCGCAGGAGCCTCCTCGTGCTGAGTCACTGGCCAAATCTACATGCATCGCTACATGCGCTCGCGCCGTGCTTGCAAACACCTGTTGCTTTTGCACCACCTTCCCTCGAGACCTGTACCGCGCGACAAAGCGGCTGCACAGACAGGCTACTCCAACCCTTGCAAGGCTGTGCCCCGGCCCAGCATGCCCATGCCGCAGGACATGCTGGGCGAGGGTCGCCGACCCTGGCCCTCTCGCCCTCCCCCTCCATGCACAGACCGCCTACACATCTAGCACCTGCCGCAGGTCATGCTGGAGGTGGAGCTGCCAGGCCTGCCCAGTCCCCCACCGTCCTAACAGCCCCGGATGAGGCTTGCTGACCCTAGCCCTTGGCCCCTCTCGCCCCAGAGACCACCCACACGCCTCAACCCGTGCCGCAGGTCATGCTGGAGGTGGTGCTGCTGGACCTGGCGCCCTCCGACGAGGCCGACGAGGCGGCTCGAGCCGACCGCGCGTTCAACGAGCAGGTGCGGCCGGGCGCGCGCGGCTGCACATGGCGGCGCGCTGCGCGGCCTTGCTCCAGGATCCTGTTCACGGCTATGCCATTGCAGCATGGGCAGGCCTGCCTGCGTCCTGTGGGGAGATGCAGCAACTTGCTGCACTCTCTGCATTTTTCGGTCTTCAGTCAGTGTCACGTATTGGACATGCGAGCGAGTACTGCCATGCTGGGCGCACGCAGTCGCTGGGCACTGCGGATGGGCGTATGAGCAAAACGGCGGCGCTGCACTGCCAGGAGCCATGCGCACCAGTGCCATGCGCAAGAGACGGCACATCACACTGATGCCAGATCCGCTGACATAGCTGATCGCGCGCCGATCGTGCGGGCGCCACGCAGTGGCTGGACAGGCTGCTGGCTGACGTGCGGCACGAGCGCCGGCGCGCGCGCGAGCCGGTGGACCTGCTGCACCTCAACAGGTCGGCGCCCCAGACTATTCCGGATCATAGGGAATTTGTAACTTAGGAGCTAACAAGTAGCTGCATTAAGATGTATTGCAGCCCAGGGCGCCCTGCTGCGCTGCATGCTCCTCGCCTCGAGCACGCGCGGCACACTCCCAAGGTGGCAGTCCTAGGTGTGGGGCGGTGCCTGTACGGGGCCGCTAGCAGAATCTCTTGCACTGCAGAGCGGTGTTGCAGTGCAATCCAACTCATGTGAATCCTGATGAGCTCTCAAAAGTATGGATGCCATGGGGCGCTGTGCACCACTCTAAATTTGAATCGATAAGCTTAGCATGTGGTTGCAGTAGTTCCACATACAGGGGCAGGCGCATGCAGGTACAAGGAGGTGTCCTCGACACCCACGTACGGCGGCGCGCTGTCGCTGGGCAAGCGCATGCACATCCGTGTCAAGGCGCGCACCCGCCCGCAGCCGCGTCGTCGTGCACAAGTGCGTGCTCACACCTGCGGCATGCCCTGCCCTGCATGTGGCACCATGCAGTAGCTACATTGTTCTCCGAGAAAGTCATCGAAGCCGTACAATGGCCTGCTGAGTCACGTGTGACCTGCCAGATGGACAAAAAGCAGCCCACTCCCATGCATTGCCTGGCAAAAATACCCAAAGCCTTACCAGGGTCTGCTGAGCCGCGTGCGGCCGCCCAGATGTTCAAGAAGGTGCTCAAGGCGGACTGGCCGCGGCCCGCGCGCTACTCGCAGCGCAGCTCGGCGCCGGGCTCGACGCACGCGGTCAAGGCGGAGTCGGAGTACAAGGTGCAGTCGGACCCGGACAACGAGGTGCCGCCGGACATGCGCACGCGCGCCTACATGGCGCGCCCCGCGCGGACCTGGTTTAGGGAGAGGGTTAGGTTAGAAATCATGATCATGAGCAGCGCCGCGAGCGGCGCACTGCCATCGTGAGTGGGGGCCAGCTGGGGCCGCCATGCTCTGCGGGAGAAGCTGTCCTGGGTTTGCAGACAATGTCATGTGCGCACAGCAAGCTCAGGTACTGCTCGGCGGCGCAGTACGGCAAGGAGGTCGTGCCGCTCAATGAGGACATGAAGCGCACCCTGGGCTACATGCCGGGGCCCAAGGCTAGGGTCTGGCTTTCACGTTGTAGGCGCAAAGAAGCAACTTCACTCATGCATGATGTGCATGTTCGGGAACCCGACTGTCTGTGTGATGACAAGCTCAACACTACATAGGATGAGGGCGTTCTCACCCGGGCTAACCCGGAAGCTGCCGATGTGATACCTGGGTGATTGCGGTGCAGGCCATGCGCAAGCCGCACGCGCGCGCCGCCGCAGCAGCCCGCGCACCCGCGCACAGCAACGCCCGGCACAAGAAGACGGTGTCGCGCATTGCGTCCATGTCGGCTACCACGCTGGCCGAGCGCGGCGGCCTCGACGGCGAGGAGACCAGCCCGCCCAAGGCCGCGACCGGCGCCGTCCTGCGCGTCAAGGCGCCCAAGCCGCGGCGCCAGGGCAAGGCTGAGGGCCGCCGCCGCGCCAAGACCGGCGCGCGCCAGGGCGCTGCGACGCAGGGCTCGCCGTGCTCCGGACCCTCGGCCGCCATGGCAGTCTTTGGCAATGCGGCGCTGGCAGTTCACGACGCCTACACGTGTGCGTTCTGACATGCAGGGCGCGTGCATGAAGTCACGGTGCTCTGGGCCTGGGGTCTGAGCCCGACGCGCGTTTGTGTTCATGCTGGCCACGGCCTGCTTATAGCCAGGGGCCGCAAGACTTGCTGCGCTCTGGTGCTCCAGCTGCCATTACCTCCGGCCTGAAAGACTCTTTCATCTCGTGCGCTGCATCTGGGCCTGGCTAGCAGTGCATGTGCGCAGGAACATGAGGCCGGCGTTTAGGCCATGGCCAGCCGACGCCTACGTGCTTCCTGGCTTGCAGGTCATGGGCACAGAGGTTTGAGTAGGGTTCCAGGCCAGACCTGCTGTGTGACCCCTGCTCTCGCATGTGAAGTGCAACCCCTTGCTGCCGTCGCTTCGCGCTATGACACCACCTGGGCTTTTTGGCGGGCCGTTGCCCAGCTTACAGCTCTGGCATGCTTGCCTTTCCCTGCATCATACAGGCTGTATGACACCTGGTCTTTTGCACAGCTGCCGAGCTGGCTTAGAGAAGGCCAGGATTACTGGACATCGCAAAGTCTGCTGTGCCCTTGCAACTCTGGCACGATCGGACATGATGGATGTAAATGTAAATGTTGTACTTGTAATGGAAAACTAATCAAGCCTCTTCGGGTGCTTAGTCATGTGCCAAAGCAGTTTCTCTCAGGGAGCTCGAGCCTGAGCCTGAAGAAGGCGTGGTCCGGCACAGGCCTGCAGCGCGTAGCAGCTGGGATGGCCGATACGCAGCTGAGTGCGCAGCTGGAGGCGCACTATCAGCAGTATGACGTGGTCAGCAAGCAGGCTTGTGCGCGCCTCGCGTCCGTCTGGGACATGCTGGAGCTCAGCGCAGAGGAACAGTCCGCAGAGCTGTCAAAGGCGGCGCAAAAGTCCCTGGAGGTGTGGGCCGCTGCATGCACCGATGCGGACCGGCGCGTGGACGCCGTGCGCAGCAGCATCGAGGACATGCGGCGCGAGGTTCAGAAGACGCGCGACGCCTTGAAGCTGGGCGAGGCGCGCCAGCTCCAGCTGACAAGCATGGGTTCAAAGCTACATATCAAGATGAGTCTCCGGGATCTGCTCAAGGACCATACATCCAGGCAGCCAGTCAAAGCAGTATGGTGGGTGTGCAGGACGACGCTTCCCCACTAGGCAGCCAGGTGCCAGGGGCCCAGAAGTGGACGCTGATGCGCGAGTGCAGCGCCGTGCTCGCGGAGCTGGAGGTCTGGCGCAGCAGAAAGGCGCAGGCCACAAGCGAGCACGGACGCCTGCAGGCGCGCACCCTTGCATACGCTCCTTCCACGTACCTTTCAGCGCTGCCTCCTGTCGGCCGGCTGGTCAGCAGTGCAAACTTCCTTGCGGCGCGGCAGCCTCACGTTCGGGTCTGCCTGCGACTGGCTGTCAGCACGGGCAAGCGGCCGCGCGCAGGCGGACGTCGCGGCGCTGCGCATGCGGCTTGGGCGCGCGCCGACGCCGGCGCGCGCGCGGCCGGACGTGTCGCAGGCCGGGCTGCTGCGCGTGGCGCAGGAGGGCGAGCGGCTGCGGGCCGAGTGCGCGCGGCGCGCCGCCGAGCGCGAGGCGCTGGTCGGTGCGCTGCGGCACGTGTGCCTCGACCTGGGCGAGGACGCCGTCGCCGCCGCTGCGGAGGTGCACCCGGCGCTTGCGCGCGGCTGGTGCGCACCCCACGACTGAAGGCCTGGACCCTCGCTGAGCTAGGCATGCTTGGCTGGGCCGCCAACGCACCAAGCTTGCCAGGCCGATGCGCTTTCCTGAGAGCAGGGTGTTCTTGCTGCAGCCGCGCTTGGTCAACTATACTAGTGCTGCCGGTTGGCTATGGCTGTGACCTGTGCAACTTTGTGAAGGCACGAGGCCGACCGCCGTGGTGCTCGACGGGCTGTGCGCCTGCGGCAGGGGCGGCCCGGCCAGTGCAGCGCCGGCCGACGCGCCGGCCGAGCTGGCCGTGCCCGGCCGCCCCGGGGACCTCAGCGAGGAGACCTTCGCCGCGCTGGAGCGGCGCACGGCCGCGCTCGCCGAGCTCAAGGCGCGCTCTGTGCGTTTTGAGCTGCTCTGGCGATCGCAGCCTGTGCAGGCGTGCGCACAGAGCTGTAGGGCACGGGGCGTTGCAAGAGGTGGTTGCGTGGTTGAATGTGGTGCTTGGGTGTGCATGCAGTGATGTCCATCAGTTGATGGAACATCGACCTCTTCTGATATCTGCATTGCATGCTTTTGCCGACGGGGAGGGGCCCGGAGCGCGCGCGCAGGTGGAGCGCGGCGCGGCGGCGGCGGGCGTGCTGGAAACCCTGGAGGGCCTCTGGGACGCGCTGGACGTCGCCGAGGACGACATCGACCGCCAGATCTTCCTGCGCCTGCTGTCCGGCCCCGCGCACCTGCACACGCAGTCGCTCGCCAAGGTACCCCTAGCCTCCGCTGCAGCGCAGGCGTCGGTGCGCGGCGGCTGGCGGGCCGCGCGGCGGCGGGCGCACTGACCTGGCGGCGGTGCGCGCGCAGGCGCGCGGCGAGGTGGCGCGGCTGACGGGCTGCAAGGCGGCGCTGATGCGCGACCTCATCGCCGCCAAGCGCCGCGAGCTGGCCGACGTGTGCGCTCAGGCGCACATGGCCGTGCCGCCGCTGCCGCCGCTGCCGGCCGACGACGCCGACAGGGACGCGGCGGCCATATGCAGCCAGGTTGGCCTGCCTGCAACGTTCTGCTTTGATCGTGCAAGCCAGCCACTCGCATGAGCATGTGTTCCTGCTGCGTCCGCCGCCAGCTGAGGGACGCATGCGGGGGCAAAATGCAGTCGGGCAGCCTGATCTGTGTTCATGCTGAGTCTAGGCACCGCAGCTGTGGAGCTGCTCCGGACGCGAACGCCTGGGTCGCCTGGTCTGCATTATTTTCATAGCCGGTTCTATGTCACTGTCAGGTGTTTATCCTCTTTGCCAGGGCGCGTGATTTGACAGTGATAGCGTTGCAAGAGGGCAGAGGCGACCTCGCGCGAGCCCGGGCGACACGGCCGGGCAGGTCGCGGACTGCCTGGCCAAGGTGGCGCGCCAGGCGAGCGCTGCGGCCGCGGAGGCCGCCAAGCGACAGGAGCTCCTTAGCGCGGTTGCTGAGCTGGACGGCGCGCGCGCCGAGGCCGCCTGGTTGGCCGCGTACGAGCAGGACGAGGACCGCTATAAGGTCGGCCCGCTGCCTGGCGCAATGGGTTAGCGTAGGTCAGCCTACCTAGGGTAGGTCACCCTACCCTACCTCACGCTGTACCGCTGCTTGCCGCGCATGGGCTGGTGGCCCGTGAGCTAGGCCTCTCCAGCATGCGTCTAGCGTGTGTAGCACTGCATGTCACGGCCCACGGCCGCGTGCATGGGGCGGCAGGGGCGCGACGCTAACCGGCGGCTCCAGCGCGCCATCCGCGCGGGCAAGGCGCGCGAGCGCCTGCCGGCGCTGGTGGTCGGCCTGGGCGCGCGCGCCGGCGCGTGGGCCGAGGCCGAGGGGCGGCCCTTCCTGTGGGACGGCGAGGACTTCCAGGTGCGGGGCCCTTTGATAGGATTAGGGTTCGCATCATTTTCCAATATGACAGGGCGTCAGAGCTGGACGCGGACAGAGAGCGTGCCGGAGCTGCTGCCGCCGTGATTTGTCCGTGGTGCATGCTGCATGGCGTGCGCAGCTGCTTCCCAGCACCTCAGCTTGGCGCCCCCTGAAAGTGCGTGTGCCAGGCGCGTGGGTGAGCCCGGACACAACAAGGCCAAGCTCGGGTACAGGGTCAGGCCACAGGGTGCGCCCCATGCCAAAGCAGTGCATGAGAAGGTGCAGGAGAAGATGCAATCAGCACAGCAAGTCTGCGCACGCGAACGCCGGCGTCACGCGCGCGCGCGGCGGCGCAGGCCGGCTTCCTGCAGCGCGTGTTGGCCGTGGCCGAGGCCGACGCGTCGCAGCGCCAGCAGACGCACCAGCACAAGCTGGACGGCAAGGCGCACGGCGCGCGGGCGGGCGCGGGCTCCGCAGCGGGCGGCCCTGCTAACCCTTACCCTAACCAGCGCGGCGTGCGGCCCGCTCCGCCGCGCACGCCGCGCAGCGGTCCCGCGGCGCTCGCATGCGGCAGCCAGGGCCAGGCGCAGGGTCACACGCCGGCGAGCGCCGCGGGCGCGTCTGCGGGCCGCTCGCTGAAGCGGGCGGCGCTGCCGGGCGCGGGCGGCACCAAGCCGGGCGCGGGCGGCGCGAGGTCGGGCTCCGCCAAGGGCGCGGGCGCGGCGGGCGGCCCGGCGGCGAGCGATGCGGGCGCGCCTGTCAGTGCGGTTCAGGAGAAGCTTGCAAAGCTGCTGCAGGCGCGCTCACAGCCGCGCGCGCTGCACCAGGCGTGCCTGCCCTGCAGCTCAGCAGCAGATGTGGCAAGCGTCCTACCATGCTTATGACATGCCACTGTCCCAAGCGAGGTTCTGGCCTCGTTGCACGCTGATGCCTGCTGGGGCTCACTGTATGCCGCGGGGCGCATGCGGCAGACGACACCGCCCAGCGGTGCCCTGCGGCCGGCGCTCGCGCCAGCCAACTCGCAGTCACCCGCCCCAGCGCTGGCCGCCGCAGGCAGCAGCAAGATACCGGTGCGGGCGGCATACGCCGCAAAGCTGTGCAGCGTGCTCAAGGCTTTGAACAAATGCGGAAGTGTCATTGAGGTGCACATGCAATTACAGGGTCAATGCTTAGCTACAGTGCTGCAGAATGAGAACTGGTTGCCACTCAAATGCGGTCGCGCTCGGCCCATGGCTGCAACCACTCTATGCTGCATGGCCACTCTGCGCATGCATGCAGTCTTGGGTGTGGCACAAGGCTGTATCACTGATGCAGGACATGCATGCGGATGACGACAGCGAGGACATCCCTCGACTTACAATGGTGTAGTCAGCCCCACCCTCCAGGCCGCCTGTATTTTACTGTCCGCCGTGCGGCTGTCATCGCCTGCCACGCAGACGGAGTTCCCTCTGGTGCTGCTTTGACTGTGCACACTGACAGACATGTGGCGCAGCGGGCCGCGCGGCTCTCCGTGGACGTGCATGCGGTCGCCAGCAGCCGGCGCCCGGCGCAGCGCAGCCCGGGCGTGCGCTCGGCCGCGCACTCGCCCGTGTCGCAGCGGCGCCTCAGCGGCGCGCTGGCGAGCGCGGGCGCCGTGCACGTGCGGCCGACGCTCCCATGAAGCGCTCTGCACTTGGTTACTCATGATACGCATGCCCTGGTCTGCAAAGGCAAGCCCTGCTGGTCCCACGCGTGCGGCTGTGGCCGTGGCGGCTACTTTGTGCCATGCGTCTCTTCCCTCTCAGGTACTCTTTAAGTAAGTCAGCCATGCCCTGCGCAGGGCGCCGGCAGCGAGCATGGCAAGCGCGCGGCGTCGCCGCCCGCGCTGTCGCCGTTCTCGGTCGCCGCCGCGCAGGCCAAGTGGCTCAAGCTGCCTGCTGCGGGGCCGCCGCCCCTGCAGCGGACCAAGTCCGTCTGACGAGCTCCCCAAGTCAGCATCAAGCACGCTGGTCTCAGCCAAACTCGGTGTATGCTGTGAGTTGATCTGACAAGAACTGAAGTGTGTTGATGTGTTTGACTGTGTAGGGCGTAAGGGCGCAAGGGCCCAGTGAGTATTGCAGTGCTGCCACCGCTGTGGCTGGCAGTGTGTCCAAATGAGTGAGGTTTCTACCGCAAGGCAGGGAGATGCAAGCGAAATGCCGTGGTATGGAATAAAGCTCAAAGGGCTGCTGCACTGCATCGTGTGAATGTATTTTTCATACATCGGTGAGTGGGGAGGTGGTAAAGAGAGTGACCACACTCAAGCCCGCGCGTGTCTGATGAAGGGAGATCACATGGACGGCAGCCCTCCCTGAACTGCCAGTCCACTGCTGACTATAGCCACAACCGCATGCAAGTGATGCAGGCCCAGCTGCACATCCAAATACGCAAATCACAGAAAGTTTCGCCACACAGTGAGTTCACTACTGTTCATCAGGTGGGCAGCAGGCCTCAGGGCGCACTCAAGAAGGACTCTAGAGCGGCACGCAGGTTGCCGCCGTGTTCCCTGAGCCGGCGCTCGGCCAGCTTGCGCTCCACCTCGTACTCTGTCACGATAACCTCCACGTCTTCTTTCCGAAGCTTCACCGCCGCAAGCTCCTTGTCCCTGCACGGCCAACACGCTCTTGCCCGGCTTGCCTCTTATAATATTAGCACCTGGTTAGCACACGGTGCAGCTTGGGTGTCAAAGCCTCGTGAAGCAATAGAGTGAGGGAGAGAGCGCACCGCGAGCGCTGCGCGTCCCGCTTGGCCTGCTGGGCGGCAGTCAAGTTGGCGACGGCCCGCTGCGCGCTCTCTGCCTTTGCACTATCGAGCTCGCGTTCCTCCACCTGCGACCGAGCGCAGTGTGAGGCGGCAATCTGCTGTCAGCAGCCGTGACGCACAATGACATTGCCAAGTTCGTTCGTAAGCTGCTCCTCCTGTGCAGCGCCCTCGCACGCTCCACTACTACTCTACCAGGCAGCTATAAGCGCCTGTTGGTGCGTATACTGTAACTCCATCACAAGCGCAGCGCATGCAGTGTCTGAGCGCTCACGTGGTCTGTTAACGTGTCGAGCGCCTTGGACTGCTCTGCCTCCTCGCGGCCCTTCTTCTTCTCCTCCTGCTCCAGGTCATCTGCCATGCTGCTGCAACACTGCTGTGAGGGGTGCGCAAGTCACAATGCAGCTTGTTATCGCGCTATTGTCTTTGACAGTGCCTGGGCGACCTGGGCCAGTGCTTAAAGGGTGCTTGCACAAGCACCAGTGCTTACCACTTTTCAAGGCCTGGCTCCTGGTCACCTCAACATGATAACCACTGTCCAAGCCAGGTCTTGCCAGGTTCGGCCCTAGCTAGTGCTAGCCGTGCTACATACCAATCAGTGCCATGTAAAAGATCAGCCAGGGCTGGCACGGCGGCGCCTCCTGGCCGCCTTCTCCCTCCTCTTCCGCTTCTCCTCCTTGCGCGCGCGCCGCGCTGCCCGCCGCCGCTTGCGCTCCCGCTTTGCTGCGGCCGCCGCGCCTGCTTCTGCAGCGCCTGGATCCTCTGGCACGACACCTCGACGCCCCTCCGCTGCAGCTCCGGCTGCCGCTGCTCCAGGTGCGCTTGCGGCGGCGCCTGTTTCGTCACGAGCCAGCCAGGCCGGACGGGCAGGCCCCGCAACCGGCCGTGGGCCAGGCGGCGCGCCGTCGTCGAACAGCAGCGGGTATGCTGCGCGCGGGCACCCCCCCCCCCTCCCAGGTGGCTCATCCTGCCATATATTGCATAAAAAAAAGTTCGCCCACACCATAGTGGGCTAGACATAGATGCGCAGGGCGCACCAGGCGCCGCACCATGCGGCAGGTAGGGCCCCGGCTCGTCTGCGCGCGGCCCCACGGCACCACGGCCCCTGCAGGCACCGCAGAAGCCTTTGCCTGCCGACTTGGCTTTGACGTCAGGAATGGCTAGCGCCCTGGCTCTGTTGCAGTCCATTGCCAGGCGCAAAGCACCCAACCCTCAGCAGTGACAGGCGTTCAGAAATTAAGTGCAGTGCCTAGCATGTGCTGTTCACGGGTACATGTAAAGCATAGATGGCACCCCTGAACAAACATGTACTGTAAGATGCCATTTCTCCAACTGTCACTGCACGCTCTGCTTGCAGACAGTGACACTGGAAGGCTAACAGGAGCCAGCAGGCCGCAGCTGAGTATACAAGCACGCCATGCCGCCTGCAAACTGATCGGCGACGCGCCTTACAATCCGCTTCGACAGCATGTCCGAGAGCGCGTCGTCGCCCAGGCCGCTATCGACAGCGCCTTGCCCGTCGCCGTCGCTGCACGCGTCGCTGGCGCTGCTGCCGCTGCCGCTCGCACTGGACGCGCTGCCGCTGCGGCCGCGCCGCTGCGCCTCCTCTCGCCCGCTCCTGCCTCCTGTACGCGTCGCTTGACAGTCGACATACTGTCACCAGGCCGAGGGCAACTACTTGTAGGTCTTGCAAGCGACAAGTAAGCGCAAATAGAATCTCACGTTGCGTGCTCTCTTAGTGACACGAGCGCGTGCCATTGGCCTGTTTAACATAGCACCTATGTTCATACACGTCGTTGCTTGTGTCGTTGCTTTGGCACCGTCCCAGTGTTGGTTGTAGAATAGCCACTCACACCAAGCAAGCAGGGCCAAGCACCGGGTGCGCCACGCGCGCGCTCTGCGGCAGGGCCGGGCTGCTGGCGCCGCAGGCCCCACATCGCATCCTCCTGCTGCCGTCTGTTCGCTGCTTGCATGGTGTGAAGTGTCAGCACTCATACACGCTCAAGACCAAGTTGTGTGACCTTGCAGCGCAGGTGTCCAAAGCTGCCAGAGCGGCTAGGCGCAGGCGCGCACCAAAGGCCACGCTGCGCAGCGTGCCCTGCAGGAAGCGCTCGTTGGGGCGCTCGCGCTGCGGGGGCTTCCGCAGCAGCGCCGTCAGGCCGTGCTCTGCGCGTCATGCGTCACAGTGGGCAATGGGCGCATGCTTGCGCACGTGTGCTGTAGCACCACACTTCCTAGCGGACTGTAGCTGGTGGTGGGTGACTGCCCCCAGCTTGCGAGGCATGAGGCAGAGTGCCATAGCGGTCCACCTGCAGCAGCCTCCTGCCTCAGCGCTGCATCGCGCGTGATCATCTCCGCAAGCAGCGCCTCCGACGGCCGCTCCAGGCGCTTGCTCGCGCGCTTGAATGCGTCGCTCGCCATTGCAGCGAGCGCAGGTCATATCTGGGTGTTGCGGTGAGCGAGCGGCGCGAGGGCCTCCGATCTGTGCGCTACCAGGGGTGACTGCTGCCTGCGCACCAAACAGCGTGAGTGTGCACTCGTCTGCTGCGTACCAGTCCTGCTGAGGAGCTGAGGTTACTCTGCCTGCTGTGCTGAGCTGAGGGTTTTGCCATAGCTTTGCTCATTGTTGCTCATTGATGTCGTGTTCCCTCTTTTTACACACTGCAGGCCTCCGCCGCAAGCAGCTCATAGCTACGGTCTACGTATGGGCGCACGGCAAGCATAATATCGCCAACACACTCTTGTGACGAGTCTCGGCACAATCCTCACAGGTAGAAATGCCTATCACTGCAAGTTCACATAAGCTATGCGCAATCCACAAAGACAGCATACACAAGACTGCATGTAGTGAGGCGCCCATGTTGCAAGCAAGTCCCTGACCTGCTGACTGCTAATGTGCACTACGGACATGCACCGGCTATTTTCTAATGCTGTGGATGTTACACGCCGACTTGCAGGCTCACGTCTAGAAATTTATTGTGTGATCGCGCAGCCACATCTGCAGTAGAGCTGGCTGGAGAGGGAGCAAGCACATAACCTGTGAGAGCGGGCCAGCTGCACCTCTAACAGCGAGCGCCATACAGGTGAAACCAGCCATGCCGCGCTTTGTTGTGGCGGAGCCGGCTGCTGAGGCGGACGAGAGCTCGTCGGAGGAGGAGCAGAGCGAAGAGGAGGATGAGCAGGAGGCTGCTGCAGCCGAAGCAGCGGCGGGCGGAGCGCGCGCTGATACAAACGGTTATGCAAGCAGCAGTGGTGCAGGGCCTGCCAGCGGTCGCGCTAAGCTGAAAATCCAGCTCGGCAGCATCAGGGACGGCGCGCTTGTGTGCCACGTGCGCACCCCCGCTGCCCTTCGCCCTCAACGTGTGTGATTGGAGGCTAACTTCTGGTACCGTAACAGCCCAAAGTGCTCCTCCGCCACAGAGGCTCCGCCATTGCGTCACTGTCAGTGCAAGCCTTGATACATTATTATGACGTTAAAGGGGACTGCTGCCCTGGAAGCTGCATGTGCGCCTGCAGCTGCCGGGTGTTCTGGGACTTGCTTGGTGCAGTGCTGCGACCCTCAACGCAGGCCGACCGCGCGTCCGCGGGCAGGTGTGCGGGAAGGGCGGGCACTGCGCAGGCTTCGTCGGCAGCGTGTATCACGTGCGGCCACAACTTAGTGCTTGTACAGCTACACTCCAGCCTCCTGCAGTCGCACCTTGGTTCGTTTGAAGATCAGCCGTTTCTGGCAGGCCAGAAACGGTGCTATCACTAATGCACAGCGCCGCTGCATGCTGTCTTGTACAGGTGTGTGTGCATCCCGCTCCATACGTCTGACTCACTGTCAGTCCATGTCCTTAACAGCCATGCAGCCACTGGTCGCCGTGCACGTTATCAGTGTATCGTGCGCGCGCAGGACTGTCCAAACAAGCCCTGCTACCTGTGCAAGAAGTCAGGTGCGCCTTTTCAAGAGGTTTAGCCTCGAGTGCGTAAAGACTTGTGAATCTTCCAGTAGGTGCGACAGCAGGAAAAACCGCATTGTGTCCAGGCTGACACGGTACGGGCATGGCCTGCAGAACCTCATGCAGATTCTCACCAGAGAAGGTGGGTAATAGAATTTCATGTGTGTGCCAGGGCACACCACCATGACATGCCCATACCGCGTTGCCCCCGAGCTCGGCTGCACGCCCGCGGCGGCATCCGACGGCGTGCTCAGCGCCATGCGCAAGCGCGAGCGCGATGGCAGGCGCGCAGCGCGCTGTGCATAGTAGTGAAGCGTGCTGATATGGACATGAGCTGATGCAGATGCGGGATGGTGGGATGCTCAAGCGCACACCTGCTGGCTCGGTGTTACTGCGCAAAAGTTATTACACCGGCGGCATTGGTATGTTGACGTTGGACTCTGTGCTAGGTCGCACTAACCTGTATGCTTTGGGATGCCCACATCCATGCCGTACCCCTGTGGACACATGCCGGGGGGTCACCTGATGTGTCTGCAGGCACACCTGTGCTGTGGTCGTGCAGTCTCCCCCGGCGTCAGTATCCGGGTGTTGCGCTGCCGCCAACCCTGGCTCAGAGCCCTGACCTGCGCTGCGCGCAGGCGGCGCGAGGTGCAGCTGGAGCCCAAGCGGTGGCAGGTGGACGCGGCGGTGCTGCGGCTGCACTCCCGGCGCTGCACTTGCCTCGAGTTCCACCCCAGCAAGGACAACCTGGTGCTGAGCGGCGCGCCCCCGCGGCGCGCCCGGGGGCCTGGCCGGGCGCCCGCGCTCGGCCGGGCCCGCGGGGCTGCGCGGCCGCCCGCTGACACGCTTGCAGGCCCCCTTGTGCGCGACGCCAGGGGCTGCACCCTGCGGCCTTGCATGAAGCGCTCGTCGGGTGTGTCCAAGACGTGCAAGAGATACTGCAGCCGTGTGGAATTGTGGGCAGTGTGGTGCTCACCTGGGGACGCATGTGCTGTCGCGTGCAGGCGACAAGAAGGGCCAGGTGGCGGTGTGGGACCACCAGAAGGTGTACGAGCGCACGGTGTACACCATGCACCGCGCGCTCACCAACCAGATCCGCTTCTTCGACGCCGCCAGCGCGCTCTCCTGCGCATCTGCATCCTCCGACGGCAAGCTGAAGGTGGGCGGCGCTGCGGCGGGGGAGGGCGCGGGCAGCACGGCAGACCGGGCTCTGGGTGATGTTTTTCCTTGGTTGGTGTGCAGTTGAAGGTGCTCGTATGAACAGGCAAAGACGGCTCTGCTGCAGAGGGCTGTCTGACCCTTCACGTGTGAAGTGCCAGCATGCCACAGCTTGTGGCACAGCAGTATATTCAACCCTGCAGGAGAAATCAAGGGCTGGAAGTCAAGGGCTTGCTAAAGCTAGAGTCTTCGCCCGTGCGCAGGTGTTTGACATCGAGACGGGGATTGACAGCGTGCTGGTGGACCTCAACCCAGGCGGCTGGGTCCACGGCGTGACAACAGAAAAGTCGTGGAATATGTGCGCGCCACGCTCCGCTGCACATCCTGGCTATGGTCTCACGACGAGATGACGACCTGCTGTCTGCAGTCGCTTGCGTGGCCTTGGCGCTGCAACAATGAGCACTAGGGTGTAGTGTGCTGCAGACAACAGGATGACTGCTGCAGTGCAGGCCAGAGTCCCTGCAGACTCTGCCCCAGCTGCTGGGCCCTGTCTGCGTGTCACAGCGGCGCCAAGGCATGACCTGTGACAGCACCTGTGCAGGGGTGTGCGTTGCCGCGCTCTGCTCACACACACGCATTCCTGCCATCATCGCATGCGAGCCCCCCGCCCCCTGTGGCTTGTGCGCATGGGCGGCGGCCGCGGCAGGCTGTACGGGCTGGACGCGTGCAGCGCGCGCGGGCTGCTGATCGCAGGCGACACGCGCGGCTGCCTGCACCTGGGCGACGCGCGCGCCGGCGCGGCCGTCGGCAGCCACCAGGTCCACAAGAAGGGCAACAAGGCGCGCGCCGCCCGCCTCCGTGACGCGCTGCCGCCTGCCCGTCTCAGAATCTTGGCGCAAGCGGCTGTGCGGAGCGCGTCCGTGGCTGGCGTGTGCTCGCTGTGCGCGGCAGATGGCGTGGCGCTTGCCCCTGCGCCGCGCAGGCAATTAGCCGCGCAGGCAAGGCAAGGAGGGAGGGATGCGCGCGCTGCTCTTGCTGCACGCCGCGCAAGCGGCAAACAGGAGCAGTGCGCATAGGAGCGCATCCACGAGCGCTGCGCGCGCAGGTCAACAGCGTGCACGTGCACCCGGTGGACGGCAACCTGCTGCTGACCGGCAGCAACGACTGGACCGCGCGCCTTACCGACCTGCGCCGCCTCACCAGCGCCGCCAGCGGGCCGGACGCTGGCGCGTCCGGCCTTAGATGCTCACTCGGGAGCACACCTCAAAATGCTTGTAGCAGCCCGGCACTGTGTGGCAGCCTCACAGCTGGCAGCTGTGCATGCAGGTTGAAGCACTCGCGACTGGCGTCTCTTGCAGGGCTAGGTGTTTATACGGAGGATGCGTTTCCAGGACACAGCTGGCGAATTTGCAGGTATTGCATGCTCATGCTCAACATGGCATGCCAGGGCAGAGCAGCGACAGCGCACGGGCCTGGCATGACCCGGACGGTGGTCGGAGGCTCGCGCCGCGCGGGGCTGCAGGGCGCAAGCCAGGCTCGGCGCACCCGGCGCAGCTGGCGGAGCTGGCGCACAGCAAGGTGGTGAACGCCGCCTACTTCTCGCCGCTCACGGGCGGCAAGATCATGACCACCTGCATCGGCGCGCGCCCCCCCACCCTCCCCCCCACGCGGCGCAACAGCCAGGCCGCCGTGCAGCATTCGATGACTGCACAGCGCTGTGGCGACAAGATCGTGACCACCTGCATCGGCGCGCGCCCCGCCTGGCGCGACGGCCAGGCCGCCGTGCAGCATTCGGAAATCGCACAGCGCTGTGGCGGCGGCGTCAGAGCGGCTGCATGGGCTGCCTGCCCTTCACCGCGACAGTGGGCCGGTCGGGTGCATCAGGAGGCTAACGACATGTACTTGGCAAGGGCCTTTAGTTGACATCTTCCCATCCGCCCTCAACCTTCAGCGACAGCATGTGCATCGCCCGAGGAGAACGATTCAGCACAAAGGCACAGCGTGCACCCGGTGGCGCACTCACCACGCGGCTGACGCCAGGGAGGGGCCGGCGCGTTGCGCGCAGACAACCGGCTGCGCATCTGGGACCGGCTGGTCGGCGTGTACGGGCCGCCCGACCGGGAGATCGTGCACTCGCACGACTTCAATCGCTACCTGACGGTGCGCGGCGGGCCCTGGTGTTGGCGGGGCCACGTGTGGCCAGGGTGGATCCTCATGCTCAGCCCTACAGGGTCTGCCTGGCGCGCATGTAAAGGTGGAGGAGCTGAGCACTCAAAGCTGCTGGCGCGCGATTTGGCAGAGAGCTCGCCAACACGCGCGCCCAGGCTCGACGGCGCGCCATGTAGGCAGGACACCGCAGAGCACAGATCTGCTCTAGTGCCCAGGGAGTGAGAGTGTCACGGTGTCCATCATCCGCGCGCGCAGCCGTTCCGCGCGGAGTGGGACCCCAAGGACCCGAGCGAGCGGCTGATTGTGGTCGGGCGGTGCGCACGCTCCGCGCCTGTTACTGCACGCGTGTTGCCGAAAGCACGACGCTGGACACAGCACGGCAGCACGCGCATCCTGACCGCGGTTGAGCAGGGCTCACCCGCACCGGCATGCAGACATGCAAGCACACCAGACCGAGCCCGTGGAGCACATGAGCAGCCAGGCCGGGTAGGAGTCGCCTGTCACATGGGTTAGGCATGGGTTAGGCGACAGGCGGCTGCCGGCATGCAGCGTGCGGCCCCGCGCGCCCGCAGGTATATCAGCGAGGACTTCAGCGGCTCCGCGCTGCACCCCATTGACGTGCTGGATGCCGGCAGCGGGCGCCAGCTGGCGCAGCTGGTGGACGCCAACCTGGTGCGTGCCCTGCATCAGAGCCTGTGCCAGGGTCAAAATGGGTCAAGGGCATCGAAATCGCTGTTCCTTCCTAGAAGCAGAGAGGTCTTGATGTCGTCAGTGGCTTTGTCATGCATTGGCAGCTTGGCTAGCCCAATCCACTGAGCAGGGCCGGATCCACGTCTCAGCCTTGCTCTGAAGCGGGCGCCAGGGTCCGGGTCCAGAGGGGGCCTGTGGAGCCGTCACCTGGGGGCTCTCTGAGACTGTCAGCGGCACGGCACAGCTGGGCGGGGGCGACGCACGGGGGCGGCGCCGCAGGCGACCATCTGCCCCGTGAACAAGCCGCACCCGCGCCTGGAGCTGATCGTGTCGGGCTCGTCGCGCTCGCTGTACGCGTGGCGCCCCGCCCCGGACGGTAGGCGCCAGGGCACACACCATGATAGCGTTAGGGTAGGGTATTTTTAAAGGTAAGTCCGTGAACAAGCCGCACCCGCGCCTGGAGCAGATCGTGTCGGGCTTGTCACGCTCGCTGTACGCGTGGCGCCCCGCCCCGGACGATAGGCGCCAGGGCACACACCATGATAGCGTTAGGGTAGGGTATGTTAAAAGGTAAGTCCGTGAACAAGCCGCACCCGCGCCTGGAGCTGATTGTGTCGGGCTCGTCGCGCTTGTCGTATGCCTGGCGCCCCGCCCCGGACGGTAGGCGCGGGAGCACACCATGCTTCTTGCGTCTGGGCACTACACCAGCGCCGGCGAGCGCCACCCGCACAGCCGTGCGTGATACAGGCAGCAGCGTCTTATAGCTTTCTTGCGTGTCTTGAGTTGCAGCTGAGGTCGTGCGGCAGCGTCGGGCATCGATGTGCGCGTGCGCACGTCGGCAGCGGCCTGTCCGGTCCTGATCAGCCGGACCTGTGGTGTCCATGCAAGCTCGCTGCAAAGTGCGTCTGGTGTGACACAAGCTTTAGTGCTCGCAGTCCATGCCCAGCAAGCAGCAACGAATGCACTCACGGCGCTGCGTCGCACGCGCAGGCGAGGGCGAGGGCGGCGCGCGCGCGCGCGCGGCGAGCGGCAGCCTTGCCGGCCCGAGCACGCCGCGCGGCGGCAGCGGCGCCGGCGCGAGCGCGAGCTATGTATTCTGGGACGCGGAAGGCGGCGCGAGTGACGAGAAGAAGAAGCGGCGACGGAACAGCGGCGCCGCGCCCGAGCCCGAGGAGGACGGGGACGACGGCGGCGCGGGAGCGAAGGGGAAGAAGAAGGGCGGCGAGCCGAAGGGCAAGGGCGCCCCAAAGCGCAAGGACGATGGCGGTGGCAAGGGGGGCAAGGGCGGGAAAGGCAAGGGCGCCAAGCCGGGATGAGCCCTGCAGGGGTCTGGGGTTGGGTGGGAGTCTGCTTTAGCGGCCTTTGCCGAAGCTGGGCACCAGCCCCGCGTGCTGAGCCTGTTCTGCTTCGGCCCCTGCGTGTTTGTGTATAGCTGTCCTGCTGCGCATGCCTCATGCTGCCTATCTGCCGAATGTAAGATCAGCTTGTTTTTGTCTGGGTGGCTAAACCGTAAAACATGTCAAACTCCGGTTTGAGTTTGGCGCTCTCTGCTTAGCTCTGTCGCTGTTACTGTGAGTCAGTGTGCTGGTACAAGTAGTTTGATGCTTTCAGGCAGGGCTGCATTAATATGCCCGTATTGGCCTGGTGTTGGACCTGGAATGCTGCATTCATATTCTGTAATGCAAGACATCATACAGAAATGTACGTTTGCAAACCCTGTGTAGCCGTTGCTGACCATGGGCACCTGCTTGACACTCAGAAGACAGCGGTCCCGACCCTGGTAGTATGCATTACAGCGGGACTCTTGTCAAGCATGCAATGTCTTTGTCAGCCACGCTCGCGCCAGCCTGCGCCAGGCTCACACGCAGCCTAGCGCACATGGGGATGCGCGCTAGGCTGCCGGCGCTGCCGGCCGCGCCCGCAGGGGCAGCGAGGGGATGACCAGGTCCGCGCGGCCTCGCGTGGCAGCCACCAGCTCCGCATTTGGCCTGTCGTTGGTCGCCACGCGGCGCGCCGCCACTGCTGGTGGCACCCCGATGGCTGCCTGGCCCCCGCAGTGGCACAGGGATGGTGCAGCGCGCCGGGAGGCACCCTTTGAAGAGCAGAAGAGCGCAGCAAGACAAGCTGGAGGGTGGCTGCAGGCGGAAGAAGTCAGTCGGTACGCCCGCAGTGCTTGACAAACGCCGGCACTTGCGCTATGGATGGCATGTACATCAGTGGACCATGTCATCCTCTTTAGGCTGTGCACATGCGGCAAACCGCAAGCCTATATTCCGGCAAGGCGGGAGGACCTGCGGCGGCAGCCAAGCCCCACGGTCTGCCAGGGTGTTCTCCTAGTGGCAGGCGTAGGGCGCGAGAGCCAGGGCGGACCTGGCGCGCAGCCACGCGGGCCATCGCCGCGTCCAGCGCGCACTCCACAAACCAGGTCTCATGCGCCAGCGCCCGGACCTCCGCCCACGGCTGCACGTCTGCGCAGCGTGGCGGAGACTCTTCCCCCTCCACGCCCTTGCCACCGCGCCCGTGCTGAACGCAGACCCCCTTGCCGGCAACGTGTGACTTCACAGCGCCCTCCTCCACCTGACCGCTACACCCTTGCCCCGCGCCCGTGCTAACGGCAAAACCCCCTTGCAGGCAATGAGCGATGTGACAGCGCCCTCCTCAACCGGACCGGAACACGTGGGAGGGCACGCGCGCGCTCTGGGTGTTTCCCGATCATGCGGCACAGGTAGAGAAACAAGCCGCGCCCGAGTGCAGACCTGATGTGCGCTGCGCGATGGTGGTATAGGGTATAGGGTATAGGCTATGTCAGTATAAGGTCACCACCCTAACCTACGGTGGTGGGCGGGCGGCGCACCCAGGAGCAGGTAGTTGCCCTCGACCAGGGCCAGCCTGTGGCGGGGCCGCACGACAATGTCGCCCTCGACTGGGTCGCCCACGCCGTGGTCGAATGACGGCACGCGCACCTCATCTACAGGGCGCAGAAGTATGATCAGCCTCACGGCCATCCTTAAACATCCCACAAATCATAGCGTCATGCAGTCAGGCAAATGCGGAATGCCCTGGACCTATCTACCCCTGCTCCATTGCTTGCAAGCAAAGCAAAAGGGTGTTCAGGATGTGGAACTGCTGCCGGCATGCAAGAGCAGCACCAGGCACATCAAGCAAATTGCTGAGAACTTACGATGCTCTGAGCGCATGCATGCACGAGCTGCGCACCCCGCTCCCGCACGGCGCGCAAACACGCGACGAAAGCGGCGGCGTTGAAAGTCCAAGGCGCGCCGCGCCGCGCATGCGCTTGCGCGGGGTCCGGCATGGCATCCAGCTCGCGCCGGTACAAGTGAAACCCTGGCGCATGTAAAAATAAGACGCATCAGACAGATCTGCACCAAGAGCGCAAGTATGCGAGTTAGGCATGACGAGCAAGGAGTATGGCTGCCCATGGCACTGGTTTGGGGGCACCCTGTGCGAACGCTGGCTGGCCACAGCGCGCGGCCTGCAGAGCGGAGCCGAGTAGCTGCGGCGTCCAGGGCAGGCGAGCGCTGCCAGCAGCTGGTGCACGAGCGCATGCAGGCATAGGTAACCCTACCCTACACCTGTGCTTGCCAACCGAAGGCGCGCACCGTCCATGGGCACCACGACCGCGCGGTCCCCCGCGGCGTTGAGGCGGCGGCACACCTCGCGCGACGTCGTCGACTTGCCAGAGCCCGGCACGCCCGCAATAGCGACGACGACACGCCTGTCGGCAGCAGACGTGGTTGCCAGAGCTCGCCGGGCGAGGGCCGTTGCCCAGCCAGCCTTCAAGCAAGTGCTAGCAGCCTTCAACAGGCGCTGGAAGCTGCTCACACCATTGACCAAAGTTGGCGAGACGGGCCAAGACCACCAAGTGCAGCTGTGGCACTTATGCAGTAGCCAGAGGGACATACGGCCATGACGAGCATCACAGCTGCAAGCCAGAGGGACGTACGGCCATGACGAGCACCACAGCTGCAGCGCTGCCTGCTGTGATGGCCCGCACCTCGAGCCTTCGGGCAAGGCAGCGTCTGCCCTGCGCGCCAGCCTCTCTGCCAGCAGGTCATACGCCTCTTCCATGCATGTGGCGTTGCTGAGCGCTCGTTCCTCCTGCTGAGGAGAGCCTATATCGAGACCATATTGGAAGATGCACGTTGCCAGGAAGGCACACTTCTTTGTATCAAGGCCAGGTTGCTGTAACATGGTCAGCATTTGCGTCACATACCTGCTGGGGGCCCGCCTGCTGCCTGAGCCCTGACGCCCTGCAGCGCGGTGGCCGCTGCACTCTGGGCTGCCGCGCTGCGCTGCAGTGGGAGCAGGAGCCAGTCCATAGGTTGGCCCAGCGGCCCACAGCAGGGCGGCTGCCAGGCGAGCTTCGGCTGTACCAGGGCCGGTGTTGCACTTTGCAGTGGCGCACTTTTGCATTAAGAAACAGTGTGCAGGCTGGTGAGTGAGCTGCAGCCATCAGACAACAGGGCAGCAGCGACAAGGACAGCAGCTTGCAGGTCAGCAATGCAGCATTGGAGCATTGCCAATGCCCACAATGCCCCTCAAAGCTGCTTGAAGCCAATCTTGGCATCAGCAACCTCAGAACGGAGTGGTGTTGCAAGGGCGCCCAGGCGCGCACACAGACTGTCAACAGGAACGAGGTGCGTGCTTGTAGCCCTTGCTACAGATGGGCTACCACTCGCGTAGCCGCTCGCGCAGCCGCACGCGCAGCCCTGCCGCAGCGCGGGACGGGCGCAGCGACCGCCATCGCAGGCGCTCTCCCGAGCGCCGGCACGACCGGCCTGAGCGCGGCAGCCCCTCATACAGGCCATACCGCGAGCGCGACGACCGCGGCCCGTACGAGAACGGCGCGCGCGGCGCGGGCCACGACCGGAGCTATGGAGGGGGCTATAGGGGCGAGCACCGCAACGGCGACGACGGGTATGGCCGCAGGCGGCCTGATGACCGGCTGCCGCAAGCGTTTGGCAGGCGCGGCACTTCCACTGAGCCAATCTGCTCGGTTGCTGCCCGTGCCGCCGCTTGGTTAAGCTCGTACGCGTGCTTGTAACACACACGCGACCATTTGTAATGGCCTGGCGTTCGCTGTGAGTGTTCAGACTGCAGGCTGGCGAGCGCGCAAGTCCGCGCAGTGTGGCAGGTTGCACACTGAGCGCCTCAGCATATAAGCCTGTTGCCCAGCTTCGGAGCCAGCTCATCAGGCAACAACTCAGCAGGACGCTGCAGGCAGTGCCTGCAAGCAGGCCCAGCCTGCCGGGGAGAATCAGCACGCGGACCCAGGGGCCCGCTGCCACTGCAGGGGCGGCCGGCGCGGGGATGGCGACGTGAGCGACGAGGACATACGAGAGCAGGCGCAGGGCGACTATGGCGAATAGTGCGTCTTCCCCTTGCTTGTACCTGTGGGAGTGGTCCTGCGCTCGTTGCTTGCGCAAAATGTGCCTGCACAGCCCCAAGCAGGCCCGCCTGCTGTTTGCGCCACCACGCTGCTGGAGCATGACTCGCTCCTCCCCCAAGCCCCTGACTATGTTGCGTGCTGGCTCTCAGCAGCCTAGCTCGATAGCTGGAATCTCACGGGCAGCGGGCTCGCGCCCGCGCGCGCAGCCGGCGCCTGCTGCGCATAAAGCTGGCAGAGCGCCTCGTGAAGTGCATCTACCGCAATACGCCGTCGCCCTCGCCCTCGCCGGAGCGCGAGGCTGAGGCCGCGCCACCAGAGGAGGCCGCGACAGCGCTACCAGAGGAGGCTGCAGTGCCTGGCAGCGGGTGCGGCTCTGCTGAACGACGTTGCGGAGCTTTGCCACCTGGATTCCTGTTGGTGGCCTGCGTCTACTGGGCATGTTGTACCTACTCACCTTTTCTGCGTTTCCAAACAGTGGAGCACTTGCTTACGACTGTCAGGTGAAGATAGTGAGCTGGGGAAAGACGGCTGCCCACACGCTCCCATGCGCGTACTTGCAGGCTGGAAGCGCCGCATGCGGCGGGCGAAGACGGCGACCAGGGCGCGATGCCGCCGCCGCCGCCGCGGCCGCCGCGCGCGGGCGTGGCTCTGCCAGGGGCCTACGCTGCCGACCCGGCCGAGCGCGACGCTGCGCCGCGCAGCGGCGGCGCCGCCGAGGCCGCCGTGCGGCCCGATCCGGCAGAGCGCCTTGCTGACGGCAGTGGAGCAGCGGCGGCTGCGGGCGGCCGGGACGGCGGCGCAGATGTGGGCCTCGATGCGGATCTCAATGGCGAGCCGGGGGGCGGGCGGGACGGCGGGGCAGCTGGGGACATGGAGATGGGCGAGGGCGGCGAGCTGGCAGCTGCGGGGAGGGGGACGGAGGACGGCGGGGGCGAGGCCGGCGGCGCGCACGCGGCGGTGACCGCGGTGCACGCGGAGGCCGCGGCGCTGTTCCGCGAGTGGCTGGCCGAGCACAAGGCGGCGGCCGCGGCGGCCGAGCAGGCGCGTCGCGAGCCCTCACGGCACCTTAAAAACCCTAAATGTACCCTGTCAGCAGCAGCCTCAGCATTGGGCGCACTCGCGCGCGCCTGCGTGTGCACGCCGCCTTTGCCTGAGGAATAAGGAACAGTCGCACGGGAATAAGGAACAGTCGCACGGGTCCTGTAGGGCTTTGCGGGGCCTTGCGCATGCCCTGGCGTGGCTGGCGGCCGGGCCGTCCTTGCGCGCGGGGCTGGCGGCGCTGGGGCTGCACAGGGTAGCGCTTGCATTGTGCTGATCCATTTGCTTCCATAACCCTAACCGTAACCTGGGACAGTGTTGCGTGCGGCCAGGCGCGGCTGCTGGCGGAGGAGGACGATGTGCTGGTGGGCCCCGCGGCGCCGGGCGGCGACGCGCACGCGGCGCCGGGCAGCTACGGCGGCGCGCTGCGGCCGGGCGAGGGCGAGGCCATGGCCGCCTACGTGCAGAGCGGCAAGCGCATCCCGCGCCGCGGCGAGGTGCGCCGCTCAGCCGCGCCGCGCGTGCAGCTGGGGCGGAGCATGGTCTGTGCGCCCCGGCGGGACAGCACCCTGGCAGGGGCAGCGCCCCGACCAGAGCGGCGGTGGCCGTACGTGCAGAGGTGCAAGCTGGCATCGGAGGCCTGCTCCCTTCCTTGCATGTTAAGGAACGCGAGGGAGGGCAGCCACCATAGCAGGGCTGCGAACGGCGTCGCACAGGCTCCAGGCAAGCAGACCAGGCGGACTCGCCAACCCCAGCGTGCGGGCTTATTGCATGTGTACACGCCCTGCTGGGGAGCGCGCATTGGCAGGCGTAACTGCGCAGCAGCGCCTGGCGCGCAAGCGGCCCGTGTGATGCCTCAATTGGGTGCTAATGTGGGGTCCTGTATGCCCATGTCTTGTTGCGCGCGCGCAGGTGGGGCTGACCGCCGACCAGATCACCAAGTTCGAGGAGCTGGGCTACGTGATGAGCGGCTCGCGGCACTCGCGCATGAACGCCGTGCGCATCCGCAAGGAGAACCAGGCGCGCCCCGGCTGCCCGCGCTTGCAGCTCCGGGGTCCCACGCAGTGCCGATCGCTTGCATGCCTTCGCAGCAGCGTGCATTGCGGGCCCCGGCCCGTGAGCCTCATGGCGTAAGGTCTATATCTGCTCGACGGCTGTGCCAACGGCGGGGCGTGGGAGCTGAGCGGCTTTGCGCATTTACACGCCTGAGCAGCGCGCCTGCGCGCGCCGCGGCTGCGTGCTTGCAGCCTCGGGCCGCGGCAGCGACGCCTGGCGTGCCGCGCGCCCCGCGTGCGCTTGCTCTGTGACCAAGGCCAGGGCAGGGGGACCGGACCCTCGGGGTACCGCACCCTGCCCCAACTCAGGAGCACGCGCGCCGGCCCCAGGTGCACACCGCGGAGGAGAAGGCCGCGCTGGCAGTGTACGTGTGTGAGCCGGGGTATTGCACCCTACACTACCTCAACAGCGCGCGCGCCGGGCGCCAGGTGTACACCGCGGAGGAGAAGGCCGCGCTGGCGATGTACAACTTCGAGGAGAACAAGCGCAAGGAGCAGAAGATCCTGGCGGACATGCAGAGCCTGGTGCACCGCACGCTGGGCGAAGACGAGGAGGAGGAGGCCGAGGCCGGCGCCGGCCAGGGCTAGGGCCAGGGCTAGGGGCTTGTTGCAGAAGATCCTGGCGGACATGCAGAGCCTGGTGCACCGCACGCTCAGCGAGGACGAGGAGGCCAAGCGCGTGGCCGGCCAGGGCCTGGGCTAGGGTTTGAGAGGGTCTGGTGCGCCGCCCATTCGGCGGGGCAGGCCGGGCGGGCATGCGGCCGTGCGCGGCTGCGGCTCGAGCCGCAGCAGGCATGTGTGCCTCCCGTGTCAGAGGCAGCCAAGGATGTTGCGGCTTGCAGTTTTTTTTGTGCGGCTTGACTGGGCAGCGTTCAGCATGCCCTGCAGGGTGCGCTGCCGAACAGTTTTCTGTGTTGCCGTCTGCTCCTCGCTGGAGCCCGACAAGCTCGTGCCCTACCGCTGGCAGCCTGCGCAAGTCGATCATGTGCATGCTTGCAGGACCGCGCAAGATGTCTTCACCTCTGCTTGCGTGGTGCCGCCTGGTGCATGATGCAGGGAAGGGCAGGCCGAGCTGCGCGCGGGCAGAGCACGTGCAGCAGAGAGGCAAGGCAAACCTTACAGGCAGGGCCTCTTGTGTTCTCAAGCAGACCGAGTCGTTGGTAGACGCACCCTGTGGCGAGGCAGGAAACCGCTGCAACACGCACACACATACAGACAGACGGCGCACTGCCGCGGGATACGACAGGTGGGCGACCAGACAGCGGGCGCACGGAGTGACTGTCAGCGAGCGCCCCGACGAGCTCGCAGGGCGCGCGCGGCGGGCGACTCGCGCAGCACGCTCGCGAGCATGCAGGGTGCAACGCCAGGGCGTGATTGGACCATGCCACCGCCACGCCCAGGGTCTGACCCTCGCGCAGAGCGGCGCGAGCCCTGCCACTGCCAATGTTGGCCGAAGCGCATGCCCGGCGCCGCTGCCCTCGGCCTAGACCGGGTCTGCGGCGCGCCCCATGGCCCCATTCCGTCCAGTGCCTACCCTGGGGTGCGCCACGGAGGACGGTCACTCTGCACTGACAATCCCGTATATAGCAAACGCCTGGCAGCGGCTGCATCGCTGTGAGGCGCTGCGCACACCCTGCCACCAAGCCGCGCCCAAGTAGTCAAATACCCGTGACTTAACACACACTAGCGCTGACAGGCTCGCAGACGCAACACGCAACCGCCTCACCGGACTGCCGTAACCCTTGGGCCCCAATCTAGTCGCTCCTCGGCCAGCACACTGTCAACTCTCTGATGCAACCTATGGCCTAATCAAATGCGCTGCGCCGCCGCCCGCGCAGCCGCGACCATGCGCCAGCACCGGCAGCAGCCTCGCGCCCTGCACGCACCCCAGGCGCGCCCGGCAGCGCCGCCCGCCCAGATCACGCCCACCGACACATGACCCACACGCATGCTCTCCGCAGGGAGCAGGCGCGCGCCGCAAGCACGCACGGGCGCCAGCCGGCTAACATGGCAGCGCCGGCAGCGCCCGCGGCGAGCCTGCTCGGAGGCGCGGGCGCCGCAAGGCGCCTCCGCCAAGGCCGGGCATGGCCGCGCAGCCCTTGCATGCCCCTACACCCAACCCACATGCATGCGGCCCGTCGCCGCCTGCGGCAGGGCGCTAGGGGCGACATGCCCAGTGCGCGCGCCTGGGGGCATGCCTAGGGCAAGGCAAAGCCTGTGGCTGGGGTGCATGCGCGGCGGCGTGCCCTGAGACGATGCGGCGCCGCCGTGCGCGCGCATACAGCGCGCCACCCGCAGCGCCCCAGGCCGCTCCTCCAGCGCAGCGGCAGCGCGGGGGCGGCGAGCCAGTGTCAGTAGGGCCACGCCGCCGCAGGCCTTGCGCCGGGCCCCTGCTCCCGCGCACGCTGCACGCGTCGGGTCCGCGAAGAGGGCCCAGCGGTGGCCGCGCGCGCGGCGCGCGTCAGCCGCTGTCGCCCGGCAGCTCCTTGGCCAGCCACTCCTTGAGCGCGGCGGCGCAGATGTCGCGGTCGGTGGACGACAGGTCGAACTCGTCGCCGATCTCGCGCGCGATGTTGTCCGGCGTATCATCGTCCGGGTCGTACCTGCGCGCCGCCGCCACGCCGGCCTGTCAGCCAATGCGGGATAGGGTGGGGTGGGTAGGGCCTACCCTATACCCTGTCAGCCACTGCGGGTAGATTGCGCGTGCTGTGCCGAACTGCGCTTTGAGGTGGGCTTGCTGAGGTCGCCATGCACCGTGTGAAATCAGCATATCAAAAGGCATGCAAAGCTGCAGGCTGTGTTTGCGCGCGCCACGCAGCGTGAAGGCGCCCTGACTTGTTGCCGTCTAGGTCTGCACGGCCGTGCGGCCGCGCGCCCGTGCCGGCAAGACAGCGCCCCGCGCGCACACCCGCTCGAGCCGCAGCATTACATGTGCAGGTCGACGGCCGGGCGCGCGCGCGGCGCGGGCCGCGCACACAAAGTCGATGGTGCGATGGCGCGGCGCGTCCTGCGCCGGCTCGTCGCCCTCGTACTCCATGTGCAGCCGGAAGTGCAGCTTGCCCTCGCGCACGCGCCCCGAGAAGTGAAAGTTGTAGTCCTCACCCCGCACCGTGCCCGCCTGCGCGCGCAAAGTACCACCCGTGAGCCCGGGCTGCCCAGGCATCAGTATGCTCCGCTGCCCGCGGAGCATACTTCGGCCTCGCCCTCTTCGGCGACGCAGGCGTGGTCACCGCTCCAAAAACCACCCAGAGCCAGATAGGCTACCCAGAGTCGCCGCGCCTCACAGGCCTCGCCCTCGTTGGCCATGTTGGCGCGCTCGCGCTGCCCTAAACCCCATACTGACACACAAACCCTACCCAGGCGCGCGCCTCGCAGGCCTCGCCCTCGTTGGCCACGTCGGCGTGCTCGCGCAGGCTGCGCTCGTCCGCCAGGCCGCTGGGCTCGCCGCCGTTGGCGGTGCCGGCGCGGTCCTTGCGCGCGTCGCCGGCGCCCGCGTGCCGCCGCGCAAAGAAGGGGTCCTCCAGCAGCTCCGCCGCCGACGGCCGCGTCTCCGCCGGCCCCAGACACCTGCGCCGCGGGTATAGGGGTAGGGTATAGGGTTGGGGGCGCGCTCAGCCGTCGGCCGCGCGTCCGCCTCTGGGCCACTGGGCCCTGCGCTACCGCCCGTCCAGAAGCGAGCAACGCATGTGCCTGCCTCGCGACCGCGTCCCTGCTGGACAGGTCCGGCACTCGCGCCTGCAGCGCAGGCTCAGCTGGCAGCGCAGGCTCGGCTAGCTGCGCAGGCTCAGCTGGCAGCGCAGGCTCGGCTGGCTGCGCTGCTCAGCTGGCTGCGCTGCAGGCACAAGTCCAGGACCTGCCGACCCAGCTTGCTGCCAGGCCTGCTATGCTGCCTGGGCACCTGGTAGGAAAGCCCGAACACTTCCACGGCCGCCAGGGCCCGCAGCAGGTGCAGGACCTCCTGTATTGGGCACACTGCATGATCGATGCCATGGGGACAGGCATGCGGCGATGCGGCATATGAGTTCTCTCAGAGCTGCCACCTCACATCAGAGCGCCCGTCGTGTTGCACTGTCGCAAGGCTCCCCCGCACCCGCTCCCCGCCACTCATGCTCATGCACATGGACAGCTACAGCGCCCTCCGCAGCGCTGCCAGCGCGGTCCGCATGCCGGGCGCTGGCGCCTGGGGCCCGGCGTCGCCGCGGCGCAGGGTCAGGGCCCTAAGCCTATGCGCGCACCTGTGTATGAACGCGCAGGCCTCCGCGTCCGGCACCTGCTCCAGCAGCTGCGGCCACATTGCGCAGTTCCGCGAGTCCACCTGCGCGCGCGCGCGGCCGCCTCTGTGCCGGCCCCGCCTATCTGAGTAGGGTGGGCGGGTAGGGTAGGGTAGGGCACTGCCAGCTCGCCCCCCTCCAGGCACCGCAGCCGCCTGCCGCTGTGCTGGCGCCCGCCAGGGGGCGGACGCCCTGGCGCGCCTGCTCGCTCATCCACACCCAACAGGGCCGTGCACTGCATCAGAGCTGCTCGCGTCTCACTGGTGCCAGCCTGAGCGCGCGCTGCGACACCAAACCAGCCCACAGCGGCTGCAGCTGCTGCACCGGCCGGTGCTGTGCGGCCGGCCGCCTCCGTTACTGAGCCGCGCCATGTCCTGCTGCGGCTGCCCTGCCCAGCCCTCGGGGCGGCGCAGGGCCGCATCGCGCTCGCAGCCTGTCAGGCCAGCGCCGATGCGGCCCCACCAAAATCTGGCACCGCACAAGCAAGCGGCACAGGGGGATGAGGGTTTGTGGAGGGTCCGCGCTGCGCGCGCCTTGTGCTTGGTGGCCAGCTCCAGCGTGGCCAGGCCGAAGGCGAAGATGTCCACCTGCCGCGTGTACTGGTTCTCCGTCCCCACCGGCAGCACCGCTGCGCGCGCGCGCGGGCCCCAGGGTCAGCGCCAGGGTCGGCGCCAGGGCCGGCGCCAGGGCCGCAAGGGAAGTCGCCCGCGAGGTGCGTGGGTGTCCGACGCTCGGCGCCGCCCGGCTCTGCCAGAGGACGGCCGGCAGGACGCTGAAAATCTGGGCGGCCGACCGGCCGACCCGCTGTGGCAGTCCCAGCGCGTGTCGCTGCCGGTGCTGACGAGCGCGCGTATGCTCGCAGCCGGCGGCCGCCACGCTGCGGCGCCAGGACTGCACGCAGAGCCGCCGCAGTGGCGCCCACTGGTGGCGGTGCTTGCCCGCGCGTGCCAGCGCAACGGCGGATAGAGAGGGTGGGCGCAGGGCGCGCCCAGGCGCCCCGCCCGCAAGCAACCCTGCTAGCGCTAGCGTATTCAGCCCTGCGGCGTGCTGCGCACCGGGCTCAAAGCGCCGCGGCAGCAGCGTCGCGAGGCCCAGGTCGCCAATCTTTATCTCGCCGCTGTGCCCGTTGACGTATATCTTGTCGCAGCGCAGGTCGCCGTGGATGATCGGCGGCTGCTTCAGGTGCAGGTACTCCAGGCCGGCCAGGATCTGGCGCGCCCACCTGCGCC
>JAABUV010001846.1_pt1 | contig 29995 bp, 36 predicted proteins | sample 5559971 | NCBI WGS metagenome assembly JAABUV01 (sample SAMN10711881, study PRJNA513362) | rock metagenome | isolation source: Antarctica rocks | place: Antarctica: Victoria Land, Knobhead nord | collected 2015-12-19
TGGACCTGCAGGCGGCCGACCTGGCAGAGTCCGTGCGCGAGCTGCAGCTGCTGCGGCCGACGCGCGCCGTGCTGGCGCGCTCCCGGCCCTGGCCTGCCGCGCCCTTGTCGGGCGGGCGTGTTGGCGGCGGGCGCCGCCTTATGTGCTAAGCATAGTACTTTGCCCTCAATGCTGCCCGGGCCGGCCCTGCAGCGGGTCGGCGGCGGCGGCCGCAGGAGGGCCTGCAGGCGGACGGCGCCGCAGCCGGCGCGGCCGCCGCCGAGGCGCAGGCCGCCGAGCGCCACGCGCAGCACGCCGCGCGCCTGCACGCGCGCCGGCGCGCCGCGGACGCGCGCGGCCTACGCCGCATGGGCGCGCGCGTGGCGGCGCAGCGCGCACGCAACGAGGCCGTCGCGCAGGCGCGCCCCGAGCCCCGGCTGGCTCGCGTGCTCCCCTGCCTAGGTTTGATCAGAGGTGCACCCACGGCGCGCGCCGCAGGAGATCGCACGCGCCGAAGAGGAGCTGGCGGAGGCGGGCGCGGCCGGCTGGCCCGCGGCCGCCGAGGTCGACGCGGGCGACGTGACGCGCGCGCTGCGCCGCGAGTGCCAGCTGCGCGACATTCTCATCGCCCAGGCAAGCGCCGCGCTGCGTGCTGTGCACTGCTTGCGGCAGGCTTACGCTGGCGCGTTCACTGTCGTCAGTGACGGGCGCAGGACCGGACCGCGGAGGAGCTCGAGGCCAAGCTTGTCAAGCTGTGTGAGCGGACGTTTCCAATGTTTCCGCACGCGATGCCAGCCCCGGCGACGGCGTAGGTCTGGAGTGCTCTGCCTCGGTCGAGTCTGTGAGCAAGCTTTTCCCGCGCAGTTTATGTAACAGCTGTTTTACAACTTTTGAAGCAGCACGTGCGTGGTGCTCTTTGCATCTTCTCCCGCTTGCACGAGAAAGCAGCATACATATATGCGCTTGTAGTCACCCATACACAGAAGCTTGCAGCACCGTGAAAGAGCCGCGGTACAAGACCGCGCACCATGCCCCTGCGTGGGCACACGTTGCCGCTGCACGCAGAGGCCTGCTTGTGTAAGCTGCCAGTTTGCTGCCCGGGTCGGCCACTGCCATGCCTGCCACCCGGCTGCGCGACGCCCCGCGCCCGAGCGGCGAGCGCGGTCGCGGCCGCGCTGGACGTCCTGAGGGACGCACAGCCGCTGAGCCTGCACGACTGGACAGCCCAGCATGAGCGGCGCGAGGAGCCAGGCGGCGCGGCGCCGCCCATACAGGTCGACTTTGGCGTCGTCGCGGAGGCGTGGCGGCAGCAGGGCACGCTGGCGGGGTGCGCTCGCTCAGTAAGAGACGCAGAGGCTAGAGTCTGTGCGTGAGCAGGAGGCCGGGCCCGCGCCTGCTCCGGCCGGTCCGACGCGCGCGTGCCGCGCGGGCCAGGTGCGAGCCGGGCGGCCCGCGGCTGCGCGTGGCACTGCTGCTGAGCGGCGGCGTGGACAGCAGCCTGGCGCTGCGCCTGCTGCAGGCGGCCGGGCACAGCGTGACCGCCTTTTACCTCCAGATCTGGTTCGAGGAGGACTTCCGCAACTCCTGGGACGCATGCCCCTGGGAGGCCGACCTGGACGTCGCCCAGCGGGTGCGCCGCCCGCCCTGCCTCAGGCCACGTCGTGCCATCCAGACGGCCTCTGTTACCATCCCTTGCATCACGCTCCCAGTGCTTTCACTTTGCGGGCTGCCCGCGCGCGCGCGCTGCGCACAGGCGAGGGCCGCCTGCGGCGGCGTGCCGGCCGCCGTGCCGGCTCCCACACTGGCTACGTGGGCGGGGCCGTCCACGCGGCCCGGGCGCGCAGGTGTGCGGCGCGGCGGGCGTGCCGCTGGAGGTGGTGCCGCTGACGGGCGAGTACTGGCAGCGCGTCGTGCAGCACTGCCTGGGCGAGACGCGCGCCGGGCGCACGCCCAACCCGGACGTGCTGTGCAACTCGCGGCGCGCGCCCGCCCGGCGCCCGCTCCCGCCCGCCGGGCGTGCAGCCTTGCCTGGTCGCGGGAGGCGCCCCTGCGAGCGTGCGCGTGCGCGCGTGCCCATCGCAGGGCTTGAGGCTGTGCGGCCGCACAGGGTGAAGTTCGGCGCGTTCTACGACCACCTGGCGGCGGCGCACCCGGGCGCGTTCGACCGCGTCGCGTCGGGGCACTACGCGCGCCTGCTGCGGCCGGGCGGCGGCGCGGCGGCGCAGCTGGCGCTGACGCGCGACGCGGTCAAGGACCAGACCTACTTCCTAGCGGGCCTGTCGCGGGCGCAGCTCGAGCGCGCCATGTTCCCGCTCGGGCCGCTGACCAAGGCGCGCGGCGCCCTAATCCGTGCCCTACCATGTTGCCTCAGCGCACCGTCATGCTTGGCGCGGTGCGAGCGGGCGGCTGTCCGGTCGGGGCGCGCCGGGCCGGCGCGACGGGCGGCGGCCGCGCGCGCAGGCGGAGGTGCGGCGGCTGGCGGCGGAGGCGGGCCTGCCAAACCAGGCGCGGCCGGACAGCCAGGGCATCTGCTTCCTGGGCAAGGCGCGGCGCCCGCGCCCGCGCGCGCCCGCCCGCGCGCGCTTAGCCAGTTTGGCTTGCGGGAGGGTGGCGCGCTGCAGCTCCAAGGAACGCACAGCAGATGCACAGTGCCGGTGCCTGGGAGGCGCTACGCGATGCGTTTACCCAGTCCGCTTGAGACGGAGCAGGGCTGCTGAGAGCCAGAACGGAGTAGATTTCCTGGCCCCCCGACCCCACACAGAAGAGGCTGCGCCCGCGCCGGTCGCCCGGAGCCGGGCCGGGCGCCGCGCCCGGGCGTGTGCGCCGACGGGCGTTGGCGCGCGTGGGGCGCAGGTGCGCTTCGACGAGTTCCTGCGCGCGCACCTGGGCGTCTGGGCCGGGCCGCTGGTGGAGGCGGAGACCGGGCGCGTGCTCGGCCTGCACGACGGCTTCTGGTTCTTCACTCCCGGGCAGCGCCGCGGCATCGGCCTCGCTGGCGGCCCCTGGCGCGCCCGCCCCCGCCCCATGCGCTCCAGCTGTTCGGCCACCGGCTACCATACACCCTACCCTCTCCCCGTGCCCCCGCAGGTACGTGGCGCGCAAGGACGCGGCAGCCAATGCGGTGTACGTCTCGCGCGCGTACTACAGCGCGGACAAGCGGCGCGACGCCTTCCTGGCCGGCCAGCTCAACTGGCTCGCGCCGGGGCCGCCGTTGCTGCACAGCCCGCTGCAGTGCAAGGTGCGGCACGGGCCGCACGCGTACGCGTGCGCGGTGGCCGCGGAGCCGGGCGGCCGGCTGCGCGTGACGCTGCAGGGCGACGACCAGGGCCTGGCGGCCGGCCAGGTCGCGGTGTTCTACCGCGACGGCCTCTGCCTGGGCTCCGCGACCATCCTGGACGCGCTGGATGCGCCGCCGCCGCCGCTTGAGCCAACAGCCGCTTGCGCGCCTGATGTTGCTGCACCGCTGCCTGCTAGCGCCTGATGCGCCTCAGCGTTTGGGGGCCTTGCAGCCTCGGATGCTGTAAGTTTAAGGGCAGCTGACTCAACCATGCATGCTCTCCCCCAAGGGCTGCTTTGGCCGCCATGCAGGCCGTCATGTGGTAGCTGTAGCCGGCAGGCAGTGTCATGGACCATTCCAGGCAGCTGCCTGCTTGCATGAGGTCGCGGAGCGCGCCTGTTTGGTAAAGTGCCCGCTCTGCTGAACGGAGGCAGAGCGCAAGACCTCATGCAATGGCGCGACACTCAAGCTGCATGGCCCTCCAGGGCTTCACCGAGTCTGGTCATCTGCACGCCTTGCGCGCTCTCATCGCCAATGTAACAAGATTGCTGCACACCGTCAACATGCAAATGCACCTCAGCGTGTGAGCAGCATTGGGTCATCCACCGGGCTAGGAGGGAATGCACATGAAGGAGAATATGCGCCGCTCGGTAAACAAACTGCGGCACCCACGGGACCGCAGACGCCGCAGACAGCACAGACCTAGGCCACCAAGGCATACATACGATGCTGAGGCCCTCCCGCCCGCCGCATCTCCACAGCCTCTTGCGACTCAAGGGATGCAGTGCAATCTCTTCTCAGGCCCCAGACTGCGCGTCACTCCTCCCTGGCGAGCCGGGGGTAGCCTCCTGGGGCCCCCGCATCCACACGGAAGCCCTTGACTGCCCGGCCGAGGAAGGCGCGGATGTGCTCGTTGACTGCCGCGGGCCTGCGCGAGGCGCCCAGCCTGTCAGCAAACCGCTGCCTGCTGGTGGGTGTGTGGTCTGGCACGCACCGCCAAAATGCCGGACGCAAGGTACTCTCTCTCGCAAGAAGCTCCTTCTGGTAGACATCACATTGTCATCACTGGGTGCCAGACGGCTGTGCCAGGCGCGCAGCTTGCGCGCATGGAAGGGCCGCAATGCGCTTCACGCCATTGGCAATGGTGGGGAGCAGGTGCATGCCTGTCCTGCGGGCACCAGTGGGAGCAGTTGGGCAGCAGGGCCGGCAGCCAGCAGTTCCGCACGTGGCGGTCGAGCTGCTGCCACATCTCGTCGTAAAAGTACTCGTCCTCATCGCCGACCAGGAGCAATGTGGGCACCTCCAGCTCCGCCGCGCACGCCCTGCAGAGCATCAACAACTGCATTTTCCGAGCCGCCAGGGAGCGCGTAAATCTCGTGTTTGGTATGAGGCGACAGGGGTACGCCATGTTGTGTGGTTGCAAACGCCAACAACAGACGAGTCAGTGATGGACTTAGGAGTCCTGCTTGCACACCCGCGGCATCATCAGCACGCCAGGCAAGGTTGTGGAAACTGGGGCCGCACCGGTCAGCGGCTGCGATCGGGCGCCAGGTCTCGTTGTCGACCCAGCCGCGGTAGTAGTTGAGCATCGCGGAGGCGGAGCTGATGCCGGTGCGCGCGTTGATGCCCTGGCACATGCTGTCCTTGATGCGGTTGATTTCGTGCTCGGAAATGGCGTCAGGGTTCCTGGGAGCGTGCGGGTCCGGGGGCACGAGGGACATGTTGATGAGGGACACGTCCTTGTGCAGCACAAACAGCTCGGCCAGCCAGGGCGCGTAGAAGAGCTGGAAGTAGGAGGACCTGCGTCCAAACAGAGGTGGTGTTCGATGCACCGATGTCCATGTCTCGTTGGCTGTGAGGCAGGCACCACCGCGCAAAAGTGTGCCGGCGCTCCGTCATATAAGCTTCAAAGCAACCTGTCACTCAAGCTTCAAAGGAACGAGCTGCGACAGGTCCAGCAGCGCCTTATGCCACCCGAGGATGGTGGTCTGTCACAAGTCCAGCGCTGTGGCCTCAGGGGCGCATGCGCCTTTGCCGCGGTAGGAGCGTCTCCCTGGCACCCTTGCAGACAGAGGCGGCTCACTACGGGCGGGGGTGACGCACCTGACGGCCTGCCTCGGACTGAAGTTCTTTGTCCATGAGGTGGGATGCGGCGCCGAGATGATGATGAGGCGCTCGATCATGTTCTGGTGCATGTGGGCGACAGTCCATGCGACCTTCCCTCCCCTGCAGGGGTGAAGCATTCCCCATGAAGACCTGATCAAATTCCACGTGAAGACCTGATCAAGCCGGGCCCAGCACAGTGTGATCGCATATATGCATGGGCACGTGACAGGCGGCTGCGGTTGCAGCTGCTACCCATGGATGGCCATCCATGCGCTGCAGGCAGGAGCGCTGTGACTCTGCATGCACAGCACCACACTGCGCAGGCTCGTGCTGCGGTGCTGCTCCAGCCACAGGCGGACTCGGGGCTGGGGTGATCATTTGGGAGTCGTCTCGTTGCGCACCAGTCGTGACCAGCCAGGACGCACGTCTTGTAGCCCAGGGTGAGCACCACAGCGACCACGTCCGCCACCAGCACGTCAATGTAGTAGTCCCGCCGTGCCTGCGGCCGCAGCCACAGCAACGCGCTCCATCGGCTGTGCTTGCCTCGGCGGTGGCAGCCTGGCGGGGGGTGCCTTGTGGCACTGTACCTGTCAGGTTGCTGCCAGCAGGTTGCGCAAGCTCCTTGGCTTGCACTTGAGGGTCCTACCGTGGGTCGGCCGCTCTGGCCGTAGCCGCGCATGTCGATGGCAGCAACGTTGTACTTGTCTCTGAACGCGCTCATCTGATGTTCCCACATGGTCCACAGCTCCGGGAAGCCGTGCAGCAGGAGCATGAGTGGCTTGCTGGTGTCGCCTGTGCTGCCGGTGGTCACTGTGTGCAGCCTGCAGACAGGGGCAGGTGATCAGCACACCATCATGATCTTCAACCTCCTGATCAACACACCCTCTGTACGCAGGCAGCGGGTGCGCACATGACGCCGTTGGCTCCTGGTAGGTGCCTGTGTGTGAGCCCGTCAACATCCTGGCCGGCAGGCCTTGCCGCACGGTCGCTCGGCCAAAACGTACTGGGACTGTCAAGGCACTGAGAGGTCAGCGTGAGCATGGATCGGAGGGCCTGTTTGTGATCGGTGCTCAGATGCCCACCTCTTGACGTACTCGTATGCCACTGTTGCGCCGGTGCCTGCCCAAATAAGTGGGGCATACCACATCTTCTTCACAAACTTCAGGTAACCGTCGACTGTCATCACAGCGGGCCTGGCACAGCGGGCCTGGCACAGCGGGCCTGGCACAGCGGGCTGGCACACTGTGCCACGAAGACGAGCTGAAAAAAAAATGCTTTGATGCTCTTCAAGACTTGCTCAGGTAGATCGCCAGACGCAGCACCTGACTCATCTGACGGGGATTGCTTGTGAGAACCAGTGTGCCTGCAGCTGGAGTAGAGACAATAAACATCCAACAGAGCCGCACTGCCCTGGCGCGCATGCAGGTACCGCCGCATGCTGCACATGCGGCCTCACGAGGTTCACTGACCTGAATGCGCTGCGTTCTTTCATGACCCAAGCCACCCCAAAGTACAAGCGCGCAAGAGCACGTCCACCCTATAAAGCAACGCCCCCCCGCCTCATGCAAAGCGCATGTCCGCCGGCCAGACCGGGAACGCGCGCTTAAACAGGCTGGCGCAGACGGTGTCCTGCTGCGACACGCCGCCATCGAACACGGCCTTGAGCGCGCCGTGCGTGCCGAGTGGCTCGCGGATGCGCCCGCGCCGGCCGCCCTTGGTCCACAGCTCCAGCGGGCGGAACCAGCGCACGTCGTCCGGGCCGTGAAACATCCAGCGCACGACCGCCTTTTTCTTGTGCACGCGCGCGGGGCAGCCGGTCAGCACCGCCTTCTTCAGCACCACGCGGTCCGGGTCCGCGCCGCGCAGCGCGCCTGCGCGCAAGCGCGCCCGCTCAGCGCGTGCGGCGCGCCCGCCTGGCCCTGTCCAAATCCACTCGGGCCCTGGCCGGCCCCTTCGAGCTCTGTCCGGTCGCATGCGAGCTCTATCAGATGGCATGCGAGCTCCGGTCGGCCCCCTGCGAGCTCTGTCCGATGCGCCGCAGGCCGGGCCGCGGGCAGGGGCGCGGGGGGGGCGCGCGCCGTGCGCGGCCAGGCGCAGGCCGCCGTCGGGGCCGCGCTGGAAGGCAAGCAGCGGCAGCGGGCCGTACGCGATGGGCGCCACCACGCTCGCGACCGCCTGCCGGCCCGCGTGCAGGAAGCGCTCCAGCTTGAACTTGGCCGCCTGCGGCTCGTCCGTGGAGAAGATGGGCCGCGCCTCGAACGTCCTGCGCGCGGCGCCGCGGCCGCTGGCACCGTGACCCTTACCCTGACCCTATGCCTGGCACCGCCGCGCGCCCCTCTTCTCGCGCATGCCCCAGGGGCCGCCCGCCCGCCCGCCCGCCCGCGGGGCCGCACCGCAGGCCGGTCACGAAGAGCAGGGGCGCCTTGTTTGGCAGCGGCTCCGCGAAGCCGGCCGCCTTGCGCACGGCGAAGTTGAGCACCGACAGGCGGCTCTCGTGCTGCAGCAGGCCGGTGGCCACCAGCGGCGCGGCGCCGCCCTGCGCGCGTCGCGCGCCTCAGGCACACCCAAGCGCATCGCCCGTGCTGAATGTGTGTCCGAGCGCGGCCGGCGCACCGCCTGCGAGGCCGCCACCCGGGACACCGCAGCGGCCGCCGCGGCCGCCGGCACCGCCGCCAGGTGCACCGTCACGTGCGCGCCCGCGGGCACGCCCAGCGCGTCGCCCGGCGCGCCCACCGCCGCCGCCGCCGCCGCCGCCCTGCGGCATGCCGGGGGCGTGAGGCCTGGCGCGTGCCGAGCGGTCCCGCACATGGCTGCACGCTTGCACTCTAAGCGACTTGTACTAGCCGCGCGGCGCCGCATAGCCCTATCCTAACGCTAACCTAAACCTAACCCGCACCGCTTGTGCATGCGGCGCGGGTTCTGGAACGCGAAGATGCGCGCGTACTCCGGCGGCAGGCCCTCCTTGGGGTCCCAGCCGCTGGTGCGCCAGCTCTTCAGCCCGCGGTACCTGGCGAAGCGCGCGCGCGCGTCCACGCCCGCCGGCGTCTCCACCTGCGCGCCGCCCCGCTACATCGCTGGGCGCCCGGCCGGCGCAGCTGGTGCTCGGGGCGTCAAGTGCTATCGAGCGGGCGGGCCGGGGCGCGCGCCTCGTCTGGGAAGCTCGCGTCGTCCTGCTGCGCGCGCCAGCGCCGCTTGGCCTCGGCGGCGCCCGCGACGCTGCTCGCCTCGTCCGTCTGCCGCTCCGGCGCGGCCCCACGTCGGTCAGTTTTGGATTATTCGCCTATCTGGCGCTCAGACTGGTCATCAACCTGGCGTTGGTGACCGCAAGCGCACGGCCGCTGACACAGAGGGCGGCGAGCGCGGCACCTCCATACGGCCCGCCTCGTCCCCGTCGTCCTCGTCGTCCTGCCAGTCGTCGGTGCCGCCGGCGTCCGTGCCTCCCGGCTCGCCGTCTGCGTCGGCGCCCTCCATGCTGCCGCCGCCCTCAGTGCCGCCGCCACCGCCGCCTGGCAGCGGCTCGTCGTCGGACTCGAGGTCGTCGCCGTCGTCATCGTCCAGGATCCAGGCCGCCTGATACTCGCTCGTGCCGGCGGGCAGCCGGCGCCGCCGGCCGCTGCCAGCGCGCGCGTCGTCTGCCTCCTGCAGCTCCTGCTCGCGCACAACACAGCATCGCTCGACAGCCGCTGTCTGAGGTGCCTGTACGCCCTCAATTCTACATCTTGCACTTCCCAAACTCGGCACTGCACCCAGGGCAGGCATGTGCGACACGCGGATGCCGCCCGATGCAAGGGGCACCACTCCAGGAAGCCAGACCCAGTCCCAGATGGAGCGTATACCACAACTATGGTGTGGGTCATTATCAACTGACTATTGTCACGCATCAGGTCAACAAAGCCCCAGGTCACTTCACAGCACATGCGTGCCCTGCCGCCATGCCGTCCCGACCGGGCATGCGCACAGGCGATGCAGCGGGCCACAGACGCGCGCCCCCGCCGGCATGCCGCACAGGGCCGCGCCCAGGGCGAGGCCGGACATGGGCGCGCGCCTCCTCGGTCGGCCATGTCTGCTCGCCGGCGAGCGGGTCCGGCGCATTCTCGCGCACGAGCGCCTCACGCTCGCCGGGCGCCGCCGCCGCCAGCACCGCCGCGCCCGCGCCCGCCGCGTCCATCGCCTGCGGCGCGCCGCTCGCGCCGGCGGCGCCGGTGGGCGCGGGCCGCGCCGCCGGCTCGCCCAGCGCGGCCGGCTCGGCCGCCGCCTCGATGCGGTCCACCTGGAAGTCGCCCGCGCCCGGTACGTGCACCAGCTGCGCGGCCGACAGGCCCAGGCCGCGCACATAGCCCCTGCGCGCGCGCAGCCCCGGCCTCGCGCGCCGCGTTCGGACGGCCACAAGCCAGCTTGGTGAGGCTGGGGCATGACGCTGTGAAGCCCCCACGGCGCCGACTCACCTTGTTGTAAAAATACCCCCCCAGCGGCAGTGCAGAGCCGCCGGGCGCCCGTGCCACCAAGCAGCCTGGGGGCGCCGCACGTGAGCGACAGCGTGCCGGGCGTGTCCGGCGCAGCGCCGGCGGGCGCGGGCGCAAACGCAGCCGCCTGCGCCAGCAGCGCCGGGCGGTGCCGCCGCCAGCCGGGCAGCGCAGGCCGAAGGTCGCACAGCGCGCGCAGCAGCGCCGCGGCATCCTCGCCGCTGTCCAGCGAGGCCACGCGCGCCTGGGACACGCCCTGCGCGCTCCGCCGACGGCCGGTCCGGCGTGCTGCAGCTGCCGCGCTGGGTGACGCTGCATACCCTCCGGCTCGGGGGCCAGAGTGCGCCGCCTCACAAGAGGCCCCGGCGACCTGCTCGTTCCTCAGTCCTCAGACCTTCCGGTCCTGAACGCGCGTGACACGCCCTGGCAGGACGACAGGCGCCGCATGGTGGTATGCACAGCCGCGGCGCACTCCGGCCCTGCCCGCAAGACCCAAGCAGCAGGGCCCGGGCGCGCGCCTGGGCGTCCAGCGCGGCTGCGGCGCGCTTCTTGGCCGCCGCGCGCTGCTTCAGGCCGGCGGCGGGCGGCCCGACCGTCAGCGCCAGCGCCGGCGGCAGCCCGAGCTGGCGCAGCACGGCCAGCGCGCGCTCGCCCGCCGCGTCCACCTGCGCGCCCGCCGCGCCGCCCGGCAGCAGCAGCAGCAGCACCTGCGCGCGCGCCGCCCGTCAGCGAAGCACGCGGCGAAATGGCGCCCAGGCGCCCGAGCAGCCCCACCCGGCTGATGCAGGTCGACTTGTTTAAAAGCTAGCAAGGGCGCGCTGCGCGCATGCTGGCAGTGCGCTGGCGGGCGCCGCGTTCTTGATAAAGCTGCCTGCCAAGCTGCCAAGAAGCAGGGCCGGTGCCGCTGGTCATGCACCGTGACGTCGCGAACGAGTGCGCGCCGCCGACTAACACTTCCAGCAGGCTCAACGCGCTTGATGCAGAGCCAGCGCGCTCCAAGAGGCTCGCCTGAATGGAGGCCAGGCAGTGCGGGGACAGGGCTGCGCGCCTCGGCGGCGGCGCCCAGGTCCGCGATGGCGAGCGGGTCGCTGCGGTCGAGAGGTGGCGGCAGGAAAGTCAGGCGCGCGCGCGCGCGGCCGGGCGCAACTACCGTCGTCGGCCGCTGCTTCGCGCCTGCTCGCCCGCCGCGCCTGGTTGTCTGCCTTCGCGGCGCTCGCGCGGTCACAGACTGTGAGCAGGGTGCATCCGGGCGCGCCTGCCGCATGGTCGGCCTCCGCCATGTCCGAGTCGCGCGGGCACGCGCCCGCCGCCGCCGCGCCGCTGCACGCCGCCATCAGCCCGCTCCACACGCGCTCGGCGTCGACGCCCTGCACCACGCATCCAGTCACGACGCGCTGCTGCCGGCCTCCCGGCGGGCTAGCGGGAGTTACGGAAGCAGGGCGCGGCCTGGACCGCCGGCGCCAGCGGGCGGGTGGCGCGGGGTCGGTGCTGTGCAAGAGCTGTACCTCGGAGAGGGGCAGCAGCGCAACCACGCGCGGCGGCCCGCCCGCGCGCCGCTGCGCCAGCAGCTCCTCCCGCCGCCGGTCCCTGAGCCGAGCACACGCTCAGCCACAGAGCATGTGCTCGCTCACTGAGCGCCAGTCACTGAGCCCAGTCTTTGAGCCCCTGCAAACATCAGCGCACGACTTGCAGCCAACACCGGCTGCACGCCCTGCGCACGCCGCGGGGCCGCGCACCGCTCCTGCTTGGCCTGCTGGTGCCGCTGCGCCTTGCAGGCGGCGGCCTTCACTCCGCTCTTGGCCGACAGGCGCGCGCCGCCCTCTGCACGCACGCGCGCCTTTCAGTCACCCAGTGTGCCGAGGAGCAGGCGTGCAGCCTGGCACAGCTCGGGGAAAGCGTGGGCCGCCGGGCGCGCCTTTGGCCAGCTTGTGCTTGGCGCGTGCGCTGCGCCCGGCGCTCCTGCCGGCCTTGTGCGCCTGCGTGCGAGGAGGCGTCAGCCCGGCGGCCAGCGGCCCGTGAACAAGGCCGCCGCGTGCGAGTCCAGCCGACGCACCTTGTTGTGCTGCCCGTGTGCGCTGGGGCCTGCCATGAAGAGGCTGTGCAGGTGTCGCCTGTGCTTACTGTCTCACAAGCACCTTCGCCAGGTGAACGGCGGACAAGGCACATCAACCACTTTGCAAGCCCCAAAGCGCCTTGAAGCTTGACAATGAACGCACCGCCACACTGTGTCACCCAGCTGCGCGTTCTTCACGGCGTGGCCTGAGCGCACCATGAACGCTGCCAAACTTCAGCAGGAGCGCTCGAGGGAATACGGAACTCGCGTTGCAAGGTTAGGGCTGACTTGCACTACGCCTTCAATGCACACCTGACAGGTCCTTGTCAGCTCCGTGCGCTGCGCTCAGAGCGATGAGGGGCCAGTCCAGCGTGCTGCGGAGGCTGGCATCGGCCTCCGCTTCTACCCTAAATGCCTACGCGGAGACGGCAGTGCGCGCGCTGTCCACCGGCTCAGAGCTGAAGAGCCTGCTGGCGGAGAAGATACCGCCTCAGCAGGTCCGGGCGCGCCGCGGCGGTGACTGTGTCGGGGCAACCTGGGGGCGGTGGCGCTCTGCAGGGCTGCGGGGGGCGCCTTGCTGTGTGATGAGGGTAGGGGAGCTCAGGCGTGGGGCGGGGGGCGCTCGTGTGGGGCGGCTGCCAAGTTACACAAACTTGCGGGCGACCGCCGGCAACTTCTGGGCGGCCTGACTCGCGCGCCGGGCAGCGCAGGAGCGGCTGAAGGCGTTGAAAAAGAACCACGGCGGGAAGGAGGTGGGGAACGTCACGGCGGAGAAGGTGATCGGGGGCATGCGCGGCATCACGGTGAGCGCGCCCGGCCCGCCCCGCAGCGCCGCCGAGCCCGCGCGACGGCCTGCGGCAGGCCTGCCCGGCGCCCCGCGCAGGGGATGCTCTGGGAGACCTCGCTGCTGGACCCGGAACAGGGCATCAAGTTCCGCGGCTACAGCATCCCGGAGCTGCAGGCGCGCCCGCCCCGCCGCTCGCGAGCGCGCACCCACTGAGCCTGGCCGCAGAGGCGCACCCCTGAGGCTCGGGTGGGCCCCCGTGCGCAGAAGCTGCTGCCCGCCGCCAAGGAGGGCGGCGAGCCGCTGCCGGAGGGCCTGCTGTGGCTGCTGCTCACCGGCGAGGCGCGCGCCCGCCCCCGCCGCGCACCCGCCGCGGTGTGCGCAGGCCGCCACGCGCTGGGCGCCGTCACGCTGGGGACTCCGGTGCCATGGGCCGAGCCCTGGGGCGGGCGCCGCAGGTGCCGACCAAGGACCAGGTGGCGAGCGTGACGGCCGACCTGGCGCGGCGCGCGGCGCTGCCGGAGCACCTGCCGGCCGTGCTGGGCGCGCTGCACAAGGACACGCACCCCATGATCCAGTTCTCGACCGCGGTGCTCGCGCTGCAGGCGCGGCCCCGCGCCGCGGTGCCTGGGCCGGCGGCGCCGCCGCTTGCCCGCCTGCGGGCCATGCCGGCCCTGCTACACGGCTGCCGACGTGCAGGGGGGTTTCAGGATTGGTTCCCTAACCCAAACATATTCCCTGTGGCACGCTGACGGCGACGCTATTGTGCGACGGCAGCCGGAGAGCCAGTTCGCGGCCGCGTATGCGCGCGGCGTGCCCAAGACCAAGTACTGGGAGTTTGCGTACGAGGACTCCATGAACCTCATCGCCAAGCTGCCCGGCGTGGCGGCGCACATCTACCGCAACACCTACCACGGCGGCAAGCTCATCGAGGCCACGCCCGGCCTGGACTGGGCCGCCAACCTGTCGCACATGATGGGCGCGCGCCCCCCGCGCCCGCCGCATGTGAGGGCCACCGCGTGGCACTTGGGCTTGGGATTAAGGGCATAGGATTAGGGGCGATGGCGCGCTGAGCGCATGGGGGCCGGCAGGGTACGAGGAGGAGGACGCCGTGGAGCTGATGCGCCTGTACCAGACCATCCACGCGGACCATGAGGCGCGCCCCGCCCCCCGCCGCCAGCAGCTGGCCCGCCGTCCCCCGGCCTGCCCGCCCCGCCCGCACGCAGCCGATCGGTGGATAGCGAACGCGGCCGGGCGCGCAGGGCGGCAACGTGAGCGCGCACGCGACGCACCTGGTCGGCAGCGCGCTGTCGGACCCGTACCTGTCCTTCAGCGCCGGCCTCAACGGCCTGGCCGGCCCGCTGCACGGCCTGGCCAACCAGGAGGTGCTGGGCTGGATGCTGGACGTCAAGAAGCAGGCGCGCCGGCGCTGCCCCGCCCCGACCCCCGGGCGGCTCGCAGCCGCCCTACCTTACCCTCACCCTGATCCGCCTCGACCCCCGCTTGGCCCGGGGCCGCGCTGACGGCGGGCGCCGCGTCGCGCGCAGCTGGGCGACAGCCCCAGCAAGGAGGACGTGAAGGACTTTGTGTGGGCCACGCTGAAGAGCGGCAAGGTCGTGCCCGGCTTTGGGCACGCCGTGCTGCGCAAAACCGACCCGCGCTACATGTGCCAGGTGCGGCCGCGCGCTCCGCCGCTCTGCACGCGCTGGCGGCCGCCCCCGCCCCTACTGCACATGCAGCGCGCTGAGGCGCGGCGCGCGCGCAGCGCGAGTTCGCGCTCAAGCACCTGCCGGACGACCCGCTGTTCAAGCTGGTCAGCCTGTTCTTCGAGGTCGTGCCCGGCGTGCTGGCCGAGACTGGCAAGGCGCGCGCCCTTCCCCCGCGGTCTGCATCGCAGCCGACGCAGGCCGCCGCGGCGAGCGAGGCCCTAGGAAAACCTTCCGCGCCGCGGCGCAGGTGAAGAACCCCTGGCCCAACGTGGACGCGCACAGCGGCGTGCTGCTGCAGTACTACGGCCTGAAGGAGCAGAACTTCTACACCGTGCTGTTCGGGGTGTCCCGCGCGCTCGGCGTGCTGTCCCAGGCGCGCCGCTGCATGTGTGCCTGTGAAGCTCTGCTGTCGCTTTGCGCGCGCGGCTGTTGCGAAGCTGTGCTCACAGTAGAGTCCCGTCAACAAGCCTGGGGCGCGCGTAGGGCGTGTGGTCGCGGGCGCTGGGCCTGCCCATCGAGCGGCCCAAGAGCGTCACCATGGACCTCCTGGAGAAGATGGTGGCCAAGTAGGGCGGCCTGACGCTGGGGTCCAGATAGGCTTGTCCAAGCCAGTTTTGCCCACGTCGTAGAGTGGCGCGGCCTAGACCAGATCCGGTAAGCCATGGCAGTATGCAACCATCTCATCCAAGGCTGCAGGCTCAGAGAGAAACGCCCTCTGCCAATACAGAGAGAGGTCACCCCCGTAAGCTGCGGGCCGTGACCTGCAGAGCCGAACCAGCTTTGATCTGCGGCCTCGAGCCAGCGCTTAGGGGGTTGCGCGTCCATTACCATCAAGGGCCGTAGCTCAGCAACACCCGGCGTTGCCTTTGCACATACGCTCTCACAGCACTGCAGGCATCAGCACTCGCCCGACAATGCTGCGCCTCGACGCACGGCACAGCGCTGAGCTGCCGCCGCGTTGAGCGCGTCTGCGGGCGGGCATGGCGGAGGCCGCCGTGGAGCCGGAGGCGCTGGAGTCCAAGCTCAACATGAGCCTGGACGAGCTCATCAGGCAGGATCCCGACCTGGGCGGACGCGGCGCCAGCGGCTCGGGCCGCAACGCCGGGCCGGGCGGCCGGGCGGCGCCCAGGACGGGGCAGGCGCGCACGCCGCGCGGCCGCGGCGGCGATGCATCGCGCGGCCGGGGCCGCGGGGGCGGCCGCCACGGGGGCTTCCAAGACAGGGGGCCCCAGCGCCTGGTGCACATGCACGGCGGCCCGCCGGCCGGCGGCTTGCTGCGCGCGGACCCGGCGCTGTTCGTCCCGGCGGGGCCATTCCTGGTGCAGGGCTTTGGGTCGCCCCTGGCAGGCATGCCGGGCCCAATGGAGCGCGGCTTTGGCCCCGCCTTCAACGGCGGCTTCGGCATGATGGGCGGCGGGTACGGCGACTTCATGGGCCCGCCCGAGCCGCAGGCCGTCCCGCCGCCGCGCCCGGTGCGCCCAGCCGAGGCCTTGTTCGAGCATGCCAATCTGGTCGTGGCAGCCCGCCCGTTTCACCTCGACCGCCCGGCGAGCGCGGCTGACCGACAGACCCGCGTGCGCCCGCAGCCGGTGCTGCGCTGCTTCACGGAGGCGGAGACCAGGGACGTCATCGTTGTGTACCAAAACACGCACATCATTAAGGCACGCGGCGCCCGAGCTGCGCGCCCGCCGTCCGGCGCGCCCAGCATCACGTTCGCTGATCGAGCCTCCCGCCGCAGGTGGCGCCCAACGGCGACATCTCGCTGGACTCTGGCGGCTTCCATGGGGTGCGGCCCGGCCCCGCCGTGCGCCGCAGCCCGCCGCTGACGCGCCTGCAGTCCCGTGGCGCGCTGCTGACGGACGCCCGCTCGGCGCGCAGCCGGCGCTGTTCAAGGCGCTGAACGACACGCTGAGCGTGGTCGGCGTGCGCGTAACGACCTCGGGCCCCGACAGTTGGAGCGTGTCCGACGGCCGCACGCTCAAGCGCTTTGAGGACGGCATGGTGCGCCGCCCAGACCCCGCTGGCCCGGCCCGCCCGCCCGGCTCCCGAGCGGCGCGGCGCGGCGCGGCCTGCGACCTCCGACAGCCCCGCCGGCTCGGGCCGCTCAGGTGCTGAAGGCGGCGCCCGCCGCGCCGGAGCGCGGCCGGCTGGTGAAGGACCATGTGCTGCACCCCGTGGGCGCGGCTGCCGCGGCGGCGACCGCCGCGTCCAACGCCGCAGGTGTGCCCATGCAGCGCATCGTGCTCCCCTGTGCGCCCTGCTGTCGCGCCGGCCGCGGCCGCGGCGGCGTCAGACCTGCCACCCTGGCTTGAGACTGGGTGCTGCGGCGGGGGCGCAGCGGCCGCGGTGGGGCTGCTGCCGGCGGCTGGCGGGCCCGCGGCAGCGGGCTATGGGCCGGCCGCCATGCCGCCGTTTGGCGGCCGCGGCCCTGGACGCGGTGCGCTCATTGTGTTTTACCGCAACCGGCAACGTGTGTTCATGCACCTCCATGACCAGCTGCGCAGCGGTGTCTGCGCCGGGCAGGCAAGTCGTGCAAATGTGAAGCTTTGTGGGCTGGGCAAGCACCGATGATGGCTGTGGGGGAGGCTGCAGGCCGCGGGCGCGGGTTTGGCGGCTGGGGCCCCGGCGGCCGCGGGCCGGTCCTCAACGGGCGGGGCTTCTCGCCGGGTCACAGGCTGCCCGGCGGGCCGCCGGAGGCCGACGGCTCGGGCGGCTTTGGCAAGGACGCCGACCACATACGCAGGTTGAAGGCGCAGGGGCGCTATGTGCCCTACTGAGTGCGAAGTGTGCAGCGCATGCAATATTGTAACGGCTTGGTGTAGTTGTAAGGGACATGCTTCCTGTGTGACTGATTTGGTGACTGCTTCATCTGCTCACTAGAGCCTCCTCTGCTCCCAAAAAATGTAATTACCCTGGTGCAGACCCTGGCCACCTTCCGCTAGCTAGCTATAGCCTCTCCCGGCGGGAGCAGTCCATCTCTGTCGGCACCCAGGACTGCCCGGGAAGACAGGGGCCAGGGGAGAGCCGTGCGCGCCAGGCAAGCCGTTTCGCCATGGCGTTCCTGGGCAGCCAGGTCCTGGGGTCTGCCCGCGGCAGCCTGGCAGGGATGCGCATCTCGTTCGAGCCACAGAGCCGGGTGCGCCTCCAGGAGGCCTGGCATAACAGTGGTCGCAACAGAACACGCAGGACCTGAGGGAGGGTGGTGCGCGCCGCAGGTGGCCCCCACATGCAAATGCGGCGTGTCGGCTGCCATCTTCGTGCGCGCCCCGTCCCAGCCCACTGAGTCCTGCGCCACGTGTTGGCGCGCGGCAGCGTCCCTGCTGCTGTGGCGCGGGACTGGGGGCTGAGGCGGTGGCCTGTGCCGGGCGAGCAGGGCCCCGGCAAGAAGTGGGAGCACCTGGACGTGAACAAGAAGGGCAACGTGCTCGTGTCGCCCATTCACGTGCGCAAGGGCGACACGGTGCAGGTCATCGCGGGCAAGGACAAGGGGAAGGTGGGCGAGGTGACCAAGGCGCGCGCGCACAGCGGCCGTCGCAGGCCCCTTGCAGACCGTGGCCCCTTGCAGGCCGCAGGCCCCTTGCAGGCCGCTGCGTGGGAGCACGCGCTGGCGGCCGGGCGCTGACAGTGCCCCGCAACTGCAGGTGCTGCCAAAGTACGGCAAGGTGGTGGTGGAGGGCGTGAACGTGAAGGTGCGCCGCCGCCCGGCCCCGCCATGCGCTCCGCGGCGGCAGGGCGCGAGCGGCCGCTGACCGCGCGCCGGCGGTGTCGCGCAGTCAAAGACGGTACAACCAAAGAGCAAGGAGGAGACCGGCCAGATCGTGCAGAACGAGACGCCCGTGCACCACTCCAACGTCATGGCGTACTCGACGAAGGAGAAAGTGCGGAGCCGCATTGGGATGAAGTGCGCGCCCCCCAGGCCTGCCCCCGCGCGCCGCGCTGACGGGCCGGCGCGGCGCTGACCGCGCGCGCGCGTGCGCCCAGGTTCACCGAGGAGGGGAAGAAGGTGCGGTATCTGTTGAAAACGGGCGAGGAGCTGGCGTCCTGAGCGCGGCGCCTGCCGGGGTCCTTGCCAGCTGCAACTGCGCCTCAGCATAGCTCGCGTGCTATGGATCCTCAGTGTCTTGTGGTGTCAGCGCACGGCTGTAAACCTGCAACACACCGTGGTGGAATGAAATGTGGCTCTGCCTCCTCTATCTGCCTTCAGACTCCTCAGTCACCTGCGGTGTCTGCAAGCATGCAGCATGGGCATAGCTGCCATAAGTGTGGCCTCGAGGGAACAGCCTCTTGGAAGTGCAGCTCAGGCATCCGGCCACATGCGTGAGACAGAGTGCAGGCTGAACGTTGTATGTGCCCCAGTGCAGCCCTTGATGCCGCAACGCTGGACATGGGGGCACTCAGGTAGAGGGGCACTCCTGCCAGTGCATCGCTGCCTACCACCAGCGCACGCGTTGCCACGGTGGAGCGCAATCGGCCAAGCATCTTCCCCACTGGCGTGCTCGAGCGCCTGGTGGAGCAGAGCAGGTCACACCAGGTCATCATCATCCGCGGCCCCGCCGGCTCGGTGTGCTCCTCATTACGCATTCGCACGCGCGTACGCGCGGACACAGAGACACACGTAATGCATGCAAACACTCACCCATACACAGACACACACAGCATCCGCCCTGCAGCCTTGCTTTCGCACTCCAAGCTGCGCTGCATCCCTGTTGCGCTGCTGCGTACATGCTTTGAACAGAGGCGGCCTTCATTTGTGGTAGCCGCCTGCATGTCAAGATCAGAAAATTAAAGAGCATGCAGAGTGTACATGCATGTGCAATGCTTTGTACATACATATATTATGATCTAATAATATATTTTGGATCACAATATACATCGTGAGTACAGACCAGAAGCAGACCCCTGCCACCATAGCATGCATACTGTGTGAGTGCTGAGGTACTGCGGCGCGATAGGGCAAGTCGTGGCTTGCGCGCGAGCTGGCGCGCGAGCTGGCGGCCTCCCGGCAGAAGCAGCTTTAGGTTAGGGTAGGTTAGCTATGTAGATTAGGCTTACGTTTAGGCGGTGCACGCTGTCGACTGAGATTTCAACGCCTGTTCGGAGCCGCGTGCCCTGTCCAGAGCTGTTATGGCAGCCCATCGGATCTGCTCGGACACGAGTATTACAGGCCGCAGCTGTGTGCGTAGTGCATACTTGTGTTCGTGTATGTGCGGTCGTGAAGTAGCTAGGCTTATAGGCAAGCTATCTGGCCTGCGCTCAAACATACACATGCACTTTGTATAGCGCTCCAGCGGCTGCGCTGACAGCATGCGCAAGTGCTTCGTGAGATACTACGGACATGCTGGACAGGGCGTGAAGGTGAGCGCATCCACAGTCAGGCGTGAAGCAGAGCGCTGCATTACAACCTATGCAGATGCATAGACCTCCGCATGGCTTGTACTGCTCATCCAGCTGAAGACGGCACTCTGATCTAACCCATGTAGCGGCACGGCAGAAAACAGGACACCCATAGCAGCTACCTGTCGTCTAAAAGTACAAAGTATGCCAAGCACATATGCAGGGGAAGAGACACATTAGAACAGGCATGTACACGGCTGTGCATGGCACGGCAGCGCCTATGCAGCAAACCCAGCGGTGTGGCGCACAGGGGCCACGCGCGCGCCCCTGTACGCGCCGCGCACGATCTTGTCCTGGTTCAGCGGGTCATGCGCCTGCAGCGCATGTGCAGGACCGTCAGTCCCTGCACCAAGAGGGCGGCGTTGCGCGCGCCCGGCCCAAGCGCGCCGCCCAGCAGCCATGCTGGGTCGCTTCGCACAGCCATAAAAGTCATGTTCACCGAGGCTTACACGTTGGGACACATGCTGCTCTGGTACGTATGCAAAGGCCTCGTGAGGACATGCTGCCTGAGCACCAGAGCCTCAAGCACCAAACAAACAATGCAAAACATCATGAGTAATACCGTTGGCAGGCGGCATGTACGAGGCAGGCGTGCCTGGAGTCTCACAGTCCCAGGGATGTCACCGCTGCCGGGCAGCTCGCGGTAGTAGGTGCAGTTGCGGTCCGCTGCACCGCGCACGTACGCATCGGTACATGGATGCTGGTCAAACGCTGTGCATGAGGCGGATGCTGTCCAAGCTTTTGAAATTGCACATGCTCATACCTCAATGCCACATAAGGTGTGAGAAGGCAGGTCGCCAAAGCCAGCATGTGGATGCCATGCCCCGCATCCATGCGGCCACAAGCATGACCGCATGGGGTGGCCTGAAGCAGGGCGCGCACGGTCGCGCGGGTCGTACGGCGGCGCCAGCAGGTCCAGCACCGCGCAGCTGGACGCCGCTGTGAACGCGTGCATGTTGCCGCCCGACGCCGCCTGCAGCACCGCCGGCGCCTCGCCCGCCTGCCGCCCGCGGCGCCCCCGCTCGCTTGCGGCGCCGCCTAGGTGCGCGTGACACCCCACGCCCTCTGCCTGCAGGGCGCTCTGCTTGCATGTGCACTACAGCAACCCCGCCAGCTGCAGCGCCCTGCCCCTCCTTCCGCCAATCCTCCCTCACGCCAGCTCTCCCGCACGCGCCAGCTCTCCCGCACGCGCCGGCTCTCCCGCACGCGCCAGCTCTCCCGCACGCCAAGCACCCAGGCGCTGGTGAACGACGTAACCCGCAAAAAACAGCGGCACCTCCGGCTGCGTGTCCACCCCACGCATGCGTATCATACTTGCAATCACGCATCTGCCAGGGCCTGGGCGCGCACGTGGACGACGCGGTCCGCCACGAGCGCCGCGCGGCGCGGCGCCCAGGGGTCGCCGCCCGGCGCCGGCTCCGCCCAGTCAAAGGCGCGCACGTGCATGTCGCCATACATGACCCTGCGCGGCAGCCACAGGCAGCCCTCAGACGCTGGCGCGTCGAGAACGAGCAGGACCTGCTAGCGGCTTGTCTCCCCAGGTACGAGTGGGGCACTGCTGAGAACGGCTTTCAGCACCTGAGCGTCCGCCGTGCTGTGGATGCTGAGGCTGACTCCCAGCTTGCGTTGCTAGACGTGCAACCAAAGAAGGAGCACACAAGCGCCACACACATCCTCAGACTCTAACCAGCGAGGCCCGCCCGCCGCGCGGCCCTGCCGGGCGCGCGCGTGCGCACCGCGACAGCACGGTCATGTTGGGGTGGTTGTGCAGGGGCAGGCAGGCGCCGCGCGGCAGGCAGAAGACGCCCAGGCTGAGGTCCGCGTCCTCATGCACGTGCAGGTAGGTGACCACGCGCGGCGGCCTGCTGGCGCGGCAGCGGCACAGTACGGCACCCAGGGGATAGGGCAGGGTACAAAGTAGGGTAGGAAAAGCCTGCATGTTATTTGCAGCAAGGGTATTGCAGTTGTCTTGCAGTTGTCGAACAGCCCCACATGGAAAGCAGGAAGGAACACAGCTTTCACATCAGCTATAATATGAGCTGCGCTGTGAGCACAGCTAACAGAGGGCATGGAACAGCAGCCTGTCAGGCGCTGGGGTGCGCACTTGCGGGCGCCGCTGCTGCGGCGGCCGAACGCCCTGCACCAGCGCGCGAGCTCAGCTATCCACGAAACGTATACAAGAGCCTTGCTGAAGCAGCACAAGACACGCGCCTGCTGAGGAAAGACTGCTGTCCGGCCTCCCTGGCACCCTCCTGCAGCAGAACACATAAAGTCAAGTATATCAGCGTGCATACACAAAACTCTGCCCAACGCCTCATGGCTCTACCACAATATACAAGTTCACTATTATCATATTACAAAAGCGTCGTGCCTTGCGCACCGGCGCAGCATCCTCCACCGGCTGGAGGCCCAGCTCCGACAGCGGCAGGCCCTCTGTTCGAACGCGCCCGATCCGCAGTCAGCCAGAGACGATGCACAAGCTCAGCGAGCGCAAAGCTTACCAGCGGCGGGCACACGACGGACCCATGAGGTGCCGCAGGTGCTCCAGCTCCGCGGGCTGCGCCTTGCGGCCTGAGCCAAAGGCCGCCTTGCCGGCCTCGTACAGCTGCTGCAGGCGCACTGGTGCGGCGCCGCTGGCGCACATGGCGCGCGACGCGTGCAGGGCTGCGCGCGCCCGCGCGGGCTGGCAGCGCCTCACCCCTTGGAAGAGCTCAGCGCACGCACGGCTCCCAGACAAGCACAGTGGGCTGGGCGCAAGCCACGCGTGTGTCATGCAAGGCCTGGTTCAGCCACGCCACGCACTATGCCAGCAGGACAGTAGAAGCAGCTCTCGCTGCTGACAAAGCTGAGTGAATACTCAGAGCCGTACTAGGCTGCACTCAAGCTTCTGAGCAAGTACACAGGAGCCAAAGGGCAAAGCGTGTCTACACTACACTGCTTTTGTCGCCTGATAAAGACACAGGCCTGGCACAGGCAAGGCACTGCCGCAGGTAGGCTATGTGGAAAATCACACACTCTTGCGCACGATTCAAAGTCATACCTGCAAGAATAGCAGGAACTCGACGGCTGGGAGCGCGTGCAGCGCCGAAGACCGTCTGGTGACCACGTTATGCGCTGTGTTCGACAGTGCAGCCCTTGAGGCAAATAGGAACCGCAGCGCGATGCCTGGCGCGGCCATCCCGATGCTGCCGGGCTACAGCGCCCCTCAGGTGCTAACCTAAGTTGGCAACCTGAGACTGTACGCCAAAGTGCGATGGAGGCCCCGTGCGGTCTGGTAAGCAAGGACTTACCAGCGCCGAGCTCCTGACCGCCGCACAGCTGCCTATATATCTACCCACCCGTCACAGCCAATGCCTGCGAGCCCGAACCCGTGTGCAGGCTGTGCTTGAAAGGAAAGCGGCGGGCGTGCGCCGAGCAGGTGACCAGGTGTACAGACTGGAGCCCGGCACGGGCACGCCGTTGAGCGCTGTGCGAGCACGCCCTCTGCGCGCGCGCAGGCGCCGCCCGGCGACCGGATGTTCTACAAGGGCCAGACCCTGACCTTCCAGAAGGGCTACGCGAACGCGGCCGAGGACGAGCTGCTGCCTGTGGTGGGCGAGGTGGCGTCTACCTCGCAGCCCGCGCGCGCGCCCGCCGGCTGCTGCGCGGCGCACGCCGACGGCGCCGCGCCGCGCGCGCCGCAGTGGCTGGAGCACGACTGCCAGGCGCGCTGCTGGCCCTTCGGGAGGCCTGCAGGACTGGCAAGCGGTCCGGCCTCGCGGAGCCGGCAGCTTTGAGCGGGGTGGTGCTGCGGAGTGCGCATGCTGCAAGTGGACAAGGCGTTTTACGACGATGCATGGTGAGCATGGTGAGCACGGACCATTGCAGGTGCTGCGGTGGATGGGGTACTTCATCGAGGGAGTGCCAGAGAGCCCCGCAGAGGACGTGCGCGTACGCAGGGTCGTGGTACGCGCACCGCTCCTTGATGTCCCCGCCGCATACCCAGCAGGCCAGCGCAGGTCTCAGTTTGTGAGGGTGCCCCGGTACGGCTTTGTGTACAGCTGCACACAACACAAAGAGCTATGCCTGTGCCAGGCTGGCACGCTGCCACAGGCGCTTGGCGACTGCTACATGCACTGTGCAGCGAGAGTGAAGCGGTCCGCCTCGCATGCTTAACTGTCAGTCAGGCACACATGCGCAGGTGTGCTACTACCTGGCGAACGACACCGTGGACGTGACCGAGCCGAAGCAGCTCAACAGCGGCCTGCCCCAGGTGCAGCGCTGCGCGCCGCGCCATGCCTGCGCGCCGCCGGCCCTAGCGCTGCACCGGCTCTCGCACGGTGATTGACCCTCGGCCCCTGCTTCGCCAGCGCCTGTCTGCTCGCACAGGGCGCGCTGCTGAAGCGGCACAGCGCCACGCTGGCCGGCGGCGCGCCGCTGCGGCCCGCGGACCTGGCGCTGGGCGCGCCCGTGGCGCTGTACGGGCGCGCGTTCCAGCTCGTGGACGCCGACAGCTTCACGCGCGCCTGGCTGGCCGCGCGCGGTACGCCCGCAGGCGATGCGCTTCCCTACCCGGAGGGCGCGATCGAGGCGCGCGCGCGGCGGCGCCGCGAGGCGGCTGCCGGTGCGGGACCCCGGCCGCGACCTGCGCTTCGAGCAGGGTGGCGGCTCCCAGCCGTATGCTGTGACAGCATACGGCTAGGCGCTGTGCGCTTGGTGCTGTCTGCAATGCAACGCTGTGTAAGTGCTGGTGGCATGTGCCATTATAATGCTGATGCTGATCTTCACATAGCTGCAATATTGATTACGTTGCCCGCGCTACTTAGCATCCCCACAGCTGTGCTTCTGGCGGGATGTTGACTGATGGGAAGCCGGACAGCGACTTAGCTGCCTCGCGGGCCTGCTTGTGGCCAAGCACTCTGCTGAAAGACCTTGACCCTGGTCCTGCCGCGCGCAGCGGCGCCCAAGCTGGGCCGGCTGTCGGCCGGCCAGGCCGGCCCCAAGGGCAACCTGCGCGAGTTCCTGGAGGCCGACAAGAAGGCGCGCGCGCTCTGCTGACCTCCCTGCAACACCCATGCGTGGCTCCTAGTGCGCCGGCATGAGCCTCGCGTCCACCAATGCTTCAAAGCAACGCGTTCAGCTTCAGCGCCGCAAGGCGCCGTGCTGCAGTGCGCAGCATGAGCGTGCAGCACGGGCATGTGCCATATGGCGGGAGTACGCGAGGGCGCGCGCGCCTGGCGCAGGTGCTGCGCTTCTTCTGCGTCTGGGACGACCGCGCCGCGCTGTACGGCGACCGGCGGCCCTACCGCTTGCACCTCTTCCCGGACGGCAGCGTCGAGATCCTGGAGACGCGCGACGGCAACTCCGGCCGCGACCCCTTCCCCGTCTTCCTGCGCCGCGGCCTGCTGCCCATGCCGGTCCGCGGCCCCGCCGTGGCGCTCGCCGCTGACTGCCGGCCCTGGCCGGGCACTGCCAGCAGCCGCCCTGCATGCTGCCAACCACTGGGGGCATGCGGATATGCCGCGAGTGGGTCTGCACAGCGGACGCAGGCTCATCTGCGCCTGCCACATATGATGGCATGTGCTCGACAGCAACGTCTTTGCATAACGGTCCAAGCGGTTGCTGTGCAGCTGGCCGGCGGTCGGCAAAGGCAGAAAGGCGCAGCGTCGCCCCATTCCAGCCGACGGGCAGACAGCACTGGGCTTGCAGGAGCACAAGGCCGCGGCTGGCGCGCCCGAGCGCGCAGCCTGCTACGGCCCGGCCGACCTGCGCATAGGCCGCACGGTAAGCGTGTACGGCCGCGACTTCCTCATCACCGACTGCGACGACTTCACGCGCAAGTGGCTGCAGGCGCGCCCTTGTCGCAACACTCGCAATGCACAGATTGCCTGTGCCACCTTGCTTGTGGCACGAAAGCAGAGCTAACGCTTCTGGTTTAAGCATGTTGCAGCGCATTCCAACACAGTCATGATGACAGACTCGTGTGCCACTCGTGCGAACGGCACCTATGCCTGGCCATGCATGCACTCCAGACTTAATACATGAGACCAGCATGTGACCCCTGCGCAGGAGAGCCAGGGCTGCTCCGTGGCTGAGCTGGCAGCCATAAATGTGGCGGAGCGCATCCCCGCACCCGCGCCGCGCGAGCTGCCGCCCTACAACGGCTTTGGCTCGCTGGAGGACAGCGCGCAGTCGTGCCGTAGCCTCATCCCGCAGGTCCGCCAAGCATACTGCTTGTGCCGTACTATTTGCTTGTTGCCACTGCATCCGGCATCTCTGTGTGCATGCGCTCTGGACGGCCGAGCTGTGCACAGTGCGGTCAGCGCAACTTGCACAGCATGTTTCCTGTTTGAGAGGGATGCGACCGCATGGGCAGCAGACTCCATAGGAGAGCAAGGAGGAAGCACATAGCGGGCACAGTCGCGCTCAAGCCCTGCTGCACGGGCGCAGCCGCCGCGTCGCGACTTTGTCAAGCTGATGAACCTGGACAAGATCGTGCTGCGCTTTGGCTGCCGCATGGTCGGCGGCGGCACTGCAGCGCCAACCGCAGCCGACCAGTGCGGGCCTGCATCAACGCCAGAGGCAGCACCTGTTGTCAAATAGAGCATAGCAAAAGCACAGCCAGTGCATCTGCCTTGCTTTGCCAGATAGCGGGTTGCGCGCACCTGTAACCTACTATGCAGTATATGTGCTGGTGAGGATCAGGCTGCTCAAGGCGCCTAACTGACAATTCAAGCAGGTGTGGTGTGCGCAGGGGCCGCCGCTTCGTGCTGTCGTACTTTATGGCGGACGACACCATGTCGGTATTCGAGCCGCCCGTGCGCAACTCAGGCATCGTTGGAGGTGCGCGCGCTGAAAACATCGCTATAGCTTATACAGGCATGGTCCACAGTTCTACATGTCATGCACTGCACTGCGTTCCACTGTGTCACCTGCAGCCTCTGCTGCGTTCCCTGCGCAGGCAAGTTCCTGGAGCGGCGGCCCGTGTACGCGCCCGGGGCCGAGGCCATGCTGGTCACCGACCAAGACCTCTTCGTCGGCGCGCGGCTCACCGTCGCGCAGCGCATGTTCGAGCTGACCGAGGCGGACGACTTCACGCTGCAGTGCGTCGCCCCGGTGCCCCTGCGCAGCTGCCCTGTGCGCCTGCAGGCAGCGCTGCCATGGCTTTGAAATGCCATTGAGCGGCAGTGTGGAACATTACCATGTTATGACGGCTGCTTTGGGTTGCCGCTGATGGGTGTTGCTGATCTTTTGTACACGGTGTGTTCCCACGACCAGCAGAGATCATGTCAATTTGATCAGTCCTTGACGGCAGAGATGCATGCCTATGCAGGTACATGGAGAACAGCCGCTGGAGGTATCCGCATGCCGACTGGCAGGCCGCGCTGGCAACCGCCCGCGCAAGCCTCGCTGGTGCGCAAGCCCTGTCTTAACAATGTTGGGGACTCTTGGGAAGATACGGTGCCTGCTCAGCAAGGACAGCTTATTTTTTACAGCTCCTTGGATCTCTGGCTGGACAAGCGCTGCAAACACATGGGGATGCCATGAGGGTCTGCATGAGCGTCTGCCAGCAACCTGCGCCACCATGCCCCTCACCTGTCGCAGGCCGGGCAGACAATCTGCGCAGCGCCGTGGTCGCCGCGGACCCCGAGGCGGCCGGCGCGCTGGGCGGCGAGGCGCTGGCGGCTGCGCTGGCGGCCGCGCGCGCGGGCCTCTCGCGGCACCAGGCGCTCGCGCTGGCGCGGCGGCTGGCGCCCGGCGCGGCCGCTGTGCCAGTCGACGCGCTGCTGCGCGCGCTGCTGGACGCCTGACCCGGCACCCGGGTCGCGCAGTGGCGCCCGCAGGCACAGTAACCCAAACTCTAACACCTGCAGGCATAGGTGTGTACGGCTGGGTCAGCCGGCTCGGCTGTGGCCTACGTCACGATGCCGCGACGCAAGCAACCAAAGCACTCCAGCCGGCCGTGTGCATGCAGGGACTGCTGCCTCTCGCGGTGTCGGCATGGTGCACAGGGGGCTGCTCTGGGACTGTGCAGCGCATGCAACAGGTACAAATGGCGCGCGCGCCCCCAGCATGGCCCGCACGCCTCTCAGCACGCGGGGCTGTGTGGCAGCAGCAGCTGCCTGAGGCGCGGCATGCAGGGCAGACCGCCAAACATTGCGGACAGCAGGCATGAACCAAAGGGGCTGTGCGGCTGCACGTGTACTGTGTACTGATGATAGCAGGATTGTGAGAGCACCGGTTTGCAGCCGGTTTGTCATGGAGGCACGCTGTTCTGACGCTTTGGCTACGCTTCACACCTAAAGAAAGGCAGCATGTGCAGCTGAGATAAAGCACTTTGCAGATGCGGTGCCAGGCAGCGCCGCGAAGCAAACACCGGCTGAGCGCCTGTCCGGCGCAACAGGCATCCTAGGGTATCTACACATTCAGCGCCCGGCGGCCGCAGCTGGCCACCCGACGCGTTCCCAGGCAGGCGCGTTTCAGGCAGAACATTTCAGGCAGGCGGTTCGGGCGTGGCAACATTCGCGCGCGCATCGCAGGTTCCCAGAGGTGCACCCCGGTGCAGCGTGTCACGGAGAGGGAGGGGGTTTTGGTAGCCCTCTAGCAATTCACAGTGCGCGGCTCGACGGCTGACCCGGCAAGCATACAGCGATGGCAGACGGTCCAGAGAGCGGCCTTGGGTGTACAAATAGGGCGGACCAGCCGCGCGGACGCGCGGGGCCAAGAGAGCGCGCCCAAACAGGCGCCCCTGGCAGCCAACACAGGGCTGCCGACCAGGCCCACAGACACTTAGAAGAAGGAAAAAAGAGGGGCGGCGCAGTGTCAAAAATCGTAATCTACATGCGACACCGGCCCGTGCACGAGCGCGCCAGCGCGCCTGTGTGCGCCCCCGCCATACATTCTGAGGAGCTGGGTCCCGCCCCCACAAGGAGCATCCCCCGCCGACCATGTGACAAAGCTTACCCGGGCGTGACCCCGCCGCCCTGACGGCCCCTTGCCAGACCTGCACATGCGGACCCTAAAAATCCCAACTGCACACAACAGCGCCTGGGGCACGGCCCATGACACATCAGCCTTTGCTGCCAGACCCCTCACCCCTGTTCTGGGCACGCAAAGCACACCCCCGCAGCTGCATGACAAGACGCCCGCTGCAACTCCACCACCCACAAGCTCCACCCGCCGCCCCGCCCTCGCTCAACACAGACAGTGCACTTCCTGCCACATTGCCGCTTAGGCTTGGTGTGTAGGCCCCTCCTCATCCTGTGCACCCACAACAAACCGCCGCGCCCTTCGCTGCAGATGCACTGCTGAGCAGCCCATGTCCCGTGCCCCTGTTGCAAGTCTCCCGATCGCATCTGCGCGCTTCAACCCAGGCCGCAGTGACCAGCCCCATGCCCCAACACAGGCGCTACGTACTTCAGTCATCGTCCCCTTCCACAACTTCACCCTGAGGAACAAGCAACCCTGACACCGCCCACAATCCCCCTCTGCCTTCGCTCGCCGCGCACGCCGCGCCGCCCACAGGGCAGCCCGCCCAGCCCTGGAGCTCCCCGCGATCACAACCCCTGGCTCTGAACCAGGTGCGCGGCGCTGCCGCTGGGCGGCCGGCGCGCGGAGCGCGGCGCCTTGCGCACGCAGCTGCTGCTGGGCGACGTCGACGCGCTCGGGCCGCCCTGGCGCGCGCGGCCGCCCGTGTCAGTCGTCTGCATGGAGGCGCGGCGCTCAGCGGAGATGTCGGCGGGCTGCTGCATGGCATATGTACTGCACAGCACTTAACCCCGCTGGAACGACGGTGCCCCTGCAAGTCACACAAGCCCAGCTTGCACACGGTCCATGCCGGCCAGGGGCCTCAACAGGAAGCTTCTGCGGCATGCACAGGCGCCTGCACCAGGCAGGTGGGGCGAACATAGGAGCGGACGTAAGCGCGTGGGTGTCCTGGCCTCTTAACACGCCCCACGCCCGGCGCTCATTGCATGGGTACCATTGGCCAGCATGTGACGCCTGGCAGCGCTCAACCGCGCGCTGCAGACGTCACACCCGCTGTTTGCACATGACTGCAATGCTGGTGCGCGCGGCCACGCACCTGGTCGTCGCCGCTCGCGCCGCCGCCGGCCGGCGCGGCGTCGGGGCCGTCCTCAAAGTCGAGCGACGGCGGCTCAAACGCCTTGGGCACGCTGGTGTCCAGCTGGAAGCCGGCGCTGCGCAGCAGCTGGTTGCGCTCCGCGAGCAGCCGGTTGTACGTCGCGATCA